>Ga0335085_10000807_pt1 | contig 78694 bp, 62 predicted proteins | sample Lox_Sample_45_FD_206712 | JGI IMG/M metagenome (GOLD analysis project Ga0335085, IMG submission 206712) | Soil microbial communities from Loxahatchee National Wildlife Refuge, Florida, United States - Lox_Sample_4.5 | ecosystem: Environmental > Terrestrial > Soil > Wetlands | place: USA... | reverse complement strand
AAGCCGGAAGACATGTGCCTCGTGGACCTGGAAGGCAGGCAGCTCGCCGGCGGCCGTCCGCGCACCAGCGAAATTCTGCTGCACCTGGAAATCTACAAGGAAGTGCCCGAGGCCAAAAGCGTGGTGCATTGCCATCCGCCGCACGCCACCGCCTATGCCATCACCGGCAAGGTGCCGCCCACGTGCGTGATCCCGGAATACGAAGTCTTCATCGGCAAAGTGGCGATTTCGCCGTACGAGACTCCCGGCAGCAGCACCTTCGCGCGCACCGTGATTCCATATGTCAAGACGCACAACACGGTGTTGTTGGCGAATCACGGGATCGTCTGCTGGGGAGACACAGTCACTCACGCCGAGTGGTACGTGGAAGTGGTGGACACCTATTGCTGGACCCTGATGCTGGCGGCGCAGCTGGGAACCCCGCTTTCGCACATCAGCGAAACGAAAGCCGCGGACCTGCTGGCGATCAAGAAACAGCTCGGCCTGCCCGATCCGCGCCACGATAACCCCGAATGCGCCGTCTGCGACCTTCCTGAAAAGCCCGGCGAGATCGCCATCGACCAGAAAAGCGTCGTGAGCGAGAGAGATGCGCTGATCCAGAAGATCACGGATGAGGTAATGGCGGCCTTGGGAAAGAAATAGGGGTGGCCACGAATGAACACGAATGAACATGAATAAAAGCGAAAAGCTAAAGCGCGTTCATTCGTTGCCCGAGTCGGTTAGGTGATGGCGGCCTTGGGAAAGAAATGGGTGGCCACGAATGAACACGAATGAACATGAATTGGAAACGCACGCTCCCTATTCGTGTTCATGCCGTTCATTCGTGGCCCGATTCAGTTTTTCTTCACTTCTTAAACGCGCTGGAAAAAAAGGCTGGCCACGAATCAACACGAATGAACATGTTCATGCCGTTCATTCGTGGCCATTCCGTTTTTCTTCACTTCTTAAACGCGCTGATTGAAGATCGCCGCTCTCAGGTTTTCAGCTTTTTCAACGCACCCTGAATCTTGTCGCTTAGCGTCTTGCTCTCTTTCGTTTCGGGAATGTTTTGCAAAATGACGAGAGCCTGTTCGTCAAGCATCCGCAGCCTTTGGGGATTGTCGAGCTTGGTCTCTCCGTACAAGGCCGAACCTTTTTGCAGGGCGCGGGCGGCGGCCAGCAGAAAGACTTCGCGCGGCGCTTTCACTCCGCCTGCCTTGAATGTTTCCAGCACCTTCGCAGGATCGTCCGGCGCTCCCAGGAAATCGCACAGGGCCAGCAGCACTCCGCGCTGCACCATGGCGGACTGGTAAGAGGCGGCTTCGGAATCCTGCAGAATCATGCCTTGATAGATTTTCTTGGTGGCCGGCGGCTGCTGGGCCGACCCCACAGGGTATTCGAACTCGAGCGCGACGTCCGCCGTCTTCGGCTGGCTCAGGTACTGGTGCACGGCTTCGGCCAGTTCCAGGTTGCTGGTGGAGGCGAGTGCCCGCAGCGCGTCCATCTGTTTGCGGAACGGGATCGGGTTGGCGCGATTGGCGCGCGCGCCCGCTTCATAACCTTCGGAGAGGTCCGTCAGGCCCTGCGCAATACCGGCGGAGACGATGATCTCCCAGGTGCGCGCCCGCTCCGTGAACTCGTTCTGGCTCTGCACAATTTCCTGCAGGTTATCGTTGGTCTTCAGAATATCGCCGGTGCGCCAGGTCTCCTTCGCGGCGCCCCAGTAAAAGGCCGGGGTGCCGGGCTGCGGGGGAGCGGGTCCGGTGGAACAAGAAGTGGCGGCGAGCAGGAGGGCGAGCGCGCCGGGGACGAGCAATCGACGGTTCATGCGATACCTCCGTGGGATAGAATCCGTTGTCCAGACGTAATATAAGACGGTTCACTCCGATTTACAAGCCCGCCGCCAGTCTAAATCGCCAGAACCGGACAGGGAGCATCGCGCAGAATCGCGTAGGTATTGCTGCGCAGGCCTCCCATCAGCTCCGTGGCCCGCCCGCGGCCGATCACCATCAGGTCCGGGCGCCAGTCGGCGGCCGCCGCACTCACTCCCGCGTGCACATCGCCGATTTCGATCATCGTCTCTCCACGCAGACCGGCCTCCGCTTTCAGGTAGGCGATGCGGTCGCGCGCGTTCTCGATCACCTGCTGGCGCCACGCGGGGTCGAAGTACAACGGCCCGAGCCGCACCGTAGATGTGGGCACCGCGTGCACAATGGCGGTCGCGGCCTCGAATTCGTGGGCCATCGCGGCCGTCCAGCGAAGCACGGTGCGCGCTTCGCAATCGAGTTCCAGCGCGCACAGAATCCGGTGGAAGCCGTCCGGTGGGCCCGACGGCAGCGTCTCCATGTGGGGGCAGGTCAGGACCGGACAGCAAGCGTGATGCAGCACGCGGGCCGTGACCGAACCGAGCAGCATCCGGTGAAACGGACTGTGCGCATGGGTCGGCATCACGATCAGATCGCAGTGCTCCATCATGGCGTAGTCGAGAATGGCATGCGCCGGATCTTTCTGCAGCACGGTGCGGCGCGTGGCGAGGCCCTGGAACTCGTCTGCCAGGAAGTTCTCCAGCATCGCGGCGCGGATGGCCGCGCTCTCTTCCATATATTCGGCCGAGTTGGTGTAGGCCATGTTTTCAGCCGGCCCGTAAAAGAAGGTGTTGTATGGAACCGCGTGCAGCAGCACGATTTCCGAGTGGAACCGGTGGGCCAATATCCTGGCGTAGTGCGCAGCACCCTCGCACCGCGGTGAAAAGTCCACCGGCAGCAGGATGCGCGCCAGCCGCAGAACAACGGCGGCCTGGCTCTCCAGGAGTGATTGCACTTGAGACATCGCTGATCCTCCCCGCGGGCTGCGATCGCCTCGCCCGCCCGCACTACTTCACTGGAAACTGGAACATGACCAGGAACACCAGCAGAAGAGCGATCAGCGTCAGCACCATAGTGCCTGCGGTCAGCAGCAGACCCTGTGTGCCAGGATGGGCCCTCGCCTCCCGCCGGTAATTCCGGTGACGTTCGACGGGCATAGACCGACTCCGAAATGTGCGCTTGCCGGCGGGAGAACTACCAGCCGTGACGCATCGCCGGTTCCCGTACCAGGGAAACGACCATGGGTTGAACGATCTCGCGAAAATCCGCAGTCTTCATGTGGATCACTTCGCGATGGGTCCCGGCATTGAATGCCAGGGTGGGGATAGCGGCAACCGTGCTGTCGAGATACACAGGAAGGCCGTAGAGCGGCCCGATGGGCGGCATTGCGCCCAGCTCGGAATCCGGAAAGAGCCGCGCCAGTTCCGTCTCCGTCGCCAGCCGCGCCTGGGACAACCCCAGCACCGACCGCAACTCGGTGAAATCAACCACCTTGTTCGCCGGCACGACCAGCAAGTGGTACTCGCCATCGCCGAATATCACGACCGTCTTGGCGACCTCCGCCGCGGGCAGGTGCTCAGCCGTGGCAACTTCACGCGCAGTGTAAGCCAACGGGTGCAGGGTGACGGTGTATTCCGCGTGGTGGGAATCGAGGAGACTACGCAAACGCTCAGAAAGCGGCATAGGAACCTCCGCTGACTGGATTGTACGCCGATTTCCATGCCACGCCAAGCGGCTTGGAAGCGCTCAGTTATCTGTCGGCTTTTCTACGTGATCCACGACCAGGAAATCAGTCTGTCCTTTTTCAGACACAAGTTTTAATCCGAGCTGTTCCTGGATCGCGGCGAACAGCGACGGACCTGCCGGATCGGATGCCTGCGCCGGATTCGCGGGGTTGGCGGGGTCTGCAGCGGTCCCTTGCGGACGCATGCCGGGCATCTCGTCGCGGCCGAATTCCAGGTGAAAGTCAAATTTTCCGGCAACGCCGGTTTTATCGATCACCGGATGGTCCACACGAATCGCAAAGGATTGCGCGAACTCGGCCATCGTCATGCCGTGTCCGTCCAATGTCACGGTTTTGCCCATGCTCCTCCACGAAGCATTGCCGCAAAAACGCGGCATGGGCTGGCCGGGGGCCGGCGGAGGCGGGAGGTGGTTCAGGTCGACCTCTACGCAGCTCCCCTCCTTCATCGGCTGCAGTTTCGGCCCATTCTTGCCTACTGTAAGCGCATAGACCGAAACCTCTCTCGACTCGCGGTGCAGCTTCAACCGGAAACGGTCCTCCAGCAGCGCCTGCAGCATGGGCCCGCCCATCTGTTCGACGCGCGCCGCGCCTTCGGCCTTGGCAGCCAGGTCGTAGCGGTCCTCATCCGCCCATTTGGGCAGCCCCAGAACGTCGAGCCGCTGGCGGTTGAATGTTTTGCCATCGCCGAGAAATCCGTAGGCCAGTTGGATGAGGTCCTTCAGGGTGATGCAGGCGAGATGCAACCGACCGGGGGTGGGCGGCTGTTCGCCGCCGGATCGATTGTTGCAGGCGGTGTTGAGCTTGAGCGACGCCACTTCGAACTGCGGGCGCGCGGGAGTCGTCTGGGCGAATCCCGAGGACTGGGCGGCGAGCAGGAGAACGAGCGCGGCAGGGACGTGCAAACGTGAATTCATGGATGTCTCCGTGAGCTGGAAAACCGTTGTTCCGAACTATACAGGAACCGGCATTCCGGCGTGTGGGCGGGAGCGCCGGAAACGCCGATGCGGCAGGCCCCCGACGGCTGCCTCATTGGGGTCTCCACTCGCCGAGACGGATCTCCGGAATGGTGAGATAACGAGTGAAGTGGGCGGCGGCGGTGTAGGGGCGGATGATGATGCGGTCGCCGGCGGCGGCTTCCCCCCAATTGGCGCTCATGCGGGTGATGGAATCGCCGGATACGCGCGCCAGGAAAGGCGCGTAGTTGGAGCGCTCGATTTCGGAGTGCGCGGAGATCTGGCGGCCGTCTGGCTTTTCCAGAAAGAGCGTCGCCGGCGGCAGTTGCCCGGGAGCGAGGCAGGCCAGGTCGAGATAATTGTCCGGAGCGCTGAATCGCGTGACGCAGCGGGCAAAGCCGGGAATCCAGCGATCGCCGGCGGCCACCGGAAGAGTGATTTCGGCATCCGGCTGTATCAGGGTGAGCGAGTAATCGAGATCGAGGCGCAGCGGCTGGTCTTTCACGCGGTTGTAAGTCGGTTCGGGAATCCACACGAATTCGTACGGGCGTTGGTCGGCGGACTGAATCCCAAGAGTGGTGACGCCGTCGTAGACGGTTTCGCCGGCGGGCGAGGTCAGGCGGACGGCGATGTGGTCCGGGACGAGGAGTTCCGTGTCGGCAAGCCCCGGGAACCGCACTGGTAGGGCGATGCCGATATCGCGCTTAGCCCCACCCGGGTTCTTAGCCCCACCCGAGTTGAAGTGGACGGCTTCGCGTCCGTGGCCCGTATGCGGGAGCCGTCCCGCGCTTGGATCGAAGGCGACGTGGATGCTCTCGGCGGCGGCGGGCCGGCGCGAGAGGCTTTCTTCGAAGGCGAAGAGTGGACGCCAGGGGAGAAATTCGAGCGCCATCCAGCAGAGCAGGCCGGCGGCGAAGGCGAGACGCGCGCGCGTGGTCCGGCGGCGGAAATATTGAAATGCGAGAATACCTGCCGCGGCGGCAGCGGCCCAGAGCAACTGCGCGGCAGTATCGAGCCACAGGCGGCGGGTGGCGATTGCCAGCGGATCGGTTTGCGCGATGGTCGCCCAAATGATCGTATAGGCGAGGAAGCAGAGGAACGCGGCGCCGATAACACGGCGGAGGCCGTGCATGAGAGTGGCGAGCGCGAGCACGGGAAGGTCGAGCGCGAAGAACATGTAGAGGCTGCGACCGAGCGGTGCGGCAATCGAGGCCCCGAGCGGGAATCCGTTGGCGAGGCACTCGGCGGCTTCGAACAGAAAGATGGGCGCTTGCGCGAAGAGGGCGACGGAGGCGGCTTTGGCCAGCAGGAGGTCCCTGCGGCGGATGGGACGCACCAGCCAATCCTGAGATCCGTCGGGGATGGGATCCGTCTGAACAATGAGGACGATCAACACGGCGGTAGCGATGATTGCGGCCGGGTCGATCATGCTCAGAGCCGTGGCGAGCGCGCGCGAGCGAACGTCGTCGAATGGGCCGAACGCGAGCGCGAGAATTCGCACGAGCGCATTGCAGAACGCGACCAGAAGGATCGTATGGCGGAGCAGTTTCCAGTCTTTGCGAACGATATGCCAGAGCATCAGATTCTCCTTTCGGCGGCATCGCGCGTCGAAATCGCCAGCGCGGTGAAGATGGAACGGAGCGACATGGGGCGTGCGTCGACGCTGCGGACTCCTCCGGGGAGCGCGGCGATTCCGGAGCGCAGCCGGTCTTCGGAGAAGCGGCTATCGACGAACATGACGACGTTGCCCATGGTGCGGAGGTTGAGCCATTCGGCGGGCGCGCTGCCGGGCGGCGAAGCTTCGCGGTCCAGGGTGACATGCACTTCGCGGAAGCGGGCGGCAAGGTCGCTCATCGACTCCTCGAAGAGAAGGCGGCCTTCGTCGATGAACCCGACGTGCGTGGCGAGTCCTTCGATTTCGGTGAGCTCGTGGGAGGAAACGAGGATGGTCATTTCGCCGGCCTGCTCCAACAGGCGGGCGAGGAATTCGTCGCGCACCAGGGCGTCGAGGCCGCTGAGCGGCTCGTCGAGGATGAGCAGGCGCGGGCGGAAGGGGAGGGCGAAGGCGAGCGCTGCCTTCATGCGCATGCCGTGCGAGAGTTCGCTGATGAAGCGATCCAGCGGGAGATGGAGATCTCGCACGAGCGAGGTTTCCAGATCGCGGTCCCACGTCGGATAAAACGGCCGCAGGTAGGCGAGGTAGTCGGCGACGGTCAGGCCGGGAGGAAAGAACTGGTATTCGGAGACGTAGCCGATTTGCGCGAGCTGCCGCGGGGAGATGCGGCGCGAATCCACGCCGAGAATTTCGGCCGAGCCGGAATCGGCTTCGAGAATGTTCATCAGGATACGGATGGTGGTGCTCTTGCCCGCGCCGTTCGGGCCAATGAGAGCATAGGCGCTGCCTTCGGGCACGGAAAAGCTGAGGCCCCCGAGGGCCCGCCGGCGGCGGAAGCTTTTGGCGAGATTGCGAGCGTGAATCACTTGCGGATGACCTCCCACTGTTTTTCGATCCGGACCCATTGAGTTTCGATTTCGCGCAGCACGTCGGGCAGGGCGAGACCGACGCGGCGGGCTTCGATGACGAGTTGTTCGGCCTCTTTCTGGAGGAGGCGCTTCTGCTCGCGGGCGCGGGCGGCGGGCGGCTCGGCGACGACGGTACCGATGCCGGGCCGGGGCTCGAGCAGTTTTTCCTGAATGAGGTGCTGGATCACCTTGTGGACGGTATTGGGATGGATTTTGAGATCGGCGGCGAGCGAGCGGACCGAGGGAAACGGCCGGCCAGGCTCGAAATCGCCGCCGACGATGGCGCGTTTGGCGGCGAAGACGAGCTGGTCAAAGATGGGCTCTCCGGGCCGGAGCTCGAATCGCAGAGGTGTCACATTGGCAATGTGACACAGGAACAAGCCCGCGTCAAGCGAAAAAGTGTCACAGCGCCAATGTTACACTTAGCGCGGCGTTCCTCGGCCTGGTTACTGCTTCTTGGGCTGCTGCGCCGCCGGGGGCTGTTTGCGGATCTGCTCGAAATACTGCTCCACGTAGGCCTGGAGCGCGACCGGCACTTCGTCGCGGCTGATTTCCGCCCCGCCCTGGGTGTGTTCGGCGCCGCGGTTCACGTAGGCCGTGTGCAGTTGCTGGCTGGTGGACTGCACTTCGACAGTCGCTTCCCCGGAAATGTTGGCGGAGCGCTTGCCCAGAATCTCGCTGATTTTCCCCATGGCCGCCAGTTGCTCGGCCTGCTTGATGCTCTTGTCGCCATCCTGGCTGCCGATGCCGCTGCCGGGCTGCTTGCTGGCCTGCTGGGAATCGCTCTTGCCCGCGCCCTTGCCCTGGGGATCCTGCTGCTGCGCCTTGGCCTGATCGCCGGTCTGGCCGTCCTGCGGATCGCCATCCTGCTGCCCGGTCTGCTGCTGCGCGTTCTTGGCGGACTGCTGCTTGCTTCCGTTCGGCTGTCCCTTGCCCGGCTGCTTGTTGGCCTGGTTCTGGGCCTGCTGCTGCGGCGACTGGCCGTTTTGCGGCTTCACGCGCGAAAGCAGATTCTGCCATGCGTCTTTCACTTTGCTCAACAGGCTCGAGTTGTCGCCCGAGCTGGCCGCCTGCTGCTGTGAGCCGGTCTGCTGCCGGTCCCCTTTGTTCTGCTGGCCGTTATTCTGCTGATTCTGGCTGTTGCTGGCGTCGGCGTTTTCCGGCTGCGGCTCCTGGTCGGCGCCCTTCTCATCGCCGTTTTCGGCCTTTTTGGCGCCGCCATCCTTCTGCGCCCCCTTCTTGTTGTCCGCCTGCTGCTGGGCGCCCTCCTGCGGATCGCTCTGCTCGGAATCCGCCTGCGGCTCGGGCTGGCCGGGATCGCTGTTTTCGGCGCTGGCCGGGGTATCGTCGGGCGAATCGGCTTTGCCCGGCGGCGTGCGGCGCGTTTCTTTAGCGACTTCGGTGCGAGGCTCCCAGCCGAACTGCTGGCGGAGCATGGAAGCCAGCGGCTGCTTCAGATCGAGGCTGCGGGTCAGCCCGTAGCGCAGCGCGAACAGGCTGGAGGCCACCAGCACCAGGGCCGCCATGGCGTAAACCGCGCGCGGCGTGGTATACGGCACGGCTCTCCGCACATCGACACCCCGCGCCGCCTCTTCGGCGCGCTCTCTCTGGCAGCGGCGAATTTCGTCACTGTGGCGATCGGCGGGCGCTTCGAAAAAAAATAGCGCCGTCGAAAGCGTGTCGGACAGACCCATTCGCCGGTCCACGATCTGCGCCGTGCGATACGGCGTAGGCACGCGTTTGCGAGCCTGCCAGATGCCAAAGGCCAGGGCAGCCACAGGAATGGGCACCAGCCATTGCCAGTTTAAGATTTGTGCACCCACAAGCAGAAGAACAATGAACGCTGCCAGTGCCGCGCAGCAGGCGTTCGTGCCTTGGGCGAACAACTCGTTATGAAGGATGCGGCGACGCGCCTGGCGGACTAAAGTCAGCATTCTCCCTCGTGCAGTTCCGTACGCCTCCACGGAAGCATACTTCTTAGACGCGGCGTCGCGGAATAAGTTCTAATACTATCATTTTCGGCCAAACCTGCCGCCTTTCCGGGCAACAAAGCCACCGGGTATGTAGCAAGTCGCCCTCCGAATTTCGGGATTGCACAGTAGAATGGTTAAGGAGTCCCCCCTTCGGAAGGAATTATCCTCTTTGAACCAACCAATCAAGGTTTTAATCGTAGATGACGAGGCCAGCCAGCGCAGCGGCCTGGCGGCAATGGTTTCCGCCTGGGGCATGACCCCGGAAACCGCCGGCGACGGCAACGAAGCTCTCCTCAAACTGGCCGACTTCCCCGCCGACGTGATCGTGACCGACCTCAACATGCCGGGTCTCGATGGTTTTGGCTTTCTGCAGCGGCTGCGCGATCTGGGCGATATGCCTCCCACGATCGTGCTCACCGCCTTCGGCAGCGTGGAAACCGCCGTCAAGACCGTGCATGAGCTGGGAGCCTATTGGTTTCTCGAGAAGCCCATCCAGCCGGGGAGCATGGAAGTGCTGCTGCGGCGCGCCGGAAGCCATGCCGGCCTGAACGCCGAAAAGAAGGTGCTCGAGCGCCAGCTCGTTTACAAAGGCGCCATGGGCGAACTGGTCGGCACATCTCCCAAGATGCAGGAAATTTTCGTATTGCTGCAGCAGGCCGGGCCCAGCAAAGCCTGCGTCCTGATCACCGGCGAAAGCGGAACCGGCAAGGAACTCGTGGCCCGCACCATCCATGCGCTCAGCCCGCGGCGGCAGGGCCCGTTCATCGCCATCAACTGCGCCGCGCTGCCGGAAACCCTGATCGAAAGCGAACTCTTCGGGCACGAAAAAGGTTCCTTCACGGGCGCCAGCGAGCGACGGGCCGGCTGCTTCGAAGTGGCCCAGCACGGCACTCTGCTTCTGGACGAAATCGGCGAAATGCCCATGCCCACGCAGGCCAAACTGCTGCGCATTCTGGAAGACTCCAAGGTGCGGCGCCTGGGCGGCAAGATGGAATTCGAAGTGGACGTGCGTGTGGTCGCGGCCACCAACAAGGTGCCGGATGAAGCCGTGCGCGGCGGCCACCTGCGCGAGGATCTCTACTATCGGCTCAACGTCTTCCATGTGCATCTGCCGCCGCTGCGCGAGCGCAAGGAAGATATTCAGGCAATCTCCGAGGCGCTCATCGGCGATCTCAACCGCAAACACGAATGCCGCGTCAGCGATATCGCCCCGGCTGTGCTGGAAGCGCTGGAGCGGCACAACTGGCCCGGCAACGTGCGCGAACTGCGCAACGTTCTGGAACGCGCGGTGATTCTCGCCGGAGAAGGAACCATCGAGGTGCAACACCTTCCGGCGTTCCTGCAGAGCCGCTCCTCGGCGGCGAGCCCGGCGGCACCGCCGGCCGCCGCTCCCACGCCCGCCCCCGCGGCTGCGAGCTCCCCCGAAGACAGCGAGGTGCTGCGCATCCCCATCGGGACCACTGTGGAAGAAACCGAAAAGGCGCTGATCCTGCGCACGCTCGAGCACACGCGCAACAACAAGACGCGGGCAGCCGAAATTCTCGGCATCAGCCTCAAGACGCTACACAACAAACTGAAGGAATACGGCGCGGGGAGAGAGTTCGGAATCGGAGCGTAGCCGGAGCAGGAAATAGCACCCTCCCGGCCTCGCAGAGCGGCCGGGCGCGGTGCTTTTTCGCTTCTGCCTTGCTATCTTCCGGTGTGCAGATTGTTGTGAATGGCGTAGAGCGCCAGTTCCAGGCGATCGGAAACCCCAAGCTTGTCGAAGATGTTGTGCAGGTGGTTCTTCACCGTCTGCTCGCTAATGAACATCTTCTCAGCCATTTCCTTGTTCTTGAAGCCTTGCGCCACCAGGGCCACGATTTCGCGCTCGCGCTGGCTGAGCGGGGAACGCTCGCGATCTCGCTGCGCGGACGCCTGCGGCGCGGCAGGAACTTCGTCCGCCGCCACAAACTGGCGAATCACAGCCGCCGTGGTATGCGAGTCCAGCCAGATCTCGCCGGCATGCACCTTGCGGATGCTCTTGATCAGCAGCTCCGTCGCGGTCTGCTTGAGCACGATTCCGCTGGTGCCGAGCTTCATGGCCTGCACGAACTCGTTTTTGTCGTCCGACGCGGTCAGCACAATGACCCGCGTCTTGTTTTTCGAAGCCTGCAGGCGCTGCAGCGTGGCGAGCCCGTCCAGCCCCGGCATCTTCAAATCCAGCAACAGGATATCAGGCTCGTGCTGTTGTAATACATCAAGCACCTGCCGGCCATCCTGAGCCTGAGCGACGACCTCGAAATCTTCTTCCAGAGCCAGAAGTTTGCAAAGCCCGTCGCGAAAAATCGGATGATCGTCCGCTACCACGATCCGGATTTTGGAGTTTGCGGCGCCGGTCCCGATCGAGGACCCGTTGATTGCGGCACTGTTATCTGCCATACACTTTCCGCTTTACGATATTGTAAGGTTCTATTAGTACCAAGTCAAATCACTGAATTCGACGGTAATTCATCATCGCACATTCCCCCACTTTCGCGTGCGGGCTTTGCTAAGGTGAGTAGAATATGAGCGAAGAATTGGCCGAAGTGGATTTTCAGCGGTTTTGGCGCCGGCTGCAGCAGCTCGGCCTCAACGCCTACGAGTCGCGCTCCTACCTGGTGTTGCTCGGCCACTCGAAGTTCAAGGCCTTGGAACTGGCCGCCCGGGCGCACGTACCCCGCCAGAAGATCTATGAAGTCCTCGACAGTCTCGTCGAAAAGGGCTTCGCCCAGGTGGTGCAGGAAAAAACCAAACTCTTTTCGGCCGTGGAACCCACCCTGGCCATTCCGGGCTATCTGGGACGCAAACGCCAGCTCCTGGAACAGGAACTGACGGACAACGGCCGCGCGGCCAGCGGGCTCATCGACGATCTGAAGGTGCTTTACTCCGAAGGCCAGGGCGGCCGCGGCACGCTCGACTTCCTGCGCATCGTCACCGAGCCGGCGCAGACCGCTGCCGAATATCGCCGCATGCTGGGCGAAGTCCGCAGCGAATATCTGGAGTTTTCCCGCCCTCCCTACGCCGTCGATCCGCTACACGAGAAGCTGGTCAGGCAGGCCGGCTCCAACGGCGTGGCGTGCCGGCTGCTGCTGGAATCCGCCTCGCTCGACGACGAGCACCGCCAGCGGCTCATCGAATATATGGCCGCGGGCGTCGAAGTCAGGATCGCTTCCTCACTTCCCATGAAGCTCGCGCTTTTCGACGGCTCCCACGGCATGATCGCCCTGCTCGACCCCGTGATCACCCGGCCCACCTGGACCGCTGTGGTATTCCACCACGAAGGCATGGGGGAAGCCATGAAGGGGCTGTTCGAAGATCACTGGCGGCGAGGAACGGCGATGCAGGATTAGCCGGGCTAGCGGGTCCCGCCGGCAACCCCGCGTTGTTTCCGGGTAAGAATCTCCCGAACCGCGTAGATCCGCCGGTCCTGGCTCTCGAAGTAGGTGCGCATCATCATTTCCCCGATGAGCCCGGTCGAAAACATCATCATCCCGCCCAGCAGCAGGAGACCGCCGGCGATCATCAGCGGCCCGTGCTGAATCACGATTTCCTGACCCATCAGCTTGATGGCTGCGAGGTACAGCATGATGCCGCCGCCCAGAGTGGTGCCCAGCAGCCCCAGAGTTCCGAAGAAATGCATCGGCCGCGTGAAGTACTTCAGCAGAAACTTGATGGTGAGGATGTCGAACAGCACGCGGAACGTCCGCCCGATTCCGTAATGCGAATCTCCCGCAGCCCGCGGCGTGTTGCGGATAGGCACTTCCGCTACGCGCGCGCCATAGAAACTCGCCAGCGCGGGAATGAAGCGATGCAGTTCGCCGTATAAGTTGACGTCTTTGAGCACTTCCGCTTTGTAAGCCTTGAAGGTAGTTCCGAAATCGCGCAGCTCCACGCCCGACGCTTTGGCCATCAGCCAGTTGGCAATGCGCGAGGGAATCTTGCGCAGGATGGCATTATCCACCCGCTTCTTACGCCAGCCGCTCGCGATATCGTAGCCTTCGTCGATTTTTCCGAGCAGCGCCGGAATATCTTCCGGAGCGTGTTGTAAGTCGCCGTCCATGGCGATAATGACATCGCCCTTCGCTTCGTGGAATCCGGCCGAAAGCGCCGCCGTCTGGCCGAAGTTACGGCGCAGCCGGATCACTTTCAGATGCCCATCGGTCTCGACCAGGTTGGCCAGCAGTTCGAAACTGCGGTCGGTCGAGGCGTCATCCACAAACAGAATTTCGTAAGGTCGCTGTAACTGCTCCAGCACCGCAGATAGACGGTCATACAACGGGAGGATAGAAGGCTCCTCATTGTGGATCGGAATGACAATCGATAGCATGGAATTGCTACTCCAGTTTAACAAACCATGGACCGGATTCCATTCCAGGCAACAGCCGCGGGAGCGATTTACGAACGAATTACCCGGCTGCCGGCGGTGATTCTGCTGGATAACGTGCGGAGCCTGTATAACGTAGGCGCTTTCTTCCGCACCGCCGATGCCGCCGCCATCGAGAAACTCTATTTATGCGGAATTACCGGCCGTCCGCCGAAGCGCGCAATTACCAAGACGGCTCTAGGCTCTGAAGATACCGTACCGTGGGAACATTCCTGGGATGCGCCGCAGGTTCTCCAGAACCTGCGCGAGACCGGTTACGAAACGGCGGCTATCGAAACCGCCAATCACGCGGTGGATCTCTACGACTGGCGTCCGCGCTTTCCCGTCTGCGTCGTCTTCGGCCACGAAGTCGATGGCATCCGGCCGGAAGTTTCCGCCCTCTGCGATACCCACGTGCGCATCCCGATGCTGGGAACCAAGCATTCCCTCAATGTGGCCACCGCGGGCGGCGTAGTAATTTACGAACTGCTGCGTAAGTACCGCCTGCTCTGAGCGGTCCGGCGCGCGCCGCCCCTGCTACCATGAAAGTTGGCCGATCCACTTCCGCGCCTGCGCTTCAATCTCGACTTCATGCCCTCTCCTTCGCCGGAGCATCCGGGCCTGTTCATTCGCGACCCCTACCGCTATTCGGATGCCATGCTGATCATTCCTCCGCCCCTGGTGGAATGCCTGCAGTGTTTCGACGGGCAGCAGACCGAACTCGACCTCCGTTCCATTCTGGTGCGCGTTACCAGCGATCTGCAGGTCGGCGAGATTCAGCAGCACCTCGTCGATACGCTGGACGCCGCGGGCTTCCTGGAGACCAAGACCTTCGAGCGCATGCGCGGCGATCGCCAGCGCGCCTTCGCCGCCGCTCCGGTGCGCGAACCGGCTCATGCGGGAGCAGCCTATCCCGCCGACAGCGAAGAACTGCGCCAGAAGATGGCCGCCTACATGGATGGCGGCGCGGCGCCCGCGCCGGACGGCGAAGCGTTTGCCATCGCCGCTCCGCACGTGAGTCCGGAAGGCGGCTGGCAATCTTACCGCGCCGCGTATCGTGTGCTGAAGCCGGAGCATCGCGAGCGCACGTTCGTCATTCTGGCCACCTCGCACTACGGCCAGCCGGAGACCTTCGGGCTGACGCGCAAAAGCTTCCGCACCCCGCTCGGCGAAGCCGCCACCGATACCGCACTCGTCGACTGGCTCGAAGCGCGTGGCGGAGACGGAATCGTGATGGAAGATTTCTGCCACTCCTTCGAACATACCGTCGAGTTGCAGGTGATCTTTCTGCAGCACGCCCTCGGAGCCGATGTGCGCATTCTGCCCGTGCTGTGCGGCCCCTTCGCGCGCAGCCTGTACCAGGGCGGCAATCCGGAGGACGACGACCGCGTCCGCGCCTTTTGCGACGCTTTAGGGGAACTGCGCGAACGCGAAGGCGACCGTCTGTTCTGGATTCTCGGCGTCGATATGGCTCATATGGGCGCGCGCTACCGCGACCGCTTCACAGCCATGGCCGGCCAGGGCCGGATGGCCGGAGTGGCGGCCCGCGATGAAAGCCGCATCGCGCGCATCAACGCCTGCGACGCCGCGGGATTCTGGGACCTGGTCCGCGAAAATCAGGACGACCTGAAGTGGTGCGGCTCCTCGCCGTTTTATACCTTCCTCAAGGCCGCCCCTGGCGCGCGCGGCGAACTGCTGCGCTACGAACAGTGGAACATCGATGACCGCAGCGTGGTCTCCTTCGCCGGCATGAAGTTCACCGCGGCCTGATTCCCGACGCTAGCCACGCGGATCCCCCGCCAACGCACGCTCCATCCTCTCATAAGCTGCCCGCCCGAACACCACGAAGATCGCGCGTTCGATGCCGCACTCCGCGCGCTCGAGGTGCGCTTTCACTTCGCGGAACGCAATCGCCGCCGCTTCCTCCAGCGGATAACCGTAGACGCCCGTGCTGATCGCGGGGAATGCGATCGTGCGCACGCCGCGCTCTTCGGCCATCTGCAGGCACGTCCGGTAGCACGACGCCAGCAGCTCCGCTTCTCCCCTGGCGCCATCGCGATACACCGGCCCTACGGCATGAAATACGTACTGCGCCGGAAGGTTGCCGGCGCCGGTCTCCACCGCGCTGCCGGTCGGGCATCCGCCGCTGCGCGCGCGAATCCCATCGAGTTCCCGCATGATCGCAGGGCCGCCGGCGCGATGAATCGCCCCATCCACGCCGCCGCCGCCCGCCAGCGCCGAATTGGCGGCATTCACGATGGCATCGGCCGCCACGCGCGTGATGTCGCCTTCCTGCAGAACAATCTTCCGTCCGCCGCCACAGATCCATTCCATGTATTTATTACAATCTTTTTATGACCAGGCGTGAACTTCTCGCTGCCGGAGCGGTCTGTGCGTCTTCTCTCTGGGCGCGCAGCCACATAGACAAATCCCACATCAGCGCGATTACGGACGAAATCGGCATGTCTACCGACGAATCCATCGCGTTCGCCCACCAGTACGGTTTGCAGTTCGTCGAGATCCGCAATCCTCCCGGCAGCAAGAAGGAATACTTCAGTCTGTCCGAACCCGAAATCAAAGTCGATGCCGTGCGTTTCGCGAAGGAAGGGTTGAAGGTTTCCTTCGTCAACACCAGCCTGCTCAAGTTCCCGTGGCCCGATACCGAACCCGCCCGCAAGCGCCCCGAAGATGCCGACGCGCGCGCCAGGCGGCTGGCCTCCCAACAGGCGCGCTGGGATCGCCGCATGGACGATCTGCACAAAGCCATCCGCTGCGCGCAGATCATGGGCTGCGACAAGGTCCGCGTTTTCACCGGAACCCGCACCGCAGACCCCGCCGCGCTGTATCCGCGTATCGCCGATACCATCGGCACGCTCTCCGAGGTTGCCGAAAAGGAAAAGGTGTTCCTGCTGATCGAAAACGAAGGCTCGCAAAACGTGGCCACCTCCGCCGAACTGGCCGAAATCCTCAAGCTCATCCCCAGCAAATGGGTGGGGATGAACTGGGACCCGCACAACGCCTACGGCCGCGAAACGTCGTACCCCGACGGCTATGCGCTGCTCCCCAAGAAGCGCATTCTCAACATCCAGGTCAAAGCCAAAGGCGTGATGCCCGACAGCCCCGAAAAGGAAGACTGGCGCGCTATCATGACGGCGCTCGAAAAGGACGATTACAAGAACAGGATCGGCCTCGAAACCCACATCTTCGACGGCACCCTGATCGCCGCCGCGCACAAATCCATGGACGAGATCATGCGCATCGTCTCCGAGGTTTAATTCCGAGGTGCAATTCCGTATGTCAAAGAATTTTCTGTTGGCCTTCGGCATCGGGATCGCCTGCATCGCGATCGCCGTGGCTGCCGTGTTCTACATGCAGCGCGGGGCCCATATCGATGTGAAGGGCAGCATTCTCAAGGTGCGCGCCGTCGCGCTGGACGAGAACAGCTCCTTCGTGGCGGTCGATTTCCGTGCCGCCAACCCGGCGGATTATGCGTTCATGATCCGCAACGTCACGGTCATTCTGGAAGATAAATCCGGCAAGCAGATCGAAGGCAAGACCGCGACCGCAGAGGAATCGGCGCGCATCATGCAGGACTTCCCGCTGCTCGGTCCGAAATACAACGACGTGCTCGTGGAGCGGGACAAAGTCCCGCCGCATTCCACGCTCGACCGCATGGCCGTCGCCAAATTCGATGTCCCCGATTCCCAGATTCAGGCGCGCAAACGTCTCCTGGTGCGCCTGGAAGAGGTGGACGGCCCGGTGTCGGAGCTTTCGGAGAAGTAGGGGCGCCGGGCAGGCGGGGGCTCAGCGCGCTATCTCCGCAGCAGGGCGTGATTCGGGTCCAGCGTCACTTTGAGCGGCGGTTGGCGCAGCGGTACGGAAAATGTCGCCGGGTCCGATCCCGCACGCACCCACTCGGTGATGCTTCGGGCGCGCGTTACCTGGATCTCCACCGGGACCAGCGCGCTGAAATCGTCGTCAACGTCTGTCTGCGTCACGGTGCCCGTGAGGCGCAGCGAAGGCGCCCTTCCCTTGAGAGCGTAGGTGAGCTTGATGCCGGGAATGCCGGTGCCGTAAACCCACTGCCCGAAGAATGTTTCCAGTTTCGGATCGTCGGACTTCGGCGGCATGTAGCGCGCCGCCGCCAGGCGGAACTCTTCGGTCGAAAGCGGCGCGTGATCGTGCGTCTTCAACAACTCCGCCAGCAGCGCCAGAAACTGCTGGTTGCCTATGCGGCGCTGCAGCATTTGCAGAATCCACGAACCCTTGCCGTAGGTGATGGCGCGCCATGCGTCGGGCTGCTGCGAATTCTGCAGTCGCTGCCCGAGCACGATCGGCCCCGCCGAATCCACCGTCTGACCGCTCGCATTCTTGGCCAGCAGCGCGGTTCGGTAGGCATCCAGCATGATATCCACCGAACGGCTCCCCTTGGTCTTCTCCAGGTACATCAACGCGGAATAATTGGCCAGAGCCTCCATCAGCCAGTTGTCGCGATAGCTTGCCGCCGTCACCCGGTTGCCCCACCACTGATGCGCCGTTTCGTGCGCTTCCAGCATGTCGCGGAAGAAAATCTGCTGCGATTCGGTCAGCGTTCCGCGGGAAGGCGGAAGCGCAGTCAGGTATGCCAGCGTCGAAAGGTAGATCAGACCCGGAAAGCCCTGCCCGAACGTGCCCGGAATGGGCGAAACCGTCAGGTGTGGTAACGCCGGCGGGCCGAAGCGTGAAGCCATGAAATCCAGCGCCGAGGCCACTTCCGAAGCCAGCGCGGGCAGCCGCTCCACGGGATTCGGCGTGATGTCGGAGACCAGCGCATCGTCCAGGGGCGCCCGGCGGCGGGTCGTCGGCGGCACAGGAGGCGGCGGCAGCAACTGCGAGGGGCGCGGCTCCAGGTTCTTGTCGAGCATACGATTGGCGCAGACCTCGACGCGGAAACCGCCCCGCGTCACATCCGCCCGCCGGTAACTGCCCAGGTTGAAGGCGGCCAGGCGGATCGGCGCGCTTGTGCGCCGCCGCGTCACGTGCCAGTCGCCGTCAGTATGGTCGTCCACTACATCTCCCGCGGCTACCAGGTCCAGCGATTGCGGATAATGAAATGTCAGATCGTAATTGGCGAACTGCAGCCCGTGGATGGGATACCAGTTGCCGCGCGCGGCCACGTAAAACACGCGGTTGCCGGCGTCCAGAATCACTTTGCCCGAGTGATGAAACTCGAATTCGTATTCCCTTCCCGCGCGCAGCGGCTCGCTCGGAATCACCAGGAACAGGCCGTTGCCGTTCAGCGAAAGATTGGAGCGCAGCGAGTCGCGCTGGAACACATCGGCCGGCTTCCCGTCCACCGTCACCCGGGAAACCGTCATGGCAGGCGCGATCTGAAATGTCGCGGTCGTCATCCCGTCCACCAGGGGCTTCACCTTGACGCGCGTCACCGCGGTCATGGAAAGGTCCGGCTGGATTTTGGCATCGATGCGGTAATCGGTCGTCAGCAGCGTAATCGGTTCCCGCTCCGGCTTGTCGCGGAAGGAGCGCGCGCGGAAACTCGTCCAGGTGTCGAAGTAGATGCGGTTGTCTCTCGTCCTGACCTGGCCCGCATTGATCTGCTCGGTCGCCTGCGGGTCGTAGACTACATCGAAGTTGCCCAGTTTGTCGCCCGCGATCAGGGCCGCGAACAGCCCCGGCGGATGCCCGGGACCGCCGAGCAGATCGAGCACCAGCCGCGCCTGGTAGCTTTCTCCGATATTGCTCAATGTGTCGCCCCACTGCTCCTGCATCACGGCCGCCATTTCCGGCGTCTTGCGATTCGCCGGGTTGTTGGGAAACTGGCTCTTGAGGGCGTCGTACTCATCGCCCGTGAAGACGAAGAGCGCGCTACGAAAATGCTCATCCAGCGTCGCCGAATCGATATACGAGGCCAGCGAGCGGCGCTCGGCGGCATCGGGGGGCATGAGCAGGACTTCACCATCGCCGCCATCGACATCGGTGGTGAACACCGCGGCAATCCGCCGTCCGGCCACCGGTTTGCTGAAAATCAGGTGGCCGTCGGTGAGGAATATCTTCAGATCGTCCTTGCTGATCGTGAGATCGCGAACGCGGTAGCATTCGGCGGGGTCGAAGGTATTTTCGCGAATCGCCAGCGCCAGGTCGGCGGCTGTGCCGGCGAGCGCAGGCAACCCCGCCATCGCCGCCAGAAGAATCAGTCCAGGTGCCACCCGCCCCATGCTTCCCAGTGTACTCGTTCAGAAAGGCGCGCTCAGCCGGAGACTTTACGGCGATACCGCGATGGTCACCGGCAGGCTGACGAAACTGCCCACCTGCACCACCACCGGAACCGCCGGACCCGCCACCACCACCGGCAACTGAATCTGCAACTGGAACGTGCCCTCGATCGCGCCCGGCATCGCCGAGGCCGCCAGCACCGTCGCCGGCTGCCCTCCTACCGTCGCCGTAACCGGCAGCACCGGCACCGGCAGCGGATTGCCGGCGATCTGCCCGTCCACGCCCGGCGGCGAGGTCTCGCCCAGGCCGGTCGCGTACAGCGTGACCAGACTTTGCTGCGGCGCCGGCGCGGACGGAGCGTTCTTGCTTCCATCCTGGTTGAGCGCGATCGCCTGCCCCTTGCCGGAGTAGTCCGCGGTAAAGATCGCCGGCGCGGCCGCCGCCACCGCAACGGTGGTCTGCGCCGGAGCCTGCGAGAGATACTGCACCGAAACCTGCGCCGAGCTGCCCGAAATGCCGAACGGCACGACCGCGGAAAGCTGGCTGTTGGACGCGTACACCACGGGAGCCGCGATTCCACCGATCGTCACCGTCACGTTGAACGGCGGCGCAGTCGCCAGTTGCGGCGGTCCCAGCCCCGCGCCTTCCATGACCACGATTTCGCCCGGCGAAACCGGCCCGGCCACATTGTTGGCGGCATTCACGATCGCGCTGATCACGGGAACCACGGCCGACGCCTGCAGACGCCGGATGGCGTTGTTCGCGGTGTCCGCGATATACACATTACCCGAAGCGTCCACCGCCAGACCCGAGGGCGCCTGCAGCCGCGCATTGGCCGCCGCTCCGCCATCGCCCGCGTAGCAGCAGGCGCCCGTGCCGGCAATCGCCACCACCAGGCCCGAAGGCTGCGCCTCCACCACGCGGTTATTGCCGGTCTCGGCAATGAACACGTTCCCCGCTCCGTCCACTGCCACGCCCGCCGGAGCCGCGAAGGGTCGTCCCGGCGCCAGCGTGGAGATGTTTCCCGCGGCCGAGACTATGCGAACGCGATTGTTCCCGGTATCGGCGATGTACACGTTCCCCGCCCCGTCCACCGCCACCGCGGAAGGCGCATTCAACTGCGCGTTCACCCCCGGCCCGCCATCGCCCGAATAGCCGGGCGTGCCGGTTCCGGCAATCGTCTTGATCAGGTTATTGGGAAAGATCTCGCGCACTCTGTGGTCAAGCGAATCCGCGATGAACAGGTCGAAGGAACCGTCCACGGCAATCGAGGACGGAGCGTGCATGGCCGCCATCGTGGCCGGTCCTCCATCCCCCAGGAAGCCCGCGTTGCCGTTGCCGCCGATCGTGTAGATGATTCCCTGCCCCGTAATCACGCGGATGCGGTTATTGCGCGTGTCGGCAATGTAAATGCCGCCTGCGGAGTCCACGGCGACGCCTTGCGGCCCGTTGAGTTCTGCGTTCACTGCCTGTCCGCCATCGCCCGCGAAGCCCGCCGTCCCGTTGCCCGCCACCGTCACGATCAGCCCGTTCGGAGAAAGCTTGCGAATGCGGTTATTGGCGGCGTCGGCGATGTAGATGTTGCCAGCCGCGTCGGCCGCCATTCCTGCCGGCGCGTTGATCAGCGCGACGGCGCCCGCGCCGCCATCGCCCGCAAAACTCTCCAGGCCGTCGCCCGCCACGGCGGCAAAGACGCCGCCGAAAATCCTCCACACCCGGAAATCGCCATTCGCCCTGCCCGAACCGGCGCCGATCGAGCCTTCCGTGAAATAGACCTCGCCCGCCTGGTCCACCGCCACTCCGGTGGGCCCGTTGAGCCGGATGGAGGCAGCCGCCTGCCCGTCTTCCAGGGGCACGCCGTCCTGGTTGCCGATGAGCGTGGTAATGACGCCCTTGGCGTTGACGATCCGGATCTTGCTGTTCCCGTAGTCGGCGATGTACACATTCCCCGACGCATCCACCGCCACCCCCGTGGGGAAATCGACACTCGACTGGGTCGCCGGCCCGCCGTCTCCCGACGAAGCCGTGACCCCCGTGCCGCCCACGTTATCGCCCGAATAGGTGGCCAGCCCGTTACCCGCCACCGTCGTAATCACACCGTTCGGAGTGACCTCGCGGATGCGGTTGTTAATGGTATCGGCGATGTAGAGGTTGCCCCCCGCATCCACCGAGATGCCTTCCGGCTGGTTGAGCGCCGCAGCCGTCGCCGCCCCGCCATCGCCCCAGTAGCCCGGCGTTCCGGTGCCGGCGGCGGGCGAGATGGTTCCGTTGGCGGCCACCATGCGGATGCGATTGTTTCCCGTGTCGGAAATGTACAGGTTGCCCGCCGGATCGAGCGCCACGGCCGTGGGCGAGTTCAGTTGCGCCGCGGCGGCCGTGCCGCCATCGCCCGAATCTCCGGCCGTGCCATTGCCGGCGTAGGTCGAAATCGTCCCGGCAGCCGAAATGCGGCGCACCACGTTCGCCTCCAGATCCGCCACGAACACGTTGCCCGCGCCATCCACCGCGATGCCGTCCGGATACATCAGTTGCGCCGCGGTCGCCGGGCCGCCATCGCCCGTATCACCGGCGCGGCCGTTGCCCGCGATCCGCGTCAACGTCCCGCTCGCATCCACTTTGAATACCGAGTGCAGCCCGGCGAAATAGAAGTTGCCCGCCGTATCCACTGCCACGCGCGGCGGGTCCCCCACCGATGCCTGAACTGCCGTGCCCGCTGCCGGCGCGGTTCCCCCGGCCACGGTCGCGATATCGTACTGTTGGGCGGACGCACTCTGGAGAGCGAACAGAAGGGGAATACTGAGGAAATGCCTGATCACTTTGGTAAAGCTCCCGGGGTCAATAAGTGTTATAACACGCCCGAATGACGAAAAGGTCCCGCCGGTGACAGCTCATTGTCCCGCCACCACAATCGCCGCCCACCAGGTTCCCCATCGCCCCAAATAGTGATCGGTCGGCTCCGCGGCGTATTCCTGGATGGTCCAGAACGCCAGGTCGCCGACCGGGTCCACCATGGTGCCGCTGAAATCGCCCCAGCGGTTGCTGCCCTCGTCGGCGCCCGGCGCGACGTAGGACGATTCGCCCGCCTTCAATACCGCCGGGGACCGCATGGTGCCTGCCGCATCACCCGCCAGGCGGAACGAAAAGGCTGCCGCCGGGTACTGATTGGCGCCAAACTGCGTGAAACCCACGACCGCATCGTTCAGGAGGTTCACCGCGATCGAAGGGTAGGCGTAGAACTCCGCTCCCGTAGGGTCGTCAATGCGACCCGATTGCACCAGCGTCCCAGTCGCGGGATCGGCCTGAAACCACTGCGCCGCCGCCCGCGTGGGCTTGTCATAGGGCAGGAAAACGGTCTGCGCACACCACAGCGAAGCGCTGCGCAGGACGCAGTTCTGCAGCCGGCTGTCCCCGGTATCGATCTTGAAATAGCTGCCGCGCTGCGGCGCAAAATCCGCGTCCTCGGGCGGTCCATCGGCCCAGGGGTCGGCCAGCACGATCTTCATTGCCCCGGCGTGAAACGCCGCCGTGTCCGCGTTCTGCTCGAGCACGCTGATGCGAATCTCCCCGCCCGAATCGCCGGACGAGGTCTGCGCGAAAAACAGGGCATCGGGCCGGCTGTTGTCCACATCCACGGCCGGTACCAGCGTGCCCACCTCGTCGGTGAACGTGGCATACGCGGCCGTGCCCGCATAGAGCAGCGCGCGATCGAACGCGTAGACGGCTGTTTGTGTGTAGGTCCCGCCGGGCGGCAGGCTCAGGAGATCGGCCGAGATCACCACCCAGCGCTGGTTGAAGCCGAGCAGCGGATAGTCCGCCCAGCAGCCCGAACTGCCCACGTCGACCAGCGAAAGGGTCCATTCGCCCGCGGGATCGCTGGTGCGCGACACCGCCAGGAGCAGCGCTGCCGACGCGCTTCCCGGATTGGCTCCCGCCGCCGCCAGCCACCTGCCGGCCGCCGCATCGTAGAGAATGCGCGGGTCGAAGATCTTCGCGAAGGGGCCGAGAGCGCCCCAGAACTGCGCCAGATCGATTGGGAAATTGGTGCGCACTTGCCCCGTGCGCGACTGCACCAGCACCTGTGAGTTCAACATCGTCACTACATCGTTCGGCCCCACCGCGCCGCCCGTATCCGGCGGATTGGCGCCGTATTGATCCAGGAGCGCCGCGAATCCCCGGGAGGTGACCGGACCGCCCGTCATGGGAGCGCCGGAGCGTCCGCCCCGCGGCTCGGGCGGCGGGATTCCGTTCGCCGGGGCGGAGTGCGGGCGGGCAATCTTTGCCGGCCGGGGTATGGCTCTGGGGGAGGAAGACCGTCGCGCCGCTCTCGCCACAACATCCAGGTGGATGACGACGCTGCGATCCACCGCCCGCCGCTCCTGCGCGGCCAGCGTAAGGCTTAAGGCGAGAACGAAGGGGAATCGGCGTCCCATTCAGGCGAACACTACGGTTCCTGAACATTCTGCGGGCATTTCGCCCGATTGTAAATGTTGCGATTTTCAACAGACGGTGCGGTCACCGACACTTCCTGCAGCCCGTCGAAATGGCGCTTGCAAAAAGGCGAATAAAAGGCGAAAATCGCAGTATGGCACTCGTAGGGATCGCCCGCCTCGCCGCGCACAGCGAACTGCTCGAAGCCAAACGCGTCGTGCAGTATTTCGAAATCCCCTCGCGGAGCATTCTCAACCGCACCAGGCCCGGCATGCCGTTTCAGTGGACCATCAATCCCTACCGCGGCTGCGAGTTCGGCTGCAAGTATTGCTACGCCCGTTACACCCATGAATTCATGGAGATGGCGGTCACCGAATTTGAAGAGAAGATCTACGCCAAATCCGCCGCCGCCCATCACCTGTGGCAGGAATTGCGCAAAATCGATCGCAGCGAGCGCATCGCCATCGGCACGGCGACCGATCCCTACCAGCCCGCGGAGCGCCGCTACGGCCGCACGCGCTCGATTCTGGAGGTTTTCGCGCGCGATCGCGGCCGTTTTCTGGGCATCACCACGAAAAGCGATCTCGTCACGCGCGATCTCGACCTGCTCGGCGAAATCGCCCGCGCCAACGTGCTCACCATTCACATCACGATCACGACGTTGAACCCGCGGCTGGCGCGCCTGCTCGAACCCCGCGCGCCGCGTCCCGATCTGCGCCTGGAAGCGGTCCGCCGATTGAGCCATGCCGGCCTTTCGGTGAGCGTTTTTCCCAACCCCGTGATGCCCGGGATCACCGACGGCGAAAAACAGCTCGACCGGCTGGCGAAAGCCGCTCGCGATGCCGGCGCCCAGGGCTTCGGAGGCGGGCCGTTGTTTCTGATGCCGTGCGCCCAGAAGGTCTTTTTGCCCTTCCTTGATCGCGAGTTCCCCGATCTGGCCGCCGGCTACCGCGAAACCTTCGGCAAAAGCCCTTACCTGGGCCGCGAATACAAAGATGCACTCGCGCGGCGCCTGCGGCAGATCCGTGACCGCTACGGCCTCGCTTCCGGCGTCGTGGAATACCGTCCCGAACAGTGGCAGGAGGAGGAACAGCCGCTGTTGTTTCCGCTACAGTGAAATTTGGACCTGTCCGCATTCGATTATCACCTTCCCGAAGAACTGATCGCTCAACAGCCTCTGGCGGACCGCGCCGCATCCCGTATGCTCGTGCTATATCGAGGCGAGCAGCGCTGGGAAGATCGCACGTTTCGCGAACTGCCGCGGTTTCTGGGTCCCGGCGATTGCCTGGCGCTCAACGATTCGCGCGTCTTTCCCGCGCGCCTCTTCGGGTTCCGCGAAGGCCTCCACTCCCTGCCCATCGGCAAAGGCAACCCCAAGCAGCACGAATACCTGAGCGGCCGCGTGGAGGTGCTGCTGCTGCGTCCGGTGAGCGCCGACGGCAAAACCTGGGACGCTCTGGCGCGGCCCGGACGCAAACTGCGGGTGGGTGAGCGCATCCGTTTTCCCGGCGGCCCGGAAGGGCAGATCGTGGCGCGCGGCGAATTCGGCGAGCGGCGCATCCGCTTCGAAACCGATGCCGACCTCTTCGAGGAATTCGAGAAAATCGGCCACGTGCCGCTCCCGCCCTATATCAAACGCCGGGACGAAGCCGGCGACCGAGAGCGCTATCAGACCGTCTTCGCTCGCGAGCGCGGCTCTGTGGCCGCGCCGACCGCAGGCCTGCACTTCACACCCGAGGTGCTCGAAGAGTGCCGCCGCGCCGGCGCGGAAATCGCGTGGCTGACCCTGCACGTCGGCCTGGGGACGTTTCAGCCGTTGCATGAAGAGCAGGTCGCGCGCGGCCGCCTGCACTCGGAATGGTTCCGCCTCTCGCCCGAAAATGCCGCCCGCCTGCGCGCCGCGAAGCGCGTGGTGGCGGTGGGAACCACCAGCGTCCGCACCGTCGAAAGCGCGCTCGGGCAGGAGCAGGCCGAAGGCGAGACCGATCTCTTCATCCAGCCCGGCTACCCCTTCCGAACCGTGGGCGCCATGCTGACCAACTTCCACCTGCCGCGCACCAGCCTTCTGCTGCTGGTCTGCGCCTTCGCGGGGACCGAACTCACGTTGCGCGCCTACCGGCACGCAGTGGAGGACCGGTATCGCTTCTATTCGTACGGCGACTGCATGCTGATCGTGTAACACGAATGTTCGGCAAACACTGAGATCGCACAATTGTCGTATATTCTATTCTCAATTGTGTCAATACAGAAAATTCTGAGGAAAACCATAAGATTTTCCTTGCGTTACTCAGGCTTTGTGCTTATGCTAACTTTTGTTACGGGATATTCTGACAACGGAATCTGAAATTAAGGAAAATTCTGATGGACACGGACAACCTGATTACCATCCCCTCCCCCAACTCTACGGAAAAGCCCAGCCGCACTGATTCGCTTCGGCTGGATGCTTTGGCGCGCCTTTATAAGCGCCGCTCCGCGCTGGAAAAACTGATCCGCTCCCTGCAAGATTATCAGGAAGTCGCCTCCGCCCGCTCGGTGGAGATATCCGAAATCATTTCTGTACGGAAGTGCTCGTAAGGTTGCGCTCGATTGCGAACTTCACGAGCCCCACGAGGTCGTGGACATTCAATTTGCGCATCAGGCTGGCACGATAGGTATCCACAGTCTTGGGGCTGATGTTGAGCAGTTCCGCGATATCTTTGGCGCGAAGACCGTTCACCAGGTAAGAAAACACTTCCATCTCCCGGGGGCTCAGCGATGCCAGCGGGTCCTCGGGAAGGTTTCGCTCCGCGCGGGTGAACAGGCCGGCGCCGCGCAATAACGGAGAGACATAAACGCCGCCATCGCGTACAAACGTAATGGCGTCGAGCAGGTGCCTGGCGGGGCCGTCTTTCAGCAGGTACGCATCGGCTCCGGCGCGCAGCGCCTCCATCACCGTCGTCTCATCGCGGCTGATGGAAAGAATCATGAGTTTGGCCGAGCACCCCGCTCCGCGCAGGCGGCGGATCACTTCTACGCCGGTCATCATCGGCATGTTCAGGTCGAGAATCGCGAAATCCGGCTTGAGGTTGGTGATCATCTCCAGCGCACCCGGGCCCTCGGAGCACTGCCCCAGAATTCGCATCCCATTGGTCGCGCACAGAGCCGCGATGCCCTCACGCACTATCGCGTGGTCGTCCGCCAGGACCACTGTGGTCTGCGCTGTCTCGTCCATCGTCTTGTGTCTCCCAGGCGCTAGGTACCCACCGGCGAGTAAGGCGCTAAGACCTTTAGTGTAGTACCGCTTGGCCCGCTTTCCACCATCATTTTTCCGCCGAGCTCTTCCGCCTGCTCGCGAATCGACCGCAGCCCGATCCCCGACGCCACGCTGGCCGGCGCCGCAAACAGGGCCTCGGCGTCAAACCCTGCTCCGTTATCGCGAATCTCCAGCCGCAATTCCTCCGCCAGCGCCTCCAGGGTCATTTCGACGCGCGTGGCCCGCGCATGGCGCAGGTTCGAGAATGCCTCCTGGGCAGTACGGTACAAAAGCACCTTAATCTCCAGATCCGGTTCGCGGATCGGCGCCTGGATACGCAGCACCGCCTCGTGACTTTGCGGAATGCCGCTCACCTCCCACAGTTGCACCAGGGCCTCTTCCAGTTTCAGCCGCTGCCACTCGGGCGGATGCAGCCGGCGCGAGATGCCGCGCACCTGGTCGAGCGCGTCGCTGGCCAGCGTGGCAATGCGGTGCAGCGCCTGCTGCGCCGGAAGCGGCATCTGCGGGATCTGTTGCACCACGATTTCCAGTTGCATGCGGATCGCCGCCAGCATCTGCCCGATCCCGGTATGCAGCTCCCGCCCCAGCCGTTGCCGCTCCAGCTCGAGCTGCCGTACCGCCCCGCGCCCGATGTCGCCGCGCAGCCCCTGCGCCCGGCGCGACAGGGTCTGCTCGGCCTTCTGTAAACGAAAGTAATGACTCAACAGGCCGGTCTGGAGGTCCAGCAGCGCCGGAGCGGGATCGCCCGGCGCCACGGCTGCCGTCTGCACAGCATGCAGGCTCACAATCATCGAGTCTTTGATCCGAAGCACGCGAGAGATGCGCTGCGACCACACCTCCGTCGCCCGATCCGCGACCGCCCATTGCGCGACGATCGTGTCGGCAAGGTTTTCCGCATTGCCTACCCGGGATCGGGCCGCATCGCTCATCCACAAAATGCGTCCCTGCATATCGCACTCCACCAATATCGGGTAGACGGGAACGTCTACCCGGACATTGCCGGGTTCCCTGCCACGGCTCAACCGGACTTCTCCTGATAAGAGGATTCTGCTTAATAAGAATGCCAGGATAGTTTTCCTGCTGCAATTGCGGTACGTACCTAGTACTCTGTGAACTAAGCTTAGTACTTGCAAGCAGTTCCGAATTCGTATTATAAGGGAATCACCGATGTCTCGAGTGCTGAATTCTATTCCCCGCGTCGCCATTTTCCTCGCCGGAATTGCCGCGGGTGCATTGACCGGCTCCCGCCGTGAACGCGGGTCGGCGCCAGATACCACTACGGCCGAAATCAAAAAAGCGCTCGCGGGCCTGGAGACTCGCCTGACTGCGCAGGATGCGGCCAACGTCGCGCGTTTCACCCAGATGGAAGCACGTCTGGACGAACACGCCGCGAAACTCGCGGATGTGCCGTCCACTTCCCAGATCGTCTCCGCCATGGAGCAGTTGCTGGCCAAGACCATGGGGAATCTCGATGAACGACTCACCGCTCAGGCTCACTCGATCGATGTGCTCAAGACCACAGTCTCGCAGACGGACAGCCTTCTGGAGCGCGTGCTGGAGTCACTCGACTCGCTCCAGACGTACACCGATCCCGCCGAACTGGCGGACGATCCTCTCCTCGCCCGCCCCGCCGTGTAAAGCCCGACTCTCTCTATTTATCCGAAAGGGCACTAATCCAACCCTGATTTCGTTTCTGTGACGATCTGTTTTACTCTCGGTAACAGCAGCGGTTAGCGCTATGGACTTAGCGAAAGTACTGGCACACCTGAGAAGCGAACTCGCCAACCTCAACCTGGCTATCGAAAGCCTGGAGCGCATCCAGAAGGAAACCAAGCGCCGCGGCCGTCCGCCGAAAGCACTCTCTTCCACTCAGAAAGCGGCGGGCGGCGGTGAAGGGGAAAATCCGGCCTCAAAGAAAAAATAATCGCCCACCGGAAGACAATTTGCAGATTTAGCGCAGGAGCGCCGCCGGTCAGAACGGCACGTCGTCGTCGCTGACGCCCTGGTTGAAATCGTCGGGCGGTGCACTCTGCGCGGGTTGCGGCCTGGGTTGCGCCGAGCGCGGCATGGAGACAGGCCGGTCGGCGCGATCGAAATCGCCGCTCGAGGGAGCGCCTTCTCCGCGTCCGCCCAGCAACAGCACGTCATCGGCTACCACTTCGGTGGTGAAGCGCTTCTGGCCGTCCTTGTCCTCCCAACTGCGCGTTTGCAGGCGGCCTTCCACGTACACCTGTTTGCCCTTGAGCAGGTAATTGGCGAGGTTCTCGCTGCGCCACAGGACTATATTATGCCAGTCGGTCTCTTCCTTCCATTCCCCCGACTGCTGATCCTTCCAGCGGCGGTTGGTAGCCAGTGTGAAGTTGGAACGGGCAACGCCGCTCGGGGTGAACTTGGTCTCGGCATCTTTGCCGAGATGCCCAAGCAGAATGACTTTGTTGACGCTTCGGGATGCCATCTTATCCTGAACTGTATCACACCAACGGCGGGCAGGCAGCCTAATTCAGCGGGGCCGCGCCCACCTGGCCGCCGGCGCCGCCCGCCGAGCAGGCGGCCATACGGCGGTCGGCCTCTTCCTTCGGGAAGAAGGGCGAAACAGAGCCCAGCGATTGTCCCAACTCCACGCGCGACGCTTCGCAGGCGCCGCCCGCCACCGCCGCCAGATGGCGCCACGCCACGGCATCGCCGCGCAGCGACTGCGGGATATCGAAGTTGAGCGCGCTCGCGAACTCTTCTTCGGCGCGTCCGTAATCGTTGCGCCGGTAGAGCAGAATCCCGCGATACAGATGGGCTTCTCCGGAGGCCAGGTTGCGGGCCTCGGCGAACGCCGTGCGGCTCGCCAGGCCATAGTCCGCCAGCGCCGATTCCTCTTCCCCGGCCTTTTCTTTCGCGCGCGCCCGGAGGTACAACGCCCGCGCGTCATCGGGCCCGGCCTTCACCGCCCGGTCGAGCGTGGCGATGGCGCCGCGAGCGTCGCCCGCCAGAATCTGCGCCCCGCCCAGGTCGGCCAGCACCGCCGGCATCTCCGGATGCGGCCCCAGGCGCGCGTCCAGCGACGGCGCCGGTTCGCGCTGCAGGCGATCCCAATTCTCAACGGCGCGGGAATAATCGGCGGCGGCTTCGCTATAGCGCGCCTGGGTAAAGGCCTGCCGTCCGGCGACCCATTCCGGCCAGCCCGAGCCGGCGAAACCTGCAAAATCCGCGGCGGCTTCCCGGAGGTCTTCCCGTTCGATCGCCATCCAACCCAGCCACTCCCGTCCCAAGGCGAGCCAGCGGCGGCAATCCGCGGCAGGCATCACGCTGGCAGGGCAAACCTCGGCGGTTTCGGCAGCGGCGATTTGGCCGCCCGCGGAATCCAGCGTGGCTTCGCTGATGCTTGCGCCCGAACCTGCGTTCAGCCGCGCCACCGCCGCAAGCACCGGGAGTGCCGAAGCGACCGGTTCCACAGTCCCGGCCTTCGCATGCGCGAAGCGCGCCGGCCAGGCATCGATGGCTTTCTGGAACTCGGCGGCCGCGTCGTCGAACCGCGCCGCGCTGCGCGTCAGCGCCGCCGCCACCAGTTCGCACCACCCTTTGTGGTAGTGCAGGGTGGAAACCTCTTCGCGCGCCGCCACCGGCAGCAGCGCCGCCTGCGATTGCTGGCACGCCGAGGCATCCTCCAGCCGCGGCACCGGCGCGAGTTGCACGCGATCGAAATCCGCCTGAGCGCGCAAAGCCAGACCCAGCTGCTGCTGGTCGCCCGCGCTTAATGCCAGCGTCCCGAGAAGTGCAAGTACAAGAAGTCGCATCCCACCCTCTAGGACGGCAACGAGCCGGCCAATGTTTCGAAAAACACAGCTGTCAACCATTGGCCGTCAGCCTTCAGCCATCGGCCTTCCGCTATCTTACGATAACCAGCGCCACTTGCCTGATTGTGCGAGGCTTCCCGCGCCCTGGAAAACGGCTCCCTTACCGCACGCGAGCGGGACGGCTGATGGCTGACGGCTGAAGGCTCGTGCCTGAAGCCTATTTCGTGAATATCGTCACATCCACGTTCATGCCGGGACGCAGAATCAGGTCCTTCTGCGGATCCACCAGGATCTTCACCGGGATGCGCTGCACCACCTTCACGAAGTTCCCGGTGGCGTTTTCCGGCGGCAGCAGGCTCATGCGCGAACCGGTGGCGCCGGCAATGGAATCCACTCTGCCGCTCACGCTTTTCCCGTACATGTCCACTTGGATTTCGGCGCGCTGCCCGGGATGCACGTTGGCAAGCTGCGTCTCCTTGAAATTGGCCGTCACCCAGGTATCCTGCAGAGGAATGATCGTCATGAGGCCCTGCCCCGGCTGCACGATCTGCCCCACCTCGACGCTCTTGCGCGTCACCACGCCATCCACCGGAGCCGCAATCACGCAATAGCTGAGCTGCAGCTTCGCGGCTTCGAGGCTCGCCCGGGCCGCCGCCAGCGATGCCGCGGCGGTTCCCGCATCGCTCGCCCGGATGCCCACCTGCTTGCGGTTGGCCACCGAGGTTTCGACCATCGCCTGGGCCTGCGACACGCGCGATTGCGCGGCATCCAGCGCGGCTTTCTTGATGGCCGCGTCCTTCTGCGCCGAAGCCAGCTTCTCGCGCGACGCCTGCAGTTCGCTGTCCGCGACTTTGGACGCCGCCACGTAGGCATCGTACTGCTGCTGCGAGATCTCGGATTTTTCGACCAGAGGCTTCATTCGCGCCAGGTCGGCCTGGGCGCGATCGTTATTCGCCTGTTGCGCGCGCACATTCGCCTGGGCGTAAGCCAGGTCGGAACCCGAGGCCTCCTCGTAAGAGATCTGCGCGCGTTCCAGTTCGGCGCGGGCGTCGGCAAGCTGCGCCGCGGCGGCCGTGTTGCCGGACTGCGTGGTTTCGTTGGTGAGCGGCACCACCTGCCGGGCGGCCTGCAACTGGCTTTCCGCCTGCAGCACCGCGGCCTTGGCCATATCCACCTTGGCCTGGTAATCGCGTGGATCGATGCGCACGAGCACGTCCCCGGCCTTCACCTGCTGGTTGTCCCGCACCGCGACATCCAGCACGTTGCCGGTGATTTTGGGGGCGATGGCGCTGATGTGCCCGTCCACGTTGGCATCGTCGGAAGAGACGCGGTCGCGGAAATAGTAATAGGTGGCGACACCGCCGGCGGCGATCGCCAGCAATAGCGCGAGCGCAACAATCTTCATCGGGGACATGCGCGAAATTCCCTTTGCCGGCTTTTCTTCGGGCTCGGACTCAGGCGAACGTTGGGGTAAAGTAGCCACTTGCAATTTCCTACCTTTCTATTCCATCACAATGGGACCGCGCACCGGTCCGGACTTCTTGATCAAAAACATCAAAGGGACAATGGCCAGGAAGAGAACCGCCATCACCCGGAAGGCGTCGCAAAACGCCAGCATGTTCGATTGCTGCAACAGCGAGCCGTAAATCAGGCCGTGCGCCTGCGCCGCCGCATCGGGCAAGGATGCTCCGTGCGCCTGCACCATTTGGGTGGTGCGCGCCAGGGCTTCGCGATAAGCCGGATCGTACGGCGTCAGGTGCGCCGCCAGCACCTGCTGGTGCACCTGCGCGCGGCGCGCCAATAGCGTGGTGACGGCCGCGATTCCCGAGCTGCCTCCGATATTGCGCGCCAGGTTGAACAGGCCGGCGGCGTAGTTGGTGCGCTCGCGCGGGATCAGCGCGAAGGCCATGGTGCTGATGGGCACGAACAGGAAACCCAGCCCCAGGCTCTGCACCACGCGCCCGCGCACCGCGCTGCCGAAGTCGATCTGCAACGTGAATCCCGCCATGAGATACAGCCCCAGGGCCGAAATGAGCACACCGAAAATCACCAGCCAGCGCGCCTGGAAGCGTCTCAGCAGCAACCCGACAACCGGCATGCACACGCAGATGGCAATGCCCCCGGGCGAAAGCACCAGCCCGCTGAGCAGCGCCGTGTACCCGAGCAGCGTCTGCAAGAGCAGCGGCAGCAGCGTCGTGCTGCCGTACAGGACGAATCCCAGCACGAGCATCGAAACCGTCGCGAGCGTAAAGTTCCGCTCCTTCAAGATGCGGAAATCGATGATCGGATTCGGCTGCCGCAGCTCCCACCACACCACCGCGATCAGCGCTATCGCCGCCGCGATGGCGAACACGATAATGAAATTCGACGAGAACCAGTCTTCCTTCTGGCCTTCATCCAGCACCACTTCGAGCGAACCCAGGCCCAGCGCCAGCAGGCTCAGCCCGCCGTAATCCACCCGCACCTCGCGAATGCTCTTGCGCACCAGGTAGGGCGGATCGAAAATCAGGGCCGAAGTCATCAACAGCGACAGGATTCCAACCGGGATATTGATGAAGAAGATCCAGCGCCAGGTCATGTTGTCGGTAATCCAGCCGCCCAGCGTCGGGCCGATCACCGGCGCCACCACCACGCCCATCCCGTACACCGCCATCGCCATCCCCTGCTTCTCGCGCGGGAAACTCTCCACGAGGATGGCCTGCGACATGGGCTGCAGCGCACCGCCGCCCACGCCCTGCATAATGCGGAACAGAATCAGCATGCCCAGCGAGGGCGCGAAGCCGCACAGAAACGAACTTACCGTGAAGAGCGCCACGCAGGTCATGTAGAAGCGCTTGCGCCCGAGCAGCATGGAAAACCATCCGCCCATGGGGAGAATGATGGCGTTCGCCACCAGGTAGGACGTGAGGACCCAGGTGGCTTCATCCACGCTCGAAGACAGGCTGCCGGCGATGTGCGGCAGCGCCACGTTGGCCACGCTGGTATCCAGCACCTCCATGAAGGTGGCCAGCATCACGGTCAGCGCGATGATCCACGGATTGACCTGCCGCACCGCGTGGCCCGGCATCACTTGTACTTTACCTGGCGTAGAGCGCCTCCATCCGGCCCGATGCATGGGCCAGGTCCGCGCGCGCCTGGTTGTAGCGATAGAGCGCTGCGATCTGGTTGTCGTTGGCGCGGGCCAGTTCGTCCTGCGCCGTGATCACTTCGATATTGTTGGCTACGCCGGATTGGAACCGGTCGCGCGCCTGGTCCACTTCCTCGCGCGCCAGTTTCACCCCCAGGTTGGCCACCGTGACTTCGCCGCGCGCCGCTTCCACCTGAGCCAGCGCCGTCTTCACTTCCTGCGCGATGCGGTTCCGCAGATCCTGCTCCTGCTGCCGCAACTGCCGGATCGCGAGGTCGCTCTTGGCCTCCTCGGCGCGGATGCGGCCGCCGGTGAAAATCGGGAAATCCAGGCTCGCCTGGTAGGTGTAAACCGGGATGACGGTGTCCGGCGTAAGCCCCTGCTCGACCCAGTAGCCGCCCACGGTCAGCTTGGGAAGCCGCTCTTCGCGCGCCGCCTGCGCCTGAAGCTGTGCCTGCCGCTCCTGCGCCGCGATCTGCCGTAGTTCGGGACGCGCGCCCCACGCCTGCTCCACCGTTTCATTCACCGCGGCTGCGGGCGTCTGGAAAAAACTCACCTGGTCGGCAAGCACGATCGGACGATGCGGGTCGACGCTCAACAGCCGCGCCAGCGCGAACAGCGAAGTATCGAGTTGCGTGCGCGCGGTGATCAGCCGCTGCTTTTCGTTCTGAAGCTGCACGTTGGCGCGCAGCGTATCGATGCCCGTGCCGACGCCGTTCTTCTGCAGGTCGCCCGCCTGGTCGTAGAGCGCCTGCGCCAGGTCCACGCGCGATTGCGCCGCCTGCACCTCCGCCGCCGCCCGCTGGCTGCCCAGGTACTGCGAAACCACCAGAATGACGCTTTGTTCCCGCGCCGTCGTCTCGCCCGCCTGCGTGGCTCCCAGGGCCGATTGCGACGCTCGATAGCGCCGCCACAGAGTCAGATCGAAAACCGGAGCGCCGAAGCTGGCGCCGCTCTGAAACTCCCAATACGGCCCCGCGTGCTGCGTAAATCCCGGAATGGCGGTGCCGAACGCGGTATCGATATTAAAACGGTGCACCGATTCGGAAACATTGCCGGCCGCCTGCGGCAGCAGGCCGGAGCGCGCCACAACCAGGTCCTGACGGCTCTGCGAAACATCCAGGTTCGCTAGAATGACGAACGGGTTCTGCCGCAACGCGAGCCCGACCGCGTCCTTCAGGGTCAGTTGCAGGGGCGCGGCGTTCTGGGCGAAAGCGCCGGTGGCCATCAGGAAAGGGAGTAGGAACCGCAGTCGCACGGTTTTTGGAAGTGCAGTTCACGGACCACGCAAAGTTATTGATTCAACTGAGGAATGCCGCAGCGTGCTGCCCATATTTTGGCACCACCCGCACGCGCTGCCAAAGGAGTATCACATGAGCCAAGCATCCAGACGCGCATGGCTGGCGGCCGTGCCCGGCGCAACCCTGCTGCCGGCCGCAGCACAAGCCGCTCCTCCGCCTGCCACGGGAACCGGCATCTATAATGTCCGCGACTACGGCGCCAAAGGCGATGGCGCCACGCTCGACACCGCCGCCGTGCAGGCCGCCATCGACGCCTGCCACAGGGATCAGGGCGGCACCGTGCTCGTGCCTGCGGGCAGCTTCCTCATCGGCGCGGTCGAACTGAAAAGCAATGTCACCCTGCATATCGCCGCCGAAGGCAGATTGCTGGGCACGACCGACGGCAAGCAGTATCACGCCATCGATGCCATTCCGCTCGAAGGCGATCACACTTTGGGCGATGGCAACTGGGCGCTGCTCTATGCCGTTAACGCGCGCAATGTGACCGTCGAAGGGCCGGGCACGATCGACGGCCAGGGCGCCGCGTTTCGCAGCCCCGGGCGCGGCGTGCCCTCGCCCGCCGGCCTCAGCAGCCATCAGCGCCCCTACCACCTGCTATGCTACCGGTGCGAAAACCTCACGGTGCGCAATCTGTTTCTCACCGCCGGCGCCTACCATTCGGTGCGCATCGCCCTGTGCAGCTTTGTCCACCTGGACGGCATCCGCATCTTCAACCGCGTCAACCATAACAACGATGGCTTTCACTTCATCAGCGCGCGCTATCTCCACATCAGCAATTGCGACGTGCAGTGCCAGGACGATGCCTGCGCCCTGTTCGGAAGCTGCCGGTTCGTTACCGTGACCAACTCCTCTTTCAGCACGCGGTGGAGCGTTTTCCGCTTCGGCGGCGGCCAGGCCGATAACATTGTGGTCTCGAATTGTCTGATCTACGATACCTATGGCTGCCCTATCAAGCTGCGCTGCGGGCCAGGCGACCGTTTCGAAAACATGTCCTTTGCCAACCTGGTGATGCGCAACGTGACGGGGCCGATTTCCATCGGGCTCGGACCCATGCGCGAGCGCGCCTCAGGCGCCCCCGCGGAAACGCCCGGCGTGGTGCGCAACATCTCCTTCCGCAATATCGACGCTGCCGTGTGCGTCCCTCAGCAGCTTCCCGATATGCCGTTTCTCAGCGGATACAACCCGGGCGAGATCAAGTCCTGCATGGTGCTGAACGGCGTGGATGCGTATATCGAAAACATCTCCTTCGACGATGTCCACGTCACATTCCCCGGCGGAGGGACTCCCGCGGATGCCGCGCCGCGCGCCATCCCGGCGCTCGCCGGGGAGTATTACGCGCTGGGTGTGCTGCCCGCCTATGCCCTGTACGCGCGCAGAGTGCGCGGCCTGAGCATGAGCAATGTGCATTTCGAAGCGGCTTCGCCCGAAGCCCGCCCGGCCATGGTCTTCGATGGCGTGGAAGACGCGGCCATCACCGCTCTGGCCGCGCAGGGCGACGCGGCCGCCGCCTCCCTGCTGCGCTTCACAAACACTCGTGATGTGCTCCTGACCGCCTGCCGGGTCCTGCGCGCGACACCCGCGTTTTTGGATGTGGAAGGCTCCGCAAGCCGCAATATCCGGGTCTCGGGCGGCGATCTCTCCAAAGCGCGCGAAGCCGTTGTATTCGGCCCCGGCGCGCCAAGAGACGCCGTGCGGTAGCGCCGCCGGTGCTCTCCGGCTTCCCGCGCTACCGGCGTGCCGGTGAGCCGAAGCTCTTTACTTTTCGATCCCCAGCTTGCGCATCTTGGCCTGCAAGGTCGTGCGCTTCATGCCCAGCAGCGCAGCCGCTCCCCGCTCGCCGCCGACCTTTCCGCCGGCGTCGTGCAGCGCCTTAAGAATGGCCTCGCGCTCGGCGGCTTCCAGCGTCACCGTCGCCGCGGGTGCGGCATGGCTCCGCTTCAGCTCGCGGATGGGCGCCTGCAGCGACGTGCCCGGCGTCAGAATTACGGCGCGCTCCACGAAGTTTTGCAGCTCGCGAATGTTGCCCGGCCAATCGTAGCGCGTCAGCGCCTGCATGGCTTCGGCCGGAATGTTGACGATCCGCTTGTTCATCCGCCGCGCGTTCTGCTGCACGAAGTAGCGCACCAGCAGCGGAATATCCTCGCGGCGCTCGCGCAGGGGAGGCACCGTCACGGGGAACACATTGAGCCGGTAATACAGGTCGGCGCGGAACTCGCGCGCCTCCACCATGGCCGCCAGGTCGCGATTGGTGGCGGCGATCAGCCGCGCGTCGGTGCGGATGGTCCGCGAGCTTCCCAGGCGCTCGAACTCCCGCTCCTGCAGCACCCGCAGCAGCTTGGTTTGCAATTCGAGCGGGATTTCGCCCACTTCGTCCAGAAAAATACTGCCGTGGTTGGCCAGCTCGAAGCGGCCGATCCGCTGCGCGATGGCGCCCGTGAACGCGCCCTTTTCGTGCCCGAACATCTCGCTTTCCAGCAGCCCCGTGGGAATCGCGGCGCAGTTGAGTTTGACGAAGGTGCCCTCTCTGCGCGCGCTGAGATCGTGAATGGCGCGCGCGATCAATTCCTTGCCGGTGCCGGTTTCGCCGTGGATCAGCACCGTGGAATCGGTGGGCGCGACCGTTTCCACCTGCTTCAGAATGGCCTTCAGGACGCGGCTTTCCCCCACGATTTCTTCGAAGCGGTTGTCGGTGCGGATCTCGTCTTCCAGGTAGACCTTTTCTTCGGCCAGCCGCGCGTTGAGCTCTTCCACGCGCTTGTAGGAAAGCGCGTTCTGAATCGCGATCGAGACCTGCCCGGCCACCTGCGTGAAGAACGGAGGATCGTCCTGCGAAAAAAAGTTCTCGCGCCGCGACCCCAGGTTCAGCGAGCCGAGCGCGCCCTCCGGCGCCAACAGAGGCATGCAGCAGAACGAGCGCAGCCCTTCGCTTTCCAGCAGGTTGGCCGTGTTCGGCGAAATCTCGCGGATCTCCGGCATGCTGAATGCGCGCCCCTCGCGCAATTGCAGAACGAAGCCGGCGAGCGAATCTTCCACCGGCACCACGGCATTTTCGTGAATCGCGCCGGTGCCTTCCGGAAAATCCAGCATGTGCAGCCGCATGGTGCGCGTTTCGGGATCGTGGATCAGGAGGCTGACGTAATCCAGCCCAAACGTGCGCCGCAGGGAAGCCGAAATGGCCTGAAACAGGCTCTTGCTGGCCAGGCAGCCCACCAGCGTATTATTGATTTCGAGCAGCGTGCGCAGCCGGTCGCGCTCCCGCGCCAGTTGCGCTTCGTATGCTTCGGCGGCTTCGGAGTTGAGCGCGTTGTCCACCGCGACCGCCACCTGCCGCGCCACGTGGCTCATGAATTCGATGTCGTCGGCCGAGTAGGCATTGGTCTCGAGCGATCCGAAGTGCAGGCCGCCCAGATCGCGCGCGGCCGTAAACAGCGGCAGAATGCAGAAGGAGTGTACGCCGTACCGGCCGACCAGGTCGCGGATCACCGGGTAGCGATTGTCCTGCGAGAGGTCGGGCACATAATAAGGCTGCCGCGTCTGCAACGCGTGGGTCGTGGGCGTGTCCTCGAACGGCGTTCCCACCGTGGGAGGAAACTCCACCGGCTGTTCCGTTTCCAGGACGTGCAGGCGCACCACGCGCTTTTCGTTATCGATCAGGGTCAGGGCGATGAAATCGAACGAGACCAGCGGCTTGAGACAGCGGCTGAGGTCGGCAAACAGCGTAGAAAGCTGGCGGTGCGCCGCGATTGTCTCGGCTACTCCGAGCAGCGTCTCATAGCGCGCGCGAATTGTGTCGGGACGAATGGGTGCTGACGAAGGCATGGGAACGCCGCGCAGGTGTTTCTTCAACCGTACCACAACGCGGTTCCTGGATTATTTCGTCAAGCAACGCCGTAATGATGGGGGTATCGGCGACAAAGCGCACGCCTTCCAGATGCATGTCCCGAAGCAGGCACCTGCCGTCGGAATCCACGAAATCGACTTCCGCCAGGTCCACTACGGTAGGGCGGCCCGCCGTTGTCGATGCCGCCGTAAGCCAGCATTGGCGCAGTTCGCCGGTCCACGGACCGCACAACCGTCCTTCCAGTTTGAAGCGGAGTTCCGCGGCACTGTCGTGGAGCGTAATTTTGAGCATCCGCGTTGATTCCAGCACGCGCGTTGCCGAAATCGGAGATTCGAAATGTCAAGAAGATAGACCAGGCGGCCGGCCTGTGACGTCGTGCAAGTGCCGATATGCGGGCAACGGCTATGCCGCCTGGGTGGTTTCCAATGATTGCGGCGGCTCGGCGGGGGCGGCTTCCGGCTGTTGCGGCATGGCCTTCGGCTTACAGGCCGGGCAGCAGGCGGCGCAATACCATCCGTGGAGATCCTCCGGCATATGCAGGCGGTTCGGCCAGTTCCCGCAGATGTCGCAGCATCCCTTGACCCGCTCCGAAATATGGCAGTTCGGTCTCATGAGGCTTCAGCAAGCATGTCAAGTACCAGTGGAGGCCTGGCGACCCAAAAAGGCCGGCCGGCCTTGATAATAAACCGCTTCCAACCCACGGCCGCGCGGTGCGCCGGCAGTCCCGGAGAGAGGACCTGGCGAGTTTTTATACGGGTGGGGCCTCCAGTTGCGTCAGACTCCTCAATACCGCCAGCTTCTCGTATCGGCGTCCGCGGGAGCCGTCTTCAGCATCCACGCCTCCATCTCCGGCATGAGGCGCTGGTTCAGAGTGCCGTTGGCCTGCGCCATCGGCTCCGGATATCCGCCGGTATAACCGTGCGGCATGCCGGGGCCAAAATCGAAAGTCGCCGCCGCGTACGGCCCTTTGCCCGGGTCCTTGGTCGAATCCAGGAATTTCTGCGCCAGGTGCACGGCGCGCTCCAGATAGTAGGTGTCGGCATCCCCCACCGCGAAGTGCAGTTTCCCGACAAGCTTCGGCCCCAGCGTCGGCCAGTCCCGCTGCATGATGTGGACCAGGTCGTAGTGCTCTTTCCAATATTCGGCGACGTTGCGATCGATGGCGCCGGTCGCGGGATCGAGAATCAGCGCCGGGTAGCCGTCTTCGCCCACCGGGCTGTAGACGGCCTGCCAGATATCGAACTGCTCGCCCGAGCGCCCACGCGTTCCCAGCACGTATTCGAAGCGGATGGCATCGTCCATGTCCGAGGTGATGACGCCGTTGGCGTCGCGCATCATCGGAATGCCCACCTGTTTCCACGGCCCTTGCGAGTAGAACGCGTTTTTGTCCTGGTAGAGATTGATCATGGCGTAAGCGCGGAAATCGATCGGGTCGGGACAGAAGACCCAGGCGCCGTTGAAAAAATCGGGATACAGCACCTGCAGCGCCAGCGCCCGCCAGCCGCCCGTGGAACCGCCGTACACCGCGCGCGCCCACGGCTGCCCGATGCCGCGGAACTGCTTTTCGACATACGGGTACAGTTCCTGCGTCAGCGCGTCGCCGTACGGCCCTACGTTGGCCGAATTGACGGCGTAGGAGTCGTCGTAAAACGGATTGGCGTCCTGCGTCAGCACGATGAGCATGTGGGGCAGACGGCCGCTGCTCCAATCCTGGTACAGCTTGTACGCGTATTGCTGGCCGGAATTGCCGCGGCCGCCGCGCCCGCCTCCGCCCGCGCCGGCCAGCGGCGGCTCCGTGCGGAAGCGCGAATACGTGCGTTCGAAATGACCCTGGTAATACAGCACCGGATAGTGCGCATTGGGATGCGTGTCGAACCCTTCCGGCAGCAGAACGACCGCCCCGAGATACATCGGCCTCCCCCAGAACCTGCTCAGCAGCTTGCTCTGAATCCGCACGTGTTTGATGTACGGTGTGTCCGCCACGGCCTCGACAGGTGGAATGGTCTTCGTCAGCTCGATATGGATTGGCGCCGTGCCGTGCGGATCGAACCGGACCTTCACCGGTTCGCTGTAGAGGTTGCCGGGCTTGGAATTCCAGTGCTGCCCTTCGCCTTCATCCATGGGCAGCTTGAGCGTACGGCCGTCCGCGCGGTGGAAGGTCTGGTAGCGGTTGAGCACCGCCTGCGCGTAATATTCTCCGGCCGGCACCTGCGCCAGGCGCGCCAGCGGATACCCCGGAGCCGAGCCATCGATGCTTGCCGAACGCGAGCTGTCGACATCCACCCCGAACATCTGCTGCGTCTCGAGCCCTTCGTTGACTTCGAAGCGCGGCTCGCGCACGTTGCTCTTGGCCAGCACCAGCACCAGGTGCCCGTCCGCCGCATCCGGCCAGGAGATTTCGAACTTCGGCTGCGCGCAGAGGCCGCCGCACAAGAGAAGGAAGGCTGTGCAAACTCGCATTGCTAGAGTGTAGCGAAGTTGGTAGCGCCGGCGATGCGGCCGCCGGTGATTGTCCCAGCCGCAGAGCCTACCGGCAACAAGATTACCGGCGCCACCAGGCGCCGCCGGCAGCATACCCGCCCGGGAATTGTACGAAAATCTCCCTCCGCGCGTAACCGTTCGCGCCCCCGGCACGAATTGTTAAACAGGAACCCGGTTATGGCAGCCGATGCATCGTAAGAGTATAAGAGTATAGTTGGGGAACAGAGATGCTGATCAAAAAACCCACGGATATTCCCTATTCCGAAGTCACTCCGAAAGAGATCTACCTCAACCGTCGCAAGTTCCTGGCGGGATTGCCGCTGGCGGCCCTCGTGGGGCGCGAGCTGCTGGCGCCCGCGAACCGCGCGATGGCGGCAACCAAACTGCCGAACCTGGCGAAAAGCCCTTTCAGCACCACTGAAAAGGTGAATTCGTACAACGACGTCACGCACTACAACAACTTCTACGAATTCGGCACCGGCAAAGAGCAGCCGGCGGAGAACGCCAGGAATTTCAAGACGTATCCCTGGACGGTATCGGTCGAAGGCGAAGTTGCCAAGCCGGGCAAGTACAGCGTCGAAGACCTGATGCACCTGGCGCCTCTCGAAGAGCGCATTTACCGGCACCGCTGCGTCGAAGCGTGGTCCATTGTAGTGCCCTGGGCGGGATATTCGCTGAGCGAGGTGCTGAAGCGCGCCGAGCCCAAGCCCAAAGCGAAATACGTCGCCTTCGAAACCTACTACAGTCCCGGACAGATGCCGCTCGGCCGCTACGCCGGAATCGATCTGCCTTATGTGGAAGGCTTGCGGCTCGATGAAGCCATGCACCCGCTGGCGCTGCTCTGTTTCGGGATGTACGGCGAGACGCTGCCGCCGCAGGACGGCGCGCCGGTGCGCATGGTGCTGCCCTGGAAGTACGGCTTCAAGAGCATCAAGTCGATTATCAAAATCCGTCTGGTATCCGGCCAGCCTCCCTGCACCTGGAACCTCTCCGCACCCAACGAATACGGCTTCTATTCCAACGTCAATCCCCACGTGGACCATCCGCGCTGGAGCCAGGCAACCGAACGGCGGCTGGGAGAATTCTTCAAGCGGCCCACCCTCATGTTCAACGGTTACGGCGACCAGGTGGCCGGCATGTACGCCGGAATGGATCTGAAAAAGTACTTCTGATGCGCAAACCGTGGACGAAGGTACTGGCGTTCCTGCTGGGTCTGTCGCCGCTCGGCTGGCTCTTGTGGCGCGCCTTCCATGAAGGCCTCACCGCCAACCCGATCGAGTTCATCACTCACTATACCGGCGACTGGACCCTCCGGCTCATCATTATCACTCTCGCGATCACGCCGGTGCGGCGCATGCTCATGCTGCCCGATCTCATCCGCTTCCGCCGCATGTCGGGGCTCTTCGCCTTCTTTTACGGCTTTCTGCACTTCATCACGTACATCTGGCTCGACAAGTTTTTCGACCTGAGCGCCATGGCCAAAGACGTGGTGAAACGCCCCTTCATCACCGCCGGATTCACGGCCTTCGTGCTCATGATTCCGCTGGCTGTGACTTCCACCAAAGGCTGGATCCGGCGCATGGGCGGAAAGCGCTGGCAGATGCTGCACCGGCTGATCTACGTCAGCGCGATTGCCGGCGTGGTGCATTATTACTGGCTCGTCAAGTCGGACATCCGGCTGCCCGTGCTGTACGGAACGCTCGTGGCTCTGGAGCTGATCTACCGCGGAGTCGTCTGGATGGCCGGCCGCCGCGGCGAGCGCCGCCGCGCCGTCGCACAAGCCGAACAAGCCTGGTAAGGTGCGGTCTTACCAGGCGGCCCCACGGGTTTCCCCTACGCCGATGCCGGAACCGGCGAATCCAGCGGCCGCAATGATCCGTTGCTATCCGTATATAACAGGGACATCAGATGCGCGGCGAGGTTCGGCGCGCAGATGCATTCCTCTTCGGTGACCGGGGCAGCGGCGCGCGGCGAGCCGAATTCCACGGTGACCGGTTCGTTCTGTTCACTCAACCACTTACCGCGTTCTTTATGAAAAGCCACGACATCTTCGTGGTTCTGAAAGATAACCCGCAGAACGTCATCGGATTGGAACAGGGCAACGCCTTCGAGAGATATCCCGCTGCGGAATGTAACGGTCACAAATTCATCGTGCAACATCTCGGGTATTTATTCCAGAGGGCCGCGTACCATCTGTACTTCGAATAAAGTAAGCATCCGCGACTATAACGTTCGGCTAATCGAACATCCGACCGCGCCAGACGCGGCATTTAGAATAGAGAGAATGCCCGAAGCGCCGAAAAAAGACGGTCCGGAGGCCGAAGAGGCGCGGGAGAGCGAATACCGGTTCCGCAGAATGGTGGAACAGAGCGCGGACGGTTTCGCGGTCCTGGACCCTCAGGGGCGCATCCTCGTGCCGGGACGCTCCGTGCTGGGCTACAACCACGGGAAGTTTTCCGGCCAGAGCGTGATCGATATCATCCATCCGGACGATGCCTTCCGCGCCCGCCGCGCCATGAAGCGGGTGCTGCGCCGTCCCGACGCGATTATCACCGTGCAGTATCGCGCCCGCGACCCGCAAGGCCGGTGGCGGTGGCTCGAAGTCGTCGGTCGCAACCTGCTGGAGGATCCGGCCGTTCGCGGCGTGGTCGTCAATTTCCGCGATATCACGCAGCGCAAACAGACCGAGCGCGCGCTGGCGGAAAGCGAAGAACGGTATCGCACGCTGGTCGAGGCCCTCACTTCGCTGGTCTGGCGCTCCGGGGCGCATGGCGAGTTCGCGGAACCGCAGCCGCGCTGGGAAGCGTATACGGGCCAGAACTGGGAAGCGCAGAAAGGGCTGGGCTGGCTCGACGCATTCCATGAGGCCGATCGCCCGCTGCTGCGCGAGTCCTGGGCCGCGGCGTTGCGCGGTCTGCCGCGATGGCAAAATGAAGCCCGCCTCTGGCATGTGCGCCAGCAGCGCTACCGCCATTGCATCGTCAGCGCCGTGGCCATGCGCTCGGGTGAAGAGGTGCGCGAGTGGATGGGCACCATCGCCGACGTGCACGACCAGAAAGAGCTCGAAGACAAACTGCGGCACGCCGCCAAACTGGAAAGCCTGGGCGTGCTCGCCGGCGGCATCGCCCACGATTTCAATAATCTGCTGACCGGAATCCTGGGCAGCGCCAGCCTGCTGCTCGAGGAGATTCCCCCGGAGTCGCCTCTGCGGCTGGCCGCGGAAACCATCGCCCAGGCCAGCGACCGCGCCTCCAAGCTGACGCGCCAGATGCTGGCATATTCGGGCCGCGGCCACTTCATCGTCGAACGGCTGAACCTTGCCGCGCAAGTGCGGGAGATCGTGGACCTGATGGGCGCATCCATTCCCAAGGGCGTGCGCCTGGAACTTTATCTGCCCGAAGAAACGCCGGCCATTCGCGCCGATGCCGGCCAGTTGCAGCAACTCGTCATGAACCTGGTGATCAACGCCGCCGAAGCCGTGCCCGGCGAAGGAGTGGTGGCCGTGCGCACGGCAGCCGCCCGGCTCAAGCAGCCTCGCGAAATGGTGACCGGAGCGCTGCCGCCCGGCGAATATGCAACCCTCGCCGTGCGCGACAATGGCGTCGGCATGGACGAAGCCACCAGCACCCGTATCTTCGACCCGTTCTTCACCACCAAGTTCACCGGCCGCGGTTTGGGCCTCGCCGCATCGCTCGGAATCGTGCGCGGGCACGGCGGCGGACTGGAGCTCGAGACCGCTCCGGCCGCCGGTTCTACGTTTACCGTCTGGTTCCCCAGGGCGTAAACTCCGCGCCGGCGCACCGGGGCTCTAGCGTCCTTTGAAGAACCAGTAACTGATTGGCTGGTACAAAAGATAGATCGTTCCGGCTACCAGCCAAAGCGTCGAGCTCACCGAGAACATGCGCGTGGTGATGCGCACTTCCGGCGTCCGGTCCAGGCGCAGCAGCGGACCGCTCTCGTTTCCGGCCGTACGATCGTACATGAACAACGGAGCGCCCGCCATCACCGCGAAGATGGGAAACCAGGCCGCGGTGACGTCCGCGTTGGCCTGCTTGAGAGGCACATTCTGCCACAGGAAACTGAGCGATTTCACCGCGTCGGCGATCGCCAGCGACGCCAGCGCATAATGTCGAATAGCCAGCGCCCGCCCGGCGGAGCGCAAGCCGGTCATCAGACTGCGCGAGCGGTCGAGCGCCGCTTTCCCGGAAAGTTTCTCCACCACGCAAACCACCGGCCAGAGGCAATCGCCGATCACCCAGCCCGGACCGCGATAGGTGAACGCCCGCACCTGCGTCGCCGCCAGCGCCGGCAGCATCTTCATCAGCTTCCAGAAAACCCGCCACCACAGGAAGCGGCGCACGCGTACCTGCTCGTCCACCGCCATCAACGCCGCCGCCGCGCGCAGCAGGTTGTCCGCAAACACGAAGAGAACCGCGGCCGCGAGCGGCACCACCATCACCTGGATTGCGGCCACCGGCAGCACCTTGCGGCTCACCGGAACCATCACCCCCGCGATCGTCAGGACGACCATATACAACGGGATCACAATCAGAAAGAAGGCCGTCAAGTGCTGCATCAGAAACGCCTTCGATCTGCGCAGCGCCAGGAACTCCGCGTCCACCGCATTGTGGAACCGCCGGGTGAAGGCGATCGCGGAGGGCGGCCTTTCCGCGGGATCGCGCGCCAGCCCGGCGAGGATCGCGTCCGACACGTCGCGCGGAATCTTGCGAAGCTTCGACGGCGCGGGCGGGTCTCCGCTGCGGTGGAATTCGATCAGTTCGCCCGGCCTTCCGGTGAACGGCAGTTGCCCGCAGACCAGCGAGTACGCCACCACCGCCAGGCTGTAGATGTCGGACCGGAAGTCGATCTCCTTGCCCAGCGCCTGCTCGGGCGACATGTATGCCGGCGTGCCGATCAGGCTGCCCGGCATGGTTTTCGCGCCCGCGCTGCTATCCAAACTGGGAGACGCGAAGGGCGGCGAAGGAGTCTGCGAAATCGCCACCGTCTCCGTCTCTTCCGCCCGCGCGGCCGCGGCGCCCGGAGCATTCCCCGGCGTGCCCGAGTCCATCCACACCGTCTCCTGCTCCCCGGCCATCAAAGCGGGCCCGGCAATCCCCGCTGCCTGCCCGCTCGACGCCGGCTCCGCCTCCGGTGCAGCCCAGCCCCCGAGCAGGTTCACTTTCGCCACGCCGAAATCCAGCACCTTCACGGTGTATCCGCCGCGGCCGTTCGGCTCCAGCCAGATGTTGTCGGGCTTCAGATCGCGATGCACGATTCCGTGACTGTGCGCCTCCGTCAGCGCCAGCCCGATCTGGTCGAGGATGTCCGCAACCAGCGGCAGAGACGGCTGCGGGTTCGACTCCTGGAAATCGGAGAGCGTCTGCCCGTCGAGATACTCCATCACCAGGTACGGCATGTCGCCGCGCGAGGATCGCGCGATGCCGAAATCCGTCACGTTGACGATATTGGGATGCCGCAGCCGCCCGCACGCCTGCGCTTCCCGCTGGAAGCGCGCCAGAAACTGCGGCTCCGCGGCCCACTTGGGCGCAATGACTTTCACCGCGACGACGCGCGTCGTCCCCAGATGCGTCGCCAGATAGACATTGCCCATCCCGCCCGCGCCCAGTTGCTTGTCGATGCGGTATTTGTAATCCAGAACATCCCCGACGAGTAAATGGCTCACGGTATTCAACCAGAATACCAATCGCCCGCCCGGCGCACCGTGCTTTGCGCCGCTATCGTGCTCCCGCCGCGCTCCGCACCGGCTCCCAGCGCGGCAGCGAAACCGTGGTGCGGTAGTTGGAGTCGTTGTAATCCGGATTGCGGATGGGCGCATAGATGCGCGAACCTTGGAACGGCCGGTCCTGCGTGTAGATCCACACGCGATTCTGGTCCCAGAGAATGATTTCGTCGCGCTGATCGCCGGTCACGTCCAGCACCGCGGCGGCGAGATCCGGATGGCCGTCATCGGGAAACATCACGACGCGCCGCAAGTGCCCGTCGATCATGCCGCCTTCCTTGCTGTTCCCTGAAAGCAGACAGAACTCCTGGCCGTCGCCGCGCCAGTTCACCGGCAGCATGGGGCTGCCGCTGTGAATCGGCTCGTCCTGCGCCAGAATGTTGCCGTCGCCGTCGAACAGCGTGACGATCCCCGGACTCTTCCAGAAATTCACCGAAATGTACTGCAGCCCAGGCAGGTCGGGGCGGTACTTGGCCACGCTGGGGCTCTGGTTGTGCCCCACGCGCACGTGCTTCAAAATGTGGCCGCGCAGATCGAAGAGGATGAAGCCCTCGTCGCTCCCGCTCGCATACACGCGCGGTTCGGCATGCGGATCCGCGGAAAGGTTGCCCACCATGATGCCGTCGGCGTGATCGTGCAGGTCGCTATCGTGGCTCCACAGGCGCTCGCCCAGGTGGTTCCACAGCGAGTAGCCGATCATCATCGAATCGTAGCCCTTGCCTTCGAGATCGATAGGGTACGGAAAGTGGCCCGTCTGGCCATCGCCCTTCCACAGCAGTTCGAGCCGGTTGTTATAGATCCAGAAGTGCGTGTAGCGGTCCTTGACCAGGATCTCGTGCCGCGCCGGATTGCCGGAGAAGTTGACGAAGGCGAGGGAGTCGCCGTTTTCCATCTCATACGGCCTGTGCGCGTCGCCCGCGGGCATCTTGGGCATCCAGATCCATTTCCTGATCTTGCCGGTGTGGCCATCCAGAATCTGAAGCTGGAAATTCCGCACCACCACGACTTCGTTAGCGCCGTCGCCGTCGATATCGTGAATCTGGAACGGCGTGTCGTTCGTCAGGAGGCCGTTGCGCGGATCGGGACGGCCCGACTGCCAGAGGATTTTTCCATCGAGCGTGACCGCGGTGAGGCAGCTGATCTGGTCGAAGCCATCGCCCTGCACGCGTGGAATATTCTGCGCGATCAGCATATCGGGAACGCCGTCGCCATCCAGATCGCCGAAGCGCACGTTGCGCCCCGCGCCGAAGTTCGGCGTCTCGAACTTCTTCCACAGTTTGGGCTGCGGATTCCCGGCGCGCAGCCGCGCCAGTTCGCCATCGCGCTCGCGGATGTGCTCCGCCAAGGCGCGCGCCGGCGCATCGGCCGCGCTGACCCGAAAATCCTCGAAGCGCGCCGGAGCGCCGGCGGTGAGCCCGGCCTTGCCGTGCGTGAGTTCGCTATCTTCGGCTTCGAGCACCGGTTTGCCGTCCACATAAGCGCGTATATGGCTGCCGGAAACCTCCACTTTCAGCGCGTAATACCGCCTCGTGTCGTATGCAAAACCCGCCCCGGCCAGTTCCTTCCATCCCTGCACGCGGAATTCCGGCTCGATCGGCAGATGCAGCGCGAGCCGCACGCGATTGCCGCCGCTCAGCGCGAACAGATAATAATGACGGCTGGTCTGATAGCGAAACACCAGGCCGGTCATGTCGGCCAGCGAGAGCGGCTTGGTTTTGACTTCAACCGTGTAATCGTCCCACAGCGGGTCGCCCGTAATGAACAGCGGATTGCTGAACTGCCGCGTGGTGGAATCGAGCGTTTCTTCGAGGTACGAGTGGCCGTCTTCGTCGCTCACCGCCCAGGAATCCAGATAGCACAACGGACTCTGCCAGGCGCCCAGCGGAACTCCTCGATTGGCCAGGTAATGATACTCCTGAATGGCGCCGTTGAGGCTGTCGATCGGATGCGTGAGCCATCCCGGCGGAAAATGCGAAAAGTCGTCGTGGAAAAGGTCGGCGGCGTGGCCGGGTAGCGCCGCGTAACACACGATGACGGCACTGGCGAGCAGTCGTTTCAAAGCTGTGCTCCTTGCGGGCCCGAAACGGAAACGCGGCCCTGTTTAAAAGCTTACTCGCGCCGCTACCTGCACGTTGCGCGAGGCGCTGCCCGAATACAGGCCGGTGATCTGCCCGAAACTGCTGCTGGTCACACTGGTATTGGGGTTGCCGAAAAACGGCGTATTGAGAAAGTTGAACGCCTGCGCCTCCAGCCGGAACCGCACGTGTTCGGTGATCGCCGTATCTTTCGCCAGCGTGACGTCCCACATGCCCAGCCCCGGCCCCCGGAGATTGGCGATGCGGCTGGAAGTAACTTGCAAGGTGAAAGGCGCCTGCGGGACGAACTGTGTGGTGTTGAACCAATGCAGCACGCTCTGCTGCACGTTGTTGTCGCTGCTCACGCGCTCCGCGCCGGAAAACGAAAGCGCGGCTCCGGAAGTGTAGGTGCCAATCCATCCCAACTCCCATCCGCCCGCGAGCCGCTTCGCCAGCGCGCCGCTGCCGTTGAGAAACCGCTTCCCCGGGCCGAACGGCAGCTCGTACAGGCCGGACACCACGAAGTTGTGCGGCCGGTCGTTGGCATCGATCACGCTCTCCGGCGCATAGTCGTCGATATTGTGATAGCTCGTGTTGCTCAGATACTTCGACCAAGTGAACGCGGCCGTGAGCGTCAGCCCTTCGGCGAACCGCTTCTTCGCCATGAGCTGCAGTGAATTATAGTGCGACCTTCCCAGCGGCAGGCCGGATTGCGTGACACCAGTGAACTGCGGGAACGGCAACAGAAGCTGGGAAAGCGGAATCGTCGATTGGCTCAGCGAGCTGGTGGTATCCGTGATCACGCCGTAGAACGGATTCGCCACTTTGCTGTTGAGCAGGTTGCCCAGCGCCAGGTCCGCCACCGGGTATTGATCGATATTGCGGCTGATGGAAAGATGCTGCACGTTGTTGCCCACGTAGCTGGCATCGAGCGATACCTGCGCCGGCAGCAGGAACTGGAAGCCGGTCGAAAACTGCTGATTGAGCGCGTCCTTGAATGCCGGCACGCTGCCGATCGAAGCCAGCCCCGCGGTGATGCTCTTCCCTACCCCGGTCAGCAGCCCGCCGGCCGCGCCCGGCGGAACCGCCACGCCGGACGGGAACGGATTCGAGAGCACATTGAACGGCGTCAGATTGTTATTCAGCGAAGTGATCATCTGGGTGGTGAGGCTGTAGCCCGTGAGCGGAAAATTCGAATTGTTGTTGGGCGCGATGAAAATTCCGTAGCCGCCGCGCCACACAATACGATTGGAAATTCGATAGGCGGCGCCGAATCGCGGCTCGTAATACAGGCTGGGCACATTCAGATAGCCCGCCGGCGCGCCGTTGGCGCCCAGAAACCCCAGGCCGCCGCGCACGTTCAACTGCGCAAGCTGCGAGACGGGACTGGCAGCATAGTTAGCCGCGGCCTGCGCCGCGATCGGACTCGCCACGTTGGGGTCGAACCCCGAATCGCCGTGATTGTAACGCTCCATGATGGGGCCTTCGTGCTCGAAGCGCATCCCCAGGTTCAACGTCAGGCGGTCGAACACTTTCCAGTCGTCCTGCACGTACAAGCCGAAGTACTTCACCGATTCCGCCGGCACGGCGTTGTAATCCACGCTGGCGCTCCCCGGCGTCCCCAGCAGGTACGACGCGAAATCGAAGCCATCCAGCGCGTTCGAAACCGTCGGATCCGGACCCTGCGTGAAACTGCGGTTGAAGCTGAAGGTTCCACCCGAGTGTCCGGACGAGAAGTTGTTGTACTGAATGCCGATGAAATTGGCGCCGTATTTCAACGCGTGGCGGCCATAAATACTGTGGACGTTGATTTCCGGATTCAGCTCGTTGATGTATAACTTGCTCGGCGTGTTGCCGCCGCCCAGATTGTAAACGTCGCCGTCGCTCATCGTGATGGTGGGGAATAACGGATACGGAGTGGATTTCGCGAAGCTCGCCGGGAAGCCCAGCGTGGTCATATCCATCCCCAGCGTGTTTTCAATATTGCCTTCGCCGTAGCGCGTTATGCCGGCGCGCGCATCCAGCACCGTGTGTGGATTGATGGTCCACGTGTATCCCGCCGCGCCCGCAAAATTGCCGCGGAAGAAGCCGTCGGCATCGCCCAATTCCGAATCCGCGCCCGGAATCCCGTAATACGGATTGGTCGTATCGGTGCGATGGTTCCAGCCGAAGCGGAAGAAGAGGCTCTGCCGGTCGTTGATGCGCTGATCCACGCGCGTGATGAGGCTGTTCCAGCTGCGCGTGCTGACGCCGCTCGTAACTCCGATCCCCACAAAGTTCTGCAGCGTCCCCGGCGCCGGAACCAGGTTCGGCAGCGGATAATACTTCAGCAGGTTGAGCGCCACCGGGTCCAGCCGTTCTTTGGGAATCACGTTCCCGGGAAAGGGCGTGCGCGTGTACTTGCCGTTGCTGCCCAGAGTCGTCGTGTTGGGATCGAAAACCGTAATCAACTGTCCCTTGGTGTTGAAGGTCTGGGAAAAATCCCCGCTCCTCTGCAGCGCCGTCGGAACAATGTTGGTCGTGTTGCCGCCCTGCCGGAGCTGCGTCCCTTCGTAATTGAAGAAGAAGAAAGTGCGGTCGCGTCCTTTATACTTGGGCAGCGTCACGGGCCCGCCCAGCGACCCGCCATACGTGTCCTGGTGAAATTCGCCCTTCCTCAGCCCGCTCCGATTGCTGAAAAAATCGTTGGCGTTGAGAAATTCGTTGCGCAGATAATCGTAGACCGTGCCGTGAAAGTTGTTCGTGCCGCCGCGCGTCGTCACATTGATAAACGCGGCCCCGGAATGGCCGTATTCCGCATCGAAGGCGTTGGTCTGCGCGCGCATTTCCTCCACCGCGTCCGGCGAAGGGCTGAAGCTCACAACGTCCATCCGCATGTTCGGCACACCGTCGAGCAGGAACTGCGAAGTGCCCGAGCCGAAGCCGTTGGCGGTAAACGCCGAGGGTCCGCTCGCATCCCACGGATTGACGTAAGTGGGGTCGCCCGTATACTGAATCCCCGGCGTGAGAGAGACGAACACATAGGGATTGCGCCCGATCGTAGGCAGTTGCTGAATGTTCCGCGATTCCAGCGTGCTGCCGTTGGAACCGCTTTCCGTGCGCAGCAGTTCGCTCTCCGCCGTCACCGTCATTGTCTCCGCCACCGCCCCCACTTCGAGCGTGAAATCGACCGTGATGGTCTCGCCGACCGGCAGCAGCACCCCTTCCTTCATCACTTTCTTGAAACCGCTCTTCTCCGCTTCCACGCTGTAAGTGCCCACATCCAGCAGGCTGGCGCGATACAGCCCGGTCTCGTCGGTGACCTCCTGGCGCACTGCGCCGGTCCCGGTGTTCGTGATCTTCACGGTCACTCCGGGAACGGCGGCGCCCGAACTGTCTTTCACCACGCCGACCAGATTGCTCTTGTTCACCTGCGCGCCGACGGTGAACACAAGAAGAACAGATAAAAATGTAAGACGCGAAATCATGGTCTTTCCCCTTTGTCCGGGCGCAAGTCATGACGGACTACGCCCAGGCCACCTGCGAAACGTTGTCTAACTGTTTCGATGATTCTTCCCGCGACCGGAAGGGTCAAGTCGAAGCTTGGGTTGAAAACGGTTGTTAACCGGCGGTTAACACTGGGCCAGGGCTAGTGACCCGTGTGCCGGCGGACGATCAGGATCTGCGGTTGGATCGGAACGCCGCCCGAGATGTTGACCTTGAGCAGCGCTTCGAAATCCGGAAGCCGGCCGCCTTTGGGAACTCCCAGGCGGGTATAGAGGTCCGTCAGCAGGTCGTTGCGCGTCACCAGTTCCGTCGCCGCCTGGCAGCCATACGTGTTCGTGCCGGCGAGGATCAGGACTTTCCGCTCGGGATGCAGGTTGGGCAGCATGGCGATCACCGCGTAATCGTACGGAAAAGGACGTCCCGGACCGTAGTAGATCGGCTGCTCGCCGGGCCGCGGATGGAGATTGATAATCGCGCCCTCCCCGAATCGCGGCTCCTCATGCGAACTCTTGAAGGCGAATTGCTGCAGCGGCGTCAGCTCGCGCAGCCTCGAATTGGCTTCCGGAGCTCCCACAAAAATGACGTTCGCGTCCTGCGCTTCATCCCACGTCAGCAGTTCCGCTCGCTTGAGCCGGGGCTGCCGTCCCGAAACGGCAAAGAGGTTGCTCAGTTCCGCGACCGCCATCACCGTCCCGGTGCCGGAATACGTATCGTTGATGTCGCCCGGAGGATCGACGCCCTCCCGGAAATAGCGCAGCCCGGTCGCCGACGACCCGACGAAGCGATGATTCGAGAACACCACGATCGGCGGATCCTGCGATTGCAGAAACGGCTGCCAGAACCGCTCCACCGTGAGCGGCAAACGCGCCGCGCGCACCGGCGCCCAGACCGCCACCAACGCCCACGCCATCAGGCCCGCCGCGACAAAGCCCAACGCGAACCAGCGCGCCTTCGCCAGGATCGGTGCCCCGCGCGCGGGCAGGGAGACCGGCTCCGGCAGCACCGCCGCTTCGTGGTGGGCAGCGCCATCCGCCTTGCGCCGCCAGATGGCATGGTAAGAACCTTTCGGAACTTCGATCAGAACCGCGTCATCCAGGCCCTCGGACATGTAGTATTCCGCGAGCTTGGCACGCAGCCGCGCGGTATGTACCCGCACTGCGGAGTCGAGCCGCGGATCGAAGCTCTCCGCGCGTCCCAGCACCCCCACCGCCAGCTCGTACTCCTTGACCGCTTCACCCGGCCGGTCGAGCGAATGGTTGGTCAGGAAGGTGAGGAGGTTGCGCAAGACCTCGGAAGAACTGAATTCTCCGCTCTGCAGGATTTTTTCAACCTGCTCGCGGACGACGGCGGCGGACAGGGAACCGTCTGGCACATGTCCTTGCATTTTCGAGACCGCGTAACTTTCCGTTGACACGGTAATCTTACGTTAAAAACGGTTACATACGCAAGCTTCGACTTGACTCCGCCGAAGGCGTGTCTGCAATGATGGGCTACGCCGAAACCGGAGTAACTATGCGGACATGGGTTCAGGCCGCGGCGGCGGTTATCATCGCCTGTCTGCCGGCATTCGCCGCGCCGCTCGTCGCGTGGCGCGCCTGGCAGTTTCATACCTTGAAGCCGGCCTACGTGCTCGACGCCATGAAGCTGGCGCAGCGCTATGACATCAATACCGTCGTCTTCTCGCATGAAATGGTCGGGTATGCGTCCGAACTGCTCGACAATCCCTCTCGCGGAACGCAGTTGACCCGGTTGACCGCCGCCGCGCACAGCGAAAATCTCAAGGTCTGGATCTGGGTCCGCGAATTCGAAAAAGCGCCACAGCAATTCATGGCGGGCGGCAAGGTGCAGATGGACCGCCCCGGCTTCTGGGATTGGGTCGCCTCCCGCTATACCCGCCTCTTCACCGAATACCCCACCTTCGACGGCCTCATGCTCACCTTCGAGGAATCGCCCTACCCCATTTTCGATCCGAAGAAGGTGGACTCCTCCCTTCCCATGCCCGCCCGCTTCACCCGCCTCATCGATGCCATCGGCGACGTCTGCCGCCGCTATCACAAACAGTTCATCGTCCGCTCCTTCTTCTACGAACCGGACCAGATGGAGTGGTTCAAAGAAGGCTACTCGAAAACCAATCCCGATATCATGCTGCAGACCAAGTGCGAGCCGCACGACTGGGACCCCTACTATCCCAACGATTCCCTGATCGGCGCCTTCCCCGGCCGCCGCCAGATCGTCGAATTCGATGGCTCCTCCGAGTACACCGGCAAAAACCGCATCCCCTACACGCAGCCCGAATACTTCGAGCGCCGCTGGCGGTACGATCTCTCCAAAGGCGTCGCCGGCTATAACATCCGCGTCGATCACGGCGGCTACGACGCCCTGCACACCCCCAACGAGATCAACATCTACGCCATGGCGCGGTTCACCGAAGACCCGCACGTCACTGCCGCCGATATCTGGAAGGAGTGGACCGAAAAACATTACGGTAAGTCTGCCGCCCCCGAAGTCGAACGCGCTCTGCATCCCACGTTCGATATCGTGAACGAATCCTTCTTCGCGCTCGAGTTCTGGATCACCAACCATTCGAAGCTGCCGACGTTTTCTTACGCAACCGAGCACATCCACTCCCGTACTATGGCGAAGTGGTATCCCGATGTGCCCAAATACCGCGATCTGGAACGGCAGCTCGAACAGCCCGACCCGCAACTGCTCGAGCGCATCCTCGCCCAGAAGGACGACGCCGTGGCGCAGGCGGAATCCGCCCTCGAGCACCTGCGCAAGGCCGAACCGTACCTCACGCGCGAGCAGTTCGATGACCTCAACTGGCGCCTTACCCTGGAGGAGCGCACCGCGCGCGTGTGGAAACTGCACGCCGAGGCGCTCTTCGGATACAAAGCGCTCGCCGCGGGCCATCTCGTGCCAGGCTTGAATCAGCGTGTGGAACGCGCCCTCGCCGCATTAGAAGAGGAGGCCGGCGTCAGCGCGCAGGATCCGCGCATCGCCGCCGATCCTCCCGCGTCCGCAGACGAGATCCGCGAGTTCGTCAGCGATCTGGAAACGCGCATGCGCACGCTGGATGGTCGTGAGGGGACAGGGAGATGAACCGCCCATTAACCATTACTCGCCAAAGTTAGCAAGTGTTTCTGGAACAGAACATCTTAAGATAGGAATGCTTTGAACTTCAAACTCCCCGTTCCCACGGTTCGACTCTCAGGCTCCAAGAAGCAAAAGCAGAAAGGTCCCGCACTCCCAGTCAATCCCGACGTTTTTCGCAAGGAAATGATGGCCGCCGGGGAGCGCCTCAAACTGGCGCTGCGCATGGAGGACGAACTGTATCGAACCCTGGTGGAAAATGACGAACCAGACCTGCTTTCGGAATGGAGAGAATGCCGCCGCAGTGTGGAACGGTTCGCGGAAGACTACGCCAGCGCCCTCAGCAGATATCGCCGCGCCGTGGAGCGGGCGACTTTGCTGGAGCAGCCTTCCGCGGCGGAAAACGGCAACTCGCGCAAGCCGCCCAAGTCCGATGCGCCTTAGCTTCGGCTGCCGTTCAACCCCACAGGTCCACCGTGTTGACGGGTTTGCCCTGTAATTTCAGGTAGTAAAATAGCCGGCTCTTATGGCGCTCCAGGTGTTGCACCATATGCAGCAGATGCCGCCCCAGTGCGAACTTCGCGTCGGAGGCCCACGGCGCGGCGACCGCTATCAGAAGCTCTGTCCAGGTCATGTCCGTTCTCCTTCAGCGAGGTATTCGCTCGATGCCGCCCTGCTGAGCGCTCTACGCCGAACCGGCCCTTTACTCGTGACGCAGCGCCGTCATCGGGTCGACCCGTGCGGCTCGCCGCGCCGGCACGTACGACGCGAGCAGCACCACGATGGCAATCGCAACGGCGGCCACGCCGAACGAACCGGCGATTTGCGGTTTCAGGTACTCGACAAGGCTCGCCGCCACGGGCCTGCCCCAAAACACCAGGAACGCTCCCAACACGAAACCGGCGCACAGCATACCCAGCGCATCTCCCACGATCAGCCGGCTCACGTCGCCCGGCCGTGCGCCCAGCGCCACCCGGATGCCGATTTCGTTCGTGCGCCGCGCCACGCTGTAAGCCAGCAGTCCATAGAGTCCGATCCCCGCAAGCGCCGCTCCCAGAATGCCGAAGAATTCCGACAGCGCCGCTACCAGCCGCTCCGGAACAATATCCGAATCCACCTGCCCGGCAAGCGTCGTGACCCTCGTGACCGGCGCCGACTTCAGCACATCTCTGGCGGCCCTGCGCACGGTTCCAATCATCGCTTCCGGATCGGCGCTTGTGCGAAGCTCGAACTCATCGAAGAGGTGCTTCTCCTGGAACATGTTGAAGTAGATCGTCGGATATGGAGGGTCGTGCAGTTCGAACGGTTTGACGTCGCCGGTCACGCCGATGATTTCGTAAGGCCGGTCGTCGCCGAACGGAAACGGCTGCGGATCGTGAACCACCGTGATGTGCCTGCCGATCGGATTCACGCCCGGGAAAAAGTGCCGGGCCACCGAAGCGCCCACGATCGCCACGCGCGGCCCCCCGAGATCCCGCGGGTTGAAATCGCGCCCTGCCAGCAAGGGGATGCCGAGGGTCGCGAAGTAATCCGGCGTCACAAACGAGATCGCCGGACGCTGCCGCTGCCCGGGCGTCTCCACGTGCCCCTCCGCAACCAGATAGCGGCTTCCCGATCCGCACCCTTGGATCGGAGTGCAGCCGCTGATCGAAGCCGAGCGCACGCCCGGAATCGCCCGCAGTTGTGCCAGCAGCCGCTGGTACGGCTCGGCCAGTTGTTCGCGTCCATAACCGCTGCCGGATGGATCGATCGTCACCAGCAGCACGTGATCGCTGCGAAAGCCGAGGTCGAAGTTCCGCATCTTCGCGAGATGACCCACAAAGACCACCGCGCCGGTCACCAGAAAAATCGAGAGCGCCACCTGCGCGGCCACCAGCCCTCTGCCGAACAGGCGCCAGAACCGCGTGTCGCTCACAGGCCCGGTCTGCCGCATCGACTCCGCCGGCGTGCACCGCAAGGCGTGCCAAGCCGGCGCCAGCCCGAACAGGACTCCCGTGAGCACCGCGACTCCCGCCGTGAAGAGCAGCAGATTCACGTCCGGCCGCACATGGATTTCGACGTGCTGATGCGCCTGCGTGCTCGCCATGATGCGCTCCAGAACGCCGGTCGCGAAATACGCCAGCAGCAAGCCCGCGAGCGTACCGGCGCCCGATAGCAGCACCGCCTCCGTCAGCATCTGGCTGACCAGCCGGCCGCGCCCCGCGCCCAGTCCCACCCGCACCGCCATTTCTCTCTGCCTTCCCACCGAGCGCGCCAGCAGCATGCTCGCCATGTTGATGCAGGCCAGCAGCAGAAGCAGCCCCACCCCCGCCAGCACGAGCGCCAGCGATTTCCCGTAGAGATCGCGCACGCGCGCCAGCCCGGCCGCGGCCGGCTCCAACTCAACTTTTCTTTCCCGCAGTCTCGCGTTCCTGTGCGTCGGGTCATTGGGCTCTACCCAGGCCTGGTACAGCACGTTCATTTCGGCCTCTGCCTGCGCGAGCGTGACCTCCGGCTTCAACCGCCCAACCATCCGCACGGCGTTCTTCTGATACGGCACCCAGACATCCGTGCGATCTCCCACCCGCGGCCCGAGGTACCCGTGCGGCGCTACCCCGACGATCGTCTTCCCTTCGCCGTTCACGAAGATTCGCTTGCCTAAGACTGCCGCGTCGCGATGGAACCAGCGGTTCCAGTAATCCCAGCTCACCACCGCCACCCCGGCATCGCCGCTCGCGGGGATATCTTCCGGAGTGGTCAGCCGGCCGATGGCGGGCCTGAGTCCAAGCGCCTCGAAATAATTCCCCAGGACGTTTTCGGCGATCAGCGTCTCCGGTTCGCCCCCTTCGATGTGCACGCGGGCCAGGTTGTCAAACGTCATGCCGGTGAGAGCGGAGAAGACATGGTTGTGATCGCGGATGTTTTCGTACTCGTCCCATCTCCGGTAGCCGTCGCTCCGCGGCTGCCCCGGGTCTTTATACAGAAGCTCGACGAGTTGTTCGGGATGCGCGACCGGCAGCCGGTGCAGCATCACGGTGTAGAACAGGCTGAAGATGGCGGTATTGGCGCCGATCCCGAGTGCGAGGGAGAGCACCGCGACAGCCGTGAAACCGGGGTTGCGCCGCATCAGACGCAACGCGTAGCGAAGATCGCTCCAGAACATAGTTCTTAGAATGGTATCTCCGCCGCAAAGTTCCCTGGCGCCTCGCGCGACCGGCCACCGTGGCACGCTCTTTTACCGCCGGACCTCCGCGATCACCTGGCGCACGCCTTCGGCAATGGCATCGGGCGCGTCGTACAGCAGGTCGCTCGCGCCCTTGCCGACCGTTACCTGCCTTCCGCGCGTGGACAGGCGCGCCAGGTCGCTCTGAGCGTTCGTCCAAGCCTCCAGGAATTCGGGTGGCGCGCCGATTTTGTCGCTGGCGAGCACCAGCAGTGGACGGTCGCCGAGACTTCCGCACACCCGCGCCTCATCCGAACTGAGCCGCCACGAGGCGATATCCTGCGTCAACGCGCTCAACGCCTTCGCCGAGTGCGTCAGGAACCAGATGGTATTCCACTCCGCGGCCGTCAGTCCTTTGGGCGGCGCGGGCGCGGGCGGCGCCTGACCAAAACGGTACAGTCCGACCGAGTTGAAAAACTGCGCCGCGGCGTCCTGCACGTGATACAGCAGTTCCGGAATCTGCCGCGCCTGTTTCCCGCGGTTGGATCGCGGCGCGAGAAAGAGCGCCGGGTCGGCCCAGTTGACCAGCACCAGCCCGGCCACTTCGGAGGGATACATACCCGCATACACGCGCACATCCAGGGCGGCCGACGATTCGCCCACGAGCACGAACCGGGGCGCCACCCGTGCGGCGCTGAGAAGCGCGTGCAGATCGCGAGCCTGTGACGCACTGTCGCGCGGGTAAGGGCCGGGGTCGCTCCAGCCGGACCCGGCCCGGTCGTACCAGCACACGGTGGTCATGGTTGCCAGCGCACGCTGGATCGCGACCCAACTGTAGCCGGGACGCGGACCGCCGTTCGAGAGCATCGTTTTGGGATCGTAGACCGCCCAGTTCACGGCCCAGGTGGCGCCGCTTTCCAGGATGACTGCCGGCTGTCCTGTGCCCGCGCAATCGAGATTGAGCATGCGGCCGCCGATATCGATGGAGCGTCCGACCTGCGGATAGCGCTCGCGGTCGCGTGCACGCTGCGTCTGTTCATAGAAACGCCCGGAGACCAGGGCGAGGGCGAGAATTCCCGCGCCGGCAATCACAACGGCCGGCGCCGCCGCTTTCCACTTCGCGGCCACCATGCCGCCAGTGTAGCCGGAAGCAAATCGCGCCACCACCGTCGTCCGTGGCCCCGCGGCTTCCGCATCACCAGCAATCCGCATCCCTCAAGTCTTGACAAAATTTCACTTTAGATATAATCTAAAATTCTTCATGGATGCTGAGGTCATTAAACGGTCCTTGGAGGGCAGCGGGTTGCGGTGTACTCCGCAGCGCTACGCCGTAATGGCTTTCCTCATGGAACAGACCAGCCATCCCACGGCCGCGGAAATCTTCGAAGCCGTGAACCGTCTGGATCCGCGCTCCTCCAGGGCTACAACCTATAACAATCTGCGGGACTTGGTGCAGGCCGGTTTGGTGCGGGAAGTGGCCGTCGAGGGCCGCGCCGCGCGTTTCGACGCGAAAGGTATGCGGCATCACCATTTCATCTGCGACCGCTGCGGCAACGTGGAGGATATGGAGTGGTACGACGTGCCCAGGCCCGGTTCGCGCTCCCTCGGCAAGCGGGTCCTTCGCGAATGCGAACTCATCTTCCGTGGGCTCTGCGCGAAGTGTGCTCCGCGGCAAGCTTCCCATTAACTGTTCTGAGTGTCGCAGTTTTTAACAAATTCGAACGGAGACAAACCATATGGAACAACCTCATACAACTGCAGCAGGGGCTTCCGTCCCCGATAATCAGGAGCAAAGCGGAGCAACCGAAAGCAAGTGCCCGGTGGCACACGGCGCTCGCGGCCGCACGGCGTTTGGCGGCCCCACGAATACCGACTGGTGGCCGAATCAACTGAACCTGAAGATCCTGCACCAGCACTCCTCCCTCTCCAATCCCATGGCCAGGGACTTCGATTACGCCAAGGAATTCAAGAGCCTCGACTTGAATGCCGTGGTCAAAGACCTGCACGCGGTGATGACCGCGTCGCAGTCCTGGTGGCCCGCCGACTATGGCCACTACGGGCCCTTCTTCATTCGCATGGCGTGGCACGGCGCCGGCACCTATCGCATCGCCGATGGCCGCGGCGGCGCCGGTTCCGGCATGCAGCGCTTTGCGCCTCTCAATAGCTGGCCCGACAACGCCAACCTCGATAAGGCCCGCCGCCTCCTTTGGCCCGTCAAGCAAAAATATGGCCGCAAGATCTCCTGGGCCGACCTCATGGTTCTCGCCGGCAACGTCGCCCTCGAGTCGATGGGCTTCCAAACTTTCGGTTTCGGCGGCGGCCGCGCGGACGTCTGGGAACCCGGTGAGGATACGTTCTGGGGTCCCGAGGGCACCTGGCTTGGCGACGAGCGCTACACCGGCGATCGCCAGCTCGATAACCCTCTCGGCGCTGTGCAGATGGGTCTGATCTACGTGAATCCCGAAGGCCCCAACGGAAAACCCGATCCCCTCGCCGCGGCGCGCGATATTCGCGAGACCTTCGCCCGCATGGCCATGAACGACGAGGAGACCGTTGCCCTCATCGCCGGCGGCCACACCTTCGGCAAAACTCACGGCGCTGCTCCTTCCGCCCAATATCTCGGCCCCGAACCCGAAGGCGCACCCATCGAGGAGCAGGGCCTCGGCTGGAGAAACAGCTACGGCAGCGGCGATGGCGACAATGCCATCACCAGCGGGTTGGAAGTCGCATGGACCACGACTCCAACCAAGTGGAGCAATAACTACCTCGAGAATCTGTTCGGCTATGAGTGGGAACTGGTAAAGAGCCCGGCCGGCGCCAACCAGTGGGCTCCCAAGGACCCCAAGGCGGCGGGTACCGTTCCGGGCGCCCACGATCCCTCCAAGCGCCGCGCCCCCGGCATGCTCACCACCGATATCGCCCTCAGGATGGATCCGATCTACGAGCCCATCGCAAGGCGTTTCTACGAACACCCGGATCAATTCGCGGACGCCTTCGCCAAGGCGTGGTTCAAGCTCACCCACCGCGACATGGGACCCATCTCGCGCTACCTGGGCCCGCTCGTTCCCGCCGAACCCCAGCTCTGGCAGGATCCCGTTCCCGCCTCAGATCACAAATCCATCGGGGATGCCGAGATTGCCGCTCTGAAGGCGAAGATCCTCGCATCCGGCCTCTCGATGTCCCAACTCGTCACCACCGCATGGGCGTCGGCTGCCTCCTTCCGCGGCTCCGACAAACGCGGCGGAGCCAACGGCGCCCGCATCCGCCTCGCGCCGCAGAAGGATTGGGAAGTCAACCAGCCGGCCGAACTGGCGCAAACTCTGCACAAGCTGGAGCAGATCCAGCAGGAGTTCAACCGCTCGCTCTCCGGCGGCAGGAAGGTTTCGCTCGCCGACATCATCGTTCTGGGCGGCTGCGCGGCCGTCGAGGAAGCCGCGAAAAAGGCCGGTTACGACGTGAAGATTCCCTTCTCGCCGGGACGCACGGATGCTACCCAGGAGCAGACCGATACCCACTCCTTCGCCGTTCTGGAGCCCGTCGCGGACGGCTTCCGCAACTACCTGCGCAAGGGACAGCGGAAATCCGCCGAAGAGCTGCTCGTCGATAAGGCGGCGTTGCTGAACCTCACTGCCCCGGAAATGACGGTTCTCGTCGGCGGCCTGCGCGCTCTGAACGCCAACTTCGGCAACTCCCGGCATGGCGTCTTCACCAGCCGGCCCGGAACGCTGACCAACGATTTCTTCGTCAACCTGCTCGATATGAAGACCACGTGGCAGCCTTCCACTACCTCCGAAGGCGTCTACGAGGGACGCGACCGCGCGACCGGCGACCTCAAGTGGACCGCCACCCGCGTCGACCTCGTCTTCGGTTCCAACTCCCAACTCCGCGCACTCGCCGAAGTCTATGCCTGCGACGACTCGAAGGAGACGTTCGTGAAAGACTTCGCCGCAGCCTGGACCAAGGTCATGAACCTCGATCGCTTCGACCTCGCTTAAGCCGGTAGCGCCGGCGGTCTTTGCCGCCGGCGTCTTCCCCTCGCGGCCGAACCCCGTTCGCTCCCGGCTTCTCAGTTCCGCTGCACCAGCCCCAACTGCATTCTCATTCCATATTCGTCGTAGCCTTCCCACATCTCGGCGTTCAGCTCCACCTCACGCTGATTTCGCTGCCACTCCCCAGCGGCAAAGACATCGCCTCGGCCTCGACAGCCTCCCGCTCCCCTGCGGAAAGGCGCCGCCAGAGATCAATCGAAACCTCCGCCGCCGCGCGGCGCCACGTCCCGGCTATCTCCCCATTCACCAGCACCGCGCCGGGCCACACGCGCGTCGTCCACAACTCGCCGCGCCGCCCCGCCTCCGGCACGAGGATCTCCCGATCCGCGCCCCACAGCAGATAGTAAGCATCGCCGCTGGGCAGCAGCCGCGCCCGCGCCGCCCCGCCGCCGTCCGCGCGAAACTCTTGCTCGTCTCCAGCCAGGATCCACCCATCGCCGATCGGAGTGTTCACGGGCGACAGCATGCCCGCAAGCGCCGCGAAGGCGGCGTTCGCCTCCGCTCCCCGAATCCCCGCCCACCGTGCGAACGATGCCGCGGTCGCCGGACCGAAGACGTGCAGATACCGGCGCGCGAGTTCCAGCCGCGCCTGCGCCGGGTCCATGTCGGGCGCCGCCACGGTCCAAACCACCGGCTGCCGTGCGCCGTCCCACCGCAGCAGAAGCGTGCCCGTCGGCGATGCGTAGCGGAGGCTGTTTGGCGGCACTCCCATTCCCCGTCCGGCTTGTCCGAATGGCATGCACCTGCCATCGAGGAATGCGTGCAGCCGCCGCGCCGTATCGTGGGCCCTCGCGCGCCGCCGCGCGTCCTCCGGCAGCCGTCCGAGCGAGAAGATCGCCAGGTCCTTCGACGCTACCACGTAGTCGCTGTACCGCGGCCCCCAAAGCTGCACCAGCGACGGATGTTCCCAACTCGCCGCACCGGCCCCCTCGACCCGCGCGTGGATCGAGAACAGCGCGGCCCGCGGCACCGAATCCTGTAGCCCCGCCCACGCGGCCCGCCGCAGCGACGCCGCGCCCGCCGGGAGGCGCTCGTCAACACACCCGGCTCTCCGCCGGAAGGAGAGGATCTGCCGCCGCGAAAGTTCAAGCCTCGGCTTCTTGCTCGCCATAGTCCACTGCGGAAAGTCCGCCGTTCAACCCTTTCTCACGTCAATCACGATTGTCTCCGCCAGCCGGTCCTGTGCGCACATGCGGTTCTCACTCCATGCGTTCCCGCGTCAACGAAACCGTGCGCGTTCGCGCGACCCACTTCCCCAGCCTCCGCCCGTTACCCGCGTAGTTGAACAGGCCGCAATACGCCACCATCACAATGATGTTGCCGAACTCGTGAAAGTCCCAGTGCACATGGAGCGCCTCTTCTTTCAGTACAAGCGCCCGCCAGCCAAGTTCCAACGGCGCCCACAGAACAACAATCAGCAGCAGGTCGACAACGAACCCGAGCAGTCGCTGGCCGAATGTCGCCAGCGGCACACCGTCCAGTCCCCGCCGCCGCGCCGATTCGTGCGCCGAAAAACACCGGCCGGGGTTTGCCGTCTTCGTCGTCATAAGACCTCCAGGTCAGCCACCACCCACGTCGCTCCGGTGATCAGAAAAGTCAGCGTGAATTCCGACCAGTTCCCATGCGCCCGCGGATGAGCAATCAGCCGCGGAATCCAGACCAGCACCCCGAACAGCGCCAGCATCAGGGTCATCAGGCGCAACGCCGGCCGCGCCTGCCGGTGGATCAGAATCGCAATCGCCGCCAGTCCGAACGCGACCGTCGTCAGAATGGCCCAAAATATCTGGTTCGGCGGAATCCACTTCGGAACCAGCTCCGCAGTAAAACGCAGGTAGAAAATCTGGCTCAGCGTAAAGGAAACAGCACAGATTCCGAGCCCAATCCGCGCCGCCCGTCCGAATTTCCGAGCCCGCGGCCGGTTCCCGTCCGTCGCCGCATACAACGCAATCGCGCCGCTGAGCAGCGAAAACTGTTCGAAGAAGCTCCCGTAGTGTTCCCAGACGCCCGGCGCTCCAAGAATGCCGGGGATGCACGCCACCGAGAACAGCAGATAGACCCCGCCCAAAACCATCGCCGCTGCGTGCGCCGTCCGCGGGTGCTGTATCCCGATCCCACCGCCAATCTGCACGGCCATCAGACACCCGCCGACCGCGGCGCCCGCGGGCAGGCGCCAGATTTCACTCAGGGTCTGCCACGTATCGGCGTCGTGCCACATCAGTGCGATAACGCCGAACAACACCGCGGACAAGCCGAAGACGATCCGCCCGTACAACGCAGGCTTCATGACGTGATCTCAGGCATGGTATCACTTTCCCGCCGCGCCGCAGCCCGTTTCCCCGCCGGTCCTCTCCTTGGCCTCTGCTAAAATTCGTTCGAATGCGCCTCCCGGCAGTTTGCTACCGGTTCGATGATGTCATTGTCGATCCAGAAGCTTTCTCGGTCGAGAAGTCTGGCCGCGTCCTCTCCCTGGAACCTAAGTCCATCCGCCTGCTTCTGTATCTCATCCAGAATCGCTCCCGCGCCGTCGGCAAGGAGGAGTTGCTGCGCGGCGTCTGGGAAGATGTGGCAGTCACCGATAACGCCCTCGCCCGCGTCGTCGCCCAGCTTCGCAAAGGACTCGGCGATGACGCCAAGGTGGCTCGCTACATCGAAACCGTCCCCACCATCGGCTATCGCTTCATCGCCGAAGTCGTCGAGTTCACCCCCGCCGCCCGTCAGGAAACGGCGCCCGCGGTCGTGCCTCGCCCCGCGCCGCCCTCGTCCCGCTGGCAGCTCGCTGCGTTGGCCTGCGTTGTTTTTGGCGCTCTGGCCGGCTCCGCCATCTGGCTCCGCACCCGCCCCACATCGCCGCCTTCCTGGTACGGAACGGTCCTCGGCGGCCCCATCATCGCGTCGCATCCCCGAATCTCCCCCGATGGCCAGTTACTCGCCTTCCGCGCTATTATCGACGGCCTCTCTCAGGTCGCCGTCATGAAACCCGACTCCTCCAGTTGGACCGCCCTCACCCACGACCGCACCAACGGCGCCGTGGCCGGCCTGGCCTGGTCGCACGACGGCAGCCGCATCTACTTCGACCGCGAATGGGGACCCGCCCGCGTCTACGCCATCGGAGCGCTCGGCGGCGAACCGCGCCTCGTACTGGAAAACGCCTGGCTGCCAGAGCCGCTGCCCGATGGCTCGCTCATCGCGCAGCGCCACTCCTCTGAAGGCCGCGAACAGTTGCTCCGCTTCTGGCCGGACACCGGCCGCACCCAGGCGCTTCCCGCCACCGTCCGCTATGTGGATTCTCCCAATGTCCGCGCGTTTCCCGACGGCCGCGAGATCGCGGTCTTCGGTCTCCCTGCGGGTGCCTCCGGCTCCCCCCGCCTCTTCGTTCTAAATTTGCAAACGTTACAGACCCGTACTCTGCTCGCCGAACCCACCCTGCGCGAACCCGTCGCGGTTTCGCGGGATGGCAGCTCCGTCTTGATCGAACGGCGCATCGGCGACACCCTCGAAACCCTCGCCGTGCCCCGCTCCGGCTCGCGTCCGCCCCAAACCGTGATCGCGCTCCCCGGCGTGGCTGCCCCCATTTCCATGGATGCCGCCCCGGATGGATCCATCTACATGGACCATTCGGAGTTTGAGCGCTCCGTGCTCCTCCTCGACCCCGCCGGCGCCGTCAAGGCCGAGATCCCCATCCCGCAGCTTGCCGAGGGCAGCGGCGAGCGCGCCGTCGTCGCCCTGCCCGATGGCGCCGTCGTATTCGATGTCCGCCGCCGCGGGCGCTCCGACCTCTTCATCGGGCGCGCCGGCGCCGAACCGCACCTCCTCCTCAACGGTCCGGAATCCGCCGGCCTGCCCGCAGCGCTGCTGGGCGACGACAAACTCGCGTGTATCGTCGGCATCCCTGCCCAGCCCCGTCTCGCCATCGTCTCCCTGCACGATGGCAGTATCATTCGCCGCTTCCCGTCCGATTCCAGCCGCATCTCCTCCGTCACCGCTCCCGCCGATGGCCGGACCATCTTCTATGCGGACGATGGAGCCATTTGGGCTCAACCCGTCTCCGGCGGCGAGGCGCAAAAAATCGGCCTCGGCTACGACGTTGCGAGCGATCCCTCGGGCAAATCCCTCTATCTCATCCGTGCCGGCGCCGATGGCTACGAGCTCTTCCGCATGCCCGCCGCCGGGGGCCAAGCCACCCGCTTCACCCTGCCCCCCGGATTCAATCTGACGCCTCTTCCGCTTTCGCCCACCGCCGTGGACAACAACGGCCGCATTCTGCTCCCCGTGAACCTCCCCGATGTATTCTTCTACCGGACCGCCCTGTTCGATCCCGTCCACAATTCCATGAGGACCGTTGCTGTTCCGCCTCGCGCCGTGGTGGCCAGCGCCGGTTGGACCCGCGATGGCGGCATCGCCGTGCGCATCACGCATTGGTCCAGCTCCCTCTGGCGATACCGTATCTCGCTGCAAGACAAGCACCCTCAATAAACCATCACCGCCCGTCACAATTTCCTCACCGCCCTCCGGCCCGTCCCGGTAAACAAATCACCGCGCCGTCAAGACAGTCACCGGCCGCCGGCCGCAAGCTCGGCCCATGCGACTTGCCTGCTGCCTTCTCACCTTCGCGGCGCTCTCGGCCGCCGCCTCCCAACCGGCCCTGCGTACCGGCACCGTCCTCGAAGCGTCGCTCAGCGGCCATGCTCTCATCCTGAACGGAATCTTCCTCAACGGCTCCGGTCCATTCCGGATGCTCCTCGATACCGGCAACGCCACCAGCATCGTTCGGCCCGAGCTCGCTCGCCGCCTTCACCTCCAACCCGCGTTTGCCGTCGATCAGGTAACCGCCACCGGCGCCCGCCGCGTCCCGGTGGCGATCCTGGACGAGGTTCGCGCCGGCGCCGTCACCGATCGATCCCTCGAAGCCATCATCGGCGATGTTTTTCAATCCGGCGTCGATGGCGTCCTCGGAGAAAGCTGGCTCGTCCGCCACGACTACCTCCTCGATTACCGCGCCCGCCGCTTCGTCCTCGATGGTCCCCCGCCCGCCGCGGGAGTTCGCCTGCCGCTCCACTCGACCGATGGCCGCCCCGTCGTCGACGCCTTCATCGATCGCCGCCCCACTGAACTGGTCATCGATTCCGGCGCCTCCACGCTCGTCCTCTATGGACAGCGCCCCGGCGCCATGGTGCAGCTCGTCTCCAACGGCGGATCCGCAACCGCGCGCAAGTCCCCTGTCCGCTTCTCGCTCCCCGGCGAGCGCGAACGCACGGTCGACGCCGTCAGCATCGACCTCTCCGGCCCCGGCCCCGGCCTGCTCCCCGCCGCCGCCTTCGCATCCGTCTTCGTCTCCAACCGCGAAGGCTTCGTGGAATTCAGCCGCCAGTCCTGGTGAATCGGCCGCAGCCGCCGTTCAGGCGGCCTTTTGCACCACCATTCATTGACAGCCCGCCGCTCACTGTGACACGCTGTTCTCAGCGCGCTTTGGGGCGCCTCCTGTCCGCGGCAAGGGAGCTTGCTCCCACCCAAGTCTCCGACTCTGCGTTTGGTTCCGGACCTTTCATCCAGCCCTTGGCTCAGCGGACCTGGGCAAGAACGGAAGGAAGGTACATGCAGCGAAAACTCACCCCCGCCGCGACTCTCGACAATCTTAAACGCGAAGCCGGCCGCTGGCTCAAAGCCCTGCGCCAGGACCAGCCGGAAGCGCGCGCCCGCTTCGCACTCGCCTTTCCCAAACACCGCGGCGCTCCCGTGCTGCGCGCCGTGCAGCACGCCCTCGCACGCGAGTACGGATTCCCCAACTGGAAGGAACTCAAGCTCGCCCTGCAGCTCGCCGCGCGCACGCGAACCATCGAAGCCTGGCAGCAGGCCGCGCGCGATTTCGTCGACGCCTACAACGCCGACGCCGACGCGCTCGAACGCCTCAACCGCCGCTACAACCGTTCCTTCACTCTCGAAGATCTCAAGGCCGAAATCTGGCGCCGCGATTACGCCTACCGCCAGCGCGCATTCCGTCTCCCCGAAAATCACTTTCCCATCGAGGAAGCCCAAATCCTCATCGCCCAGGACGCCGGCTTCGGCAGTTGGGAAAAGTTCATGCACGCGCTCGCAACCGGCGCGCCTCCGCAGGGCCCGGCCTACGCCGTCAACACCAAAGACAACCGCGTCTCCCCAACCCGCCGCATGTCCGCCTCCGATTGGGACGACCTCATCGCCGTCATGAAGGAGCGCCGCATCCCCGCCCTCGATGCCGGCGGCCTCATCACCGATGACGCCCTGGCGCGCATCGCCTCCCTCGATTTCGTCACCACCCTGAACCTCGGCGGCTCGCGCGAGCTCACCGACGACGGCCTGCTCCATCTCGCCCGCATGCCGCAGCTCGAACGCCTCGACCTCAACGAGTACCCCGGCGGAAGGCTCACCGACCGCGGCCTCGAAGTTCTCCGCCATCTCCCCAACCTGCGCAAGTTCGCCATGACCTGGCAGGCCGGAATCACCGATGCCGGCGTCGCCAACCTCCGCTTCTGCGACCGCCTGCAGGAAGTCGACCTCATGGGCTCGCCCACCGGCGATGGCGCCATCGCGGCGCTCCAGGGCAAACCGAATCTCCAGCGCTTCGCCACCGGCAGACTCGTCACCGATGCCTCCATTCCCCTGCTCCACAACTTTCCGCTTCTCAAGAACGCCGGTACCGAAGCCGCGCGCCTGCTGCTCGATGGGCCGTTCACTAACGATGGGCTCGCCGCGCTCGCCGGCCTCGAAGGCGTCTTCGATCTCGACCTCTTCTGGCACGTCGATCGCATCACCCCGGACGGATTCGCTCACCTGGCCCGCCTGCCCAACCTGGCCGCTCTCGGCTGCGATGGCAACCTGAGCGGCGATCCCGCCATGCGCCATATCGCCGCACTATCGCGGCTGAAGCGTCTGCGCATCCAGGAATCCGTCGCCACCGATGATGGCTTCACGGCGCTCGCCGCGTCGCCCACCATCGAAGGCATCTGGGGACGTGTCTGCCCGAACTTCGCCGGCCGCGGTTTCCTCGCCTTTTCGCAAATGCCCGCGCTTCGCTCCCTGGGCATCGGCTGCGCCAACGTCGATGACGCGGCGCTCGCCGCCCTCCCCGAGTTTCCCGCCTTGCGCGAGCTCACCCCCATCGGCTTTCCGGACGCCGCGTTCCGCCACATCGGCCGCTGCCGCAACCTCGAGCGCCTCACCTGCATGTACTGCCGCGACACCGGCGACGCCGCGACCGGCCACATCCGCGATCTCTCAATCACTTATTACTATGCCGGACTGACCCGGATCACCGACCGCAGCCTCGAAATTCTCGGCGGCATGAAATCGCTCGAGCAGGTCGAGCTCTACGAATGCCTCAAGGTCACCGACGCCGGCCTGCCGTCCCTCGCGCAGCTGCCCCGGCTCCGCGAAGTGCACCTCGATGGTCTCCCCGGCGTCACCCTCGCCGGAACCAAAGTCTTCCGCCCCACCGTCCACGTCTCGTACTCAACGTAACGCCGGCACGATCTTGCCGCCGGCATCGCGCTACCCCATCACCACGTTCACCGTATTCGAAACCGCTCCGCCCGCCGTGAGCACAATCTCCACCGTCCCCGCCCCCGCCAGCCCTTGCGGCAGCAGCACATTCACCTGGTCCAGGTCCGCGTACTGCCCCTGCGGCCCCGCATACGTCACCGTCACATTGCTCCCGTGGATCGCCACCGTTACGTTGTTCCCTGCCCCGCGAATCCCTGTGCCGAACAGAATCAGGTAGACCGGTTCTCCGCCCGCATGGCTCAACGCGATCGGCGCCGCCACGTTCTGGCCGTTCTGCACCGTATAAACCGCCGCCGCCGTCTGGCTGTTCCCCGGGCCTACAGTCACGGCATACGCCGCCGCCAGCCCCGCGTTGTTCAGCGTGAACAAACCCGGCGCCACCGCCGTAATCTCGAGCGGCGCCGATTGCGTCCCCAGCGTCACCACCGCCGCGCCCAGTGCCACACCGGCCGGCACTTCGAAATTCACCTGCGCCGCCGAATTGAAAATCACCGCCGGCGTGAACGGCACGCCCGCCGCATCCCGCAGCGTCACCGTCGAACCCAGCCCGGTCCCATAAGCGCTCGCGTACGAAGCCGGAGCCGCCGTCCCCATCCCGCTCGCCGACGAAACAATGGTCAGCGGCGCCGTCTGTGGCGCGGCAACCTGCACCAGCACCGCCGTCAGCGGCCCCACGCTGCACGTCACCGTCGAGCCCGAAGTCGCAAGCGGCGTGGCCGCGCCCGGCGTGAACCCCCCGTTCGGTGAAATCGACGCGCCTTGAATCGCAATCCCCGTCGTCGCCGAAAGCGAAGCGCCCGTCATCGCCAGAAGCTGCGCCGCCCCCGCTGCCTGCGGCAGATCGATCGTGACATTCAGCGTCTGCGTCTCATCGTTGTTGTTGATCACGATGCTCCACGCGCCGTTCGCCGCCTGAATCGCGTACGCCGTCGCGTTCACGCCTCCCGCGCTGATCGTCGTCTGCCGCAGCACGCCCCGGCCCGCCAGCGTGAACAGCGTCACGCCGTAAAACTCCGGCCGCGGCTCCACCACCACGCCGTTATTGTCGGCAATCGGCGTGTACCCCGTCGAATTGCCCCCGCCATGCAGATTGATTCCCTGCGCGCCGTTCGCCGCGCACGCAAACAGGTGGTCGATCACCCACAGCGCCGAGGCATACGCATCGCTCACGTTTGGCGCCCCGCCGTTGTAAAACGAATTCGTCTCCGCAAACCGGTACGGCACGTCGATCGATTGGCTGATCGCCTGCATCGCCTTCGCCTGCGTCACGATATTCGCGTCCGGCGAGACCAGCAGTTCCACCGTGCTGCTGGCGTTCTGCCCGTTGGCGCGATAGTAGTGATCGCTCAGCAGAATCACGTTCCTGCCCTCGGCCTTCGCAAACGGCGACACCCAGGTCGAGATCTTCGATGCAGTCACCGGCCCCGTCAAAGGCACGTTCGGCGTTTGCGCCAGAATCGCCGCCGCGAACGATTGCCACAACGAGAAGTAATCCGCGAATCCCCACGTCGACGGAAAATAGTTCCCCGCGTACAGATCCGGTTCGTTGCCGATCTCGATCCCGTACAGCGTCGCCCCCAGTGATTGCGCCGCGTACGCGATCTCGGCCGCCGCCAGAGCCGGCGTCGATTGCGCCAGGTTCGTGCCGTACAGCACCTGCCATCCCGTGGCCCGCAGAAAACCCGCCAGCGCGTCGATGTCCGGGGGCGCCACCTGCCCCGCAGTCCGCCCCGCGCCGTTCGGCATCCACGTCGTTTTATCGACCGAGTTGCCCCCGATGCGCAGCAGGCTCGGCCCGATCAGCCGGAACAGCCCGATGGCATCCGCGTTCTGCGGCGTGAAAAACGGCTTCGCCATCTGGCTCTTCTCGTAGCTCAGCCCCGCGAACCCCGGCCCGATCGCGCCCGTCGCCGTGGTCGTCACTGTCACCGTGGCCGAAACCCCCGATGCCGCCGAAAGCGTTCGCCGCAACCCCGCGCCGGCCCCAAGCGCGCCCAGAAAACCTCTGCGCGAAATGAACTCCATCACTTCTCAAGGTACCGCCGCCATCCCCGTCCCGCCGCCGCCCCACTACCGCCCGCGCCCCGCCGTCTCCCGCGCAAACCGCCACAACGTCGAGTGCATCCTCACCCGCAGCGCCTCCATCCGCCCGCCGGGAAGCCACGCCATCGAGTAATAATCGTTCGCTTCGTCGAACGGCAGCGGCGCAATCCGTCCCGTCGCCACGTCCAGCACCGCCGGCGCATAGTGAAACGAATCGTTCAACGAAACCAGCAGCCTCCCATCCGGGTTCCACGCACCCGGCGTAAGCTGCGAATAATCCGGCGAATGCTCCGGATCCGCGGCAATCTCCTTCTCCGCGCTGCCGTCCAGCGGCACGCGAAACAGACGCATCCTCGGACTATCCAGAACGCTGATCAGCAACGCTCGCCCGCTCGCATCCGCCACCACCCGGTTCCCCGGCCGGATCTTCCGCGCTTCGCCTCCCGCCGGCGGAATCGACCACACCATGTTGCCATCGGAGAAATACAGCGTGGCGCCGTCCGGCGATGCCGCCAGCGAAACAATCCGCCCCTTGCCCGGCGTGATCCGCCGCGTAACCCGCCCTGTTTCGATGTCCGCCATCGCAATCGTATCCCGCGGCACCGGACCGATCAGAAACGCAATCTCGCGCGGACCCGCCACCGTCATGGGCGCCGAGGTCTCCTCCGTGGTCATCACCAGGGGCGCCGGGCTCTTTCCTGCCTCCACCGCCAGCAGCCGCGTACGTCCCGAATAGTCCACCGTCACCACCGCGCGCCCGTCCGGCAGCATCGTCATCAGCGTCGGATCCGCCACCGCCGGAAACCGTCCGATCGATTCCGGCTGGTCGCGGCCCAGCGGTCTTTGCACCACGTCCGCCGGAAGATCCACCAGGCATCCGTATACGCTGCCATCCGGCGCGCTGTCGATATACCAGATCTGCCCCGCCGTGATGAACAGCGTCTCTCGCGGCGCCTGCGAGTGAACCGGTATCGCAACCACGCGCGTGAAGTTTCCGAGTTGCAGCGCCACCAGGACGGACTTCCCATCGCGCGTCACCGCATAGTCCGGCGCGCCGTTTCCCCGCGGCAGACCCGGCGCCAGCGCCCGTATGGCGCCCGTGTCCAGATTCACCACCAGCAACGCCCGCCCCTTGGTCTCCTGGCCCAGCGGCGTTCCGTCGATCACCGCCTCTTTGCCGCCCGGAAATACCCGCGCGTTTGCCATGCTGTCGCTCGCGTCCAGCGCCGCCACCGGCAGGTCCAGCACTCGCCCCGTCGCCGGCCAGTAGCGGAAAAGCTGCCACTCGTGATTCGCGTTCACCTTCTCGGCCAGCAGGCTTCCGTCGGGCAGCGCCTCCGGCCGGAACGCGTTGGGGAAAACCAGGTGCTCGTCGCCGCCCAGCACCGGCACGCTGTAGATGCCCTGCGGCAGCGCCGTCACGCGGTCGTAGTAAATGAGAGAGCCGTCCGGCGCCCACGAGACGTTGCTCACATACCCGTGCCCCAGCGAATGCGTCAGCAGCGACCAGTTACCCGTCTCGGGCTTCATCACCCCGACTTGCGTGACCCCATGATCCTCTGCGTGGAATGCCACCAGTTGCCCGTCGGGAGACGGCCTCGGATTGAAGGTCACTTCCGGACCGCCCACAATCGCACCGTCCCATTCCGTCTGCGCCGTGCTGCGGTTGAGGAATCCGTACACCCCCATTCCCATCGCCGCCAGCCCCAGAGCGGCCGCAACCAGCGCCCACGAACGCCGCGGCGCCGCACTCGCCAACTGCGGAGCGGCTCCGCTCTGACTCCCGCCCTGTGCCAGCGCCTCGATCGCGAACTCCAGGTCGCGCGCCGATTGAAACCGGCTTTCCGGATTCTTCTCCAGGCAGTGCGACACCAGCCGCCGCAGTCCCGCCGGAACGCTGTCCGGCAAGTCCGGCAGCTCCTGTTTCAGGATCGCGGTCATTGACTCCACCGCCGTGTCCGCATGGAACGCGCGCCGCCCGCTCAGCAGTTCATACAAAATCACGCCCAGGCTGAAAATATCGGATCGATGGTCGATCTCCTGCCCGCGAACCTGCTCCGGCGACATGTACCCCACCGTCCCCACCACCACGCCGGCGCATGTGTTGATCGTCACTGTCTCTGTCGCCGCGGCCGCCGACGCCCGCGCTGCGTCCAGTTTCGCCAGTCCGAAATCCAGAATCTTGATGCGTCCGGGAAATCCGCTCGCCGGCGCGGTCAGGAAAATGTTGTCCGGCTTCAGGTCGCGATGCACAATCCCCGCCGCATGCGCCGCCGCCAGCCCGGAAGCAATCTGCAGTCCGTAATCGAGAGTCTTTTGCACCCCGAACGTGCCACGCAGAGGCTGCCCGTCCACCAGTTCCGTGACAATATACAGTGCGCCGTTTTCCGAGCCAACATCGTAGATCGCCACGATGTTCGGATGATTCAGCGCCGCCACCGCCCGCGCTTCCAGCTCGAAGCGCTGGCAGCGAACCGCATCCGCGGCGAATTCCTTCGGCAGAATCTTGAGCGCGACATCCCGTTTCAACCGCGTGTCGCGCGCCCGGTACACCTCGCCCATTCCGCCCGCACCCAGGAAGGCGAGGATTTCGTAGGGTCCCAGACGGGTTCCAACAACCAAAGCCATGCGTGTCCCCGATTGTACCCTGCAGGCGCATCGGATTTGCGGACGCAGCGAATCCCCGCGCAGGATTTCCGTTCTCGCCGCTTTTTCCCATTCTCCTCGCCCCGCAACCCGTTCCGCCTCAACAAATCCTCAAGCCCACTGCAGCGCCCGTCCGCTTCCCCGCCCACACCCGCCTGCTATATGTGGCCCTGAGAGCTCCTATGGCCACCAAAAAGCAAATCGCCGCCAATCGCCGCAACGCACAAAAGTCCACCCCTCCCCTCCAGCTGCGCCCGTCTGCATCTAATGCCCGCACACCGCATCGAATGCCGCACACCGCACCTCCAAACCACGCTCGGGACGAAAAGCCCTCACTCGGCCCGCTCATAATTTATGGTGGATTCGCCGCTGCGGAACCTAATCCGCCCGCGGCACTCGAAGTGTGGAGCTGGCGGAGGGGCTTGAACCCCCGACCCTCTGATTACAAATCAGATGCTCTACCAACTGAGCTACGCCAGCGTCCGGTCGCGTCTGCTACCAGATTAAACACTCGCCGTACTCAGCGCAACTCAGCGCCCCCACCCCGTTTCCGTCCTCGCCGGCCGCGCGGACCGGCAACAACGGCACCCGACCCTCGCCGCTCCACCCCGCGCGACGCCCGAATCGTTGGTATGTTTTGACTTTCCGTGCGAAATCTGGTGTACACTAAAGTTGACGAATTTGCGCTTGTCTTCCCCGCTTACCATCCCGAGTCCCGTCGAGAGAGCTTCCTCAGGCCGCACGGCCTCGCCCCGTAACAGCCGCAATTTTCAACGAAACACCTAATTCAAAATGTATCCAGGAAGAAACTTCCCTCCTCGCAGGCAGAATCGCAGAGAGAACGTAAACGAATCGATCCGCGCACGCGAAGTGCGCGCGGTCTTCCCTGACGGCACCACCGAAGTGATGCCTACATCCGCGGCCCTGCGCCGCGCCCAGGAACTGGGACTCGACCTCGTGTTGGTCGCGCCGACGGCCGTGCCGCCTGTCGCCAAGGCCGTCGATTTCGGCCACTACACGTACGAGCAGAAAAAAAAGCAGCATGAAGCGAAAAAGAAACAACACGTCGTCCAGGTGAAGGAACTCAAGTTCCGGCCCAATACCGACGATCACGATTACGAATTCAAAATGAAGCACGCCATCCGCTTCCTCCAGGAAGGAAACCGGGTGAAGGCCGTGGTGCAGTTCCGCGGCCGCGAAATCGCTCACGCCGACCTCGGCAAAAAGTTGCTCATGCGCTTCGCCGGCGATCTGGCGACCTACGGCTCCGTCGAAGGTCAGCCCCGCCTGGAAGGACGCAACGCCCACATTCTCATCAGCCCTACCAAGGCGGCGGTCAAGCCCTCAGAGAAGCCTGAGAAGACTCCCCAGGGTGGCGGAGGACAGGCCCCGGCTCCCCAGTGAGCTGAATCCCACTTCGCCCCTGGTCGGCTCAGCACACTGAGCCGCGCGTCGCATGGCAGGAGCCGCCAGGGCCATGCTAACATGCGATAAGTCCTGCCGTTTCGCCGACGTTATGTACAACGCTTTCTTCGGTTTCACGCAAAACCCGTTCAACATGAGCCCGGACCCTTCGTTTCTCTTTCGTAGCCTTCAACACGAAGAGGCTCTGGCAAACCTGATCTATGGCGTCCAGAGCCGCAAGGGCTTCATCGTTCTGACCGGCGAAGTAGGAACCGGTAAGACCACCATGCTGGAGTGCCTCAGGGACTTTCTTAGCTCCCAGCAGATCTCCTTCGCCTCGCTCTTTAATTCGCGCCTCACCGTCGAACAGTTCTTCGAGCTGCTCGCCTACGATCTCGACCTGCGGTGCAACCACCATTCGAAAACCGAAGTCCTCCTCTCACTCAACAACGTGCTGCTTGACCGCGCCTCCGCGGGTCGCACCACAGTCTTGATCGTCGATGAGGCTCACAACCTGGAATGGGATGTCTTGGAAGAGATCCGCCTCCTGGGAAATTTGGAAAATCGAAAGGGAAAACTCCTTCAGATAATTCTGGCAGGCCAGCAGGAACTCGATCGCAAACTCGAGGCCCCCGAGTTCCGCCAGTTGAAGCAGCGCATCGCCCTCCGCTGCACCCTGCGCGGATTCAACCACGAAGAGGCCGCAGCCTATGTCAACTCCCGCATGGCCCGCGCCGGTCTCAAGGACCAGACCATCATCCCTCCCGAGGTGATCGCCGAGTTACACATCCGCTCGCAAGGCATTCCGCGCCTGATCAATGCCATCTGCGACAATTTACTGCTCACGGCGTTCGCCATGGAAACAAAAAAAACCAGCCTCGCCATGCTCAACGAAGTTACCGCCGATATGCGCCTCGAGTATCCCGGCGACCGCCCTTTCCGGCCCGATTCCACGTTCCCCGAACGCACATTTCGCCACTCCCAGCGGTCCTAGTCCCCCGGATTAACCCTTCTCCCTCCCGGATCCTACCTAAGGTTAGGTCCCGGCTAGCATCGATATAGGGGACTTGCCCTATAGCACTAAATGCTCTAATATACCCCAATAGTACTAGGTAACACCCTACTAACGTGAGCCGCTTTTACTATGGAAGCGCTAGACAACGGATAAGGGTTTCCAAGGGCACCTTGGCGGTTTTTCCGGGAGGCCGGGATCTTCGGCCGATATTAAAGACTGTCGGGTATGAAAATGTGCAAGAACTCATGCCGGGCAGCACTAAGAAGGAGTGGATTAAAGATGCGTAGATTTCTCGATAGCAAGTTCGTATATGGTGCGGTCCTGTCGACATTCGCGATGGCGTTCGCGTGTCATGCGGGCCAGGGAGCGTCGGCTCCCGCGGCAGGTCATATCACGGCGACGCCCGCGCAGATTATGGTCGCTCACGGCCCCAGCATTCCGCCCGATCCCTGGGAAGGCACCGGCAGCAGCATCCGTGTTGCTCACGGGCCCAGCATTCCGCCTGATCCCTGGGAAGGCACCGGCAGCAGCATCCGTGTTGCTCACGGACCCAGCATTCCGCCTGATCCCTGGGAAGGCACCGGCAGCAGCATCCGCGTTGCTCACGGACCCAGC
>Ga0335085_10000806_pt1 | contig 78700 bp, 77 predicted proteins | sample Lox_Sample_45_FD_206712 | JGI IMG/M metagenome (GOLD analysis project Ga0335085, IMG submission 206712) | Soil microbial communities from Loxahatchee National Wildlife Refuge, Florida, United States - Lox_Sample_4.5 | ecosystem: Environmental > Terrestrial > Soil > Wetlands | place: USA... | reverse complement strand
CGTATCGCTGAGTGTCACAATGTATTTCTTGACTGCGCTTTCTTTGCTGCCCACGTCTCCGCTCCGTCTCTGGTGACGCGGACATCGATTCAGAGAACCCTCACAGAATCAATGACGACAGCGACTACGGATTAATAAGCGTCTCGCTCTGGCTGATGATAAACGCCTCGTGGCGATCGAGAAAATCGCCGACGACCTCGCCGAACGCCTCGGGCCGGTCGGTGCTAATAGCGTGTGCCGCATCGTAGACCAGCACGAGATTACAGTTCGGTATCAGCGATTTGTAGTGCCGTCCGAGCGATGATGGCGTCACCCGGTCGAGCGTGCCGAACAAGACCAAGGTTGGCATCGCGAGGTCGTGCATCATGGCCTCGAGATCGGCGTCGCGTTCGGGACCGCGCAGCCGGGAAACCAGTCGCTCGGTCTGCGCGACAGCCGCGGGGTCGCGCGGCGGAAGCGGTGGGACCCGCTCCGGATGGGCGAACAGGAGCCGCGCTACTTCCGCCGGTGTGCCGGAGGGCGGCCGCATGCCGGGCAGGCGGATGGCGGCCGGTGATTCAAGTACCAATGCCGAGATCAATTCCGGGGCTTGCGCCGCCAGGTAGAGTGCGGTGCGGCCGCCGAACGACGTGCCCCAAAGGTTAAAGCGGTCGAGACCAACCGCATGCGTCGCCGCCGCCATCGTCCGCGCCAGCTCGGCCTGGTCCTTGGTGCGGGTGTTCTCCGGCGAGTCGCCAAACCCCGGCATCTCGAACGCGATGACTCGGAATTTGCGGGCCAGCAGATCGTGCGCCGGGTTCATCCGCAACCCACCGGCGCCGTGCAAATGCACCAGAGGCGGACCGTCACCGGCCTCCATGTAGCGAATGCGGAACCCGTCCGCGTCGACATGATGTTCACGGAATTCTTTTGTGTCGCTCACGGCAGGGTTGCTCCATCGGGCCGATGGAAGCTGTTCTACAACAATCCGCCGCGATCCGGGCAAGACATGCACAAACCACATGCAGACGGCCGGACCGCATGGGTTTACGCGCGGGGCAACGCGGGACTACGCTTCTGCTGATAACGAATTGGGAACGCGGGAGAGAGGCGATGCTGTTGAACCGGGCCGAAATCAGCGCCGACAAGAGCTTCAACCTGCTGACCGAGGCGATCCTCGAACGCGACCAACCCAAGACCACCGATATCTTCGCCAGGATGGTGCAGAGCGGCCAATCGATCGGCGATGCGCTGTCCATCGTGGCAGCGGCCGAGGCGCCGTACGTCAACGTCCCGTGCCACATCAATATCAAGGATGGCAATATCGCGCTGACCAACAACGATCACACGCTGCTCGGCCTGCGCGCATCGACCTATCTGATGCCCTACCTGCCGGAGAAATACCGGCTGCTGCCGTTGCTGCAGAGCGTCTGGTATATCGGCGCCGGGCTCGATATCTGGAACCAGCTACTGTTCAAATACCCTGGACGCTACGCGACGATGAAAGGCGTCACGGTGCCGCCGCCCGACTACGGCCCTGTCGTGTGGCTTCAGGACGTCGCACCGATCGTCGAGGCGGGCAGTCTCGAAGATCGGCTGTATTCCTACATGATCGCGACGATGAACGGCGACTCAAAGCGTTGCCACGGCTTATTTCTCGGGATCGCGCAGGACCCGGAGGCGCGGACCGAGCTCCAGGACACGATCGAGTTCCTCGGGCTCATCGATATTCAGGACACCGTGATCGGCCGCAAGGCGCGGAATACAGGCCATAAGGCGATCCGCGCCCGCGCCGTGACCGATCTCGCCAACTATATCGGTTGGGAGAAGTCGCACGGCGTCTTCTATATGGGCGTGCCGGACATGGCGATCGGCCCGCTCTACTACTCGGCCTATGACGCCGCCTCGGTACGCATGGTTGCCGAGTTCGAGGATGCCGGTAAAAGCCTCAAGGACAAGAACCGGACGCCGCTCTCACCGGCCGAGACCGAGGAGATGGTGCAGCGGATGATGGTCGCCTCATGCGACCAGATTTGGGATTTGCTGACCGACCACCTCAAGGCCGGCAAGTCGCTGCGCAGCCTCGGCGATACGATCCAGATCGCCGCCGCCGAACTGATCCTGCGCACCACCGTGGCCCGCCAGTTCACCAACGGTCAGCACCCCTTCGACTACTGTAACGTCGCCAACAATTGGATGCGCCGGACAAGTAGCCCCTACAAGGCGCGCATCCTCTATCTGATGGCCAATTTCGTCACCGACTGCGCGCACGAGAACAAGCTCGACAAATCGGTGCTCGAAGAGGAGGCCGCCGGCTACAACCCGTCTGGCCGCACGCCGCAGGCGCTGCTCAAGGAGCTCGACGACGCGATCATGACGCTCGACGCGCCGCGCGCCACTGCAGTCGCCGCCGCCTACCTGAAATCAGGCGCCGATCGGCGCGCCTATATGGAAACGGTCGCCCTTTGTGCCTGCCGCTTCCAGGACGACCCTCACAACCAGAAGATCACGATCTCGACTTTCGAGGAATACGGGCTGAACACCACGCATATGAAAGACCGGCTGCTGATGGCGACCGCGCGGCTTCTCGCCGGCTGGACCAAGATGCCCGGCGAGCGGGAGTGCTACGCCCGCTTCGAGAAGGAGTGGATTTACAACTGACCCGATAAGGACTCGGGGTGCAACGTCGGACGGCTGGACACGAGTTCCAGCCGTCATCGCGCCGCGCGACTTACGTTGCCGGGTGGGTGGCGATCCAATGCCGGGCGATGTCCTCGCGCCGGCAAATCCAGACTTTCTCTTTCGACTGGATGTATTCGATAAACCGCATCAGCGCTTTGGCGCGTCCGGGGTGCCCGGCGAGCCGCATATGCAGCCCGATCGACAACATGCGCGGGCGTTCGGCGCCCTCGTCGTAAAGAACGTCGAACGCGTCACGCAGATAGGCAAAAAAGTCTTCGCCCGGTCCGAACACACCGCGCCCGAACTTCACGTCATTGGTCGACAGCGTATACGGCACGACCAGATGCGGCTTGTTGTGCAGCCACACCCAATAGGGCAGCTCGTCGTTATAGGCGTCGCTGTCATAAAGAAAGCCGTCCATCTCGGAAACGATGCGGCGGGTATTCTCCGACGGCGCGTAACGGCAATACCAGCCGAGCGTCGGCTTGCCGGTGGTTTCTCGGATGAGGTTGACCGCAGCAGCGATCTGGCGGCGCTCCTCGGCCTCGTCCAGTTCAAAATGCTTGATCCAGCGATAGCCGTGGCCGCAGATGTCCCAATTTGTGGCGGCGATCGCTTTGGCGGCCGGCGGGTTGGCCTCCAACGCCTTGGCGCAAGCGAACAGCGTCACCGGCACCTTGTAGTGCGTAAAAATGCGATAAAGCCGCCACCAGCCGACCCGCGCACCGTATTCGAACATGCTTTCGGCGCCGAGGTCACGCCGGCCGGCCATGCCGGGGTCGACGCTCGCCGCCTCGGTGAGGCCGCCCTCGCTAAAGCCGTCGGTGTCCCAGGACGGCTCCGAGCCTTCCTCGAAATTGATCACGAAATTGACTGCGATCCGCGCCCCGCCCGGCCAGTCGGCGTGCGGCGGCGTCGGGCCGTAGCCGACAAAATCACGGGTCATGGTTTCTCCACCGGCTCGGGATACCAGTCGTCGTCAAGGATTTCGTCAAAGCTGTACGAGCAGTCGTCGGGCATCGTCGGCGTCTCCGAGTCGGCGCCATCATACGCCCCTGCGGTGCGCCAGGTCGCGGCCGATCGCGGCGAGCGGCGCGTAATCGGAAAGCTCGTTGTAGATCTGGGCAGAGACGCGCAGCCACACGCCGCCGTCGATCACCATGACGCCGGCGGTGATCCCGTGCGCCTCGCGCAGATGGCGGGCGATGCGGCGTGCCGCGGTGCGATCGGCGGCGTTAACTCCCGGTAGCCGCACCGACGCCATCGCCGCGCGGAACTCCGGCGCGGCGGCGATCTCGCTGTCCCAGGCGTCTCGCCATGATTCAGCGACCTCACGCGACAGCGCGTCGTTATAGGCGCGCACCGAATCCAGTCCCAACGCCTCAAGGTAGTCGAGCGCGTCAGGCACCGCTAACCAGCCGGAATTGTCACGCGTGCCGCTGAAATCGAACTCGGCGGCAAAGCCTTGCCCGAGAGGATGCGAAATCGCCACCGGATGCAACGCTGCCTGCCGCTCTGGCGCGCACCAGATGACCGCGGTGCCGCGTGCAGCGAAGGCCCATTTATGCAAATTTGCGACGTAATAATCGACACCGAGCGACGGGACGTCGAACGCCAGTTGCCCAGGCGCATGAGCGCCGTCGATCGCCACCGGCACGCCGCGCGCGCGACAGACCGCGGCCATCTCGCGTATGGGAAACACCACGGCGCCGGCCGAGCTGATGTGGTCAAAGCAGGCGAGTCGAGTGCGCCGCCCGATCGCCACCGCCAACGCGGCGAGCAGCGGCTCCGGATCGGTGAACGGCACCGTGACGGGCACGGTAACGACGCGCGCGCCGCTGCGCTCGGCGTAATAGCGCAGCGTGTTGTTGACCGCGTTGTAGACTTGGCTCAGGCAAATGAGTTCGTCGCACGGCTCCAGCCGTAGCGACGCGATGATCGCGTTGGTGCCTTGCGTCGCGTTCTCGAGAAACGCCCAGTCCTCGGCGCGGCCGCCGAGAAACCCGGCGACCCGCGCCGCCGCTGCCCGTGTCGCACCTGGCAGTACGTCACGGAAGAAGGTAGTGGGGTCCTCTTCCATCTGTTGCCGCCAGCGATCGGCCGCCGCAGTCACGACGCGTGGCGCTGCCCCGTAACTGCCGTGATTGAGCGGAGCAACATCTTCAGCGAGTGCAAAATCGGCGCGGCGGACGTGACCGAACTGCGGAAAATTCACTGGGGCGGCTATTCCGCTGGCTCGAAGCGCCGGTTGAACTGGTCTTGCCAATCCTCGGTGGAGGTGAAACCGGCGAGTTTGCTGGCATCGGAGCGCGTCGCGTCCTTCAGCGCTGCGTCATCCTGGTCGTAATTGACGTCAAACCGGCAGGGCTGCGTCGTGTGCCATGGCGTCTGGGTGAAGATCTCGATCCGGTTGTTCTCGGGGTCGCGGAAATAGACCGACCAGGTATTGCCGTGGCTCACCGGTTCGGGCTTGGTGAACGGCAACGCGCGGACCTTGTCGTAAACGCTGCGCACCTCGTCGAGGCTGTCGACGCGGAACGCGACATGGCCGATGCCGCCGCCCTGGTCGGTGGTGTCGCACGGAATCAGCACGATCTGATGGTGCTCATGCGGGCTGTGGCTCAGAAAGATCAGCTCGCGCCCGGCCGCCGGACCCGCGGTCAGACGGCCGCGGTCGCTGACGATAAAGCCCAGCACACCGGTGTAGAACGCTTCCATCGCCTGCTGATCATGGGCACGGATCTCGAAATGGCTGGCCGTGTAGCTCATCTTGCGTCCTCTCGGCGGATTTTGCCGGATCATGCGCGAAACACGATTACCGGGAAAGGGCTTGCGGCCCGGCGCAGCAGCCATTAAGCGGGTGCGGCCTCTTTCCTTGGTGGGAGATCACCGATGCCGAATTTCCCCAGCGCTGCCAGTCTCAAGGCCCTCACGCAATGGGACACGCCGACCATCTGCAATGCGCTCGAAGTGACTAATCCGGATCGACGCGCCTTCGGCTTTACGCGGCGGCCTGCGGTCGCGCCGTTTCCTGACATGAAGCCGGTCGTCGCCTTTGCGCGCACCGCGCTGATCCGCTCGCGTGAAGCCAACGCGCGCGACCGCGAGACGGCGGCGAAAATGCGGATCGGCTATTACGAGCACATTGCCGAACAGCCAATGCCGTCGATCGCCGTGCTGCAGGACATCGACGCGCCGGATACCGGATTTGGCGCGTTCTGGGGCGAGGTGCAGACCCATGTGCATGCGGGGCTGGGATGTGCCGGTGTGATCACCGACGGCTCGGTGCGCGATATCGATGCGATGGCGCCGAATTTCATGGTGCTTGCCGGCTCGATCATGCCGAGCCACGCGCATGTTCATCTCGTGGAGTTCGGCGGCACCGTCAGCGTATTCGGCATGGTCGTCTCGCCCAACGACATCATCCATTGCGACCGCCACGGCGCGGTCGTCGTGCCGTACGACGCCGTCGAGAAGATTCCCGACGCCGTCGATCTCCTGACCCGCCGCGAAAAAGTGGTGATCGAGGCCTCGAAGCGTCCGGGCTTTTCGATCGCGGATCTGCGCAAGGCCTTTGCCGAGCAGGCGGAAATTCACTGATCTCCGGCCGAGGTTACCGGGCCAGCCCCGAGGCCGCGGCCGGCGGCGCCTGATAGCGCGGCGGCGGACCCAGCCGGCCCCGGCGCAGCGGCCATAACCGCGAGCGGCGCGGCCGCACCGGGCTGGCCGCGCCGGATTTGTCGATGAAATCGCGGATCGCACGCTCGGCGAGCCAGGCGCCCACCGGCCGCTGTCCGGCCCCCAGCCCGGCGATCAGCACATTGTCGGCGAGGATATTGATCGCCCGCGGGATGCCGTTCGCCGCTTCGGCAATGCGCCAAGCGGCGTTCGGCGACAGGATCTGCGTCAAATCCTCGGCGCCGCTCGCGAGCAGGCGGTGCTCGATATACTCCATGCTTTCGTTAAGGCTTAGCGGCGCCAGCCGCGCGCGCAACGCCACGCGCTGATTGACCTGGCGCATGTCGCGCCGCGCCAGCGTGTTGTCGAGTTCGGGCTGACCGACCAGCACGGTCTGGATCAGCTTTTCGCGATCGGTCTCGAAATTGCTCAGCAAACGCAAGAATTCGAGCGTTTCCACCGGCAGAAGCTGGGCCTCGTCGATGATGAGAACAACGGTTTTGCCGCTCTCGAAGAATTCCAGCAGCTTCCATTGCAGCCGCGGCACCGCGGTGAAGACACTCGGCGGATCTTCTTCCTCGTCAAGCTCGCGGCAGATGAAAGTCGCCATTTCGAGCGGGCTGACCTGCGGGGCGAACACGTAGATAATCTCGAAACTGTCGCTCATCGCCTGGTCGAAAAAGGCGCGCACGACGGTGGTTTTGCCGGTGCCGACCTCGCCGGTGCAGACGACAAACCCTTTGCGCGTCTCGATGCCGTAAACGATCGTCGCCAGCGCCTCGCGATGGACACGGCTCATATAGAGCAAGCTCGGGTCGGGCGTTACCGCGAACGGCTGGCGGAACAGCCCGTAGTAACGCTCGTACATCGGCCCCTCAACCAGACAGCAGACAAGCGGCAGCGTAACGGCGAACGGGATGGCAGACCAGCGATCTCGATTCGAGTTTGAGCTAGCCGCAATCAGCGCTGTAAATCAGGGCGTTCGGGTCGGCATCAAGGCGCCGCCGGGAAGCTGTGCGCGGCGCACGTTTGCCCAGGCGGCATCATAGGCGGCGAGCAGGTTTGGCACCGAATATTCAAAGGCCAGCGCGTCGTGCAGCCGCTTTTGGCCGGATGCGCCCATCCGCGCTCGCCGTTCGGGGTTGTCGAGCAGCGCCACGATCCCACTCGCCATCGCCGGCGCGCTGCCCGGCTCGACGTAAAGCGCCGCGTCGGCCGCCGACACCTTGGCTTCGGTCAGATCGCCGACGACAATCGGCAGCCCGAAAAACATGTATTCGAGCACCTTGTTCATTGTGCTGCGGTTGGACCAGCCGTTTTTTGGCAGCGGGTCGATCGCAACGTCAGCCGACGACAGGATGCGGCACAGCATTTCGTCGCTGACGATGCCGGTGAACGTGCAAAGGTGATCGACGCCGATCTCCCGTGCATAGGCCGCGACCGTCGGCTGATAAGTGCCGCCGCCGATCAGCACGCAATGAAAATCCCTGCGGCCGAAATCATCGTGCAGCACGCGCAGCGCGCGGATCAAATTATCGACGCCATCCTGCGGGCCCATCTCGCCGAGATAGAGGATGAGGTTCGGCTTGCCGTTTTTGAACGACGGGTCCGGGTCGTAGAGTTTGAACTTTGTCACCGACGGCGCCGAACGGACGATAAAGATGTCCTCCGGCCGTTTCTTGCCGCGCTCGATCGCGATTTTTTTGTAGCTCTCATTGGTTGCGATGACGATCTGCGCCGCGGCGAAGCTGAATTTTTCCAGCAATCTGAGGATGGTGATGATAAGGCCGTCGGCGCGGCCGAATTTTGCCTCGGCCAATTCGGGCGACAGGTCGCGGTGGTCCCAGATGAACACTTTTCCGAAGGCGCGCCAAAACCAGGCCATCGGCCAGTAGATTTCCGGCGGATTGCAGATATGGAGAATGTCGAACCCGCGCCCAAACAGCTGCACGCGCAGCGACAGCAGGAGTGTCGCGCAGAAACACCACAGCGACTCGACGATAAAGGCGAGCTTCCCTTCACCCTCGATCAGCCGCCAATAGCGATAGATGTCGACCCTGTCCAACTCCTCGCGGGAGGTGTTGAACCCACGGCCCTTGGGACAGATAAAGCTGACCGCATAGCCGTTGCGCGCGAGCGTGGTGGCATGCAGCCAGGCGCGTCGGTCGAACGGCACCGGCAGGCCTTGCAGCACATAAAGCACGCGGCGTTGCGAGGCATTCATCGATCGAGCGCCCAACTGCGGAGAGACGCGTGATGATGCCCGCCGACGATTAAGAACTGGTTCTGCCGATGCTCCGGCGATAGCGCAGCGTTTTAGAATTCGTTCAATACCGGTCGCGTGGTCGCATCGCGACCGAGGCGACGACGGGCAGGCCGATGATCCGCTCGACGCTTTCGACGGTGATCAGCGTCTCACGGAAAACCAGCAGGTAAAGCAGCACGCCCGAGGCGCCAATGAGACCAATAAGAATGCCAGCGAGCGCGAATGGCAAATGGTGCGGGCCGGCCGGCTTCTCCGAGGCGTCGGGGCGCTGCACGATGCTGACGCTGACCACCCGCGCGCGGTCGAGATCGACATTGAGCCGCGCGTTCTCGTATTGCGTCCGGTAGTTGTGGACCAGCTCTTCGAGCACCCGACGCTCTCGCTCGAGATCGCCGATCGTCGTCGCCCCGTCCTGCAGATCGCGCAATTTGGCGTCGATCGCATCCGCCTCCTTCTCGCGCAATGCGATCTGCGCATCGAGCGGCGCCGCGTCGGCAAGCGCGCGGTTCAGCGCGACAACCAAATCATCATAGGCCGTGTTGCGCTGCGACCATTGCTTGGTGTTCAAGGGGTCGTTGCGTGAAACAAAGGCTCTGAGCTTGGCGATTTCGGCATTGGTGTCCTGGATGGGTTTCACGTCGCCGACATAGCGTTCCTTGAGTTGCTGCTGTTTGACCTCGAGATCGAGCAGCCGCGCCTTGGCCTGCTCGACGGCATCAGCGGGCGCAACGCCGGCGGTGATCAGCGCTGGCGTGACCTTGAGCCGCTGGGTGAGAAAATCGATGCGCTGGTGCGTGTCGATCGATTGGCTTTTCAGCTGATCGATGATCGAACGTGTCGCGGCGCGGTCGTCGAGCAATTTGGCGCGCTGCGCGTCGACATCGAACAGCGATTTGCTGTTGCGCAGGTCGGTTTCCTTTTTGATCAGGGCGTCGAGCTGATCCTGGTATTGCTGCGTCTGCTGTTCGAGGAACTTGTAGCGCGGGTCGGCAAACATCTCCGCGTGTTTCTGCTGGTAAAGATCGACGATGGTTTTCAGCGCCTCGATCGCGATAGCACGGCTGCGGTTATTGTAGCTGGCGTTGATGACATCGGACTGCTCAACCGCGCCGGCCTTGAAACCCGCCTGAAAGCTGCGGATCGCCGCGTCAACGCTCGCCGCACCGGGGTAAAGCCGCTGCGCGCCGATCTTGTTGACGACTCCTTCGGCCAGATCGCGGCTGGTCAAGATTTGGATTTCCGAATTGACCACTTCGAGCTTGGTCGCGCTCGGCACGCTGGCGATCGGCTGGTTGGTGTCCGAGCGGGTCTGAAACTCGGGGCCGGTTTTGACCAGCAGCCGTGTCGTCGCCTCGTAATACGGCGTCAGCAGGAAGGAACAGCCGACAACCGTCACGCACAACACCACAAACACCAGAACGAGCTTGCGCTTTTCCTTGAAAAGGATGCTCAAAAGCTCGCGGCTGGTGAGGTCGTAGGGATTGCCGGCCATCAAGAGGCCTCGGAGCGGTGGCAGAGCGGATCGGACAGCACGATCAGCGTCTACTGAATGGTGTAATTGACAAAAAACGGCACATTCTTGAGGTAGTTGGCAAGGAAATCACCGATCGACCCTAGCGGCCCTTGCGGCACGTAAACGACATCATATGAGCTGAGCAGCGGGTCCTGGCCGGTGGCGCCGGCGTAATTGCCGAGCGCCACCTGATAATAACGCACGACGCCATCGGGAGTCCGTCGCAACACCAGCACCGCGCCGGTTTGCGCCCCGGACTTGGTCCCGCCGGCCTGGGCGATCGCCCGCGACACGGTCAGGGGCACGTCGCTGCGTACCAGCCCTGGGTTGGCGACCCAGCCATCGACAAAAATCTGCTCTGGCGCGTAGAGCCGCATCGTCAGGGTAAGTTGTGGGTCGCGCAGCACCTTGGCATAGCGCTCATTGAGCAACTTGGTTGCCTGACTGACGGTCAGCCCGCCGACCGCGACGGTATTGATCAGCTGCAGCGACAGGCGGCCGTCCGGCCCGACCAAGACCCGATCGTTCAGGTCGGGGTAGAAAGGGAAACGCACCTCGAATTCGTCACCGGGCGCCAGCACGTGCTCGGAGGTGAGCGGCACACCGCCGGGCACCGCCTCGGCGGTCAAATTCGGCGCGGCCGGCGTGCACGCAGCAAGCGCACCCAGTATCAAGCCGGCAATCGCGCCCAGCCATGCAATTCTCACGCTTCGCGCTCCCGACCCGCCGGCAGGGGAATGGCGAGACACCGAGTTTTCGCGAAGCCCAAACCGTAGGGCAAGCGCGGATGTCATTAACGATAAAAGGAACTGCCTTGGCCGCGGCTCGCCTCAGGCGATATTTAGCATGTTAGCCAATCGCGGCGTTGGCCAGTAGGGCCGTTCAGTAAGCCGTCCGACGGCTGAAAGCGACAAAGAACGTGCGCACGATGATCTTGATGTCGAACCACAGCGACCAGTGGTTGATATACTCGAGGTCGTGGGCGACGCGCTGGTGCAGTTGCCGTTCGGAGTTGACGGGGCCGTAATAACCGTTGACCTGCGCCCAGCCGGTTATCCCGGGCTTGACGTGGTGGCGCAGCGCGTAATCAGGAACAATGTCCTCGTTGTGCCGCTGCTTGACGCGCATGCTGACCGCGTGCGGCCGTGGGCCGACCAGCGACAATTCGCCGCGCAGCACGTTGAAGAGCTGCGGCAATTCGTCGAGGCGTGACCTCCGCAGGAAGTGGCCGATGCGGGTGATGCGGGGGTCGTTGACCTCGGCCTGCCTTTCGCCGTTCGTGTCCGAGGTCTCGGCCTTCATCGTGCGAAATTTGAAGACGCCGATCACCCGGTCGCCAAAGCCATAGCGGTTTTGCCTGAACAGCACCGGCCCCTTGCTATCGAGTTTGATGGCGGCCGCCACGGCAAGCAGCGCCGGCGACAGCACGATCACGCCCAGCGCCGCCGCGAACCCATCGAAGGCGGTTTTGACCAGCGTTTGCGCGAATGTCAGCGGTTTGCCGTAGACATCGAGCAACGGCAGCCCGCCGAATTCCTCGTAATCCTTGGTCGGTATGCTGAAGCCGACCATGTCAGGCGCGAGGCTGATCTCGACCGGCATCTTGTGCAGTCGGCGGAGGATTTCGAGCAAGCGTTTCTCAGCGGCATGCGGCAGCGCGACGATGATGCGGTCGATTTCGAGCAGCCGCGACAACTCCACCAGTTCGGCGGTGGTGCCGTGCGGCAGCTGGCGCAGGCCTTTGCCGGCCGCCCCGCGTCCGCTGCGATCATCAAACACGCCGACGATTTCGATTGTTTCGGGGCAAGCCGCGCGCAGTCGTTCGACAAGCCGTTCGGCATGAGCGCCCGTCCCGTAAATCGCCACCAGCTGCTTTAGCCGGCCGGCGGCCTGCCATCGTTGGCACAATACCGCGATCACCGCGCGCACCGCGCCGACCCCGGCGGCGGTCACAAGCGCCCATAACAAGAGCCAGGAGACCAGCCCTGCACGCTCCACTGCGTCGGGTTGAACCACCGCAATCGCCGCGACCAGCGCAAAGCCGAAAGCAGCCAACGCATGAACGGTGCCGTCGACCAGTTGTTTTGCGAGGCTTTGGCGGGTGATATCGGTCTGCGCCGAGGACAGCAAGCTGCGCGTCATCAGCGCCATGACGAGGACGGCGGTCGACAGGGGAAGAAAGCTTGGCGGCCGGGAAGATGCGGTTTGCAGCGCAAACGTCGCTACACCGGCAACACCGGCGATGAGGAAGTCGGCGAGTTGCATCGCCGAAGTCACCGCGGCTGGATGCACGCGTAGCGGTCGACGACCGTCGAGCGTAACGCGGCGCAGCGGCGGTTCACGCTCGTCGCGCGATCTGCTCCGGGTGTGGGGGCCAAAAGCATTGGAGATGCCAGAGTACCGCCCCATCGGTGGACGCGGCGACGGCGGCAGCAAACCGTCTATAGTGGCGATATTGGCAGCGCGCTCAGGGGGCATGAAGGATGTTCCTGTTGTCGGTGAGTATCTCGCGACCTCCACGACGCGGAATTCTATTCAGCATAATCTTCGCGAAAACTAGTTGTCTCTTGAGTAAAATGTGTGGAAATTGATCATTAAACAATGATTAACACCCATGGTTAAGGAATTATGACTTTTCTTACCTTGCCGGAACACGATGTTGTCGATGAATATCAGAAAAATCTTCTGTAATTGGTTTACGATAGTACGGAGCCGATGCGGATTCGCCGGCGCCTCTCTCTTGCTTGCGATCCTTCTGACCGGATCGGGCGCGGCCGCTGAGGAATCGACCTCGTCCCACGGCATGGTGGTCAGTGCGCAGCGCGAGGCCGGCGCTGCCGGGCTTGCCATCCTCAAGGCCGGCGGCAACGCGGTGGACGCGGCCGTGGCAGTCGGCTACGCGCTGGCCGTGGTCGATCCCTGCTGCGGCAATATCGGAGGTGGCGGTTTTATGCTGATCCGCCAGGCAGGCGGCGACGAGATGTTCCTCAATTTCCGCGAGACCGCACCGGCGGCCGCGACGTCGACCATGTATCTCGATCCTGCCGGCAACCCGATCCGCAATGCCAGCCGCAATGGTTACCGCGCGGTCGCAGTGCCCGGCTCGGTGGCTGGCCTCGATCTCGCGCTTACCCGCTATGGCAGTCTGCCGCGCGCCACGGTGATGGCGCCGGCGATCGCACTCGCTCGCGAAGGTTTCGTGCTGGGCGAGGCCGATGCCGCGATCGTCGCGCGCGACGCCAAACGCCTCGCCGCCGACCCGGAAGCCGCAAGAATTTTCCTGCACCCGGACGGCACGCCCTACAAGTCGGGCGAGCGGCTGGTCCAGCCCGACCTCGCCACGACGCTCGACAAGATCGCGTCGCAAGGACCGGACGGATTTTATCGGGGACCGATCGCCGCGGCGCTGGCCAGTGCTTCCGCTGCACATGGCGGCTTGATGACCGAGGGCGACCTTGCCGGATATGAGGCACAGATGATGCCGCCGCTTACCTGCACCTATCGCGGCTATCGCGTCGTCTCGTCGCCGCCGCCAAGCAGCGGCGGCACGACGCTGTGCGAAATTCTCGGCATCGTGTCCGGTTGGGACATGACCGCCGCCGGATTTCATTCGCCGCGCGCCGTGCATCTGGCAGTCGAGGCGATGCGCCGTGCGTTCTTCGACCGCAACAGCGTGCTCGGCGATCCGAATTTTGTCAGCAACCCCGTGGCGCATCTGCTGTCGGCCAACTACACCGCGGCGCTTCGTGCTGCGATCAACCCCGACAAGGCCACGGCTTCGACCGCGCTCGGCACCGTTCCCGCCGCGAACGAAAAGCCGCAGACGACGCATTATTCGGTGGTCGACGGTGCGGGCAACGCCGTTGCCGTCACCTACACGATCAACGGCTTCTTCGGCGCCGGCGTGGTCGCGCCCGGCACCGGGTTTCTGCTCAACAACGAGATGGATGATTTCGCCGCCAAACCCGGCACCGCCAACATGTTCGGGCTGGTTCAGGGCGACGCCAACGCCATCGCGCCGAGAAAGCGCCCGCTCTCGTCAATGACCCCGACGATGGTCGAAAAAGATGGCAAGCCGGTCTTTGTCCTGGGCAGCCCCGGTGGGCCGCGGATCATCACCGCCGTGCTCGAAACGCTGATGAACCTCGTCGATTTCGGCATGCCCACGGCTGAGGCGGTCGCCGCGCCGCGCTTCCACCAGCAATACCTGCCTGACACCGTGTTTTACGAGACCGGCGGCCTGCCGCCGGCGACGTTATCGGCACTCGCCGCGATGGGCTACACCCTCAAGGAGCAATCGCCCTGGGGCGCGGTCGAGCTGATCGCGATCACCCCCGACGGCACTCTGACCGGCGTCAGCGACCCGCGCCGGCCCTCGGGCGCCGCACTCGGCTATTGAAGCGGGCTATTGATCCTGCCGCTCGGCCAGCCAGGCCGAGATGACGGCTTTTGGGATGGTAAATCTGTCGTCGAGCACTTCGGCCGCGATCACCCGATCGGTGCGAAAGTGGCGGATGTCGCTGCGCAATTCGCACCAGGCGCAGACCAGCGTCGCCTCGGTGTAGTAAGCGACCGCGAAGGGCTGGATGATCCGCGCCGTGCGCCGGCCGCCTTCATCCTCATAAGCGATGCGCATCTTCCGGGTGTCGCGGATCGCGCGGCGGATCGTTGTCGGCAGGTCGCGCTGCTGCGGCACCGGAGCACCGCTTTTCGAGACGTAGACCGGGGTCGTGCTCAAATAATCGCGCAGCGGGTCGGGGACAACGAGTGCCACCTTGGAAAGCACGCTTTCGGCCGCCTTCAGCAAGCCGGGATCGCCGGTGCGCGCCAGCATCCTGACGCCGACCGCGATCGCCTCCGCTTCGTCCTCGGTGAACATCAGCGGCGGTAACTCGAAGCCGCGGCGCAAAACGTAACCAACCCCGGCGGCGCCCTCGATCGGCACGCGCCGCGCCTGCAAGGTCGCGATATCGCGATAGACGGTGCGCACGGTCACTTCCAATTCGTCGGCGATCGAAGCGGCGGTAACCGGCGCCTTCGCCACGCGTAGAACACGCAGGATGTCAAACAGCCGATCGGCGCGGCGCAGCGGCATGCTCGCTCCTGACAAAACGTTGTCAGGAGGGGGAGCCTACACTCGTGGCCGTCGCTGACAAGGAGAACGACGGTGACCTCGACAGCCCCCAGTTTCGCCGCGTTCCGCGCCCCAACGGACCGCGTGGTTTTCGCGCCCGGCTTCGAATTGTGGCAGCGAGCGGAGCGGCCGCTGCGCCGAATTTGGCGGATCTTGGTCAGGCTGCCCGATCGCGGCCCACAGGCGAATGATGACGGCCTGCCGCCCGAATTTTTTCGTTTCCCGCCATTCTAGGAGGCCATCATGCCGACCACCCGGACGAACCCAAACGAGTTGCCGTGGACGCCGTGGACCGAGGTCTTCGGCGCCGGCGCGTTCCATGAGGGCAAACCGATCATCAAGGTCAAAACCCTCAGCGATCGGCGCGCCGAAGGGCACGGCGTCGCCTATCTGCTTCGGTTCAGCCCGCCCGAGGGCAAATTGATCAAGGTCGTCGCGATCGCGCGATCGGACGAACACGTCTTCAATCTTTCGGGCGGACGGGTGAACAAATCCGGACAGCTGGTGACCGCCGCGGGCGGGTACTCGCTCAATCCCGAGGGCCAGCCGCATAGCGCGATGATCGCGACGGAGACCAGCGCATTCGTCCTCTATACCGGTGCGCCCGACGAGGTGACATCGGTCGAGGTGCTCGACCTCGAACCCACGCTGGGAGACGCCGCGTGACCGGCGAGATCGAGATCAAACTGGAGCGTGAGCGAATTCCGCGCGCCGAGATGGTCGTGACGCGCGGTCTTGCCGATTTCAACCGCGAAAAATTCGGCCGCGTCGATACGCGGACGCTCGACATCCTCGTGCGTGACAAACGCGGAGAAATTGTTGGCGGTCTGCTCGGCCGTAGTTCTCTGGGGCTGTTCTTCCTCGATCTCTTCTATCTTCCCGAGGCGTTGCGAGGGGACGGGTTGGGCAGCGAACTGATCCGCCAAGCAGAAGACGAGGCGCGAAAGCGCGGCTGCGCCGCTGCCTTCGTCTATACCGTGACGTTCCAAGCGCCCGGCTTCTACGAGCGCCACGGCTACCGGCGGTTTGGCGAGATCGCCTGCCCGCCCGACGGCGCGACGCGAATATTCCTCAGCAAGCCGCTCGGTTAAGGCACCGGTTCGAGGCAGGGGTGATAAACCTGGCCGGGCGCGGCGTAGACGCCGCAAAGCAGGCCGTTGTCGATGTGCATGTCGGTGTACCGCGTGCAGTCGAACGAGCGTCCGTCCGTGGTGATTTTGCAGGTCCGCGGCCGGTCATAAAAATAGTTGTTCGGGCTCGACTTGTCGTAGCTCTGGTTGGCCAGATGCAGCACGGTGCCCGACACCCGCACCGTCACCGTGCTCGGCGATACCTGCTCGATAGCGTAATCGACCTCGGTCATGCCGATTTGACCGCGCCAATGCCCCGCGTGCAGCGCCTCCCTGGCACCTATCGGCCGGCGCAAAGCTGGGTATTGCGAGCGATCCGACGCACAACCAAAAAGCAGCGCGGTGACCATACCCAAAAGCAACGCCAAATGCGTCCTTCGAGACGCTCCCGCGGGGCGCTCCTCAGGATGACGAGGGTTCGGTGATACCATTCAAAAATCCGTCATGGTGAGGAGCGGCGCGCCTTCGTGGCGCCGCGTCTCGAACCACGCACAACACTGATACAGCCGCCGGCCGTCGATCAATGCCCGGCGTGGCCGTCCTTCGGCATTTCCGCCAGTTCGAAGAGCAAATTGCCGGTTGCCTTGGGGTCGATAAAGGCAATGCGGCAATTGGCGTGACCGATGATCGGCTCGTCGTTCAACAGCGGCGTGCCCTTGGCCTTCAGCTCGGCGAGCGCCTCGTCGATATTCTCGACCTCGAAGCAGATGTGAAAAAGGCTCTGGCCCTTGTCCTTGAGCCATTTGGTGGCACCCGAATCCGGCGTCACGCCCTGCAGCAGCTCGATATAGGTCTCGCCGACCGGCAGCATGCCGATCCGCGTCGCGACCCGCTCCTCGGTGTATTCGAGGTCGAGGCCGAATTTGTCGCCGAGCAGCTTGGCCATGAAATCCATGTCCTCGACCGCAACCGCGATGTGCTCGATGCGCTTGATTTTCATGTCGCTCTCCGGTTTTCGCGTGCGCTTCGGCCCCAGTCCCGGTCAACCGCGCCTTAGCGCTCACGCCACTCTCCCAGAACTCGTCGTCCGACGCTGGTAAGCCGATACCCAGCCGGATACTGCCATGCTTCGTATCGAAGATTGCAGTCACCGCATTCCGCCCAGCCGAGCGTGACAAGCTCGTCGGCTACATCTTGGCTGATGCCTGTCAAATGTATCGGCGTGAACCGACCGAAATGACCCGAAAGGGCCTTCAGGCCTCTAATTTGCTGCTTGGTCAGATGCCGCATGACCGACTTTCAGAATGCTTCGACCAATACATTGTAGCCTCGCGCCGCCTCGGCGATTTCGCGCCAAGTCTCGTCGTCGATCGGTACGCCCTCGGCGATGCGTTTGACGCGCGACAGGCGCTCGGGGTCGCCGGGGATCAGTACTGGCTCGTCCGCGTTGCGCGCCGGTGAGGCGGTGATGTAGTCGGTCATCGCGGTGATCTCGTCGACGAGCCAGGAGCGGTCGACAATGCGCGACGGGTCGATGACGATCAGAAGGAACCCGTTGGTCACGGATTCATTGTCGATGCGCTCGGGCCGCATCGTGCCGCTGCCGGTGACCGCGCCGGCCAGCATCTCGCAGATAAAGGCCAGCGCGTAACCCTTATGCTCGCCAAAGGTGAACAAGGCGCCGCGCGGGCGGCGGTACATGGCGTTGGGGTCGGTGGTTGGCTTGCCGTCGGCGTCAAGAAGCGTGTCGCCGGCGACCTGGTCACCCTTGTTGCGCGCAACCCGCACCTTGCCCATGGCGATGCGGCTCGTTGCCATATCGGCGATGATCGGCCGGTCGGGCGATGGGCCGGGGATCGCGATCGTCACCGGGTTGGTGCCGAAGCGCGCGTCGCCGCCGCGCCACGGCGCGACCGCCGGGCGCTGATCGGTGATGTTGACAAACGAGATCGAGACCAGCCCTTCGCCGGCGCACATCTCGCCATAGGTGCCGACCCGGCCGATATGGTGCGCATTGCGCAGCGCGACGACGGCGACGCCGTTCTCCTTGGCGCGGGCGATGCCGAGCAGCGTCGCCTCGCGCGCCACCACCTGGCCGTAACCGCGCGCCCCATCATAGACGATGAACGCCCCCGCATCGCTGATCAGCCGACCCTTCTCGTTGGCCGAGGCCTTGCCGTTGCCGATATTGCGCAGATACGCGGGGATCATCCCGACGCCATGGCTGTCATGGCCCTTCAGATTGGCCTCGACGAGGTGGTCGACGATGATCCCGGCCTCCTCCTCGCTGCTCCCGGCAGCGACAAAGACCCGGCGCCCGATGCGGCGCAATTCGTTGTGATCGATGGTCGGCATTTCGGCGCCTCTCCGTGTGACGTCCGGTGAGAACAAGCCGAAAACGGTTCGGCTTCTCGGTATGTTGGAAACTTTTGTGGGTGCCGGTATCAGGTATCTACCTGTAGGAGAATACGCTGTTTTCCGAAATTTTTGCGCGCTCGTTTGACATTCAACGTTTGCCAAGTTGAACATGATTCGGCCATAACGCTCTATCTTGTTCTCAATTCGTTCCCCAGGAGATATGCTGACAATGGCTCGTTTTACCCCGAATCAATCCGTGCTGATCAAGTGCGAGATCCAGGCGGGGCCGTTCCCGAACGAATGCCTTATAACCTTCGAGACTGTAGATGGGCCGGTTTCAGGCTTTGTGCGCCGCGATAATGTGCGACTTCTCTCCGAGGGCGAGGGCTACGTCAATGCCGTGGTCAAAGAGGTTTCGACCGAAACCGTCACCGTGGTTGTTGACGGGTCTTTTTTCACAACAAACGGTTTAGCATATTTAAACAGAGCATGGGCGGACTCGCATGTGACGATCGGTCATGCCTGAATGAGGGGGATATGATCCTTTCGCAGCTCAACTTACGAGCCGCAGTGGAAGCGGGGGAAATTGCTTTTGACCCACCACTTGAAGAAAAACAATGGGGTGAGGCATCTGTCGATCTGCGGTTAGGCTTCAGTTTTACTCGAATATCTGAAGCTGGCTCGATGACGCTCTCGGTCGCAGATGGTCTCACAGCACTAGGAAAATCTGGTCTATGGGCTACCAAGGAACTCAAGCTCAAAGATGCACTTGGAGACAGAGAGAGATTTGTTTTAGAACCGGGCAAATTTGTACTCGCGATGACTTACGAAAGCATCAAAGTGCCCAAAAATATGATAGCGCTGGTGGAGGGGCGTAGCACCTACGCCCGAGTCGGTTTGAGTATGCATCAGACCGCTCCATGGATTCAGCCAGGATGGAGCGGTCCGATCGTACTGGAGATCATGAATCATGGTCCGCTTCGAATAGAGTTAACCCCCGTTATCGATAGGCCTTGCCAGCTGACATTCTTCGAACTCAAAACGGAACTGCCGTCAGAGCGGGCATACGGAAGCCGCGAAACCGACCGCTATCAAGACCAGACGCACCCCCTTCGCCACGACTCCTAATACTGCTTCTCAAACCTTGGCGGCGCGTTCCGGCGCGGCGGGGTAGACACCGAGAATCTTCACCTCGGTCGAGAAGAATTCGAGTTCTTCGAGCGCCAATTGCAGCGACCGCTCGTCGGGGTGGGCCTCGACATCGGCGTAGAACTGGGTCGCGGTGAAATTGCCGTTGACCATGTAGCTTTCCAGCTTGGTCATGTTGATCGCGTTGGTGGCGAACCCGCCCAGCGCCTTGTAGAGCGCCGCCGGAACGTTGCGGACATTGAAGACGAAGGTTGTCACCGTGGGTCGGCCGCGCGGTGCCCGCTTGGCCTCGCGCGACATCACCAGAAAACGCGTTGTGTTGTGCGCCGCATCCTCGATATTGGCGGCGAGCGAGACCAACCCGTAAATCCGCCCGGCGAGTTCGGAGGCGATCGCCGCGACGGTCGGGTCGCGGCTTTCCGCCAACTCCTTGGCGGCGCCAGCGGTGTCGACCGCGACAACCGGTCTGAGGCCGTGCGCGCGCTGGAATCCGCGGGTCTGGCCGAGCGCGTGGACATGGCTGCGCACGATCTTGATGTCGGTCAGCGTCGTGCCGGGCAGCGCCAGCAGATGATGGTGCACCGGCTCGAAATGCTCGCCGATGATAAAGAGGCCGGAATCCGGCATCAGGTGGTGGATGTCGGCGACGCGGCCGGCGACCGAATTCTCGATCGGGATCATGCCGAGCGCGGCGCGGCCGTCACGCACCGCGGCGAACGCATCCTCGAATTGCGTGCAGGGCAGGGTTTCCATCTCGGGAAACGCGTGTCGGCAGGCGAGGTCGGAATAGGCGCCCGGTGCGCCTTGAAAGGCGATGAGGCGAGAGGGGTCGGTCGTATTCACTGGCATCCGCTATGTCGTCGTCCCGACGACGAAGGTCGGGACCCACCCATCATCTATTCGAACTGTGGAAACGTGGATACCGGCCTTCGCCGGTATGACGAAGAAAAATATTAGGTCTTGGCGACCAGCGTGCGGGCGCGTTCGAGGTCGGCGGGCGTATCGACCTGCACGCCCATCCGCACTGGGTCGATCAGGCTCACCGACATCGCCATGCCGTTTTCCAGCGCGCGTAGCTGCTCCAATCGCTCACGCAGTTCGAGCACGCCCTGCGGGAGCTTGACAAAACGTTCGAGCGCCTCGCGGCGATAGGCGTAAAGCCCGATATGCTCGTAATGCGGCCCTTCGCCCCAGGGTACGATCGCCTTTGAGAAATAGAGCGCGCGGGCAGGGCGGGCCGCATGGGTAAATCCGGCGACGACCTTGTTGACGCTGGTGTCGTGCAGCGCCGCCATGTCGGTGATGACCGCGCCGAGCGTCGCGATGTCGATCTCGGGGTCCGCGAGCGCGAAGCGCGCGACCCGCACCGCCGCCGGGTCGAGCAGCGGCAAATCGCCCTGGACATTGATCACCGCGTCGTAGTCGCGACCGGGGTCGAGCCGGGCCAGCGCCTCGGCGATCCGGTCGGACCCGGTGGGATGTCGCGGATCGGTCATCACCGCCCGCCCGCCTGCCGCTTCCACTGCCCGCAGGATCGCGTGGTCGCCGCAAGCAACGACCACCGGCCCGATCTCCGCGGCCACGGCGCGGCGCCACACGCGGACGATCATCGGCTCCCCGCCGATATCGGCGAGCGGCTTGTTCGGCAGCCGCGTCGACGCGAGGCGCGACGGGATCAGGACAATCGGGTTTTGCGGCGCCTCTCGCGTCATGGGTCTGGTCTGCGGCGAACGGGGAGCGACAACATGCCCGGTTCGTGCAAATGTCGGAAGCGTGATAATTGGTTTGAACCTGCGGGCGAAATCCGTTTTGCTGCCGCGCTTAAACGGCGTGGTCGGATAGCCGCGGCAAAAAGGGGGCGAAGAGGCGCCTATGTCGTCTTTTGAGTGGAACAAGGTCATCGCGTCGGTGCTGACCGCGATGATCGTCGCCATGGTGACGGGTATCGTGGCGCAGTTTATCGTCCATCCCACCCGCCTGGAAAAGGCGGCTTACCTTCCGCCCGGCGCCGAGGGCGGGGCCGAAGCCGCGCCGACCGAAGCCGCCGCCGCGCCGGCCAAGCCGCAACCGCTCGACATGTCAAAGGCGGACGCCAAGCACGGCGAGCAGGTTGCCAAGGTCTGCCTGCAATGCCACACCTTTGGTAAGGGCGAACCGAACAAGATCGGCCCCAACCTGTTCGGCATCATGGAAGAGAACATCGCGACCGTACCCGGCTACACCTTTTCGAGCGCTCTACTCGCCGACAAGGACAAGAAATGGACGCCGGATGAACTGAATGTGTGGCTGTGGAAGCCGCAGGAATTTGCCAAAGGCACCAAGATGACCTTCGCCGGACTGCCCAAGGAGCAGGACCGCGCCGATGTCATCGCTTATCTGCAGACGCTGAAATAATACAGCCGAGGTCGCGGCCGGGCTTGACCCAGCCATGTCCCCGGCGTTCATCATCCGCGGTCAACTCCGGGGATGCTGATTGCAAGCAGATCAAGCCGCTGCGGTTTCGCTCGACGCCCATCTCACGCTCGCCAATGAGCTGGCGGATGCCGCGGGGGTGGCGATCCGCCCGTATTTCCGCACGAAGCTGGCAGTTGACGACAAGGCCGATCTGAGCCCCGTCACCGCGGCCGACCGCGCCGCTGAATTGGCGATGCGGCATATGATCGCCGCGCGCTTTCCCGAGCACGGCATCATCGGCGAGGAATACGGCCGCGAGCGGGAGGACGCCGAATTTGTCTGGGTGCTCGACCCGATCGACGGCACAAAATCCTTTATCAGCGGCGTGCCGTTGTTCGGCACCTTGATCGCGCTGGCGCGGTGCGGCGCGCCGATCCTCGGCATTATCGACCAGCCAATCTCGCGCGAGCGCTGGGTCGGCACCGCGGGAAGACCGACGACGCATAACGGCAGGCCGATAAGCTGCCGGGCCTGTCCTGGCATCCCCAGCGCGACGGTGTTCGCGACCACGCCCGAGATGTTTCGTGACAGCGACGCCGACGCGTTTGCCCGCGTCGCCGGCGCGGCAAAGCTGGTGCGCTTTGGCGCCGACTGCTATGCCTATGGCCTCGTCGCTTTGGGTTTTATCGACGTCGTCATTGAGGCGAGCCTCAAGCCGTATGATTTCGCCGCCATGCTGCCGATCATCGAAGGCGCCGGCGGGATTGCCACCGATTGGCAAGGGGCGCCGCTCGGACTTTCATCCGACGGCCGGGTGCTGATCGCCGGCGACAAGCGTACACATGGCGACGCGCTCCGCTTGCTGCGAGGATAAGTGTCGCCGCCCGACAGCCGACGGAAGCCGGTCCATGCGCAACAAATTCAAAGCCGCCGCTCTCGCTGCCCTGTTTCTCATCGCCGCCGTCGGCGTGGCGCGGGCGGTCGTCACCTATGGCATGTCGCTCTATGGCGATTGCAAATACCCGCCCAGCTTCACGCATTTCGACTACGCCAATCCCGACGCGCCCAAGGGCGGCACGATGCGGCTGTCGTCGATCGGCACGTTCGACACGCTGAACCCGTTTGTCATCAAGGGTGTCCCGGCGGCGGGCATCGGGCAGATTTTTGACACGCTGATGGTGCGCAGCGAGGACGAGGCGGCGACCGACTATCCGCTGATCGCCGAGAGCGCCGACCTCGCACCCGACCGCAGTTGGGTCGTCTACAACCTCAACCCCAAAGCCAAGTTTCACGACGGCTCGCCGATCACCCCAGCCGATGTCGTGTGGACCTTCGAGACATTGCGCGACAAAGGCGCGCCGCTCTACCGATTCTACTATGGCGACGTCACCAAGGTGTCCGTCGAGGGTGACCACGGCGTGCGCTTTCAGTTCAAGAACGGCCAGAACCGCGAACTGCCGGCGATCCTCAGCGAAATGCCCGTGCTGTCGAAAGCCTATTGGGCAAATCGCGATTTCGAGAAGACGACGCTCGACCCGCCGCTCGGCAGCGGTCCTTACAAGATCGCCTCGGTCGATCCCGGCCGTTCGATCATCTACAAACGGGTCGACGACTATTGGGCGAAGGATATTCCGGTCAACAAGGGCCGCTTCAATGTCGATACCATTCGCTACGACTATTATCGCGATGCGACGGTGGCGCTCGAAGCCTTCAAGGCGGGTGATTACGATCTCCGCCGCGAGAATTCATCGAAGGCTTGGGCCACCGGGTATGACGGGCCGGCGCTGCGCGATGGGCTGATAAAAAAGCTCGTCATCCCCAACGCGCTGCCAAGCCCGATGCAGGGTTACGGCTATAATTTGCGGCGGCCGCTGTTTCAGGACCCGCTGGTGCGCGAGGCGCTCGCTTATGCGTTCGATTTCGAATGGTCGAACGCCAATTTGTTTTACGGCGCCTATACCCGTACTCGCAGCTACTATGACAACTCCGAGCTGGCGGCGACCGGCCTGCCGCAGGGCGACGAGCTGAAAATCCTCGAACCGTTCCGCGGCCAAATCCCCGATGAGGTCTTCACCAAGGAATACAACCCGCCCAAATACACGGACAAATTCACGCTGCGCGACGGGCTGCGCGAAGCACTCGGCCTGCTGAAAAAGGCTGGCTGGACATTCAAGGGAGAGCAACTGGTCAATGACAAGACCGGCCAACCCTTTAAATTTGAGATTCTGCTCGACGACCCGCAAATGGAGCGGGTGACACTGCCCTTTGTGCAGAACCTGAAACGGCTCGGCATCACCGCGACGCTGCGCACGGTCGATGTGTCGCAATACGAACAGCTGATGATCAATTTCGATTACGACATGGCCGTCGTGGTCATCCCGCAATCGCTGTCGCCGGGCAACGAACAGCGCGAATTCTTCGGCTCGGCCGCCGCCAGCCAGCCGGGCAGCCAAAACCAGCTCGGCATCAAGAGCCGGGTCATCGACAAGCTTATCGAAAAACTGATCTCCTCACCGACCCGCGCCGATCTCGTCGCGCATGTCCATGCGCTCGATCGCGTGCTGCAATGGGGCTATTACGTGATCCCGCAATACCATCTGGGGGATTACTGGATCGCCTATTGGGACAAGTTCCGCCGGCCGCAAACCGCGCCGAAATACGCGCCGGGCCTCGAAACCTGGTGGGTCGACCAGGGTGCCGAAACAACCATCGAGACCAAGAAGAAGACCGAGCCCAAGAGCGAGCCGGCGAAGCAATGACCACCGCCAGGCGCAAAATCTCCCTCTCCACCCCCGGGGGTGGAGGGGGTCGGGGTGAGGCGGGGGATCCCAGAGACGGCGCCATCACGGTACGCCTACCTCACCCGACCACCGCTTCGCGGAGGCCACCCTCTTCCCCCAATGGGCGGAGAGGGATTGTTCCACCAGGCAGCCGATGATCGCCTACGCCATTCGGCGCATCGCGCTGATCATCCCGACGCTGTTCGCGATCATGGTGGTCAATTTTTTCATCATCCAGGCGGCGCCGGGCGGGCCGGTGCAGCAGATGATCGCCAAACTCAAGGGAAATGTGGTCAGCGCCACCGAGCGGGTCAGCGGCGGCGGCAGCGAGACCGCGCAGGCTCCGCAATCGAGTGAAAGCGGCTTTTATCGCGGTGCGCAGGGAATCGATCCCGCGCTCATCAAACAACTCGTTCATCAATACGGGTTTGACAAACCGCCGCTCGAGCGCTTCGCGCTGATGATGAAGAATTACGCGGAGTTCAATTTCGGCAACAGCTTCTTCCAGGACCGCAGCGTCGTCAGCCTCATCCGGTCGAAATTACCGGTCTCGATCTCGATCGGGCTATGGACGACGCTGATCACCTATCTCGTGTCGATCCCGCTCGGCATCCGCAAGGCGGTCCGCGACGGCAGCAGCTTTGACGTATGGACCAGCACGGTGATCATCGTCGGCTACGCCGTCCCGAGCTTTCTGTTCGCGGTACTGCTGATCGTCTTGTTCGCCGGCGGCAGTTACTTCTCGCTCTTTCCGTTACGCGGCCTGGTCAGCGACAATTGGTTGAGCCTCCCCTGGCCGATGAAGATCGCCGACTATTTCTGGCATATCGCGCTGCCGATCACCGCGCTGGTGATCGGCAGCTTCGCGACGCTGACGATGCTGACCAAGAACTGCTTTCTCGACGAGATCACCAAGCAATACGTGCTCACGGCGCGGGCGAAAGGCGCCACCGAGCGCCGCGTGCTCTATGGCCATGTGTTCCGTAACGCGATGCTGCTGGTGGTGGCGAGCTTCCCGGCGGCGTTTGTGTCGATCCTGTTCACCGGCTCGTTGCTGATCGAAGTGATCTTTTCGCTCGACGGGCTCGGCCTGCTCGGCTTTGACGCGGCGATCAACCGCGACTACCCGATCATGTTCGGCACGCTCTATGTCTTTACGCTGATCGGTCTCGTCCTCAAGCTGGTCAGCGACCTCACCTATATGTTTATCGATCCGCGCATCGATTTCGGGACGCGCGGCGGGTGACCGATCACCGGCGCTTGGCTGACCTTTGCCGTTTCGTCCCATTCTTCATATCAGCCAATAGTTTCCAGGCGATCCCCCCGGTTGACACCTAGGGGGTCGGGGTCTAAGTCAAGACGCGTAACGCTAGGCGTCGAATTGGCGAACATTCCGCCGGGACTAAAATGATGATCTCCGACCCGCGGCCTTTATCGCCCCATCTGCAAATCTACCGCTGGCAGCTCACCATGACGCTGTCGATCCTGCACCGGGCAACCGGAATCGCGCTCGCGGTGGGGGCAATCCTCTTGGTGTCGTGGATCGGCGCGGCGGCGGACGGCCCGGCCGCCTATGCCAAGATGCAATGGTTTCTCGGCTCGTGGATCGGGCTGTTGCTGCTGTTCGGCTGGAGCGTCGCGCTGTTCTATCACCTGTGTAATGGCATCCGGCATCTGATGTGGGATACCGGACGTGGCCTCGATTTGAAGAGCGTCTACGCCAGCGGCTGGACCGTCGTCGCAGCGACGGGGGCGCTAACGATCATCGCGTGGATTGCCGGGCTCGCGAGTTGGAGCCACTGACATGGCGATGACCCGACAGATGCGGTCCCCGCTTGGCCGCGTGCTCGGCCTCGGCTCGGCCAAGGAAGGCGTCGAGCATTGGTGGCGCCAGCGCACCACTGCGCTGCTTTTGGTGCCGCTCGTGTTGTGGTTTGTCATCGCGGTGATCGGGCTGGTGGGCGCCGATCGGGCGGCGTTGATCGCGTGGATGCACAACCCGATGTCGGCAGTGTTGATGATCTTGCTGATCGTCGCGACCTTTTACCACGCGGCACTTGGGTTACAGGTCGTCATCGAAGACTACATCCACGGTGAGGTCGCCAAGCTCGCCACGCTGTTGGTGATGCGCTTGTTGTGCATCTTGTTTGTGCTGCGCGGCGTGCTCGCCGTGCTGAAGCTGGCATTTGCTGGCTAGAAGAAAGCGGAGCGAATCATGCCTGCCGCCTATCCGATCATCGAACATGCTTATGATGTCGTCGTCGTCGGCGCGGGCGGCGCCGGCTTGCGTGCGACGCTCGGCTGCACCGTCGAGGGGCTGAAGACCGCCTGCATCTCCAAGGTGTTTCCCACCCGCAGCCACACCGTCGCGGCGCAAGGCGGCATCGCCGCCGCGCTTGGCAATATGAGCGAGGATGACTGGCGCTGGCATATGTATGACACCGTTAAGGGGTCGGACTGGCTCGGCGACCAGGACGCGATTGAGTATATGTGCCGCCAGGCCATCCCGGCGGTCATCGAGCTCGAACATTTCGGCGTCCCGTTCTCGCGCACCGCCCTGGGGCAGATATACCAGCGGCCGTTTGGCGGCCACATGCAGGAATACGGCGACGGCGCTCCCGCCAACCGCGCCTGCGCCGCGGCCGACCGCACCGGCCACGCGATCCTGCACACGCTGTACCAGCAGTCGCTGCGCAACAATGCTGAGTTCTTTATCGAGTATTTCGCGCTCGACCTGATCATGGATGACGAAGGCGTCTGCCGCGGCGTGCTCGCCTGGAACCTGATGGACGGGACGATCCATCGTTTCCGCGCGCATATGGTGATCCTCGCGACCGGGGGTTACGGCCGTATTTACCGCACCTGCACCTCGGCACACACCTGTACCGGCGATGGCAACGCGATGGTCCTGCGCGCCGCACTGCCGCTGCAGGACATGGAATTCATCCAGTTCCACCCGACCGGCATTTACGGCGCCGGCTGCCTCATCACCGAGGGTGCGCGCGGCGAAGGCGGCTACGTCACCAACAGCGAAGGCGAGCGCTTTATGGAGCGCTATGCGCCGCACGCCAAGGACCTCGCCTCGCGCGATGTGGTCAGCCGGGCGATGACGATCGAGATTCGCGAAGGGCGCGGCTGCGGCCCGCAAAAAGATCATATTTTGCTGCACCTTGAGCATCTCGATCCGAAGGTGCTGCATCTGCGGTTGCCCGGTATTTCCGAGACCGCCAAAATCTTTACCGGCGTCGATGTGACGCGCGAGCCGATCCCGATCCTGCCGACCGTGCATTACGACATGGGCGGTGTGCCCACCAATTATCACGGCGAGGTGCTGCGCCCGACCGAGCACGATCCCGACGCAGTCTGCCCCGGCCTGATGGCCGTCGGCGAAGGCGCTTGCGTCTCGGTGCATGGTGCCAACCGGCTGGGTTGTAACTCGCTGCTCGACATCGTCGTCTTCGGCCGCGCGGCAGCGCTGCGCACCGCCGAACTGGTGCGGCCCGGCGCGGCGCACCCGCCGCTAGCCAACGGCATCGACGCCTCGCTCGACCGTTTCGACGCGGTGCGCTACGCCAAAGGGCCGCGCAAAACCGGCTCGATCCGCAACGAGATGCAGCTCATCATGGAGCAGAACTGCGCCGTGTTCCGCACCGGCGATGTTCTGCAGGAAGGCGTCAAGAAGATCGACGCCGCCGCGCGCGCCTATGCTGACCTCGGCATCAGCGACCGGTCGCTAATCTGGAACAGCGATCTCGTCGAGGCCCTCGAACTGAAGAATCTGATGGAGCAGGCGGTCGTCGTACTGCATTCGGCAGACGCGCGCACTGAAAGTCGCGGCGCGCATGCTCGGGAGGATTACCCCGACCGCGATGACGTCAACTGGCTGAAGCACACGCTGAGCTGGCTCGAAGGTGAGTGCGACGTGACCCTCGGTTATCGCCCGGTGCACCTGAACACGCTGTCGAACGAAGTGCAGACATTCCCGCCCAAGGCGCGGGTGTACTGAGCTGAATGTCACTCCGCCGCCTCTTTTTCGTCATCCCCGCGAAAGCGGGGCCGACGAGGAAGGCGGCCGCAAGGACAATCCAATAAATGGTCGAATTCGCCCTTCCCGCCAATTCCAAGATCGGCACCGGTAAGACCCACCCGCCGCCGCCCAGCCCGAAACAGCCGCGCCGGTTCAACATCTATCGCTGGAGCCCCGAGGGCGGCGGCAATCCGACGATCGACACCTACACCGTCGACCTCGCCGAGATCGCGCCGATGGTTCTCGACGCGCTGATCAAGATCAAGAACGACATCGACACGACGTTGACCTTCCGCCGGTCGTGCCGCGAGGGCATCTGCGGCTCCTGCGCGATGAATATCGACGGCACCAACACGCTCGCCTGCTTGAAGCCGATCGACGAGGTGAAGGGCGACGTCAACATCTACCCGCTGCCCCATCTGCCGGTGGTCAAGGACCTCGTCCCCGACCTCACCCATGTCTACGCGCAGTACGAGTCGATTAAGCCGTACCTCCAAGCCGACAGCCCGCCACCGCCCGATAAGGAGCGTCTGCAATCCGAGGAAGAGCGGGCTAAGCTCGACGGGCTGTGGGAATGCATCCTGTGCTTCTGCTGCTCGACCTCCTGCCCGAGCTATTGGTGGAACGGCGATCGCTATCTCGGCCCGGCGATCTTGCTGCAAGCCTATCGCTGGCTCGCCGATAGCCGCGACGAAACGACCGGCGACCGCCTCGACGCGCTGGAAGACCCGTTCCGGCTCTATCGCTGCCACACGATTATGAACTGCACACGCACCTGCCCGAAAAACCTCAACCCGGCCAAGGCGATCGCCGAAATCAAAAAGATGATGGTGCAGCGCCGCTAGCGGCATTGCGACGTTCGCCCCTTCACAGTCACGATCTGCCGCAGGATAGTCGAGGCCGTAGTGCTATCGATTGCGTAGGCGGTGTGGGGAGGACGGACGAGATGGATTGCCTGCCGAAGGTTGACGAGGTGTTGCGCATCGCGATCGAGCGCGGCGACGTGCCGGGCGCCGTGGCCATGGCAAGCGACCGCGACGGCGTCATTTACGAGGGCGCCTTTGGCCGTCGCGGCTTGCCCGACGGCGCCGCGGTGACCGCCGATACTGTGTTTTGGATCGCCTCGATGACCAAGGCGATTACCTCGACGGCGGCAGCTCAGCTTGTCGAACAAGGGAAGCTTGAGCTCGACCGGCCGATCGCCGACCTCCTGCCCGAGCTGGTTGCACCGCAGGTGTTGGAAGGTTTTGACGAGGCTGGGGAGCCGCGGCTGCGGCCGGCGCGGCGGGCGATCACCCTGCGCCACCTGATCACCCATACCTCGGGCTTTGTCTATGACATCTGGAACGAGCCGATGGTCCGCTACATGGCGGCCAAGGGCGTACCCGGCGTGATCTCATGCCAGGATGCGGCGCTCAGCCTGCCGCTGGTGTTCGACCCCGGCGAGAGGTGGGATTACGGGATCGGCATCGACTGGGTCGGCAAGGCGGTGGAGCGCGCCAGCGGCCAGCGCCTCGGCGACTATTTTGCGGAGCATCTGTTCGCGCCGGCCGGGATGACCGATACGGGTTTTCGCCTGCGGTCGGACCAGCGCAGCCGCCTGACCCGGATGCATGCGCGCGGCGAAGATGGCGGGCTGACCGCGATCGACTTCGAGCTGCCGCAGGAACCGGAATTCCAGATGGGCGGCGGCGGCCTATACGGCACCGCGGCGGACTATCTCGCGTTTGCGCGGGTGTTTCTCAACGAGGGCCGCGCCCCGCCGGACCGGTGCTGCGGCCCGAAACCGTCGCGCTGATGGCAGAGAACGCGATCGGCGACCTCGATGTCCGGCAGCTCAAAACGGCGATCCCCGCCTATTCAAACGACGCCGAGTTTTTCCCGGGTATGGTCAAGAAATGGAGCCTCGGCTTTATGATCTCGACTGTCGCCGCAGCAGGCGGGCGCAGCGCGGGCAGCCTTGCTTGGGCCGGGCTCGGCAACACCTATTTCTGGATCGACCCGGCGCAAGGGATCGCGGGCGTCATCCTGATGCAGTTGCTCCCGTTTGCGGATGCAAAGGCGCTGGCCCTGTTCGACGCATTCGAAAAGGCGCTTTATGCCGAGATGGCCTAACACCAGCGTCGCGGCGCAAGCGGCCACCGCCGCGCACGATCGTCGAAGCACGTCGCTTCAATGATGACGATATCTTTCGAGGTTGAGGGCACATCCCGCGTTCCGACTGGCGAATGACTGACTTTTTGGCGTTGCTAACCGGGGTGTGGCACTTGCAGCGATCGATCGATGGCGGCGGGTCGATGACCGGAACAGCGACAATCGCGCGCTGCGATAGCCGCGCCTTTGACTATCGCGAGCAAGGCCGGCTGGTTCTGCCCGGCGGGCAAATCCTCGATGCAGCGCGCCGCTATATCTTCCAGAACGAGGATGACGGCTTTTCGGTGCTGTTCGCCGAAAACCCGCCTCGCCTGTTTCATCGCATCGTACTGGGGCCGGCCGGCGCGAGTTTGGCGGGCACCGGCCACCATCTTTGCGGCGATGACCGGTATGAGACCCATTATGAATTCCGCGCTGACAACAGTTTTGGTGTCCGTCACGCCGTGTCCGGTCCGCGAAAACGCTATGTGATGGTAACCGACTACACGCGCGCGAATCCCGCATGAGCAAGGCGAGGCCGCGGACGGTCTGCGTCAATGATCGGATGCAAGAAAACTATAGTTACACCTTGATCGCGCCGGAAGGCGGCGATTTCGATTGCGAGTTTCATCCTGAACTGACGCCCAAAGAGCTGCTGGCGCTCGGGGTCTTCGGCGGCAAATACATGACCGACTGCCGCCAGGAGTTTCCAGCCGACTGGTTCGCGCAGGCGAAGCTGTCGCTCAAAGGCCGCGACCCGTCGCTCAACTATTTCCGCGTCGATGCCAGCCAGCCGCTATCAGTCTGGCGGGAGAAAGGCTGGATTCATCCCGACGATCCGCGTGGCTGGTTTCAGTGGTACTGCCGGTATTTCATGGGCCGACGCATGGCCGACGACGCCCGACAGATCAAGCGCTGGAAGGCGATACACCGTCATGTCCGCCAGATCGAACGCAATTGCGACCCGTGCGACCATTCGTGCCGACCGCGCCAACGCCAGGCGCTGCTGCATTGGGCCTATGACAGCCGCAAGATTTGAGGCGGTGGCAATCGCCCTTCTGCCCGCGTAGCATGCGACCACGAAATATAAAGCGGGGACAAGGCGATGGCGGCTGACGGCAGGCTGGACGGCAAGGTCGCGGTGGTGACGGGGGCGTCGAGCGGAATCGGCCGTGAGAGCGCCAAGCTGTTCGCTGAGGCGGGCGCGCGGGTCGTCATCGGCTACAACAAGGGCGTTGGCCGCGCGAATGACGTCGTCGCCTCGCTCGCCGGCTCCGGCCAAGCCAATTTTCACCGGGCCATGCACCTGCCGCTCGAGGACACCGCGCAAATCCGCAAGGCGGCCACGGCGGTCGGCGAGGAATTCGGCCGCTGCGACATCCTCGTCAATTCGGCCGGGTTTACACGAATGGTGCCGCATCATGACCTCGAAGCGCTCACCGACGAGCTGATCGACCAGGTGCTGACCGCCAATGTGCGCGGGCCGTTCGCGACGATCCGCGCCTTCGCGCCCTTGCTCAAGGCCTCTGGCGACGGTGTCATCATCAACATTTCGTCGGGCGCGGCGCAGCGCGGCTCGGGCAGCAGCATCATCTACGGCGCCTCGAAAGCGGCGCTCGATACGATGAGCATGGCGCTCGCCCGGGTGCTCGGCCCTGAGGTCCGTGTCGTTGTCGTGGCGCCGGGCATGGTGCATACGGGCTTTGTTCCCGGCCGCAGCGAGGAGGCGATGCTGAAGGCGGCGATGGCGACGCCGCTCAAGCGGCAGATCGAAGCCGAGGATGTGGCACTGGCGGTGCTGTCCTGCGTTACCCATCTGAAGTTCACCACCGGCTCGATCGTCAACGTCAATGGCGGCGGCCACCTCTAGGATTCTGCACCCAATGCCTCTGCCCGCCATCACCAAGCAGCGGGAGATCATCGACCGCCGCGCGCTCAGCGAGGCGCTGTCGGCGTTAGCAGCCGATTCGGCTTCGCCCGACCGCGACTCTATCGTCAAGCTGCTGCGCGACGCGCTCACGCACGGGCGAGCGGAAATTCAGGCACGCTTCGAGGGCGGCGGCAGCGCCGCCCATTGCGTCGCCGAGCAATGCTTTCTGATCGACCAGCTGATCCGCACGCTGTTCGATTTTGTCGATGAATACATCTACCCTGCCGCCAACCCCACGCAGGGCGAGAAGCTCGCGGTGGTTGCGGTCGGCGGTTACGGGCGCGGCGAGATGGCGCCGTTTTCCGATGTCGATCTGCTGTTTCTCCTGCCCTATAAGCGTACGCCGCATACCGAGCAGGTCGTCGAGTACCTGCTGTATCTGATGTGGGATTTACGGCTCAAAGTCGGCCATTCTGTGCGCTCGGTCGATGAAAGCCTGCGCTACGCCAAATCCGACCTGACGATCCGCACCGCCTTGCTTGAAGCGCGCTATATCTGGGGCGAACAGGCGCTATTCACTGAGCTGAAGACCCGCTTCGACAACGAGATCGCCCGCGGCACCGCGGCGCAATTTATCGAACAAAAGCTCGCCGAGCGCGATGCTCGGCACAAGCGGGTCGGCGACAGCCGCTACCAGCTCGAACCCAACGTCAAGGAGGGCAAAGGCGGGCTGCGCGACCTGCACACGCTTTATTGGCTGGCGAAATACATCTACCGCATTGACGACGTGTCGAAGCTCGTCGACCTCAAGGTGCTGTCGGAAGACGAATCGCAGCGCTTCGCACGCGCTCAGGAATTTCTGTGGACCGTGCGCTGCCACCTGCATTACTTCGCCGGCCGCGCCGAAGAGCATCTGACCTTCGACATGCAGACCCGTATCGGCGAGCGCATGGGCTATCGCGACCATGCCGGCAGCCGTGGCGTCGAGCGCTTCATGAAGCACTACTTTCTTGTCGCCAAGGACGTCGGCGACCTCACGCGCATCTTCTGCGCGGTGCTCGAGGTCGATCAGAAAGGGCGCCGGCGGTTTGGCGCGTGGCTGCGTTGGAACGGGCGGCGCAGCGTCCTCGAAGGCTTCATGCTCGATGGCGGGCGACTGACCATCCCGTCGGAAGACTTCTTCAAGCGCGATCCGGTGGCGCTGCTGCGCCTGTTTCATGTCGCGCAGGAACATAATCTCGATATCCACCCGCGAGCGCTGCAGGCGGTAACCCGGTCGCTGCGTTTGGTCAACGCCGAGCTGCGCGAGGCTCCAGAGGCCAACCGCCTCTTCATCGAAATCCTCACCTCGAAAAAAGACCCGGAAACCGCGTTGCGGCGAATGAACGAGGCCGGCGTGTTTGGCCGCTTCATTCCCGATTTCGGCCGCGTCGTCGCGCAGATGCAGTACGACATGTATCATGTCTACACGGTGGACGAGCACACGCTGTTCGCGATCGGTATCCTGCACCAGATCGAGGAAGGCGCGCTTAAAGCCGAACTGCCGCTCGCCACCGCGATCGCGCCGACGATCGTCTCACGCCGCGCGCTCTACCTCGCGACCCTGCTGCACGATATCGCCAAGGGGCGCGGCGGGGACCATTCCGAAATCGGCGAAAAGATCGCGCAGAAAATGGGGCCGCGGCTCGGCCTCACCGACGAAGAGACCGAAACCGTCGCCTGGCTGGTGCGCTGGCATCTGCTGATGAGCAGCGTCGCTTTCAAACGCGATCTCGGCGACCCGCAAACGATCCAGGATTTCGCCGAGCGCGTGCAATCGCCCGAGCGGCTGAAGCTCCTCTTGGTGCTGACCGTCGCCGATATCCGCGCGGTCGGTCCGAAAGTGTGGAACGGCTGGAAGGCGGCGCTGCTGCGCGAGCTGTTTCAGAGCGCCCATGACCTCTTGACCGGCGGCGCGACCGCCGGTGCGCGCGACGCGCGCATCGCCGAGGCGCAGGAGACGGTGCGCCAACTGCTGCCCGATTTCACCGACTCCGATTTCGCGGTGTTTGTCGCCCGCGGCTATCCGTTCTACTGGCTCTCGCTCGACGCCGAGACCCACGCCCGTCATGCGCGTTTAATGCGCGAGGCCGACCGCAGCGGCGCACCGCTCCGCGTCGAGACGCGCATCGAGCCGCAGCGCGCGGTGACCGAGGTCACCGTTTACACCGCCGACCATGCCGGGCTGTTCTCGCGCCTCGCCGGCGCGCTCGCGGTCAATGGCTGCAACATCGTTGACGCCAAGATCATGACGATGGCCAACGGCATGGCGCTCGACACATTCTGGATCCAGGACGCCAATGGCGAGCCGGTGGACCGGCCGGACAAGCTCGCCCGGCTCTCGGTCGCGTTCGAGAATGTTCTGACCGGCGATCTCAAGCCGCACCGCGAATTCGCCCGCCCGCCGGCGATCCAGCGCCGCACCGATGTGTTTACCGTGACGCCGCGCGTGCTGATCGACAACAAGGCGAGCCTGTCGCACACGGTGATCGAGGTGAACGGACGCGACCGGCCAGGCCTGCTGCACGAGCTGACGCGTGAGCTGACCGGCCTCAAGCTGCAAGTGTCGAGCGCAAAAATCTCGACTTATGGCGAAAAGGTTGTTGACGTGTTCTACGTTAAGAACCTGTTTGGCCATAAGGTCGAGCAGGAGTCGAAACTCTCTGAAATCAAGACCGCGTTGAGCGAGGTGCTCGCCAAGGGCAACCCACTGCCACCCGCCGCGACCACCCGCCGCTCAAGGGAGCCATTGGCGGCAAAGTGAAGGTAAGGCCGGCGGCGGCGTAGATCACGCGCCGCCGTGGATTTGGGCTAAGTTGGGCGGCGCTTGCCCGAGCCTATTCCCGCAGATCCTCGAAGAATTCCTTGACCTTGGCGAAAAATCCGGCGCTTTCCGGGTGGGTCTTGTGATCGTCGCCCTCGCGCTGGAATTCGCGCAGCAATTCCTGCTGACGTTTGGTCAGGTTCACCGGCGTTTCGACCACGGCTTGGACATACATATCGCCGCGCACCGGCGAGCGCAGCACGCTCATCCCCTTGCCCTTGAGACGGAAACGGTGGCCGGACTGCGTTCCGGGCGGCACGGTGACCTTGGTCCGCGTGCCTTCGACAGTCGGCACCTCGACCGTCCCGCCGAGCGCCGCCGTGGTAAACGGCAGCGGCACCCGGCAATAGATGTTGGCGCCGTCGCGCTGAAAGATCGCGTGCTGGCTGATGCTGATAAAGATGTAGAGGTCACCCGCCGCGCCACCGTGCAGCCCGACCTCGCCCTCGCCGGCAAGGCGGATGCGGGTACCGTCCTCGACGCCGGGCGGGATGTTGACCGACAGGGTCTTTTCCTTGCGGACCCGGCCTTGCCCGCCGCAGGAGCGGCAGGGCTTTTCGATCACCGTTCCGGTCCCCTGGCAGGTCGGGCAGGTGCGCTCGATGGTGAAAAAGCCTTGCTGCGCGCGGACGCGGCCATGGCCTTGGCAGGTGCGGCAGGTGGCCGGTGATGACCCCGGCTCGGCGCCATTGCCGTGACACGGCTCGCATTGCGCGAAGGTGTTGACGCGCACCGTCGTCTGCTTGCCCTTGAACGCGTCTTCCAGCGTGACTTCAAGATTATAGCGCAGGTCGCTGCCGCTGCGGTTGGGGCCGGCATCACGCCGCGTCCCACCCATCGCGCCAAACATCTCCTCGAAGATGTCGGCGAACCCGCCGGAAAAGCCGAAACCGCCCGCGCCGGCGCCGCCCCCGCCATTCTCGAAGGCGGCGTGGCCGAATCGGTCATAGGCGGCGCGCTTCTGGTCGTCTTTGAGGATGTCGTACGCCTCGCTGACGTCCTTGAATTTCTGCTCCGCCGCCTTGTCGCCCGAATTGCGGTCGGGGTGATATTGCATCGCCATCTTGCGATAGGCGCGCTTCAATTCGTCGGCGTTGGCGCCCTTCGCCACGCCGAGCGTTTCGTAATAATCCTGTTTAGCCATGGTCGATCAAGGTCTGTCGCCCTAATCCAACAAGTAATCGGCCCGCGGGAGGTACCACCCCTGGGTGTTTCCCCAGGGGTGAGCAAGGATCGTGCCTCGCGGCACAGCCGTCCAGCCGAGAATTTAGGCCGAGCCGCGCTTCTTTTCGTCGACTTCCTCGAAGTCGGCATCGACGACGTTGTCGTCGTGTCCGGCTCCAGGGCCGTGGCCACCGCCCGCATCGGGGCCGCTCTGCGGGCCCTGCGGGCCGTCGCCGGCGTCCTGCTGCGCCTTGTACATGTGCTCGCCAAGCTTCATCGCGACCTGGGCCAAGGCTTCGGTTTTCGACTTGATCTCGTCGACATTGTCGCTGCCGACCACGTCCTTGAGGGCCTGGATCGCCTGCTCCACCGGCGCCTTCTCGCTCGCCGGCACCTTGTCGCCGGCCTCGGAGAGGGTCTGCTCGGTGGTGTGGATGAGGCCATCGGCGTGGTTCTTCGCCTCGACCAGCTCGCGCCGCTTCTTGTCTTCGGCGGCATGCGCCTCGGCATCCTTGACCATCTTGTCGATATCGGCGTCGTTGAGCCCGCCCGAGGCCTGGATGCGGATCTGCTGCTCCTTGCCGGTGGCCTTGTCCTTGGCCGACACCTGGACGATGCCGTTGGCGTCGATGTCGAAGGTCACCTCGATCTGCGGCATGCCGCGACGCGCCGCCGGGATGCCGACCAGGTCGAACTGGCCGAGCAGCTTGTTGTCCGCCGCCATCTCGCGCTCGCCCTGGAAGACGCGAATGGTGACCGCGGTCTGGTTATCCTCGGCGGTGGAGAAGGTCTGCGACTTCTTGGTCGGGATCGTCGTGTTGCGGTCGATCAGCCGGGTGAACACGCCGCCCAGCGTCTCGATGCCGAGCGACAGCGGGGTCACGTCGAGCAGCAGGACGTCCTTGACCTCGCCCTGCAGCACGCCGGCTTGGATCGCCGCGCCGATCGCCACCACCTCGTCGGGGTTGACGCCGCGGTTTGGCTCCTTGCCGAAGAACTGCTTTACGGCCTCGATGACCTTGGGCATGCGGGTCATGCCGCCGACGAGGATCACCTCGTCGATCTCGCTGGCCTTCAGCCCGGCATCCTTCAGCGCCGCCTGGCACGGGCCGATCGTACGCTGAATCAGATCATCGACCAGCGCTTCGAGCTTCGCCCGGGTCACCTTGATGTTGAGGTGCTTTGGCCCGGCCTGATCCGCCGTGATGAATGGCAGGTTGACCTCCGTTTGCACCGAGGACGACAGCTCGACCTTGGCCTTTTCCGCCGCCTCTTTCAGGCGCTGCAATGCCAGCTTGTCGTTGCGCAGGTCGATGCCCTGCTCCTTTTTGAACTCGTCGGCCAGGTAGTCGATGATCTTCTTGTCGAAATCCTCGCCGCCGAGGAACGTGTCGCCATTGGTCGATTTGACCTCGAACACGCCATCGCCGATTTCGAGGACGGAAATATCAAACGTGCCGCCGCCAAGGTCATACACAGCGATCGTGCCGCTGCCCTTGCGCTCCATGCCGTAGGCGAGCGCCGCCGCGGTCGGCTCGTTGATGATGCGCAGCACTTCAAGACCCGCGATCTTGCCGGCGTCCTTGGTCGCCTGGCGCTGCGAGTCGTTGAAATAGGCGGGGACGGTGATGACCGCTTGGGTCACGGTCTCGCCGAGATAGGCCTCGGCGGTTTCCTTCATCTTTTGCAGGATGAAGGCGCTGATCTGCGACGGCGCGTATTTCTTGCCGCGGCTTTCGACCCAGGCGTCGCCGTTTTCGCCGGTGATGATCTTGTACGGGACGAGATCGCTGTCTTTCGACACCATCGGGTCGTTAAAGCGCCGGCCGATAAGGCGCTTGATCGCGAAGAATGTGTTTTCGGGGTTGGTCACCGCCTGGCGCTTCGCCGACTGGCCGACCAGCCGCTCGCCCGATTCGGTAAAGGCCACCATGGAGGGCGTGGTGCGTGCGCCTTCGCTGTTCTCGATGACCTTGGCTTGCTTGCCCTCCATCACGGCCACGCACGAATTCGTGGTGCCGAGATCGATACCAATGACCTTGCTCATGGAAACCTCATGTCAAAAGCAGGACCGAACAGCCCGGACAGGCGCCGCCCCGGTCCCCCGGGAAATGACATCAGCCGAAAAGCCGACACGACGTATATAGGACGCTCGGCGCGCGGCACAACAGGGGCGGGCGCGCGGATAGCGCAACGTTCAGTCGAATTTGCATGGGTCAGATGATCGTTTCGGCAAGCAATCATACCGATATCCCGGTTTTCGCTACGTACCGTCCCATTCCGGCGTTCCCGATTCGCCGGAGGGGCTAGGCATGGTTGCCCATCTCCTCGCCGGCGGCGCTGCCTGGCAGTGTGTACCCCTGCAGGACGGGGATGTCCTGTACCTCGGCCGCGTCGATTTCGGACAACCCGACGCAGAGCTTCTCCAGCGGCTCGTCGCCGAGATCGCCTGGCGGTCCGAGGAAGTCGTGATGTGGGGCCGCAGGGTGCCGCAGCCGCGCCTCACCGCGTGGTATGGCGACCCCGGCCGAAGCTATGCCTATTCCGGCCTGCGGCTCGAGCCGATGCCCTGGACGCCGCTGTTGCTCGACATCAAGGCTCGCGTGGAGGCGGCCGTCGGCTCGGCCTTCAACAGCGTGCTCCTCAACTACTACCGGGATCAGCTCGACAGCATCGGGTTTCACAGCGACGACGAGCCCGAGCTTGGCTATCGACCCGTCATCGCGTCGGTAAGCCTTGGCGAAGAACGGACATTCGTCCTCAAGCACAAGACCGCGAGGCACGTCCCGCCAATCCGCCTCCGTCTCGCCTCGGGAAGCCTTCTGCTGATGCAGGGTGAGACGCAGCACTGCTGGCGGCACGGCATCCCCAAGGAGACCCGCCCCTGCGGCCCGCGGATCAACCTCACCTTCCGCTCGATCATCGGCGGGGCTGCTTGATCACCTCGTCATGGCCGGACTTGCTTGGACAAGCCCGGCCGCGACGAAACGAGAATCTTTACGCGACGCCGTATTTCTTGAACCAGGCGAGCATCTCCGCCCAGGCGTCCTTCGCGGCGGCGGCGTTATAGCTGGGGCGATAATCGGCGTTGAAGCCGTGCTCGGCATCCGGAAAGATCTTGTATTCGCAAGTCTTGCCGGCGGCCTTGCAAGCCTCCTCGCGCTTTGGCCCGGTATCCTGGGGGATGAACTGGTCCTTGGCACCGTAGAAGGCCAATACCGGACATTTCAGCTCCGCCATCACGTCGCTCGGATTTTGCGGGATCAGCTCGCTGGTCTTGCGATCAGGCCCGTACCAAGCCACCGCGGCCTTGAGGGCCGGCTGATGCGCGGCATACATCCAGGTCTCGAACCCGCCCCAGCAGAAGCCGGTTACAGCGAGTTTCGCGGTATCGGCCTTGCCGGTCGAATTGGCGTAAACGACGGTGGCATCCAGGTCGCTCATGACCTGTTCAGTCGGAATGCTCGCCAAAACCTTGCCGCGCTGCTGCCCGTCGGTGATTATGGCGAGATTCCCCTGACGCGCGGCAAGTTCCGGCGCTATCGCGAAATAACCCAGTTTCGCGAGGCGGCGGCAAATATCCTTGATGTGCTCATGGACACCCCAGGCCTCATGGCAGACCAGCACGACAGCGAAAGGACCGCCGGTCGCCGGCATCGCGCGATAGGCTGGCATCTCTCCGTCGGCGGTCGGAACCTTGACCTCGCCTGCGGTAAGCCCCTTGGTATCGGTGGTGATCGTCTCGGCTGAGACCGGTTGCCAAGCCAGTGCAAAGCCGCTCGCCAGCGATGTCATGACAAAGCCGCGTCGTGAGAACGGAGGAACCCGCACCACGGGCGGGAAACCGGGATCGTGCGTGTCCATCGTGGCCCCCTGATTTGTGGAGGCGACGATAGGCGAAGCTAGCGGCGCGGCGAAGCCCCGCTCACCGGGATGTGATGTCGTGCGAAAGGTTAGGCGCGCTTCTCCGCGGCGCCCTCGATACGGCGCTTCAAGCGGCGGATTTCCGGTGACAATTTGCGGTCGGGCGTGGCCTTGAGGAACGCGTCGATACCGCCTTTGAATTCGATCGTTCGGATCGCGTTGGTCGAAAGGCGCAGCCGGATCGCGCCCACCGCGTCCGACAGCAGCGACACGGTTTGCAGGTTCGGCAGGAACCGCCGCTTGGTCTTGCGGTTCGAATGGCTGACATTGTTGCCGACCTGGACGCCCTTGCCGGTCACCGGGCATTTGCGCGACATGCCGCGCCTCGCTTTCTCGCCAAAATTCATCAGCGCGGCCGTCGCAGCGGTCGCGGGAGCGCGGTTTCTATGCCGCCGCCGCCTTGCGGTCAAGGCCGGCGCGCGCTGTTGCGGCCACGGCCGGCTGTGCCAAGATCAAGAGAACCACGGGAGGGATATCGCCATGACCGCGATGAAAGAGAAATTCGCCAAGGGTGAGTTGGTGCTGTGCATGAATTTGCGCCTCGCGCGCAGCGTCGACATCGCGATGGTGGCGAAGGCGGGCGGCTACGACGCGCTCTATGTCGATATGCAGCATGCGCCCTATTCGGCCGAGACGACCTCGACAATCTGCGCCGCGTCGATCGGCATCGGCATCACCCCGCTGGTGCGGGTGCCGGCCCGCGACAACGGGCAATGGATGGCGCGGGTGCTGGATGGCGGCGCGCAGGGCGTCATCGTTCCCGATGTCGGCACCGCAGAGCATGCCGAGGCGGTGGTAAAAGCGTGCCGCTTTCCGCCGCTCGGCGCCCGCTCGGTGATGGGCCTTGGCCCGGCGCTCGGCTACCAGGCGGTGCCGCTTGCCGAGTTGAACTCGAGGCTTAATGCCGAGACTGCGGTGATCGTGATGCTGGAGACCGCCGAGGGCATCGAGAATGCCGAGGCGATCGCCGCGGTCGATGGTATCGATTGCCTGCTGATCGGCTCCGGCGATTTGACGACGGATTACGGCATTCCCGGCCAAGTTGACCACCCTAGGCTCCGCGCCGCTTATGAGCGCGTCGCCGCGGCGTGCAAGAAGCACGGCCGTATCCTCGGCGTTGGCGGCATCCGCCACAATGTCAAGCTGCAGGGCGAGTTGGTGAAGCTCGGCGCTCGTTTTGTGATTGCCGGCACCGACACCAATTACGTGCTCGCTGGCGCCAAGGCCGATACCGAGGCGCTGCGAAAAATCCCGCTCGCCTGAGTAGTGCTCGGGCTTGGCGGCCAGCAAAGGTTGGGTAACAAAAAAGGGCGCCACGGCGCCCTCTTTAAGACCTGCCCGCGAAGCGTTATTTTTTGGCGCGCGCTGTGCGGCGCCCGGTGCCCCGGCCAAGCCCGATCTTTTTGGCGAAGTCCGAACGCTGCTGCGCGTATTTCGGTGCAACCATCGGGTAATCGGGCGGCAACCCCCATTTCGTGCGGTATTCGTCGGGCGAGAGATTATAGGTTGAGCGCAGATGGCGCTTCAGCATCTTCAGCTTTTTGCCGTCCTCGAGGCAAACCAGATATTCAGGTGTGATCGACTTGCGTACGGGCACCGCCGGTTTCAGTGCTTCCGGCACCACTTCGACAACCTGGCCGTCAAGCGCGCGCAACGAGTTGTAGACCGCATGGATAACGTCGCCCAGTTGCCCCGTCGCCAAGGTATTATTACTGACATAAGCCGCCACGACTTCGGTCGTCATTCTAAGAAGTTCTTCTTCGGCCGATTTCGGCGCGCCTGCTTCTGCCATATCCCGCCCCGTTGGGTAGAGTGGATGAATCCAAGGTGATAATTGCAGCGGCATCTTTTCATGTCAACGAAAACTCCGACCGTTCACAGTAATAATAGGAAACCAATTTGATCAGCGATTTGGCTATAACTGAGAAGCCTATGACTGTGAGAGTGATCTGTGGCACGATGCAGCGTGTGATTAATGTTTGTGCTTGATTGCAGCGCTTGTATTCGCGCCGATTCTGATACGCTCCTGCTTGAGCGGGACGTGACCCGACGCGAGGTTTGGTAGGCGGCTGACATCCGTGCCCGAGATATGGTATTGTCGGCAAAACCGGCAGGGAGGCTCTCCGCCGGCTTCCGTTAGCCGCTTCTGTCCGATAGGTGCCCCCTGAGCAATCCCGCCACCGCCGTTCAAGCCCCCGGTTTTTTCTCCGCCGAGCTCGCTGTCGCTGACCCCGAGCTCGCGGCCGGGATCGCGCAGGAGTTGCAGCGACAGCAAACGCAGATCGAGTTGATCGCGAGCGAGAATATCGTATCACGCGCAGTGTTGGAGGCGCAGGGTTCGGTGCTGACCAACAAATACGCCGAGGGCTATCCAGGCCGGCGGTATTACGGCGGCTGCGAGTTTGTCGATATCGCCGAGGGGCTGGCTATCGAGCGCGCGAAAAAACTGTTCGATTGCGGCTTTGCCAATGTTCAGCCGCATTCCGGCGCCCAAGCGAACCAGGGCGCCTTTATGGCGCTGATCCAGCCGGGGGACGCGATCCTCGGCATGTCGCTGGCCGCCGGCGGCCACCTGACGCACGGCGCGGCGCCTAACCAATCAGGCAAGTGGTTCAAGGCGGCGCAATACGGTGTGCGCGCCGACACCGGACAGATTGACTTCGACGAGGTGGAGCGCAAGGCCGAGGAGCACCGACCAAAACTGATCATCTGCGGCGGCAGCGCTTATCCGCGGATCATCGACTTCGCCCGATTCCGCGCGATCGCCGACAAAATCGGCGCCTATCTGATGGTCGACATGGCGCATTTCGCCGGGCTCGTCGCTGGCGGCGTGCATCCAAGCCCTTTGCCGCACGCGCATGTTGTCACGACGACGACGCACAAGACGCTGCGCGGCCCGCGCGGTGGGATGCTCCTGACCAATGACGAGGCAATCGCCAAAAAGATCGATTCGGCGATGTTCCCCGGGTTGCAGGGCGGACCGCTGATGCATGTTATCGCCGCCAAGGCGGTGGCGTTTGGCGAGGCGCTGCATCCCAGCTTTCCGCGCTATGCGCAGGCAGTGGTCGACAATGCCAAGGCCCTGGCCGAGACGCTGGTCGAAGAAGGATTGGCGATCGTCTCGGGCGGCACGGACACGCATCTGATGCTGGTCGACCTGCGGCCGCTCGACCTCACCGGCCGCGACGCCGAAAAGGCGCTCGAGCGCGCCGGGATGACCTGCAACAAAAACGGCATCCCGTTCGACCCGCGCCCGCCCACTGTCACTTCAGGCATTCGCCTCGGCTCGCCGGCGGCGACGACCCGCGGTTTCGGCACCGAGGAGTTCCGCCAGATCGGCCGTTGGATCGGCGAGGTGCTGCGCGGCTTGGCGCGCCATGCCAACGACAACGAGGCGGTCGAACGCCGCGTGCGCGAAGCGATAACGGCACTTTGCGAGCGCTTCCCGGTCTATCCCGGACGCTAGAAAGGAGGGGAGATGCGCTGCCCGTTCTGCGGGACCGACGACACCCAGGTCAAGGACTCGCGGCCGACCGATGACCGCGCCGCAATCCGCCGACGGCGCTTTTGCCCGAACTGTGCGGCACGTTTCACGACCTTCGAGCGCGTGCAACTGCGGGACCTGACCGTCGTCAAGAAGAATGGCCAGCGCGAGCCGTTCGATCGCGACAAGCTCGCCCGCTCGATTTATGTCGCGATCCGCAAGCGGCCGGTCGAACCCGAGCGTGTCGAGCGGATGATCAATTCGATCGTGCGCCAGCTCGAAAGCTCGGGCGAGCCGGATATTCCGAGCGACATGATCGGCGAGCATGTGATGGAGGCGCTGGCGGCGCTCGATCAGGTCGCCTATATCCGCTTTGCCTCGGTCTACCGCAATTTCCGCGAGGCCAAGGATTTTGGCGAGTTCGTCGGCCGTATCGCTGCCGATGGCGATTGCTGAGGGCGCGCACACGTCCATAGACATCGCTTTCCGGCGCAAACCGGGACCTCTGCGTCAACCATCTCCGACGCTGAAAACTCGGCTTCGGCTCTCGCCGGAGAGTGTCAGGCAGTGGCAGTAAACGACGACGCCCATATGCGCGCGGCGCTGGCGTTGGCGCGGCGCTGGCTCGGCAATACCTGGCCCAACCCGGCGGTCGGCTGTGTCATTGTCAACAATGAATGTGTGGTCGGGCGCGGCTGGACGCAGCCCGGCGGAAGGCCGCATGCCGAGACCGAGGCGCTCGCGCGCGCCGGCGATGCAGCGCGCGGTGCAACGGCCTATGTCACGCTGGAACCGTGCAGCCATCACGGGCGCACCCCGCCTTGCGCCGACGCACTGATCGCCGCCGGTGTGGCACGCGTCGTCGCAGCGGTGGAAGACCCTGACCCGCGCGTCTCGGGTAGCGGGCTCGCACAACTGCGCGCGGCGGGGATCGTGGCGGAAGCCGGGCTGTGCGCTGAGGAAGCGACGGAGCTGAATGCCGGTTTTTTCAGCCGAGTGACGCGCGGGCGGCCGCTGTTGACGCTCAAGCTAGCCACATCGCTCGACGGCCGCATCGCGACGGCGAGCGGCGAAAGCCGCTGGATCACCGGCCTCGCGGCGCGCGCGCGCGCCCATCTTTTGCGCGCGACGCATGACGCGGTGCTGGTCGGTACCGGCACCGCGCTCGCCGACGACCCGCAGCTCACCTGCCGCCTGCCGGGTCTCGAACACCGCTCGCCGGTCCGCGTGGTGCTCGACCGGCTGCTGCGGCTGCCGCCGGCGTTGCACCTCTTTGCCGAGGCCCGCGCGGTGCCGACCTGGGTCGCGGCATTACCGTCGGCCGACCCGGCGCGGCGGGCCGTGCTCGCGGAACAAGGCGTAAAACTCATCGGTGCCCAGCCGGACGCGGCCGGCGCCGTCGATCTCGCCGCGTTGCTGCGCCGCCTCGGCGACGAAGGGCTGACTCGGCTGCTCGTCGAGGGCGGCGGCAGTTTGGCCGCGTCGCTGTTGCGCGCGGGTCTCGTCGATGGCCTTGTCTGGATGCGTGCGCCGTTGGTGATCGGCGGCGACGGCATCCCGGGGATTGCCGCGCTTGACTTTGGCGCGCTCGCCAGCGCGCCCCGGCTGAAGTTGATGTCGAGCGAGACCGCCGGTGGCGACGTGATCGAAACCTATCGCCTGGCCGAATGACTAGCGGTTACCGCATTGCTGGTCGAGCACGTCGCTCATCTCGATGCCGTGCTGCGTCGCTCCCGCCGGAAGCACTGTGCCGACCATCGGGCTGTAGAGTCGGCCGTCGAGATCGAGCATAACCGGCGCCATCACCCGCCAACCACCGTAGGTGTTGCGAGCGAAGGCAGAGCAAGGGACCGCCGGACTTTGGGCCAGAGCCGGCGCCGCGCCCAGCAAAATGATCCCCGCCGAGAAGGCCAGACCGCGCAAAAGCCTGTGTCGCGTGTTCATCGCATTCCACCCCGCGAAAGATAAGGGTCTGTCACGATAAACGCCCGAGAACGCGTCTTGCGCCCGGCTGATTCTCGGCAAAAGGTCTGGCTAATCCGCCGGCAGACTCCTAGGCTCGTCGCCATGTTTACCGGCATCGTCACTGATATCGGCGAGGTTCGCGAAGCGCGGCATGGCAATGGCGGCGTCACGCTGGCCGTCGCCACCGCCTATGACACCGCGCCGATCCCGATTGGCGCGTCGATCGGCTGCTCGGGCGTTTGCCTGACCGTCGTCGCCAAAGAGCCGGGGTTGTTGACCTTCGAGGCCTCGGCCGAAACGCTCGCCTGCTCGACGCTCGGTGGCTGGGGCAAGGGCACGCGCATCAATCTCGAGCAGGCGATGAAGCTGGGAGACGAGATGGGCGGGCATCTGGTGCTTGGCCATGTCGATGGCGTCGCCGAAATCGTCGACCGCCGGCCCGATGGCGAGTCGGTGCGGTTTACCTTTGCGGCGCCGGCCGATCTCGCGCCATACATCGCGCCCAAAGGCTCGGTAGCGATCGACGGCACCAGCCTCACCGTCAACGAGGTCGACGGCAGTGTGTTCGGCGTCAATATCATCCCGCACACGCTGAGCCATACGACGATCGGCGACGCGGGCCCCGGAACCAAGGTCAATCTGGAAATCGACCTGATCGCCCGCTATGTCGGGCGCCTGCTCGAAGCGCGGGGAGTTGGATGATGGCCGAGCGCGCACCGCATCTGCTGCTGGTCGAGGCACCTTATTACACGCATATCGCGGCGCTGCTGCGCGAGGGCGCGGAGAAGGCGCTGACCAATGCTGGTGCGACCTACGAGGCGATCCAGGTGCCGGGAGCGTTCGAAATCCCCGGTGCGATCGGCCTCGCCGCCGACGCCACCAGCCGGTTTGACGGTTACGTCGCGCTCGGTTGTGTGATCCGCGGCGAGACGACGCATTATGATCATATCTGTGAGTCCACGGCGGACTCTCTGCAGCGGCTCTCGGTCGAGGGCGGGCTGCCGATCGGCTACGGCATTCTGACCTGTGAGAACGAGCAACAGGCGCTGGTGCGCGCCACGCCCAGCGGCAATGGACGGGATAAAGGCGGCGAGGCGGTGCGCGCTTGCCTGGCGATGGTCGCGATCAAGCGCCAGTTTGCCGGGGGCTGAATGAGCGCCGCCGGTGTCGAGGAGCGTGATGGAGCCCGCCAATCCGCCAGCGGTCGGCGCCGCAGTGTTGCGCGGCTTGGTGCCGTCCAGGCCCTCTACCAGCTGACCCTAAACCCCGGTCTCGGCGCCGAGGTGGTGGTTGGCGAATTTCTCCATCACCGGCTCGGCCAAGAGATCGATGGCGAGCTCTACGGCGAGGCGGATGAGGCGCTGTTCACCGATATCGTGCGCGGCGTGGCGCGGCATCGCGAACGGCTCGACGAGACGCTTTCCGCCTCGTTAAGCGAGGAATGGCCGCTGCGTCGGCTCGAAACCATCCTGCGCCTGATCCTCGAAGCTGGCGCCTACGAACTGGCTTACCGTCCCGACATCCCCTCGCGTGTCACGCTCAGCGAGTATGTCGCGATCGCCTATGCCTTCTTCGACGGCAAGGAGCCGGGGCTGGCCAATGGCGTGCTCAATCGCCTCGCTCGCGCGCTCCGCGCCGACGAGTTTTGAAGCCGCGATGAAGCCCATCTCAGGGCTTGGTGAATTCGGTCGGATACGTGAGTTTTTCGCGCCATTGGCGGGGCTCGGTGCGCTCGGCCTCACCGATGATGCAGCGTTGCTGGATTGCCCGCCGGGCTACCGGCTGGTGATCACCGTCGATCAGTTGGTTGAAGGCGTGCATTTCCTCGCCGATGACCCGCCCGATCTGGTTGCCAAGAAGCTCATGCGGCGCAATCTGTCGGACCTTGCGGCAATGGGCGCGACACCGCGCCATTATCTCGTGACGAGCGCGCTGCCAGTGTCGCACGGCGACGATTGGGTGCGCCGCTTTGCGGAAGGCTTGGCCGAGGACCAACACCGTTTCGGTCTGGCGCTGCTCGGTGGTGATTCGACCTCGACGCCGGGTCCAGCGTCTTTGACCTTGACCGCGATCGGTCATGTCGCGAGCGGCCGCGAAATCCGCCGCAGCGGCGCCAAGCCCGGCGACAGAATTTGGGTCTCGGGGACGATCGGGGACGCGTTTCTCGGGCTTAAGGTGCTACGCGGCGAATACAGGACGCTGACGACCGAACATCGCGCAGCCCTTGCCGGGCGATACCAATTGCCTGAGCCGCGCACCCAGCTCGGTCCCAATCTCGCCGGGATCGCCGATGCGATGATCGATATCTCTGACGGCCTTCTCGCGGATCTCGGGCATATCTGCGAAACCTCCGGCGTCGCGGCGATCGTTGAGCTCGGCCGCGTCCCTCTATCACCGGCAGCGATAGAGTTCGTCGCCAAAGACCCGAGCTTGCTGGCGCGTCTCGTCGCCGCCGGTGACGATTACGAGCTGCTGTTCACCGCGCCACCTGAAGCGGGCGACGAGATCGCCAGTCTCGGCGGCGGCCTCAATCTCCCGATTTCCGAGATCGGCGAAATCGTCGCGGGGGCTGGCGTGCGGCTGACCGACGCCGATGGACGCGATGTGCCGGTTGAGCGTGCCGGCTGGCGGCATTTCTGATGGCGGGGTCGCGCAAGACCGTGCTCATGCTCGCCGGCTGCCAGGCGATGGCGATGACCAGCATGAGCGTGCTGGCAACGACCTCGGCGATCATCGGCAACATGCTGGCGGCCAACAAGGCGTTGTCGACCGTCCCGGTCGCACTGCAGCAGACCGGGATGATGTGCGCGACGATCCCGGCGGCGCTGCTGATGGCGCGGATCGGTCGGCGCGGCGGGTTCTGGACCGGGGCGGCGCTCGGCGCCAGCGGCGGCGTGGTCGCGGGAACGGCGGTGTGGCTCGCATCCTTCCCGCTGTTCTGTCTCGGGACGCTGATGATCGGCAGCTCGAACGGGTTCGCCCAGCAATATCGCTTTGCCGCCGCCGAGGCCGCCGACGAAGCGTTCCGCGCCCGGGCGATTTCGCTGGTGCTGGCCGGCGGGGTGATTTCCGGCATCTTTGGGCCGGAAACCGCGAAATGGTCGCGCGATCTGTTTGCGCCGGTCGTCTTCGCCGGCTGCTTCGCGATGATCGTCGCGCTGCAGCTCGGCGCGGCGGGGTTGCTGGCGCTGGTCCGCCTGCCGCCGCCACCGCCGCGCGGTAGTCTGCGTGGCGCCGGCCGCCCACTTGGCCAAATCGTCCGGCAGCCGCAATTCATCGTCGCGCTGATGTGCGGCATGATCGGCAACGGCGTCATGGCGCTGGTGATGACCGCGACACCGATCGCGATGATCGGGTGCGGCTTTCATTTCACCGACGCGGCTTTTGTCATCCAGTGGCATATCCTCGGCATGTTCGCGCCGAGCTTTGTGACGGGAAGCCTGATCTCCCGTTTTGGGCTGCCGACTGTCCTCCTTTCGGGTGCAGTGCTGCTGCTCGCCTGCTGTGGGATCAACCTCGCGGGCATCGCCAAGGCCAATTTCTGGGCGGCCAACGCGCTGCTCGGCGTCGGCTGGAATTTTCTCTTTGTCGGCGGCACCACGTTGCTCACCCGCACCTACCGACCCGAGGAGCGCGCGAAGGTCCAGGCGCTCAACGATTTTATGATCTTCGGCACCGCGACACTGGCGGCGTTTTCGTCGGGCGCGCTGCTCTCCGGGTTTGGCTGGAGCTTTGTACAACTCGCGGTGTTGCCGTTTGTCGTGCTAATCGCGACGGCAATTGCGTGGATGTGGAGGACCGTGCCACGCGCGCAGCCGGGTTTCGCGGCTGAATAACGCCGCAAAGTTGCCTAACTCTTGGTCTTCTGGCATGTTCCGGACAAGTTCACCCGCCCCTGCTGACGGCGGGTTTTTGTTGCACCACCCTTGGGGGAACCAAAGAAAATGACTGGCGCCGAAATCCTGGTAATCGCTTGTGGCGTCGTGGCGTTGCTCTACGGATTCGTCACCAGTCGCCAAGTGCTTGCCGCCAACGCCGGAACCGCGCGGATGCAGGAGATTTCCAGCGCCGTGCAGGTCGGGGCCAGCGCCTATCTCAACCGCCAATACCGCACGATCGCGATGGTCGGCGTGGTGATACTGATCATTCTCGGCGGGACGCTGGGCTGGCGTGTCGCGCTCGGCTACTTGATCGGTTCGGTGCTGTCGGGCGCCGCCGGCTATATCGGCATGAACGTCTCGGTGCGCTCAAACGTGCGCACCGCACAAGCGGCGCGGAGCGGCCTCGCTGCGGGGCTGAACATCGCGTTCAAGGCCGGCGCGGTGACCGGGCTGCTGGTGGTCGGCCTCGGCATTCTCGGCGTTGCGGGGTACTACTTCTTCTTGCGAGCCACGCTGCCGAGCGCGGATCTGCGCCCGGTGCTGGAGGCGATGGTGGCGCTGGGTTTCGGCGCCTCGCTGATCTCGATCTTTGCCCGCCTCGGCGGCGGTATCTTTACCAAGGGCGCCGATGTCGGCGCCGACATCGTCGGCAAGGTCGAGGCCGGCATCCCCGAGGACGATCCGCGCAACCCCGCCGTGATCGCCGACAATGTCGGTGACAATGTCGGCGATTGCGCCGGCATGGCGGCGGATTTGTTCGAGACCTACGCGGTAACGATCGTCGCGACGATGCTGCTGGCGAACATCTTCTTTCAGCCGCCGCTGCGCGACACGGTGATGCTGCTGCCGCTGGTCATCGGCGGCGTCTGCATCGTCGCCTCGGTGATCGGCACGTATTTCGTGCGGCTGGGCGCCGATCAGGGGATCATGAAGGCGCTCTACAAAGGGCTGATCGCGACGGGCGTAATTTCGATCATCGCGATCGCCGCCGTGGTCGGCTGGCTCATCGGGTTCCAGACCAAGCTGCCGACGACGGGCGGCGCGATGACCGGCTGCGATGTGCTGTCCTGCGCGGTGGTCGGCCTGGTGGTTACCGGCCTGATCGTCTGGATCACCGAGTATTACACCTCGACCGAATACAGGCCGGTGCGCAGCATCGCACGAAGCTCGACGACGGGCGACGGCACCAACGTTATCCAGGGCCTTGCGGTGTCGATGGAAGCGACGGCGCTGCCGGTGCTGGTGATCTGCGTCGGCATCATCGTCTCTTACCTGGTCTCGGGCCTGTTCGGGATTGCGATCGCGGCGACGACGATGCTGGCGCTGGCCGGCATGGTGGTCGCGCTCGACGCCTACGGCCCGGTCACCGACAATGCTGGCGGCATCGCCGAGATGGCCGATCTGCCGCCGGAAGTCCGCAAGACCACGGACGCGCTCGACGCGGTCGGCAACACCACCAAGGCCGTCACCAAGGGCTACGCAATCGGCTCTGCCGGCCTCGCCTCGCTGGTGCTGTTTGCCGCCTACACCGAGGATTTGAAGCATTATTTCCCAGGCCTCGACGTACGGTTTGCGCTGCAGGACCCGTATGTCGTGATCGGCCTGTTCCTCGGCGGCCTGTTGCCCTATCTGTTCGGCGCGCTCGGCATGACCGCGGTCGGCCGCGCCGCCGGCGGCATCGTCAACGAGGTGCGGCGCCAGTTCCGCGAGATTCCCGGCATCATGCAGGGCACCGCCAAGCCCGACTATGGCCGCGCGGTCGACATGCTGACGCAGGCCGCGATCAAGGAAATGATCATCCCGTCGCTCTTGCCGGTGCTGGCGCCGATTCTGCTGTTCATTGTGATCTCGATCGTCGCTGGCCGTGCCGCCGCGTTCAGCGCGTTAGGTGCGATGCTGCTCGGTACGATCGTGACGGGACTATTTGTCGCGATCTCGATGACCTCGGGCGGTGGGGCCTGGGACAACGCCAAAAAATACATCGAGGAGGGCCATCACGGCGGCAAGGGTTCCGACGCGCACAGGGCGGCGGTGACCGGCGACACCGTTGGCGACCCCTACAAGGACACAGCCGGGCCCGCGGTCAACCCGATGATCAAGATCACCAATATCGTCGCGCTGCTGTTGCTGGCGATCCTCGGCGGCTGGCACTGAGCGCGCCAGCGCCCAGGACAGCGATTTTAGTGTCCGGCCGGGTTCGGGGTGCTCGAGGTAGAGCCGCCGAACCGGCCGATATTGCCGAGCAACTGCTCCATAAACGACAGCTCGCGGCCAGGCGATGGGGTGGCTCCGGGGGCCGGCGTTATATGCTCGGCATCGGCTAACGTCTTGTGCCCGACATCCTTGACCACGCCCTTGTCGTCAAAATCGACGATATAGACCTGCTGGTCGAGAACGTCGGGTGAGAAAAAGGCGATCTGCTTGGTCTTGCGGCTGATGTAATACCAGACATTGTCGTCAAAAGTGCTGGCGCTCGATGGGCTGCCGAGAATCCTGACGACCTCCTGTTTCGTCGTGCTGCCCGGATGAATCTCGGCCAGCTTGTCGGGATCGGGCAGGTGACCGCGCTGATCCTCGCTCACCGTGCAGCCGGCGAGCAGAAAGGCCAACAGAGCCATCGCCGGAAGCAAGGCTTGCCGAGCCGGCGTTTTGTTGAAACGATTGGCGAAGGAACCCATGTTTCGATCTGACTTTAGTCGCCGGACGGTCGCTGTCAACGTTGCCACAGGACATAGCCTGAAATTGCCGTTCCGCCGCAACCCGGTTCAAGATGCCGCGGAGCATGCCTATCGTCTTGTCGTCGAGCAATCGCGGCGCCTGGCATTTTTTACCATGCATGGGGTTCCGGACACGCTCGACGGCCGGTTCGAGGTGATCTGCCTCCACGCCTTTCTTTACCTGCGGCGCCTGAAAGGCGAGGGCGAGGCGGCTGCTGCGCTGTCGCAGCAGTTTTTTGACACGATGTTCGTCGATTTCGATCGCTCGCTGCGTGAGATCGGCACCGGCGATCTGAGCGTCGGCCGCCAGGTGAAGCGCATGGCCCAGGCGTTTTACGGACGCATCCGCGCTTATGAGGATGGGTTGGAGGGCGATGATGCGGTGCTGACCGCTGCGCTCGCGCGGAATCTTTACGGCACCGCCGCGGCGACGCCCGAGCAACTCGCCGGCATGGCGGCTTACCTGCGGCGCGAAGCGGGAAACCTTGCGGCACAACCCATCGCAGCGCTGACCGCCGGGAACATGACGTTTGGCGCGCCATGAACCGATCCGTCGCGGAATTTACGCGCCTTGTGCCGCTATCCCGGCTTGGTCCCGAACCGTTTCGCCAGCGCATCGTTGCCGGCGAGTCCGAGCGTGCCGCGCTGTCCCGCCGCTTCGACCTGGTCTCGCTCGGCCGGCTCGAAGCGGAGGTCGAACTTGGGCGCGAGGCGGCAGGAACAATCCTCCTTTCGGCGACATTTGCGGCGGAGTTCGAGCAGGAGTGCATCGTCACACTCGATCCCATTGCGGGCAGCGCCAGCGAACGCTTTCAATTGCGCTACGGCCCGCCCGAAGCCGAGGCCGAGGCGCCAGCCGGCGACGACGACCCGGCTTTCGAGCCGCTGGACGGCGAGGCGATCGATATCGGCGAGGCGGTCGCGCAGGAGTTTTCGCTTTGCTTACCGCCTTTCCCGCGATCGCCGGACGCCGCAATTGAGGTCGGCGAATCGGGCGAAACCGATGACGGACGCTTCGCGGCATTGGCGAAGTTCCGTCGCCGCGAGCCGCATTAGCGCAGACCGGCCGCGCTCCCGTCGTTGTTGCCGAGACACCCGTTTTTGGCTAGATGTCTCGGCTCGCTCCCGAGATTAAGAGTGCCCAATGGCCGTCCCGAAGAAAAAAGTATCGCCGTCGCGCCGCAACATGCGTCGTTCGCACCATAAATTGTCGGTGCCGTCCTATGCCGAATGCCCGAATTGCGGCGAGTTGAAGCGCCCCCATCATTTATGCGAGTCTTGCGGCTACTATGACGGCCGCGAAGTGGTGCCGGCCGAACCGGCGACTGCTTGACCGGCGAGCGACGCAATTAGGTGCGGCTGCGGTGAGCGGCACGATAACGATCGCCCTTGATGCGATGGGCGGCGACCACGCGCCCGAGGTTGTACTACGCGGCGCCGATATCGCGCTCGAACGGTATCCGGCTGCGAAGTTTCTGTTGTTCGGGGTTGAGAAACAAGTCGCCCCGTTGCTCGCCCAATTGCCGCGCGTCGCCAATGTCGCCTTGATGCACCATACCGACGAGATCGTCGCCGGGGACGACAAACCGTCGCAGGCATTGCGCGCAGGACGCAATACCAGCATGCGGCTGGCGATCGACGCGGTCGCCGATGGGCGCGCCGACTGTGTGGTTTCCGCCGGCAATACCGGCGCGCTGATGGCGATCGCAAAATTTGTCTTGAAGACGCTGCCCGGCATCGATCGGCCGGCGATCGCAACATTTTATCCGACGCTGCGAGGTGAGAGCGTGATGCTCGACCTCGGCGCCAACATTGAATGCGATGCCGAGAATTTGGTTCAGTTCGCGCTGATGGGTGACGCGTTCGCGCGCAGCGTACTCGGCATCATCGAGCCGACGGTGGGTCTGCTCAATGTCGGGTCCGAGGATTTGAAAGGCAACGACGCGGTGCGCGGCGCGGCCGCTCGGTTGCGCGGTGCGGCGACCCCGATTCATTTTTACGGCTTTGTCGAGGGCGACGATATCGGCGCCGGAACGGTCGATGTAATCGTGACCGACGGTTTCACCGGCAATGTCGCGCTCAAGACCGCCGAGGGCACCGCCAAGCTGTTCACCGAGGCGCTGCGCACCTCATTCAGCTATTCGCCAATGGCCAAGATTGGCTACCTCTTCGCACGCGGCGCGCTCAAGAAATTCCGCGAACGTTTCGATCCGCGACGTTACAATGGCGCGATGTTTCTGGGGTTGGGGGGCATCGCGGTGAAGAGCCATGGCTCGACCGACGCGTTTGGCTTTGCCAATGCGATCGGCGTGGCAATCGATATGAAGGTCAACGGCTTCCTCGAGAAGATTCGCGCCGACCTCGCCCGTGTATACAGCGCGATGCCGGCGCCGCAGCCGGCGGCGTTATAGCTGCGTCCGGTGACCGGCTCACGATGAAGCTGCGTGCCCAGGTCGCTGGTTGCGGCGCCTATCTTCCCGCGAGAATTCTGACCAACGACGAGTTGGCCAAGCGTCTCGACACATCCGACGCGTGGATCCGCCAGCGTACTGGCATCGGGGAGCGCCGCATCGCCGCCGATGGAGAATTGACCTCGGACCTCGCGGTCGCGGCGGCGCGGCGCGCGCTTGAACGTGCCGGGATGAGCGGCAGCGATCTCGATCTGATCGTCGTCGCGACCGCGACCCCCGACCATACCTTTCCCGCGACCGCGACCAAAGTGCAGGCCCAACTTGGCATGAAGCGCGGCGCCGCGTTCGACATCCAGGCGGTTTGCTCCGGGTTTGTTTTCGCGCTGGCGATGGCGGACAACGCCATCCGGCTCGGCCAGGCGCGCACCGCGCTGGTGATCGGTGCCGAGACATTTTCGCGCATCCTCGACTGGCAGGACCGCGGCACCTGCGTGCTGTTTGGCGATGGTGCCGGCGCGATCGTGCTCAACGCCGTGCCCGATGGCGGACCCGGTGGCCGCGGTGTCCTGTCGACGCATCTTCATTCCGATGGGCGGCTCTACGACATCCTCTACGTCGATGGCGGCCCCTCGACGACCGGCACGACCGGCCATCTCCGGATGGAGGGACGCGAGGTATTTCGTCAGGCGGTGCAGCACCTGTCCGAGGTCGTCGAGGAGGCGCTCTCGGCGAACGGCCTCACCGGCGCCGATATTGACTGGCTGGTGCCGCACCAGGCCAATCTGCGGATCATCGACGCGATCGGCAAACGCTTGTCGCTGCGGCCGGGCCAGACGGTGATCACCATCGAGCGCCATGCCAATACCTCGGCGGCCTCGATCCCGCTGGCGCTCGACGAGGCGGTCGCTGATGGTCGCATCCAGCCGGGGCATCTTGTGCTGATGGAGGCGTTGGGCGGCGGGTTGACCTGGGGCGCCAGCCTCGTGCGTTGGTAGGAAAGACCGCGAACGGCCTCGCGACCGGCGGCTCAACGCTTTGGAATTTGACGGCGTTTTTCGGGCCGGCTAACCTTCGCGAAAGAACGGGAGGGCGGCATGGCCGGTCAGACGGTTACTCGCGCTCAGCTCACCGAGGCGGTCTATCAAGAGGTCGGGTTGTCTCGCAATGAGTCGGCCGAATTGGTCGAGTCGGTGATCGCTGAGATTTCGGATGCGCTCGAGCGCGGCGAGATGGTCAAGATTTCGTCGTTCGGCAGTTTCGCGGTTCGGCGCAAAGGGCAGCGGATCGGCCGCAACCCAAAGACCGGGCAGGAAGTACCGATCAGCCCGCGCCGGGTGCTGGTGTTCCGCGCCTCGCATGCGCTGAAGAACCAGATCAACCAGACGCTCGCTCCCGCGAGCGCGGCCAAGCGCAACACTGCTTGACGTGAGCGAAACGGGGGAGGCGGCTGCTGGCCGGCGCGCAAACAAGCGGGCGGCGGTGTTCCGCACCATCGGAGAGGTCGCCGAAGACCTTGACCTGCCGGCGCATGTGCTGCGTTTTTGGGAGTCGAGATTTTCCCAGTTAAAGCCGCTGAAGCGCGGGGGTGGGCGCCGCTATTACCGGCCGGAGGATATCGCGTTGCTGTCGCGTATCCGGCAGTGCCTGTACCAGGAAGGCTACACGATCCGCGGTGTCCAGAAATTGTTGTCGGAGGGCGGGCTCGATGCAGGCACGGCGCCGGGTGAGATCGCCCCAAGCCTCTTTCCGCTCGACCCGCTGCCCGAACCGACATCCGATGTACCAGCGCCTCCGCGCCCCGCACGCGGCTCGCGTCGCGCCTCGGGGCCCGCCGAACCCGTCGAAGCGAGCGAACTGTCATCGAAACCAACCGTGATTTCGAGCGAAGCCAGGGTTGCTCTCGAGGCGGCCGTGCAAGACCTGCTCTCGGCTCGTCAAATGCTCGACGCGCTGCTGCATAAGACCGGAGGATAAAAAGCCCTCAGCCCGCATTGTGCGGGCAAAGCGACGCGGTGTGTTCGCACAAAGCGTGCTCGCCGCTCGCGGGCGGCTATCACCACCTGCTGATCCGCGATAGGGTAGGGGAGAACGGCGGCTGAAAATTTTTGCCTGTGCACAGATAGTGCTCAGGCCGTTTGGATTAAATAATTTCACGGTGAATCAACAAGATGCCTGCCTACCAGTACATTTATGTGATGAAGGGCCTTGGGAAGAGTTACCCCGGCGGGCGCGAGGTGCTGCGTGACATTTGGCTATCGTTTTTGCCGGGCGCGAAGATCGGCGTGCTCGGGTTGAATGGCGCGGGGAAATCAACCCTGCTCCGCATCATGGCGGGGCAGGATAGGGAGTTTGGCGGCGAGGCCTGGGTTGCCGAGGGGGCGAGCGTCGGTTACCTGCCGCAGGAGCCGGTGCTCGATACTGAAAAGGATGTCTTTGGCAATGTCAGCGAGGGGCTTGCCGACACAAAGGCGCTGCTGGAGCGTTTCGAGGCGGTCAGCGCGCGCTTCGCCGAGGAACTCTCGGACGACGAGATGAACGATCTGATCGCCGAACAAGGCGATCTGCAGGAACAGATCGACCGGCTCGACGCCTGGGAGCTTGACCGGACGATCGAGATTGCGATGGACGCGTTGCGCTGCCCACCCGGCGATACGTCCGTCACCAATTTGTCGGGTGGTGAACGCCGCCGCGTCGCGTTGTGCCGTCTGTTATTGCAAAAGCCGGATTTGCTGCTGCTCGACGAGCCGACCAACCATCTCGATGCTGAATCGGTGGCATGGCTCCAGCGCTTTCTGAAGGACTATACCGGCACCGTGGTCACGGTGACGCACGACCGCTATTTCCTCGACGAGGTGGCGGGCTGGATCCTCGAACTCGATCGCGGGCACGGGATCCCGTACGAGGGAAATTATTCAGGCTGGCTCGAACAGAAACAGGCACGGCTCGCGCAGGAGGGGCGCCAAGAGGAGGCACGGCAACGCACACTTGAACGCGAACTGGAATGGGTCCGGCAGAGCCCGCGTGCCCGCCAGGCTAAGAGCAAGGCGCGGCTCCAGGCCTATGAGTCCCTCGTCGCGCAGTCCCGCGAGAAAGCGCCCGACAACGCGCAAATCGTGCTGCCGCCGGGGCCGCGGCTGGGTGACCTTGTCGTCGAGGCGAACGGCGTCAGCAAAGCGTTCGGCGACCGGCTGCTGGTCGAATCGCTCGATTTTCGTTTGCCGCCAGGCGGTATCGTCGGTGTGATCGGGCCAAACGGCGCTGGCAAGACAACACTGTTCCGCATGATGACGGGCGCCGAGGCCCCGGATGCCGGCAGCTTTCGTATCGGCGAGACCGTTAAGCTCGGCTATGTCGATCAGTCGCGCGACACATTAAAGGCCGACAACACGGTATGGCAGGAAATCTCCGGCGGCGTGGACGAGATCGATCTTAGCCGCCGCAAGATCGCCAGTCGGGCCTATTGTGCGCTGTTCAATTTCCGTGGCGCCGACCAGCAGAAAAAGGTCGGACAATTATCGGGCGGCGAGCGCAACCGTGTGCATCTGGCCAAAATGCTCAAGGAAGGCGCCAACCTGCTGTTGCTCGACGAACCGACCAATGATCTCGATGTCGACACGCTGCGCGCGCTTGAAGAGGGGTTGCTCGATTATCCGGGGTGTGCTGTGGTCATCACCCATGACCGCTGGTTTCTCGACCGTGTGGCGACGCATATCCTCGCATTCGAGGGCGACAGCCAGACCGTTTGGTTCGAGGGCAACTATGCCGACTACGAAGCCGACCGGAAACGCCGGCTTGGCGCCGCGGCCGAGCAGCCGCATCGGATCAAGTACAAGCCGCTGACGCGGCATTAAGCGCGCAGCTGAAGGCCCAGGGGATAAACAGCGGACCTTTGGTCTAACCGCTCAGTTTCTGACGCAAGCGGTCGATCAGGTATTGCACGCTGCCGCCACCTTGCTGGATGACCGATGCGAACTCATCACGCTCCGTCACCGCCATGCTCACGCCGGCGACATAGGCGTCGGTGATCTTCCAGCCACCGCTATTGACGAGATGCCACTGCACGCGGATTTTGCTGCCGTCATTGCGTGTGATCTCGCTAATGACGACTGTTTGGTCGCCCTGCGTTTGAGCGTTCAAAGCACGGAACTTCTCGCCGGCATATTGGGCGAGACGGCCGGCATAGGCTTGCGCCAGATATTCCTTTAACAGGCCCTGAAATTGCTGCTGCTGTTCCGGCGTGGCAACGCGCCAATAGCGGCCGAGGACAAAGCGGCTGATGCCGGGAATATCGAAATCCGCACCAAACAGCTCACGAAAGCGCTGCAGGCGCCGGGCCGCGGAAACGTTCGGCCCGAGCACTTGAATGGCCTGGACACCAAGTTCGTTGATAAAGGCGACTGGATCGGCCTGTGCCGCTGCGGGCGGCGGCGCAGTAACGATCGTGGCAGCAAAAATCAGGGCGACAAACGCAAACAAACGACGGGTCATCGGAGGATCAGCGCCTCGGCGTTGCCGACGGATTCATCGGGGACTTTTGAAAGTCTGCGATCGAATTGGGGACGGCAGCCGCTGGCGGCAAGGGTGAGACCATCTGATAGCTCATCGCCGGGGCCGATTTTGAGGGCAGAGCCGCGATCGTTTCGCTGGGCACCGGGGGCGGCAGGGCGCTGGCGCCCTGGAGCGGCGCGGCGTTGGGTACGTCCTCTTTCTGATGGCGAATCTGGGCGGCGCGCCGCTGCCGCGCCAGCGAGCGAATCGTCGCGTAGTAATCGAGCGAGGTACGTTCGATCTCGGCAAGGTTCTCGATGTTGCGCGAGCGTTCGTCGATCCCGGAAACGACACCGCGCGTCAAGCTGGCCCAGACCCGATTGTGATCGGCAGCCACGATATTCCCCGGATCGCCAAAGCTGTCCGCCACGTCCCCAAACAGGTCGCGCGGGTTCGAGGGACCAAGCACCGGCAGCATCAGATACGGCCCGGAGTCTACGCCCCAGGTCGCCAGCGTAATGCCGAGATCATTGGTGTGATAAGGAATGCCTAACTTGGTCGCGACGTCAAAAAATCCGCCAAACCCGATCGTGGTGTTGACCAGCGCCCGGCCAAAGGTTTCGCCCGCCAATCCAGGCTGCGCCTGTAGCACATCATTGGCGAAGGTGATCGGCGAATTAAGGTTTTGGATAAAGTCGTGGATCATGTCGCGGAACGTGTTTGGCAGCACCGCGCGATAGGCATTGGCGACCGGCACCAGCACTGCCTTGTCCACGCTCTGGTTGAATTCGAAGATCGCCCGGTTGGTGTTTTCCCACGGATCGCCATTGTCGTCCGTTCCGCCAACCACCGGCGCGGGCTGTTGCGCGGCAGCGGGGTGGCAGGCGAATATGGCGGAGGCGCTCAGCGTCGCCGCCAAAACAATCCCCGAGACAATGTGCGCTCGATAGCGGCGGTACATCAAGGCCCCTCACTTTTTCTCGGCTGGCGGCGCGGCGCGATAATGACCAATAACGTACGCGCGCAGCAAGCGATCCGTTTCGGCTATATCGGTATTATGCGTAGAAATCGTTAACTATATTGCCTCTTCCCGATGCGGGAGAGCGTTGCGAGGCGCGGAGCGCGCGATTGCGTGGCAGGTAACTATAGGCCGATCGCGACCGGATTCGCAAATTGGCTTGACGATATAAAGATATCTTTATATGTTTGATCGATGGCAGACGCCATCGACGATAACGCCCCTCTAGGTGATTTGCTGGCTGCGCTGCGTGCCGTCGCGGAGCCAACGCGGCTGCGGCTCCTCGTTCTTTGCGCGCGCGGTGAGCTGACGGTCAGCGAGCTGGCGCAGATCCTCGGACAAAGCCAGCCGCGTGTTTCCCGTCACTTGAAGCTTTTATGCGAGGCTGGGCTTCTCGATCGTTTTCGTGAGGGGAGTTGGGTGTTCTACCGGCTCAGCGGCGGCGGCAATGCGGGCGCGCTTGCCGGCCATCTTGTCGCCGCTTGCAACGACCGCGAACCGCCGCTCGCGCTCGATTTGCAACGCCTTGCGGCAATCAAACAGCAGCGCGCCGATCGCGCTGCCACCTATTTCCGCGAGAATGCGCCGCGCTGGGGCGAAATCCGCTCGCTTTACATCGACGAGCGCGAGGTCGAGGCGGCGCTGATCGAGATTGTCGCCGCCGCCGCGCCGCGCGATCTGCTCGATGTCGGCACCGGCACCGGGCGAATTATCGAAGTGCTCGCGCCCTGCGTCGATCATGCGCTGGGCGTCGATCAGTCACGCGAAATGCTGGCGGTTGCTCGCGTCAATCTCGAACGCGCGGGGGCCGCGAATGGCATGGTGCGGCTTGGCGACATGTATCAGCTGCCGCTGCCCGACGCCTCGTTCGATGCGGTGGTGATCCATCAGGTGCTGCATTACGCCGACCGGCCGGCCGTGGCGATTGCCGAGGCGGCGCGCGTGCTGCGGCCCGGCGGCGTCCTGATAATCGTCGATTTTGCGCCGCATGTGCTCGAATTCCTGCGTGACGAGCATGCGCATCACCGGCTCGGCTTTGCCGATGCCGAGGTTGCGGAATGGTGCCGCGAGGCCGCGCTGGACCCGGCGCCACCGCGCCATCTCGCCGGCGATCCGCTGACCGTGGCGATCTGGACCGCGTTTCGGCAGCCCGCGGCGCGCGTCAACGCGCGCGCGGATCTCGCCTCCCCGGAAGAGGTGCTTCAGCCATGATGGCCACGCACGATGCCCAGCGCCGCATTACCGACCGGCAACAAGCGGCCCCGCCGCGCGGCCTGCTTTCGGCCGATCCGGCGCATGATTTCGACGCAGCGCCGCCGCGCATCTCGTTCGAATTCTTCCCACCGAAAACGCCCGAGATGGAGGCGCGGCTGTGGGAGGTGGTCAAGCGCGTCGAGCCGCTGGCGCCGCGCTTTGTATCGGTGACTTACGGTGCCGGCGGCTCGACCCGCGAGCGTACCCACGCGACGGTGCGCCGTATCCGCGAGGAAACGGCGCTTGAACCGGCGGCGCATCTGACCTGCGTCGCCGCGACCCGCGAGGAAATCGATGCGGTCGCCCAGGCCTATTGGGATGCCGGCATCCGCCATATTGTCGCGCTGCGCGGCGATCCCCCCGGAGGGATGGGCAGCGGCGAGCGCTATGCGCCGCATCCCGGCGGCTACGCCTTTGCAGCGGAGCTGGTGGCTGGGCTGAAGCGGGTCGCGGATTTCGAGATCAGCGTCGCCGCCTATCCCGAGATGCATCCCGAGGCGGAAAGCGCGGGGCACGACCTCGACAATCTCAAGGCCAAGCTCGATGCCGGCGCCAATCGGGCTATCACCCAGTTCTTTTTTGATGTCGAACTATTCCTGCGCTTTCGCGACCGCGCCGCCGCTGTGGGCATAAGCGTGCCGATCGTGCCCGGTATCCTGCCGGTCACCAATTTCGCTCAGCTGAGGCGCATGGCTGGAACCTGCGGCGCGTCGATCCCCGATTGGATGGCGGCGCATTTTGACGGGCTTGACGACGACCCCGACACGCGCCGGCTGGTCGCCACGTCGCTTGCCGCCGAGCAGTGCCGCCGGCTCCAGGCCAACGGGTGCAACGAGTTCCATTTCTACACGCTCAACCGCGCCGACCTGATCGTCGCGATATGTCACCTGCTCGGCGTTCGCGCACCCAAAGCGGTCGCCGCGTGAAACATGGTGATTTTAGCCATCAACCTCGTCTTTCCCGCGAAAGCGGGAACCCAGGGCACGCGACGAAACGGCGACTCCTGGACCCCCGCCTTCGCGGGGGTGACGACTGAATTTGGTGTTTTGGTTCAACCATGACCCACATCCTTGACTACCTCGCCGACCGGGTGCTGCTGTGCGACGGTGCGATGGGCACCGAGGTGCAAGCGCAGAACCTCGACATCGTCCACGACTTTCACAATCACGAGAACTGCACCGAGATCCTGACCGAGAGCCGGCCCGATCTGGTGCGCGACATCCATCGCGGCTACCTAGCGGCGGGCAGTGACGCGATCCAGACCAACAGCTTTGGCGGCTCGCCGATCACCCTCAACGAGTTCGGCATCGCCGAGAAAGCGTTCGCGCTCAACAAGGCGTCGGCGGAGCTGGCGCGCGAGACGATCGCCGAGTTCGCGCATGACGGCCGCAAGCGTTTTGTCTTCGGATCGCTCGGGCCGGGCACCCGGCTGCCGAGCCTCGGCCATGTCGCCTATCAGCCGCTGGAAGACGCGCTGACCCGGCAATGCGACGGGCTTATCGAAGGCGGCGTCGACGCGATCCTGATCGAAACCTGTCAGGACCCGCTGCAGATCAAGGCCGCAGTTAATGGCGCCAAGCGCGCCCGCAGAGCCGCCGACAAGGACATTCCGATCTTCGTTCAGGTCACGGTCGAGACCACCGGCACGCTGCTGGTCGGCGCCGATATCGCCGCGGCAGCAACGATCATCGAGGCACTCGGGGTCGACGCCCTCGGCCTCAATTGCGCAACCGGCCCGCGCGAAATGGCCGAGCATGTCAAATGGCTCGGGGATAATTGGCCGAGATTCATCTCGGTGCAGCCCAACGCCGGGTTGCCCGAGCTGGTCAGCGGCCGCACGCAATATCCGCTGACGCCGGAAGAACTGAGTCAGTGGCTTGAACGCTTTGTGCTCGAAGACGGCGCCAACATCATCGGTGGCTGCTGCGGCACCAATCCCAGCCATATTGCCGCGCTCGATGCGATGCTGAACCGCATCGGCCGTGACCGGCGGCGCCCGGTCCCAAAACGGCGCCAGGTGACCTGGGCGCCCGCCGTCGCCTCGCTCTACGGCCAGGTCACATTGCGCCAGGAAAACGCCTACCTGTCGATCGGCGAACGCTGCAACGCCAACGGCTCGCGCGCCTTCAAGCGGTTGCAGGACCAGAACGATTGGGACGGTTGCGTCGAGATGGGGCGCGAGCAGGTCAAGGAAGGCTCACATACGCTCGATCTCTGCACCGCCTTTGTCGGACGTGATGAAATCGCCGACATGACCGAGATGGTGACCCGCATGCGCGGCGCGGTGAACGCGCCCCTCGTCGTCGATTCGACCGAATTCCCGGTGCTCAAAGCCGCGATGAAGCTCTATGGCGGCAAGCCGATCATCAACTCGATCAATTTCGAGGACGGCGAGGAGGCCGCGCATAAGCGGCTCGAACTGGCGCGCCGCTTTGGCGCCGCGGTGATCGCGCTGACCATCGACGAGCGCGGCATGGCCAAGGAGGTCGAGGACAAGGTCGCGGTCGCCAAGCGGCTTTATGATTTCGCCGTCAACCAGCACGGCCTGCCGCCATCGGACCTGCTGTTCGATCCGCTGACCTTTACGATCTGCACCGGCAACGAGGACGACCGCAAGCTTGGCCACAACACGCTCGATGCGATCGAGCGCATCAGCAAAGAGTTGCCGGACTGCCAGATCATCCTCGGCCTCTCCAACATATCCTTCGGTCTCAACCCGCCGGCGCGGCAGGTGCTGAATTCAGTATTTCTCGACCACGCGCTGAAGCGCGGCATGACCGGCGCGATTGTGCATTTCTCGCGCATCCTGCCGCAGCACCGCATCCCGCCCGCCGAATGGCAGAAAGCCGAGGATCTGATCTTCGACCGCCGCCGTGAGGGGTATGACCCGCTGCAGGCGTTTATCGCGCTGTTCGAGGACCGTGCGGTCGAAAAAACCGAAAAGAAGGGCCGGCCGGAAAAGATCGAGGAGCGGCTCGCCTACCGGATCGTCGAGGGCGACCGGCTCGACCTCGAAGCCGATCTCGACTTGGCGATGCAGAGTTACGCGCCGCTCGACATCATCAACGAGCATCTGCTCGGCGGCATGAAGACGGTCGGCGAGCTGTTCGGTGCCGGCAAGATGCAGCTGCCCTTTGTGCTGCAATCAGCCGAGACGATGAAGACTGCGGTCAAATATCTCGAACCGCATATGGAGCGCGTCGAAGGTCAGGAGAAGGGCACGGTGGTGCTCGCGACGGTGCGCGGCGACGTGCACGACATCGGCAAGAACCTCGTCGACATCATCCTCACCAATAACGGCTATCGCGTGGTCAATCTCGGCATCAAGCAACCGATCGGCGCGATCGTCGAGGCTGCCGAGGAGCATCATGCTCACGCGATCGGCATGTCGGGGTTGCTGGTCAAGTCGACCGTGGTAATGCGCGAGAACCTCGAAGAGATGAGCCGCATGGGGCTCGACGTGCCGGTGATGCTCGGCGGCGCCGCGCTCACCCGGCGCTATGTCGAGGAGGATTGCGTCCACGCCTACGATTCGGGCCGCGTCGCCTATGCGCGCGACGCCTTTGACGGCCTCGCCTTGATGGACCGGATTGTCGGCAACGATTTCGACGGCTATCTCGCCGATGTGCAGGACAAGAACCGCGGCCGTCCCAAAAACGAGAGCCGCAAGCTCGGCCGCGCCGCCGATCCGCGGCCGCAGCGCCCGGTGGACCTTGAAGACATCCGCATTCGTCGCGCCGAGCTGACTGTCGGGGTCAAGGTGCCGGCGCCGCCGTTTTGGGGGCCGCGCGTGCTGGAAAGCGTGCCGGCCAAGACCATCGCCGGCTACCTCAACGAGCGCATGCTCTACCAGTTTCAGTGGGGGTTCCGCAAAGAGGGCCGCTCGCTCGACGAGTACAAGAAATGGGCGCGCACCGAATTGCGCCCGGTGCTGTCGCGGGTCATGGACCAGGCGATCCGCGAGAAGATTTTGGAGCCGCAGGCCTCCTATGGGTATTGGCCCTGCGCCGCGCAGGGCAACGCGGTGGTGCTGTTCGACCCCGACGGCAACGGGCGCGAGGTCGCGCGCTTCGATTTTCCGCGGCAGAACAAGCGCGACGGCCTCTGCATCGCCGATTTCTTTCGCGACATCGACCAGAAAGAGCGCGACGTGATCGGCCTCCAGGTGGTGACGATGGGCCGCCGCGCCTCGGACGCGGCGCGCGAATGGTTCGCCGCCGACCGATATCAGGACTACCTCTATTTGCACGGTCTCTCGGTCGAGATGGCCGAGGCCTTCGCCGAATACGTCCACAAGCGCATCCGCGGCGAACTGGGCTTCGCGGCCGAGGAAGCGCGCGACCACGACGAGATGCTGGCCCAGGGCTATCGCGGCAGCCGCTATTCCTTTGGCTACCCAGCCTGCCCCAACCTCGCCGACCAGGCGCAACTGCTGGCGCTGCTCAAGGCGGACGAAATCGGCATCGGCCTGACCGAGGAAGACCAGCTCTACCCCGAGCAATCGACCTCGGCCATCGTCGTCCACCACCCGCAGGCAAAATACTTTTCGGTGTAAGCTCCCGAGCGTCGTTGGCCGATACTTCGCCTTGGCCGGTTTTGGTCCGGGCAAATATGAGTATGCAAGCGAGAAGTTTCTCGCTGGCGCTCGCCCGCCTCGCCCGTCATCCGCATGTAAGCGCCACCTCGTTTTTGCGCGGTCGGCGAGCAAAAACGAGGCGTGGGTGAGGACAGTTTTTGCGACACGAAAACATCGACACCCTAATCTAAGATTACCGTCTCGGGGATACGGTTCGCTCCGTCCCGCGTAGTACCGGCTGATGAAGCTTGCTTTGAGAAAACGCGCGTTATCCGCTCTTTTTGCGAGATATGATGACCATAATAGACGTACTGCCGCCGCCAAGACGATCGCGACGCAGAGTCGTCATCTTTCTCGGCACGTTCCTGCCGGCCCTTATCGCGAGCTTGAGCTACGTCTATCTGCGTCCAGCCGAATATCGCGCTGCAGCGCGATTGCATATCGCGCCGGCAGCGGCGGTCTCACAGCCCGCCGAAACCGAACAGACGCCGACGCTGACAACCGACGCGACGTCATTTCTCACCGAAGTACAGGCTCTGACAAACCGCCCGCTGCTACAAGAGGTCCTCGAGCGCCTCAAACAAGATGGCTCCATCGCCGGGACAAATCTGGGCGCCGATCCGGTCGGCGCAATTCAGGGCATGTTGCACGCTGAACCGGTTAAGGGGACGCACATCGTCGAACTTTCGGCCGTGGCCGCCAAGCCGCAACTGGCTGCGACCCTTGTCAATGCGGTCGCAGGAATTTACCGGCAACATGTCGCCGACTCCTATAAGGCGCACACCTCGGACGTCTACGGCGATGTCAGCGCCGAAGTTGACGCACTCGACAATCAGGTGGCGGCGCGGAGACAAGCAATCGATGCGTTTCGCCAGCGCTACGATATCGTATCGATGGAGCACAAGGAGAACGACGTCCTCGCGCAGGTCGAGGGTTTGAACAAAGCCTATACCGAAGCCAAAGAGCGGCTGGCGAAAGCCCAGGCTCACCTGCAGACCCTGACGGCGGCAACCGCCGCCGGGCGGGGTGTCGTCCGCGCCAAGGACGATCCGACCCTTGCCGCGATGGAGCAGCGAAGTTCGCTGTTGCATGAGCAACTGCGCGATCTACAGCGTCGCTTTACCCCGCAATATCTCGCCATCGACCCCAATGCGACCGCGCTTCAGGCGCGCTTGAAAGACCTCGACGAGCAACTGACGGCAGAGCGCACGGCGAGCGCGCACGCCGCGCTCGCGGAGGCGCAGCAGGAAACGTCGGCCGCCCAAGCCTCGGTCGACCAGCTTCAGCGTGACGTGGCGAATAACCAAAAGCAGGCACAAGAGTTCGCCACGCATCTCAGCGAGTACAAAACCCAGCGAGCCGACCTTGACCACCTCGAAAGCATGCATCGAGCGGCGCTTGATCGTCTGACCAAAATGAAGGCGAGCGAGGCGGAACGCGCGCCGCAGGTCGAGCTTGTGGAGGCCGCGATTCCCACGAACGAGCCGTGGCGACCCGACTACCGCCGCGATGCGATCATCGCCGTCGGAGGATCACTCGTCTTCGGGCTGTTTGCAATTTGGCTCGCCGACTTCCTCGCCGGACCCTCGCCGTCACCGGCCATGCTGATGCAACACTCGTGGGCGCCGCCGCCGCTGGGAATTGACGCGGCGAGCGCCCGCCTGTCGCTGGAGGCCCCTGTTGCGGGGCAGCTACTGGCGCCGGAGCCGTTGCCGCGCGAACTTACCGATGCCGAGATTACTTCCCTCATCACCGCTGCGGCGCCCGATGCTCGCCTGGCAGTGGTTGCCTTGCTGACGGGTTTGACTACCGACGAACTCCTCGCGCTGCGTCCGGACGATATCGATCTGTCATCGGGGGTGATCAACGTGGCTGGAAAGTCCGCTCGTACTATCCCCCTGGTAGACCCGCTCCGGGGCCTGTTGATCGCTCGTCAGCCGGCTCATCCGGGTTCGGGGGCTGCGCTGGTGAGCGATGCGACGGGAAATCCTCTGGCGGCCGGCGGAGTCGAGAAACTGGTTTTATACGCCGCCTACGATGCCGGCCTCGATAGGGCAGAGGAGGTGACGCCTGCCCTGCTCCGTTACACTTACCTCTGTTATTTGCTGCGGCAGGGGATTCGCGCCGCCGATATTTCGGCCGTCATCGGCGACGTACCGCAGAATGAGCTGACCGCCTGTATGCGAATCAATTCAACTCGTGAACGGCAACCGCTGGAGTTGATTGACCGAATTCACCCGGCTCTGAGAGCCTGACCAATTCGGTGATCGTTGCCCCAATCTCACCGACCGGGTGCAATTGCTGGCGTTGCTCAAGGCCGACGCAATCGGGATCGCCCTGACCGAGAAAGACCAGCTCGACCCCGAGCAATCGACCTCGGCGATCGTTGTCTACCACCCGCAGGCGAAATACTTTTCGGTGTAGAACGCCATCGCCAAACAGAATTGCGCTCCTGTCGTCATGGCCGGACTTGATCCGGCCATCCACGTCTTTGGGCACTTGCCGCCGCGCGGCCCACAATCGATGATTGAGGCGTGACGCCGGAAGAATTCATCGCGAAGTGGCGCGGCAACACGCGCACCGAACGCGCCGCCGCGCAGCATCATTTTCTTGATCTCTGCGATCTGCTCGGCGTCGAAAAGCCGGGCACCCGCGATTACGAATTCGAGAAATCGACGCGCAAGATCGGCGATACACAGGGTTTCGCCGATGTCTGGAAAGACCGTTGCTTCATCTGGGAATACAAGGGCGACCGCAAAAACCTCGTCCAGGCCTATGCACAGCTGAAGCAGTACGCCGACGCATTCGAAATGGCGAGCTTGTTCGACACGCCCGAGCCGGATGGCGGCCAGCATAGGCTGTTCGCGGCCCCGGCGGCGAATCGCGGCGTCGGCATCCATTACACCGACGAAGCGACGATCATGAAGATCATCGAGCCGGTGGTGCTGGCGCCGCTGCGCCGCGAATGGGAGGAGATCAAGGAGCAAATCCGTGCGCTCGATGCGCGCCGCGAGCGGGCGACCGCGCCGGCCGCGAAGGCCAAGCTGATCGAGGAGGCGCGGACGCTCTACCGCGGTTTCCGCGAACGACTCGGCCAGTATCGGGTGCTCGACCCGGCCTGCGGCTCGGGCAATTTTCTCGCGCTGGCGCTGCGTCACCTCAAGGATTTCGACCTCGCGGTGCTCGACGAGTCCAAGGCGCTCGGCCTGCCGCCCGATGATTTCCGCGTCGGCCCGGAGGCGGTCAAGGGCATCGAGATCAACGGCTACGCCGCCGAATTGGCGCGCCTGACCGTATGGATCACCGAACTGCAATGGCAGCTCAGCAAGGGACTCGGCCTGACCCGCCGTCCGATCCTCGACAAGCTCGACGGCATCATCCGCGCCGACGCGCTGCTTACGCCGAGCGGCCGCGACGTCGACTGGCCTGAGGCGGATGTGGTGGTCGGCAACCCACCTTGGGTCGGAAATAAGCTAATGCGGCGGAAAATGGGAGATACTTACGTCGAAAGGTTATTCTCGACCTTCGATGGTCGCGTTTCCGGGGAGTCCGACCTCGTTTGCTATTGGTTTGCCAAAACATGGGAAGGTGTGCGAGAGGGCCGGCTCAAAAGAGCAGGACTCGTAGCCACGAACTCAATACGCGGAGGCGCCAACCGGCGCGTTGTTGATCGCATCGCTCAGCAAGGGTTGATATTCAGCGCCTGGCAGGACGAGCCCTGGGTCCTTGACGGAGTAGCTGCACGAGCCTCACTGATTTGCTTTGTATCGAACGACGGGGAAAATCAATGCTATCTCGACGGGCGTCTCGTTACGCACATTAATTCTGACTTGTCGACGGCGATTAATTTAACGCCAAATAAGGTCTTGGCCGAAAATTCTGCCGTTGCATTCAGCGGAATTTCAAAGAAAGGTAAATTTGAACTGCCCGGAAATGCCGCTCGGAAGTGGCTCAATTTGCCCATTAATCCGAACGGCCGGCCAAATCTTGATGTTCTGTCGCCGTGGTGGAATGGCGACGATATAACAGGGCGGCCACGCGATTTTTGGATTGTGAATTTCCCAGAACGGACCGTAGAGGATTCGGCTCTCTATGCGGCACCTTTCGAGGGTGTGGAGAGGGTTGTGCGCCCTGTGCGCTCGAAATCTCGATCTGAATTAGAGCGAAAAAATTGGTGGAAACTTGCACGGCGTGCACCAGCCATGTTCGCTGCAGTTAAAAGCCTGAGGCGATTTCTTGTGACGCCTGAGACTGCGAAGTACCGCAATTTCGTGTGGTGTCCACGGTCGGTCGTCCCCGACAAGAATCTGGTCGTTATTGCCAGAGACGACGACGCGGCGTTCGGAGTTCTTCAAAGCAGATTTCACTCCGCTTGGGCGCTCAAACTCGGAACCAGCTTGGAAGATCGACCTCGCTACACGTCCAGCACCACCTTTCGAACCTTCCCCGAAGGGCTGACACCGAACATCCCGGCCGCCGACTACGAGAACGATCCGCGCGCCATTGCGATCGCTGAGGCGGCGCGGCAGCTTGACCGGCTGCGTAACGCTTGGCTCAACCCGCCCGACCTCATCCGCATCGAGCCGGAGGTCGTGCCGGGCTATCCCGACCGCATTCTGCCCAAGGATGCGGCGGCCGAGAAAATCCTCAAGATCCGCACCCTGACCAATCTCTACAACGAGCGCCCGGCCTGGCTCGCCAACGCCCATCGCGATCTCGACGCGGCGGTCGCCGGCGCCTATGGCTGGCCCGCCGACATCTCCGAGGAAGACGCGTTGGCGCGGCTGTTGGCGCTCAACCTCGAACGCGCCGCGGCAGGACGTTAGGGGTCTCCTTTTCTGTCATTCCCGCGAAAGCGGGAACCTATAAGCACGGACAGTCGCCAAGATGGCACCGTCTCCGTTCATGGTTCCGGATTCGCGCCTCCAACTCGCTCCGGAATGACATTGAAGGCTGGTCCCTCTTGACAAATGTTCCTGTTATGTTCATGTTGATGGCTCGTTGATTGAAAGCCGAAACCGGAGCTTGGCAAGCGGGCGGTTCGTTCGGGCGGACAAGGACCAACAAACGACGAGCGCGCTGCTGGGGCCATAATAAAGAGAACGCCCCTGAATCCCGCTCACCCGCGCAACATCCTCGCTCGCTTCTTAAACCGGAATTAGGCGGTGAATAGGATTGGCGGCGGTAAATTGCCGCGCGGCTCGGAAGCTTCTGTGCGGGTTGGCCGTGCCGCGCGTTAATGCGGCATGAGCGATCTTGCAGCGCCTCCCCATCACGGCGTCGACACGGGACGGCGCGATTTCCTGTTGCTGGTCACGGGCGCGCTGGGCTTGGTGGGCGCGGCGTCAGCCCTGTGGCCGTTTATCGATTCGCTGGAGCCGGCGGCCGATACGCTCGCTGCGGGCGCGCCGGTCGATGTCGATCTGTCACCGATCAAGCCGGGGCAGCAAATCACCATCGCCTGGCGCGGCCGGCCGATCTGGGTACTGCGGCGCACCGACGCCGAACTCAAGATGCTGCAATCGCCCAAGGACACCGGGCTGCTGCGCGACGCCGACTCGACGGCGCATCAGCAGGCGAAATACGCCCAGAACTGGCATCGCTCGATCAAGCCCGAATGGTCGGTGCTGGTCGGCATCTGCACACATCTCGGCTGCATCCCCAATTTCGAGCCGCTGGGCGGCGGTGGTGAGATGGGACCGGGCTGGCCGGGCGGTTATTTCTGCCCCTGCCACGGGTCGAAATACGATCTCGCCGGGCGGGTGTTCGCCGGGGTGCCGGCGCCTTACAACCTGCCGGTGCCGCCCTACCGCTTTATCAGCGACAGCAAGATCCGCATCGGTGAAAACCCGCAGGGCACGGAGTTCGACCTGACCGAGATCGAGCAGATTTAGCCGCCGCGCGCGGGTGCAGCGCCTCGCCATAACGGTCGTTTCGTGCTATCTCCGCGCGCATGAAGCGACACCAGATTGCCGTGATGGGCGGTTCGGGTTTTGTCGGACGCTATATCGTCAAGCGCCTGGCCGAGCGCGGCGAGGTGCTGACGGTCGGCGGTCGGCGCGCGGCGGACGCGCTGTTCCTCAAGCTCAAAGGTGATGTCGGCCAGGTCGGGTTGGTCAATATCGCCATCGACGCGCCGGAAGACATGCTGCGCGCCTTTGTCGCCGAGAAGGACGCGCTGGTTAATTGCGTCGGCATTCTCTACGAGCGCGGCAGCCAGAAATTCGATGCGATGCACCATACGGCGCCTGCCAAGCTGGCGCGGCTGGCGCGCGAGGCGGGGGTCGAGCGGCTGGTGCATATCTCGGCGGTTGGTGCCGACCCGCGCTCGTCCTCGGCCTATGGGCGCTCCAAGGCGGCCGGCGAGCAGGCGGTGAAGGACGCCTTCCCGACCGCGACGATCATCCGGCCATCGATCGTGTTCGGGCCGGAGGACGATTTCTTCAACCGCTTTGCGGCTCTGGCGATGTTGTCGCCGTTCATGCCGCTGATCGGCGGCGGCGACACGCGGTTTCAGCCGGTCTATGTCGGCGATGTCGCGAGCGCGTTGGTGCGCGTACTCGACGATCCGGCGACCGCGGGGCGCACCTACGAGCTCGGCGGCCCCAAGGTCTACACCTTCCGCCAGCTGATGGAATTGATGCTCGGCGAGATCAAGCGGCATCGCCGGTTTGTCGATGTGCCCTACGGACTCGCCGCCTTTAAGGCGAAGTTCCTGGCGCTGCTGCCAAAGCCGCCGCTGACCCCCGACCAGGTCGAGATGCTGAAAGGCGACAATATCGTCGCGTCGGGTGCGCTCGATCTGCGCACGCTCGGTATCGAGCCGACCGCGGTCGAGGCGATCCTGCCGACCTATCTCGACCGCTTCCGCCGCGGCGGCTGGTACGATCGCCGCCGCGCGGTTGCGTGACCCGCCGAGGATGCGTCGCGGCCGCAGGGGTGATTGCCAAGAAGCGTGAGCGCTTCGTCCTTCTGGTCAAGGCGAGACGTTTGAGGCCGCGTAATCACGACGGATCGAACTTGAGAATGCGCATGAGGTGAGCGAACAGCATTTCGACCTTTTGCGCTGGTAACACGAGATCTGGTAGGCCTCGGTTTGGCGATGTCGCGGGCGAGATCGCGCAAGCCTTCATGGATTGAGCGAGGGACCTTGCGCGCTGGTGTGTTGGGGCAGCAGCGCGGCTTCAGAGGGCACGCCTCGCAGTCCCGCGTGCTGGCCCGGGAACGCTTCGAGTTGTCCTGCAACGCGCCGGTTCGCGGTGTCGTAAACCGCCGACGATAGTCTTCAGGCCGACAACACATGGAAGCTGTCGGAATGAACGACGACATTTGCATCAGCGCGTCTTTGGCCATCGGTCTGCCGTTTGAAAATGTCCCTGAACCGCCGTTTGTTTGCGCTGGACCATCAGCTCAAAAGCGAATTATAGCAGCGCCAGAAGGTGCCTCCCCGCCCACGCCAGAAAAGTCAGCCAGACGACCATCGTCGCGCCCAACAGGCCGACGATCAGGATATTCGCGGCCCAGCCGACAACCGTGCGCAAACCGCGGTGCCGCAGAGCCGCAGCAACCTCTTGCTTTTGACCACGGCTCGCGGTTGAGCGGGTTTCGGAAGAGCGATGACGCTCGGTGACATTTGATCGGACGAATTCGTCGATACCAGGGCTCGCAAGCGGATCGTCGTCCGCGGTCTTTTGCGGCTCATGAGCAAAACGGAGCATATCGAATATAGCAGCGGCAATAAGGCTTTAAGGTTCCTGCGTCCCAACCTAAGGAACGCTGCTGCCGGATTACCTTGGAATCACGGCGGAAATTGTTCCGCCCGTAACAGATCGGCGGCGAGCAGCCCGGCACCGTGCAGCGGAACCTTGAATTTTTGCGACGGCTTGCTAGGAGGTCACCGGCGCGAATGTCAGGAACCGAGCCCCCAGCGGTTCTAATCACGCCCTATCTGCAGCTTCCGCTCAGAACCCTTCGCCGGGCCTGCGAGGACAGCGGGCGTTTTGCTGGCGAGGAAGCCTGTAATGCATGCGCCGTGCAGCAACTTTGCCAATCGAACCTGCGCAGGAATGCGCGGGGTCACAACGATTTTCGATGTGAAAGGGCTGGCGATGGAAGAAGAGAGGGCAATTATTAAGCTCAACCTGCGGCATTATCGCGAGTTGCTGAGGCTCCCTATGGATGATGCCAAGCGAGCGCGGGTTAAGGCACTTGTTGCCGAGGCCGAAGCGCATTTAGCAGGTCGGCCGCTTGACCCATCACACGCGCAGTGTTGATGGGTTGATAACCAACTCGGCCTCGTGCCGCAGCGTCTCGTAGCATTCGCAGGCACCTTGCTCCAAGGCACGCCGGTCTCGAATGGTAAGGGCGGCGTAGTGGTAACCAATCAGCCCTTCCTTCTGGATTGCCTGCAAGATCAGCGAGAGGCGCGATCGGCTCACACCCATCATCAGCGCGAGGAACTCATGCGTCAGTGAAAAGGTGTCCCTCTGGACGGCGTCGTGGGTCGTTAACAACCACCTACAGCATCGCTGCCGCATCGTATGCAGCCGATTACAGGCGGCCGTCTGAGCCAACGAACTGACGCGATATTGCATATATCGCGAGATCAGCGCCTGAAGCAGCGGGTTCCGTAATATCTCGGCTTTGAGCGCGGGCGTGCTGATCCGATGCGCCGCGCCATCAACCTGGACAATTGCCTCGAACGTCGGCTGTACCATGCCGAACAATGCCGGCACCCCGATGAGCCCTTCCGGGCCGACCACGCCGATTTCCACGGTTCGCCCATCCATCATGGTCTTGACGAGCGACACTAGACCGTAATCGGGAAAATAAATCGCCGGACTGGCTACGCCTGGTTCGACAAGTACCTTTTTGCGTTGCAAGTGGACCGGCTCAAGGTGATCGGACAGGTGAGACAGACTCTCCGCGGGAAACGCCGCCAGTAAGAGATTTCGTCGTGGGTGCGCTCCCGATTGCAAGGTCCGCCTTTCCACCCAGCAGCAGCGGAGGTGCACCTCAGTTGCCTTGGTTCAGCACACAATTGGCCTAACTGTTTGAGTTGTCGATATTCAAGGTAAGATTTAGGTATGCCACCTGACCTTAAAATTGACTCGCCCGTTTGAGAGGTCACCGAAGGGATGTATCCCGTCAGGAAAGCGTAAGATTCATGACGGGCGATGAACGCGGATGTAAAAAGAGCGCACAGCGCTAATCGGTTGCTTTCGGCGACGAGCGCGGCGGATTTCTTGATCCTGAGGCCGGCGCTGGAGCTGGTGACGCTTGAGCCGCGCTCGGTTCTCGTCGATGTCGGTGAGCCGATACAGCACGTCTATTTCCCGCATTCGGCGGTGATTTGCCTGATGGCCGTGATGGGAGAGCGGGAGATCGCAGAGACGGCAACCGTTGGACCGGAAGGCGTTGTCGGCATCGAAGTTCTTCTCGGCAAACCGACCGCGATGCATCGAACCTTGGTCCAAGTACCGGGCGCAGCCTCCCGGGTCGGGGTACGCGAATTCTCGGTTGCCGTCCAGCAAAGCGGCAGCTTGCGCGCGCTGCTGCTCCGTTATATCGGCGCTTTTCTCGTCCAAGTGACCCAATCCGTCGCCTGCAACAGTCTTCACAGATTGGAAGAGCGCTGCTCGCGTTGGCTGCTGATGGCGCATGACCGAGCGCATCGCGACGAGTTTCAGCTCACGCAGGACTTTCTCGCGGACATGCTGGGTGTGCACCGGCCGACGGTGACGATTGTCGCCCGCACGCTGCAGGCAGCTGGGCTCATCAACTACAGCCGCGGCAGGTTGACGATTGTCGATCGGCAAGGCCTCGAAGACAGCGCGTGCGAGTGCTATGGCATCGTCAGGCGCGCCTACGAGGAAATCTTTGGCTAAAATCACCGCCCACCATTGACGGGCTAAAAATCGACCGCTAGCGTCAGGTACCGTACGGTAAGGTTCCTGACGCATGAGGATGACGAAGCTGTTCGCGACTCTCTGAAGCTCACCCTTGAGACGCACAGCGTCGATGTGGAAGCCTTTGGTTCGGGCGGGGAGTTTTTGCAGGGCTACCGCCCGCGGGCGCGCAGCTGCTTGTTGCTCGATCAGAACCTTGAGACTACGACGGGCCTTGAGTTCTTGCGGTCCGCAGAGTTTCGCAGACTGAACCTGCCCGTCCTGCTGATCACCGCGGCCGGGAACAAGCGTGTTCGCGACGCGGCTTATGAGGCAGGCGTTGTCGGATTTCTTGAGAAACCATGGAAACCGTCAGAACTGCTCGCGATGGTCTACGCCATATCAGCGCAGTAGCGCGGGACGCTTATCGCGCCGGGTCGTACACGTCCGACCTTGAACAGCCAGAAATAAAAATAGGGTCAGGGAGAAGCACATGTTGTCTGACTGGAACGAGAAAGGTCTTGATCAGGCTAGCGCACGGCGCGCGGGCGGAGGCGCTTTTCTCACGAAAAAGCCCCCAAGCCGCACCACCGTCCACGAATCCGACCGCGGCGCAACAGTCCGTCCGCAAGCGGCGTGTCTTAGCGGCTACACGGCCACCGGTAGGTCAAGATGACTCAAAGATATTTTAGAATAAAAGTCACGTCGTCGTCCGGTAGTGTCTGGAGACACTACCCGTCGTTCGAACCGTCCGTTTTGACCCCAACTCACCGTTCGGACGCTTCGAAATATCGCGTTGGTGTGGGATTTTTGAGCTACGACGGTGGCAACGGTCAGACGAGGGCGGCTTCGCACCGCCGATCAGGCATCACGTGCTCTTGAGCAGGCAGCGAGCCGAAACTTGCAGGAGAGCTCGGAAATCCTACGGGCGAATATCACCCGCTATCGGCGGGTGCTATCGGCTGGGTCCGGAGACGTTGGCGAGAAGCGCATCGTTAAGAAGATGCTGGCTGACGCTGAGGCAATGCTCGGCGCCGCGAAGTCTAGGCGCTGGTCCTGCCTGCGGTTCTCTGAGATACGTACAGTTACGTATGGTACCTGACGCAAAGCACCCGTACCATCATGCATCGGTACTGCCTTCGGCACGGTATCGCCTGAGAGACAAGGCGCGCTCCCGCTGTACCGCATCGATGGGAGCACTCTCATATCCCGCTATCATGTCCATTTCGTCGATCACGGCGACAATATCCGCGCCACCTATCGCATCGAGTGTGCGGATGACGGGGAGGCTATAGAAACCGGCCATCGCCTCAACCTGCTGCCCACCATGACCGCCGGCTTCGAAGTCTGGGAAGACGAACGGCTGGTCCACCGGCACCGAAATTAGGGACTGCGTGGGGCGCCCAATCCTACCTCATGCCGCCAAAAAGCCCGGCGGGCGAACCCGCCGGAAGGCTTGTCGGGGCGAATGCACCCTAGGCCTCCTGCTTGTCAGGGGAGACGGAGCGGCCTGTGGTACTCGCAAACTTGTCTCGATCAACCCAATGCACGCGTTGATCCAGATCAACTTAGACGATTATTGAGCCGCCGGTAACCCGTACCGTGTCCTGAACGGGCCAGCGCATTCAAGGGAGGCCGCCCTCTTTTGGGGATAAGCGCCGTCGAACTTCCCTGCCGCGCTATCATCAGCGGCATGAGCGACGACAACCCCACGACAGGAAGCGGCGACAAAGTCGTGACCTGTCGCGGCATGCCGCGACAGCGATTATTCCCTCTCGATTGAGGAGGCCCTCGCCCTTTATGAGGCGACTGGCATTCCCCGGACGATTCGCGGCGTCCAGCGCTATTGCGCAAGCGGCGACAGAGGAAGCGCTGTCGCACCCTGTCGCGCCTCAACCAGAGCCGGTGTCGCGGGGTCGTGTCCCGCTGGGTGTTGTAGGAGCGGTGGGTAAGTAGCCCGCCGCAGCGACCGCCACGAGTCAGACGGCGGCGGGCTACTTATCCGCGGTGGTCATCGCAGGCCCCGGTAGGGTTT
>Ga0335085_10000805_pt1 | contig 78737 bp, 64 predicted proteins | sample Lox_Sample_45_FD_206712 | JGI IMG/M metagenome (GOLD analysis project Ga0335085, IMG submission 206712) | Soil microbial communities from Loxahatchee National Wildlife Refuge, Florida, United States - Lox_Sample_4.5 | ecosystem: Environmental > Terrestrial > Soil > Wetlands | place: USA... | reverse complement strand
ATGCCGCCACTCGGCGGCCACAGGGGGCCGCCCCTACGCCGAAGTTGGGACACCACTCCCGGGTCTCACGTTTTGAATCGACTGCGAGATCGTTTCTCAAATCCAACTGCGCGCCGGAATTCTGCGACGCCGTCCACCGACTCGTTTCAAAACACAGAGCCTCCCTGAGTGGCGCATTTACCGTGCCTCATCTTACTCCGGTAGCAAGACAGCGCGCAACGAAAGACGACCCTGGCCGTGCTCTGGCCGAAGCGACAAACGGGTTCGATGCTCGGGCGTGGACGCCGTTTGGCAGATTGCGCTAGATTTGAGATTCCTGTTATGCAGACCATCGGACAGCAAAAGTTCACTGTCGGTCTGGTGCAGACGTCGTGCTCGCCGGACCCTGAGACGAACCTCGCCCGCGCCGCGGACCGCGTGGAAGAGGCCGCCCGCTCTGGCGCCCAGGTGATCTGTCTGCCGGAACTCTTCCGGTCCCAGTACTTCTGCCAGCGCGAGGACGCCGCTTTCTTCGATCTTGCCGAGACCATTCCCGGGCCCACCACAGAAGCGCTGGGCGCGCTGGCGAAAAAGCTGGGCGTGGTCATCGTGGCGCCGGTGTTTGAACGCCGGGCCCCCGGCCTCTACCACAACAGCGCTGCCATTCTGGATGCCAACGGCGAGAGTCGCGGCCTCTACCGCAAAATGCACATCCCGGACGACCCGGCTTACTACGAAAAGTTCTACTTCACTCCCGGCGACCTGGGATTCCAGGCGTTTGACACGTGCGCCGGCCGCATCGGGACGCTGATCTGCTGGGACCAGTGGTACCCCGAAGGCGCCCGGCTGACGTCCCTGCGTGGTGCCACCGTCCTTTTCTACCCGACAGCCATCGGCTGGCATCCCCAAGAGAAGGAGCAGTGGGGCGCCGCGCAGCGGGACGCCTGGCGCACCATCCAGCGGGCCCACGCGATCGCCAATGGAACCTACGTCGCGGTTGTGAATCGCGTCGGCCATGAGAAGCTTGACCCGCCGCCCGGAACCCCGGAGCCGCCCGGGATCGAGTTCTGGGGCTCATCCTTCATCGCCGATCCCTTCGGCGTGGTTGTTGCAGAGGCTTCCGCTGATCGCGAGGAAATCCTGCTGGCGGAAGTCGATCAGCGGCGCATCGAAGAGGTACGCCGCAACTGGCCCTTTCTGCGCGATCGCCGTGTGGACGCTTATCAGGGGATCGCCAAACGCTATCTGGACGACGAGACGCCGTGAGCCCCCGTTCAGGTTCCGCACCGCGCAGCTCCTCCGAGTACCGTTTTCCTGCCGAGTGGGAGACCCACGAAGCCACATGGATCGGCTGGCCCCACAATACGACCGATTGGCCGGGGAAGTTCGCGCCCATCCCGTGGGTTTACGGCGAAATTGTTCGCCAACTGGCGCGCGGCGAGACGGTTCGCGTCCTCGTCAACTCGGCATCCCATCAGCAGCGCGCCGCTCGCGTTCTTAAGGACGTGGGGGCCGATCTCGCGCGAGTCCACTTCTTCCAGGTGCCGACCGATCGCGGCTGGACGCGCGATTTTGGGCCGATCTTCCTTCGGCAGAAGGTCGAGTCGAGGAGACATTCGGAGGGCAGACTCGTCATCGCGGGCTTCCGGTTCAATGGTTGGGCGAAGTATCGCAACCACAAACTCGACGCGCGAGTGGCGAGGCAACTCGCGCGCCGGCTGCGCCTGTCTTTCCTCCCAGTGAAAGTCGGCCGAAGGGAGATCGTGGTCGAGGGCGGCGCGATCGACGTCAATGGGTGCGGGACCGTGCTCACCACTGAGGAGTGTCTGCTCGATCCCGACGTTCAGACGCGCAATCCCGGCTTGGCTCGCAACGAGTTGGAGCAAGTCTTTGCCCAGTACCTCGGCGCTCCAAATACCTTGTGGCTGGGCCGGGGCATCACCGGAGACGACACGCACGGGCACGTTGACGACCTCTGCCGCTTTGTGAGCCCGCGGACAATGGTGCTCTGCCGCGAGCCCGATTCCAGCGATGCCAACTATCGCCCGCTCGAAGAGAACTGGGACCGTGTTCAGGACTTCCGGCTTGAAGATGGATCGAAGCCCGAAACGGTCCCGCTGCCCATGCCGGCCCCCGTTTACTTCCAAGGCCGGCGCCTTCCCGCGAGCTATGCAAATTTTTATATCTGTAACGCCGCCGTCCTCGTGCCTACCTTTAACGACCCGAACGACCGAATTGCGCTGGGCGTCCTGGCTGAAGTTGTGGCCGGCCGGCCGGTGATCGGGATTCACGCCGTGGATCTCGTATGGGGCTTGGGAACATTGCATTGCCTTACGCAACAGCAGCCGGAAAAGGCAACGATGAACTCTGAATGATGAATAATGAACCAAGGCACGGCTGAGCTACCGCCAGATCTCGGATGAATGGTGAACGCTTGGGCTTGACGGAGGGCAAAAAAAATTGGGGGGAGCTTTGCTCCCCCCAAAAGCGTCGGGTGTTGGGTCTAAAATCTGGGCCCGCGTTGCAGTCCTTACGAACGCCCCGCAAACCCGCACTACTCAAGGCACGCAGGCTGCCAATGGCAGCCAATACTTCATAAATCAAATAACTTGCTGAAACCAAACCGGTTAACGCATTTCGTCCGCCACCGCTCGGTCGGGCCAGCGCTTCCATAATCCATAAATCCGTATTCTGCTGGCCTGGATACATGAACCTGTAGCTGCAAGCCCGGTTAGGACACGATGTAGCCGGCGAAGCCGCGCACCCGATTTCTCTGGCGAGAACGCAGCGTCAGCCACACCTGGTCCTCAGCTTGTGGTGCACGCTTCCAACGTGCTTTTGGGCACAACGTAGGCAAGGTGCCTGCATACAAACTGCGACTACCCTGCTCTATGGGGACCTTGACGCGCCCCAAGCGACGCGCTACGTTGAATTGAAGAGCTGCTTTCCAGCAGCGCAGCCCCTTCTTCCGCCATGATCGATATTCACTGCCATCCGCTGCCGGAAACTGACGACGGCGCCAAGACGTTCGATGACGCGGTCGCCATGTGCCGCATGGCTGCCGACGACGGCACCACCCATCTGGTGGCGACTCCACACTGCAACTATACCTACCCGTTCAAGCCGGAAGCGAACGAGCAGAAGCTACGCGAATTGCAAGCGGCCGTGGGTCCGGCGCCGAAGCTGCTCCTGGGCTGCGATTTTCACCTCTCCTACGATAACATCCAGCAGATCATCCGCGATCGCGGCAGTTACACCATCAATCGGACGCGCTACGTCCTGGTGGAATTTGACGATCACTTCGTGCCGCAGAACATGGATAACGTGTTTTACGATCTGCAGGTCGCGCGTCTGGTTCCGATCCTGACCCATCCCGAGCGCAACCCGGTTTTCCAGCGAAAACCCGAGCTTCTTCGCCAGTGGGTCATGCGAGGATGCCTCACGCAGCTCACGGCGAAGTCGTATACCGGCGGATTCGGCAGCCGCGCCCGCGAACTTTGCGACTTCTGGCTCGACCGGAATCTCGTACACTTCTTCGCCTCGGACGCGCACGACGTGAAGTACCGTCCGCCGCTGCTCTCGGTCTGCTATGAGAAACTGGCCGATTGCAAGGGCGAGGCGGAGGCCGATCGCATCATGAAGCGGAATCCCGAGTCGGTCATCAACGACCACCCTCTGCCGCCAGGTCCGGAACCGGTCGCTGCAGACGTCCGCAAACGCAGCTGGCTTTCGTTCCTGCGCCGCCGCGCCTGAACGGACACAAATCTATGTTTGCACGCCTATTTCAAGTGGACGTTATGGATCCCGCGCCTCGGCTGTGTCCTCTGACATGGCTTGACAGCTTCGCCATGCGAAGCTTCACCGGACGCTCCAGCTTCGACGACGTTCTGCCGGCGGGCGAAGGTCGAATCGAGATTGGTTTCGGCATCGAGGTCGAGGCGCTGCGCGCCGACATGGAGGATTGGCTCACTCGAAAGTTCGGCCAGGGCCGGCCGCTGCATTTGGCTCTTTCCGAAATCCCCCGCCCGCGATCAGTGTGACGGGCCCCACCCACCCTCTGCGACAACCCATGACGGTTTCTGTCGCCTCATGTCATCTTTTGTCGCCCCACCCCACCTCTTAGGAGGAGCCAACCAACTCAGGATCGTCCGTCGAGCGCGGGCATGCGGCATGCCATACATCTGTCCAAAACCGTGTGTTGTGGATCTTCATAACCTCTGGAAGGAGGAAGTGGATAACTTGGTTGCCCTAGGCGCTATCCACTTCCCCAGGTAGTCATAAGTGTTGGTTTGATATCTTGTATACGCCAAGCCGGAGCGCGATTGCAAGTCTTTTTTTAGACCGGCTTAAAAATTTTTTCTCTCCCCCGGGCCCGCGCTCGCCGGGTGGGCGCCCCGCACCGTGCCGCAAACCACGCAAACCTCGGTGGCTGTGACGGATAGGAGACAACAAAGTGCTCATCGGTCCCTGCCCGGGCTTCGGTGTCCACCGAAGATAGAGTTGTTTAAACGAACAATTTGGCGATCGTGGACTGAAAGCAGCGAATTCCGGCTGCGGCTTGCCGCCTGCTTGCCGGTGGCCGAGCCTCTTGTGGGCCCTCATCCCTGGCCCCTGACCCTCGAGGATGATGGGAAGATTCCGAAAACTACGAGTCCGAACCCATGGAGGAGTTTCTCTTCCGACACAAATCCTTGCCAGGTTTGCCCGTGAAGGCAGCAGCCCAGGTCTCGCCGAGGCATCTGACATGAGCGTCGCTACCGTACGTCGTGTCATGAGGTGCCACGTCGGGCGGAGTGAGTCCGGTATAATGGACGCGCTGCATCAAATTGAATAGGCGGCATGCTCTGCCCGCCGGAATATCGCGAGGGGGCTTGGGATGAGCTACATCGTGACACCCTTTGAGGTCAGCTCGAAGGCGCTGCCGGCGCCGGCGCACTGCCGATTCGTGCACCTGTTTCCGGCCATCGCCACCCGACACAGCGACACCATCGATTGCTGGTTTCGGGTGAACGGCCAGCGCGTGACCGTCTCAGTCTCGTGCGCGGCCCTCACCAACCTGCGGCAGCGCGAGGGCAAGTTGCTGAAGGACCAGCAGATCGCCCAGATTGCCGCGCTTCACCTGCGGAGTACGCTCCAGCGCGGCTATGATGCAACGCAGGCCGAGCTTTACATTGATGGAGCCGAACTGCGGCAGCGCGCGTCCGAGCTTGGATACCTGTAGAACCCGAGGTCCAGCCTGATGTGTGGCATTGTAGCGTACACCGGTAGTCAGAACGCCGGCGAGGTGCTGATTGAAGGCTTGCGGCGGCTCGAATATCGAGGGTACGACTCGGCCGGTGCCGCCGTTCTGAACTCGGGACTGCCTTATCTCGCCCGCGCCGTCGGCAAGGTCGCCAACCTCGAGCAGCGCGTTCGCCACGACAAGCCCTCCGGCACGGCCGGCATCGCGCATACCCGATGGGCCACGCACGGCAAGCCCACCGAACCGAACGCTCATCCGCATCGGGACTGCACGGGGCTGATTCTCCTCGTCCATAACGGCATCATCGAGAATTACCTGCCCCTAAAGAAGAAGCTTCAGGCGCTCGGGCACGTTTTCCACAGCGAGACGGATACGGAGGTGCTTGCTCACCTCGTCGAGGCTGCCTACGCCGGCGACGATCTTGAAGCCGCGGTGCAGAAGGCATTGCTGCAGGTGCAGGGGACGTTCGGAATCGCCGTGGTGCACGCCGGCACGCCCGGCCGGATCGTGGTGGCGCGGCGCGGCAGTCCCATCGTGCTGGGCATCGGCGACGGCGAATCGCTGGCGGCCTCCGACGTGGCGGCGCTCGCGCAACACACCGATCAGGTGGTGTATCTCGAAGACAACGAAATCGCCACCCTCGAACCCGGGCAATTCCACATCAAGACGCTGGACAATCGCGCCGTGGACCGCGAGCCGACGCTGCTCGAGGGTGGCCGCGAAGCCGCCGAGCGCGGCGATTTTCCCCACTACATGCTCAAGGAGATCTTCGAGCAGCCGGAGGCGGTGGAGAACGCGCTGCGGGGGCGGCTGAATCACTCCGAAGGCGTGGCCAAGCTCGGCGGTCTCGAGTCGGTGTTTGATCGCCTGCTCGAGGCGCGCCACCTGATCATCGTGAGCTGCGGCACGAGCTACTACGCCGGACTCTACGCCCGCTACGTCTTTGAGACTTTCACCGACCTGACGGTTGAGACGGAGCTGGCTTCGGAATTCCGCTACCGCAAGCTGAACATCCGGCAGAACACCGCGGTGCTGGCCATCAGCCAGAGCGGAGAGACGGCGGACACGCTGGCGGCGCTGCGCGAAGCCAAGCGAAAGGGCGCGCTGGTGCTGGGCCTCGTCAACGTGGTGGGCAGCACGATCGCGCGCGAAACGCACGCCGGCGTTTACTCCCACGCCGGGCTTGAGATCGGCGTGGCCAGCACCAAGTCGTTCACCTCGCAGCTTACGATCCTGGTGCTGATGGCGGTGCTGCTCGGACGCAGCCGCGATCTCTCCTACGAGCAGGGCGAGCGCGTCTTGCGCGCTCTGGAGCTGCTGCCGGACCAGATCCGTGAAATCCTGGCGGGTGCCGGAAGCGTCCGGGAGCTGGCGGAGAAATATTGCCCGTCCAGCCACTTCCTTTACATCGGACGCAAGTATCACTACCCGATCGCGCTCGAAGGCGCGCTGAAGCTCAAGGAAGTAGCCTACATTCACGCGGAGGGCTACGCGGCGGGCGAGATGAAGCACGGGCCCATCGCGCTCATCAGCCCCGCCTTTCCGACCATCGCTCTCGCGCCCGAAGACGGCTCGTACGAGAAAGTGATCGCCAACATTCAGGAAATCCGCGCCCGCGAAGGGCCGGTGATCGGCATCACGACCGCGGGCAACACGCGGCTCCGCTCCGAGGTTGACGACGTTATCGAGGTGCCGTCAAGTCACGAAATCCTGACGCCGGTTTTGAGCGTCGTGCCCTTGCAGTTGTTCGCCTATTACTGCGCAGTCTTGCGCGGCTGCGATGTGGACAAGCCGCGAAACCTTGCCAAGAGCGTTACGGTGGAGTAGGGGACGCTTTAGCAGGCGATGAACAACCCTGTTCATGTCATTCTGAGCGAAGCGAAGAATCGCATAAGCCGTTTTCTTCAGAGCAAGATTCTTCGCTTCGCTCAGAATGACATAAGTCGCAGGCTTTTTCGGCAGCCTCTTTAGTCTAAGAAGCGAGGAGCAACATCCATGAAGCTGATGAATCTCGACATCACCCGCATTGCGCATGACACGTTTCGCATCTCGGGTTCCAAGGTGATTTACATCGACCCGTTTAAGGTCACAAAGAACGACGAGGCGGACATTGTGTTGCTCAGCCACGAGCACTTCGATCATCTGAGCCTCGAAGATTTGAACAAGGTGATTTTTCCCGGCACTGTCATCGTAGCCAGCCCGCTCTGCAAGGACGGATTGAAGGACGTCAAGGTCAAAGATCTGCACTATCTGGATCCGGGAGGCAAGCGCACGGTGGGCAAAGTCGAGATTGAGGGCCTGCCGGCCTACAATCTTGACAAGGGTCCCGAACCGGGCAAGAAGTTTCATCCGCCAGGGGAGAAGCGCCTGGGATTTCTGATCAGGATGGATGGCACCGCCGTGTATCACGCCGGGGATGCGGACTTCATTCCGGAGATGAAATCGATCAAGTGTGACATCGCGCTGTTGCCGGTTTCAGGCACCTATGTGATGACAGCGGAGGAAGCGGCGCAAGCGGCGGACGCGATCGACACGAAGATCGCGATTCCCATGCACTACGGCGCGATCGTCGGCAGTGAGGCCGATGCACAGAAATTCAAGTCACTGGTGAAGAACCGCCAGGTGGAAATCCTGTGATTGACGATTTGAAGATTGACGATTGAGGATCGCAGGTCTGCGAGGCGTAATTGCGCAGTGCGCTACGAACTGTCTGAGCTGACAACGCCCAATGCGCAATGCTCAATCGGCAATCTTCAATGGGCAATCGCCAATCACTTTGCCCACGCCAACCCGTCCGCATTGTTTCCGGCATCGATGAGCTTTTCCACTTTCCAGTCGCTCGTCGAGATGGCCGCCACTTGATGGCTGCGATCGCAGGAAACGTACGCCATCTGCGCATCGGGACGGACGATCACTTCCTGCGGCGCGGGAGGCACGTCAATCGTTCGTGCGACCTTCATGGCCTCGAGATCGATCACCGCAACGCCATGGGTGCCGGGCAAGGCGATCAACAGCCACTTACCATCCGGCGTCGGAGCCGAACCATAACCCGTGCCGGGCATGTCGATCCACCGGGCGACCTTGTTGGTGCTGGCGTCGATCACGGCCAGGCGGGGCTTCTCAGTATCCGATGTGAAGACCCAGCGGCCATCGTTCGAAACGGAGATGCGTTGCACGTGCTTCGTCACCGGAATCACCGCGATCGTTTTGCGGCCCACCAGATCGAGCACGGACACGGTGCCGGGCCCAACGTTGGCCGTGTAGCCCAGCCGGCCGTTCGGGCTGAACGCGAGCATGTGCGACTCCGGCGCACCGGTCGGAACCTTGCCGGCAATCGTATAGGTCTGCGGATCGATGACCGTGACGTCGTTGTCGAGCTCGGTGGTTACATAGAGCAGTCCGTCTCGCGGATTGATCATCGGGCAGTGCGGACGGACGCCATGACCGAAGTCGATCGTATGGATCACGCGGCGCGAGTCGAGATCGATTACGTCCAGAGCGCTGCCGTCGGTGCCCGGCATCCCGACGCCTGAGTCCCCGTAGATGGGAACAAAGGCGCGGCGCCCGTCCGACGAGGCGATGACTTCATGTCCTGTGATTCCGGTCTCGGGAACCGTGGCGATCTGGCGCCCGGCGCCGGGATCGACAAGCCCGAGGGTGTGTTCGCCCTTGTTGGCCACAAGCAGCAGAGCTGCCGCCGAAGGCGCCAGCGCGGGATGAGCGGGCACCAGAGGGGCCATGGCAAGGATGAAGCCAAGAAATGGGACCATCATCTTCCTCCTTGGTAGTGTCTCAGTTTGTGGTTCAGGCATATTGCCTGCGTTTTGCTCAAAAGCACGCTGGAAGGGTGCACCACAAACTGGACACTACCTCCTCCTCCTCGGGTGGCGGCGCGCGGGCGTCAGAACGTGCGGACAATCAGGAGTGAAGCGCCCGCGCCGCGGTCAGGATCGGTTCCGGCGCCCGCTCCACCGGACCATCATACTTGATTCTGCCCCTTTCAAGCGCCACCAATCTGCGGGCGATGGCAGCTCCCTGATCATAGTTGTGTGTCGAGAATACCAGGCCTTTACCTTCGGACGGGAGACGCATGAGCAGACGTTCGAGTTGGCCAGCGGAATCGGCGTCGAGGCCCGTGAAGGGTTCATCGAGCAGGAGGAACAAAGGATCGTGCAGGAGAGCGCGAGCCAGCGTCATCCGTTGCTGCAGGCCCCGGGAGAGATTGCGAACCAGCTCATCGGCCCGCGGGCGCACCGCGAAGAGATCGAGTGCCCGGTCGATTTTGGCGTCAAGGTTCTCAAGCCGGAAGAGACGCCCAAAGAACCTCAGGTTCTCGCGACCGGTCAGCTCTCCATAAAGATAAGCGGCGTGCGAAACGAAGCCGATGGCTCTTTTGGCGGTTTGGCTGTCGTGCCGCAGAACCTGTCCAGAAAACCGGACTTCGCCTTCGTCAGGACGGGCAAGCGCCGCCAGCGTTCGCAGCAACGTGGTCTTGCCGGCGCCGTTGGGACCGTACAGCAGGACGGAGTCTCCGGGTTCGATTCGAAGGGTGACGCCGCGCAGCGCCGGGAGATCTCCGAAAAACTTGGAGACGTTGCGCGCCTCAAGCGCGGCGTCACTGGGGATGGGAACGGGTGGCATAGGACTCAAGACCCGCCGGCGGATTCTTTTTGAGCAGCGTCACCAGACGGGCCTTCAGCTCCAAACGCTCTTTCCAATACTTGGACTCAACAACCTTTTTGGCGGCGAACAACTCGTCGAGATCGGCGATCGAGGTGAGCAGCCTCTCGACTTTGGTGTCGAGGGGCGGCGCCGAGTTTCCGCCCGCGGCCTGGGCCTTCAGCCGCGGCCAATCCCTCATCACCCGCACGCCTAGCGCCCAGAAGAGAAGCAGCAGGAAACCTGCGAGAATCGGCAGGCCGACCTGCGAGATCGAGTTCGGCACCACCTTCACCTGGTCCTGCGAGGCGCTTTCCTGGCCTCCGCTGCTGCCCTGATCCATGCCGGGTGGCGGACCGGAGGCGGCGTCTCCATTCAGGCGGATGGCCATCGCCATAGTGTTGGGCGGAAATTGCGGCGCCGCGAATACGGCCACCTGATGGGCGCTGTCCACCCGGCTCGGCTGGAAACCAGTTGCCGACACCGAAAGGCTAGACGGATAAACGTACAGCTCCGCCTGGTCGATGGGGAATGAGGCCCCGTCGCGGATCTCGGCGCTCGCGCCCTGATAAGGCCGCGTGTACTGCAGCGTCAGCATCGTGACGCCGGGCTTCAAGGCGTAGCCGATCGAATAATCGCCTGGCTTTTCTCCGGGCTGCGGCGTCTGCGGCAGCGGCACGTTCATGAGGCCGGCAACGGACACGCTGGGCGTCGCGGCGTCGGCGGGTATGTGAAACTTGAACGTGCCGCCCGGAACCGTGTACGCCCGCGGCGGGTCGCTCGAATTCTGGATGGCGTATTCTTCCTGGACACGCAAGTCCGGGCCTTCGGCGCCCAGCAGCAGGCGCATGGCCGGAATCCTGATGCCCGCGGGCGAGTGAGTGGACTCATAAACCGTCAGTTTGACGTTCGACTCGCCGCTCGAATTGAAGGTGGCCGGCACATTGTAGGAAACGCCCTGAAAATCGGTGGTGACCAGGTAGAACGACTTGGGATCGAGGCCGGCGGCCGCAAACGCGAAGTGTCCCGCGCCGTCTGAGGTCGCCGTCGCGACCTGTGCTCCGGCTCGCGGATTCAGCAAGCGGATTTGCTGACGGGCAACGGGCTTGTCTGTGGTTCCGTTCGAAATGCTTCCCTGGACCTTGGTCTGTCCCAGGAGCATGGAAGAGTGCAGCATCGCGGCCATCAGAGCCGCAGCGAGAATCGGTTTGGCGAATGGGCGAATCATGAATTAAGTCGACAGCTGACAGTTAACAGTGGAGTCAAAGCGTAGAACGGAAGCCAGAAACCGCGTCCTGATTCCTGACCCCTAACCCCTGCCTCCCAACTTCGCGCCGCATTCTCCGCAGAACTTCACAGGCAGCGGATTCTCGAATCCGCATTTGGGGCAGGTGTAGTCCGGCATCGCTTCGGGTTTGCGCTGCACGCGGCGGGCGGCGACTTCGCGCTCGATGAACGCTTCCTCGGTGCTCTGCCGATCCACCTCGTGGGATTCCGAGATCAAGTGCGCAGCTTCGGTGGTATACGATTCGCGCAGCGCCTCGTAATCCTTGGGCGCGATCTTGCGCGCTCGATATTCGAACTCGAGATCCTGAATATTGTCGTAGACCACCAGCCGCCGGCGCTTAAGGTCGGTCTGCAGGGTTACGTCGACCGGCAGCGTCCCTTCGTCAGTGCCAGCCGCCAGCAAGGGCTTGACCACAAAAAAGGCCAGGCCCAGCGCCAGAGCGAAAGCAAGTCCAATCAACATCCGGTAACCCTCGGAAAGTCAGAAGTCAGAAGCCAGAAGCCAGAAGTCAGAAGTCAGAATAAAAAAGTCGCTCTACTGATTCTAAAAGACATGGTGGGTCCGTTCCTCGATTTAGCCTCATTTTCCGTTGCCTGCCTGACTTGGCGCGTCGGGTACAGAACCACAAGTCGGGGGGCAGGATCAAAAATGCCGCTCTAGTGATTCTAAAGGAGATAGTGGGTTCGTTCCTCGATTTCACCCCTTTTTTCTCCTCCGACCAACCGACCCTGAGGCACCTGACTGACTCCTATCCGAGGTGCTTCATCTCCTCCTCGACCTCAGCCAGAACCTCGGGATCAACCGGACCGGGCCCTGCGGGACCCGCCGGCGGCGCCTGACGCCAGCGGCGCACTAGCAGCACCACCAAGCTCAAGCCGACGACGCCTCCGGTGATCGGCAGAATCCACACCATCAGGTTAAATCCGTTGGGCGGCGGTGTAGCCAGGACCTGGGTGCCGTATTTCAGTACGAAATCCTGGAGAATGGCGGCACTGTCCTTGCCGGACGCTACTTCCTTTTCCGCCATGGCCTGCATTTCCGCCTTGGAGCCGCAGCCCTCGTGATTGCAGGCGCTCACCGTCTGCTGGCAGCCGCATTGGCAGGTGAGGCCGCCCTCGATCGCCGCTGCCGTCGTCTTGGAGGGCGGCGGCGCGGCCTGTACCGAGACGCCGGCCAGGAGCCACGTGGCCACAACGGCGACTGGAACCTTTAACCACGGATGTTTCGATCTTTTCATGACGTCTTTCGGCCCCGTCCGTTGCCATATTGTCGAGCCATGGCGGTCAGGAGCGCGTTCAACTTGATTTCGTTGCCCCGCTGCAATTCCGTAACTCCCTTAATCGACTCTGTAACCTGCCGTTGCGATTCGGCCACTTGTTCCTTGAGCTGCAGGTGCGCTTGCTTGAGCTCCCGGTGCGATTGGGCGACCGTTCTGGCGAGTTTCATGCCGAGCGACCTAAGCTGCATGATGTCCGATGCGTTCTTCGCCTGCTGGTCAAGAAGTGAATCCATCTTCTTCTGGAAGCTAACCTCGAACTGCGCGCGCCGCTGCTCCGATTCCACCTGAAATTGCTCGAGCCTTATCTCGTGTTGAGCCATGAACTCGAACGCGCGTTCCATTTCCTCGTAGGTCATCGGCAGCTCTCCTCCCCGATTCTCTACTGCGACTGGAGGTGGCAACGGACTCTCCGATCTCCTCATGACCGATATTGCCGCCACACTTCATCCTACTCCTGCGACTCGAGGTCCTGAATCTCCAGCGCCTCCTCGTGCTCGCGCCTGATTTCGGCCATCTCGCGCTCGACGCGGCTGGGAACAAGCGCCAGCAACGTGCCGAGCAGCAACACGACGCCGCCCACCCAGACCCACATCACCAGGGGATTGATGAAGACCTGAACGATGGCCTTTTTGCTGTCGGGATCCTGTCCCGCGAGCACGACGTACAGATCCTCGCGCGGCGAGGTGCGGATCGCAACGTGGCTGGTGGCCTGCTGGCTCGCCGTATAGAACCGCTGCTCCGGTTCCATCAAGCCGAGCGCGCGGCCATCGCGGATCACCGAGAGTGAGGCGCGTTCGTACTCGTAATTGGGCGTGGTGCCGGTGCCGAAGCTCTCGCAGCGCAGCGTGTAGTCCTTGACATGCATGAGGTCACCCTCGGCCATCAGGCCTTTGCTCTCGCTCTTGAATGCCTGCCCGAGGAATCCGACGAACAGAATCACGATGGCGAGGTGAATCACATACCCGCCGTAGCGGCGCGTATTGCGCATGGTCAGGTTGAAGATGGCGTGCGGGAAGTTTTCATGCAGCGTGCGCTGCCGCGTCCGCGCGCCTTTGTAGAACTCGCCGATCGTGGCTACCGCCACAAAAGCGGTGAGCAGTACCGTCATGCTGACATAGAATCCGCGCAGGCCCAGGGCGTAAAGCCCCGCCGTAATGACCGCCGCCGCGGCCAGGGGAATGGTGAAGTTCTGGCGGATACTCTGGAAGCTCGTCTTGCGCCAGGCCAGCAGGGGACCGGCGCCCGTCAGGAACAGCAGGATGAGACCGATGGGAATCATGAAGCGATTGAAGAAGGGCGCGCCCACCGTGACCGTCTGGTTCTCGATCGCCTTGGAGATGATGGGGAAAATCGTGCCCCAGAGCACGGCGAACACCGCTGCCAGCAGGACCCAGTTGTTGAACAGGAATCCGCTTTCGCGCGACACCACCGAATCGAGCTGGTTCTCGCTCCTGAGAAAATCGAGACGCAAGAACAGCAGCGTGACCGAAAACAGGACGATGATTCCGAGAAATACCGCAAAGAAGGGTCCGATGTTCGACTGGGCGAAAGCGTGGACTGAGCTCACAATCCCGCTGCGCGTCAGAAACGTGCCAAAGATGGAAAGAAAGAAGGTGGCGATCACCAGCACGATGTTCCAGATCTTCAGCATGCCGCGCTTTTCCTGGATCATCACCGAGTGCAAGAACGCGGTGCCGGCGAGCCACGGCAGCAGGGACGCATTCTCCACCGGATCCCAGGCCCAGTAGCCGCCCCAGCCGAGAACTTCGTAAGCCCAGTTCCCTCCCAGCACGATGCCGACGCCGAGAAACATCCAAGGCACCATGGTCCAGCGGCGGGTGGTGCGGATCCAGTTGTCGCCGAGCTGCCGGGTGATCAACGCCGCCACCGCAAAGGCGAACGGCACCACCATACCGACGTACCCCAGGTAAAGCATCGGAGGATGGATGACCATCGAGGGATACTGCAAGGCCGGGTTCAAGCCGTTGCCGTCGGGCGGGGTGAAGGACTTGAGGGCGCCGCCCGCGCCGGCGATGGCGACTTCTGTGAAGGGATTCGCCACGAACAGCACCAGCGATGAGAAGAACACGCCGGTGCCCATCAGGATCGATACCACGTAGGGCATGAGCTGCCGATTACGACGGCGGTTCATCAGCACCACCAGGGCGCTGTAGATCGAGAGCAGCCAAGTCCAGAAGAGCAGTGAGCCCTCCTGTCCGGACCAGAGCACGGGCAGCTTGTAGTAGAACGGCAGGGCACGATTGGAATGGCTGGCGACGTAGGCGCTGCCGAAGCTGTCGGTCAGAATCAGGTATTCAAGGGTGGCGACAGCCAGCGTGACCATCACGAAGAAGGCCAAGACTGCGCGCTCGGCGCTCTTGGTGATTCGGAGGCTGCGGAGCCGCCCTCCGAGCACGCCGGCAATGACCGCATAGAGTCCAAAAGCGAAGGCCCCAATCACGCCGATACTACCGACTTGGTTCATGGTTGATCTCCGGGGTCAGAATCGCGGGATACTGCACTCCTTATTGTAAGGGCCCTAGCAATATAACCACAGTCCGGTCCGTCAGCTCCCGGCCTGTGCCACCTTCTTCGGCATGGCAGACCCGGGCGCCGATTGGTATTTCGATGCGCACTTGGCTTGAACCTGCTCCGCCTCAAAAACCCCGTCCGAAGAGTAGTTGCCCTCGATAATCGCCTGGGAACCGGCCACGAAGGTATCCGGCAGCGTGTCCGTGCCGACATAGACGACGGGAACCGATACCGCGTCCTGGCTGAGCCGGAAGCGTACCTGGCCACCGTGTCGCTCGATCGAACCGTCGGCCACCACTCCTCCCACCCGGATGCGCTGGCGGGCCGACTTGCCGCTCACCAACTCGCTTACCGTGACATAGTACGTCTTGTTCTGCTCGAAACCAGACACAGCCAGCCACCCCACAATGGCGACAATCACGCCGATGCCGATGGCGAATTTCCAGTACTTCCCTTTCATAGATCGCTCCGGATGAGCCGCCGCCGGTCTCGCGAGTTCTCCCCCGCGATGTCGACAGAGAAGGCAGCCGCTATCAATGAATTGTCCATCTTCTTGACGATGGGAGTCAATCACGATGGACGCGCGACGGAACTCGCGGGTTGCACCATCGCGAATCGGTGGGAAATAGGCGAGAACCGGCTCGGAACATGGTCGAAGGGTCCCAGGGCCGAAGTGGGCTCGGTATTATCCCGGAATCCTCATGCCTCAAGCCTGTCAAAGAGGCCGAGTTTCCAGGTTCGGGCCGCGCTCTATATGCCTGTGCCCGACACCGTGACTGTTTGTGGGCTGCCGCCGCCAGTGTCATAAATCGCCAGGGTGCTGGAGCGTGCTCCCCTGGCATGAGGGGTGAAGGTCACATTGATGCTGCAACTCGACGACCCGCCCAGACTGGTGCCGCAGTTGTTGGTTTGAGCGAAATCTCCCGGGTTGCCTCCAAAGAACCTGATGCTGCTGATTGTGATGCTCGTGGAGCCGACGTTCGTCAGGGTCACGGTCTGCGGCGGGCTTGTGGTGCCCAACCTCTGACTGGCAAAGGTCAGGCTGCTGGGCGAAACGGTGACCACAGTTCCGACGCCCATAAGAATAACGGACTGGGGGCTGCCGGCGGCGTTGTCGAACACGCTGAGCTTCCCGGATCGCCCCCCCGCACCCAGTGGCGTAAAGGTCACCGAGATCGTGCAGCTACCGCCGGGCTGCACGGTCGACCCGCAGGTGTTCGTTTGGATGCGGAAGTTCCCCATCGTCGTGACGTTCGCGATTGTCAAAGTTCCGTCGCCCGTATTCATGAGCGTGACATTCTGTGCCGGACTGGTGGTGTTGACCAGTTGTGTCGCGAAGGTCAGGCTGGTCGGCGACAGGACAACCATCGGAGACCCCACAACCTCGGTCAACGGCGGCGCGCTGTTTGGATTGTAATTGGCGTCGCCCGAGTAGTTTGCGTAGATTGTGTAGTTGCCGGCGGTGAAACCCGCGGTATCCGTATACGAGGCCACGCCCGAGGAATTCAGCGTCCCGGTGCCGAGCAACGTGGCGCCATTGTAAAAGCTCACCATCCCGGTCGGCGTTCCCAAACCCGAGTTGATGCTGGCGCTAACGGTGGCCGTGAAGGTGACCGCTTGTCCGTCCTGCGCTGGATTGGGATTGCCGACGTCGGTGATGTAGGTTCCCCCGTTGTTCATGTAGACGTTGAGGTTGCCTTGGGAACAGGCTACGGCGAGGTCAGGCGCGCCATCGTGATTGAAATCGCCCGCGGCCACGATCCGCGGCTGGTTGCCGGACGCGTAAGACTGCGGGCTCTGAAAGGTGCCGTCACCGTTGCCGAGATAGGTTTCAACCGTCTCGGATGTTCCGTTCTGGTTCGTAATCACAAGGTCTGCCTTCGAGTCGCCGTTGACATCTGTCACTAACATTCCCGAAGGGCCGGCATTCGCGGCCAATGTGGTCTGGGTCTGGAAGGTGCCGTTGCCGTTGCCCAACAGGACGCTGACGCTGTTGCTGCCGTTGTTCGTGACGGCCAGGTCGAGACTGCCGTCGGCGTTGAAGTCCCCCGTAGCGACCACGCTCGGGGACGTGCCGGTGGTGTAGTTCACCGCCGTCTTGAAGGTTCCGTCGCCATTTCCCATCAGCACACTGATGTTGTTGGTCTTACTGTTCGCCACCGCCAGGTCCGGGATATGGTCGTTGTTCAGATCGGCAATCGCGACCGACTGCGGATTCCCGCCGGCGTTGTAAAGCCCCGGCGTCCCCAAAGTGCCCCCGCCCGTGTTGAGGAACACCTGGACGGGCGCTCCATGGCTTGCCAGAACAACGTCGAGCAAGCCGTCCCCGTTAAGGTCGGCCGCGGCGACGTAGAACGGCGAACCCTGAGTGGAGTAATTCACCGGGGCCTGGAGTGTGCCGTTACCATTGCCGAATAAGATGGCAAGATTGCCGCCCGGAAGATTGTTGCCGTTGTTGGCTGCGGCCACGTCCAGATTGCCGTCGCCGTTGAAATCGCCCACGGCTACGCTGATCGGAAAAGAGCCAGCCGTAAAGTTCTGCGCCGACTGGAAGGTGCCATTGCCCACGCCAAGCAGGATGCTGACCGTGTTGCTGCCGTAATTCGCCGACACGACGTCAGGGATGCCGTCGTTATTGAAATCGCCCACGGCCACAAAGTGGGGTTCCGAACCGGCGAATAGAATCGAATAGGCATTATAGCCGGTAGCCCGGCTCTGGACGCCGAGCGTCAACACGGCGATCAACGCCGCCGCGGCGACCAACACGAATTTCCGGCTCTTCGACATAATACCTTCCTCCCTGAGGCACTTCCTAAAACATGGACGATAACTAATAGGTCTGCGTCTGTCCCGATCCTATGCAACGTAGCACTTGCTGACACTTCCCCTCAAGTGCCAACCCCTATATCACTCTTGTTAACAACAATAGCGTTTGTCAGGGCTGGTTAAATCAGGCGGGTTGCTCTTCCAGGCGACGGGCAATGGCGTGAAGCAAGTCATACTTGGTGAGAATCTCGTAGTCGCGGTTGCCGAGGTCGACGAAAACGGCAGGACAGTCCCGCGTGATGCAGTTCATAAGCTGGTCCACGGGTGCTGCGCGATGCACCACCGGGAATCCCTCGCTCATGGCCTCGCGAACGACCAGCTTCTTAAGGTCTTTACCCTCCAGCGCCAGATTGAGGATCGCGTCTTCATAGATGGCGCCAGCCGGCCTGCCATCCTCAAACACGGGAAGCTGTGAGAAGTCGTGAGTCTGCATCTTTTCCAGCGCGGCGGACACCGTGTCGGAGGGCGCCACGGCGATCAGGGGCGGTCGGGTCCCGTTCATAGCTTTGCTCTGCACAATCTCGCTCGCCGCCAGCGGCAGCGACGATTCCAGATAGCGGTTCTCCCTCATCCATTCGTTGTTGAATACCTTGCTCAGGTAGCGCGAGCCGCTGTCGGGGATGATGACCACCACAAAGTCGTCGTCCTTGCAGCCCGGTGCAATGGCCAGCATGGCCGCGATCGCCGTGCCTACCGATCCCCCGGCGAAGATTCCTTCCGTGCGCGCCAAGCGCCGTGTCCAGAGGAATGAGTCCTTGTCGCTGACCTGGACGATGTCGTCGATCACACCGAAATCGAGGGTCGCTGGCAAGTAATCCTGGCCAATACCCTCCACCTTGTAGGGCTCGCCCTTGCCCAGTTTCCCGGTACGGAAGTATTCGGTGAGCACCGATCCCGCCGGGTCGGCGCCGATGATGCGGATGTTCGGATTCTTGCTCTTGAGATACCGTCCTACCCCGGTGATGGTGCCGCCGGTTCCGATGCCGCACACGAAGTGCGTGATGCGACCCTCGCTGTCGTCCCAGAGCTCCGGGCCGGTGGTCCGGAAGTGGATGTCGGGGTTCGAAGGATTTGAATACTGGTCGGGATGATAGGCGTTGGGAATCTCGCGCGCCAGTTTCTGGGCCACGGAGTGGTAACTCCTCGGATCCTCGTGCTCCACGGCGGTGGGACACACAATGACCTCCGCGCCCAGCGCCTTGAGAAGGTCGCGCTTCTCCTTCGACTGCTTATCGGCCATGGTGAAAATGCATTTGTAGCCCTTCATCACCGCGACCAGGGCCAGTCCCATCCCCGTATTCCCGGACGTTCCCTCGACAATAGTTCCGCCGGGCTTGAGCAACCCCCGGCGTTCGGCGTCTTCAACCATGGCGATGCCGATGCGATCCTTGACGCTGCCGCCGGGATTGAGGTGATCGCACTTCGCCCAGTATCCACCCTTGAATCCGCGCACCACACGATTCAGTCGCACCAGCGGCGTGTGCCCGATCGCCTCGATGATGTTGTTGTAACGCATCCCCGCAATTATACGAGAATCCGCGGACTCCGGCCTCAAAACGCGCTATCTTTGATTTGATAGCGCTTTCCAACACTTCTTTTCGGAGTCTTGCCATGATCGCTTCGTCGTCCGCACCGCTGTGGGTTGCCGGTACTCTCCTCGGTGTTGTCGCCGCCCTGATCGCCGGAGAGTCCGGATCCACCAAGCCGGGCGATCAGGCATCCCTGGAAGGGGCCGCCAAGGCTATCAGCGCGACGGGCCTGCTCGAAGACATCAGGACGCTGTCCTCGGACGAGTTTGAGGGTCGCGCCCCCGCGACGCGAGGCGAGCAGCTTACCGTTGACTTTCTGGTGTCGCGATTCAAGGCGCTCGGTCTTGCGCCGGGCAATCCTGACGGAACCTACCTGCAGAACGTCCCCCTGGTGGGCATCAAGGCTGACCCGTCAGCCGAACTCGTGTTCTCCAAGGCGGACGGTCAGGGCGGGGAAGCGGCCGAAGGCGGCATGGGCAAGTCCAGCACCATGCACCTGCGCTTCGGACCCGACTTTGTGGCCTTCACCCGGCGCGTAGCACCCGAAGTCCGCGTGCACGCTCCGCTGGTTTTCGTCGGCTACGGCGTGGTCGCGCCTGAATATCATTGGGACGACTACAAGGACGTGGACGTGCGCGGGAAAGTGCTGGTGATGCTGATCAATGATCCGCAGATTCCCGATCCGCACGATCCGAGCCACCTCGACCCCAACATGTTCAAGGGTCGCGCCATGACCTACTACGGCCGCTGGACTTACAAATTTGAAATCGCCGCCGCCAAGGGCGCTGCCGGAGCGCTGATCATTCACGAGACCGGGACGGCGGGCTATCCCTGGGCCGTGGTCGAGGGCAGTAACACGCCCGAGCAGTTCAGCCTTGTCACCGCCGACCAGGGACGATCACGCGCCGCCTTCGAAGGCTGGATCACGACGGAAAGAGCCAAGGCTTTGTTCGCCGCTGCCGGCCAGGATTTGGACGCGCTGCATCGGGCCGCCATCCGTCCCGACTTCAAGCCGGTGCCGCTTGGTCTGGACGCTTCACTGTCGCTGCACAACACCATCCGCACCATCGAGTCGCACAACGTGATCGGCAAGCTGGAAGGCGGCGATCCAAAACTGCGCAATCAATACGTAATCTACAGCGCGCACTGGGACCACCTCGGCGTGGGGCTGCCCGTGAACGGCGACAACATTTATCACGGCGCCGTGGACAATGCTTCGGGCGTGGCGGGCCTGCTCGAAATCGCCAAAGCGTTCACCGCCGTCCAGCCGAAACCGCGCCGGTCTATCCTGTTTCTTTCCGTCACCGCTGAAGAGAAGGGGCTGCTTGGGTCACAGTATTACGCCGAGCATCCGCTATATCCGTTGCGCGACACATTGGCGAACATCAACATGGACGGCCTCAACGTCCATGGGCGCACGCGCGATGTCACCGAGATCGGCCTCGGCAACTCGCAGCTCGACGACTATGTGCGGGAGGCCGCCTCGGCGCAGGGTCGCACCGTGCGTCCTGATCCTGAGCCGGAAAAGGGCTTCTACTTCCGTTCCGACCACTTCAATTTTGCGAAAGTCGGGGTGCCCGCGCTTGATCCGGATTCGGGTATCGATTACATCGGCCGACCCGAAGGCTGGGGCCTGAAGCAGCTTGATGAGTACACGGCGAACGATTATCACAAGCCTTCGGACGTGATTAAGCCCGACTGGGACCTGAGCGGCGCCGTCGAGGATCTGCAGCTTTTCTTCACCGTAGGTTATCGCGTGGCGGACGCCGAGCGGTTCCCCGAATGGAGCCCGGACAGCGAATTCCGGGCCAAACGGGAAGCGATGATGAAGAGCAGCCGTCAGTAGTCCGTTGTCAGTCGTCGGTTGATGCTCTTCGTGGAGTAGTGGCGTCATTTGCGACATGGTCATTCCCGCGCAGGCGGGAATCCACTTGTGGGGCGTATACTTCAAGCATTTTCCTGATGGATTCCCGCTTTCGCGGGAATGACGATGTCTGCAAGACGCCTTCAATCAGCAAATGACGTCACGACCTCTTCGTGGCGCACCTTGCCCGCTCCTGCGGAACACACCGGATCACGACTGCCTGACACGGGGCGTTGTCGCCCCTTGCTGGAATTGCTCGATCAAATCCCGAATCTGGATGGCGTCGCCTTTGCGGTGGCCGTGACTCACGATCGGATCGGTGCCCGCCGTGGAATCGATCTGAACCGTCGACCAGATTAGCCCGGTGCGGATACTGACCGAAGCCACTTGGCTGATGGAGATACTCTCCTGCGTCGAGCCGATCAGGTGCGGCTTGATGCGCGTCACCCGCTGCGGATTCACCTCAATTCGCAGTGGAAACCAGAGATTACCGGCCGTCCAGCGGCTCGCCCGGAAGGTATAAGTCGACTCGGCCATCAATCACCTCGCGTCATCATCTCACCACCGACTTCAGGCATGGCGGCAAAACAAGCATCAGCGGTGCATCGCATCCTCCACCATCTTGGACGCCGACATGGCCAAGTCATGGCTGCTCATTCGAGGTTGCGGCGTGTGCAGATAACTCACGATGCTGCCCAGTTCCTGCCTCACTTCTTCCTGATGACTTAAACTTGCATCGAGCTTCGCTTGAAGATCGCGCTGGTTCTGCTCGGCCTTCGCTTCGAGCGCCGCCTGCTCGCGCACGTGCGACCGGTCGGTGCGATACATCATGATTTGCTGAACACCCGAGAGCAGAACCCCCAGCGTGGCCAGCACCCAGACGATGGATAGGGCCCGGCGCCGCTCCGCCCCTTCCAGGACTTTCGCCGCCAGGTGTCCACCGTACCCGGCCACGGCAAGCGGCACCGCCGCCACCGCCAGAAAACTGATCACGTAGACCATGGGCGCAGGATAGCCCAAGGCGTCCGGCGACCGCAACAAAAGTACGAGTGGCAAGTGACGAGTGGCGAGTAACGAGAGGCGGCAAAGGGCGGCCTCGTTGTAGGCCGAGGTCGCGCCGGTGATTTCTCACTGCAAGCGCTGTTGGCGCCAGGGCCGGGTGAGAAGACTCGTGTATCGGGCGATTCTCTCGTAATCGCGACCTCTATGCCAAACAGTCACACCATGCTCGATCGCAATTGCAGCGATGAGGCAATCGACCGACGAGCGGATGGTGTAACCCTTTGCTCGCCCCAAGCGATAAATTCCGGCGGCCGAAACAAAAGTCCTCAATGGCAAGGGATCACCCAGGACCGGCAGCGCCAGCAGACTCTCGCGGAAGCGCTCGCTTGCCGGATCTTCGCGCAGGCCCTGCAGCAACTCCTGCACGATAGGTCCACACGTGGCGAAATTTGCTAGCTCATCTTCGGAGACCCACCGGGCCGGGCGGGCCTTGAGCAGCTCGATCCATACAGAGGTGTCCACGAGTATCATCGTCGGCCTCGTGGCCGGCGGCGAACGCGGCGACGAGGCTCGATTCGATCTTCGCGCATCTCGCTTAGATCACCCCGCCAAAGGCCGCGTCCAAAAAACTGGGGAAGGGCCTGGATTTTGCGAATCCGGAGAACCTCGGCCAGCGCCATGTTGACCGCTGCCGAATAGGTCTTGACGCCAAGCGCGCGAGTGGCTTCTTCGAGCAGGTCTGCATCCAACACAAGATTTGTGCGTTTCATGTGTACATTATACATCACGTGACGCGCGGCAGGCGGAGCCCGTGGTGGGTAGTGACGTCATGCGCGGATTTGAGACCACATTAGGAATATCGTCATTCCCGCGAAAGCGGGAATCCATCAGGAAATCCTTGAGAGACAGCGGCGCCCCAGCCCTGGATTCCCGCTTTCGCGGGAATGACCAACCCTCAAATGACACCACTGCTCGCTATTTGCGAGTGACTGCTTCCAGCTCCTCGATTGTCCGCGGCCAGTCCTGCTTCAGCAGTCGCGACAGCGAACGGTCCGCGAGGAGCTTCCCGCCCGTCTGGCAGCGCTCGTTGTGGCACAGTCCCATGGCCGTGCCACAGGAGTTCGAGGCCCCACGTTGTCTTCCTGATTCCGATCACAAGCGCTTAAGCCGAAGGGCAAAAGCTGCGAGGCTAAACACAGCCACGTCCAATAAAAGGAATGTCGCGGTACTGCCGACCTCGGGAGTGGCGACGAACGAGGGAACGGGATTGGGGGACACGTAGATCGGACTGGTATAGCTAGTGCCCGTGTAAGGCTCATAGCTGGATAATTGGAGCCTGCTTCCCAACAATGATGCGTTCCGGTCTGCCGGATATGTTATTTCAAACTGAATTCCTGAGAACTCCAAAGGATCTATTGAGAAGGCGTAGGAATCGCCCGTATTCAGGCTACCCGGGGGATACGGGAATGCCGTTCCTTCCAGATCCATGCCGTACCCGGTCGTGGCAGGTAGAAACGGCTCGCCATCCGGCAATGTGTAGGGCCACCCCGGCCAAACCTGTGCTGGCATCGACACGTTCTGTGCTAGGGTGAAAGCCTTTCCTACCGGGGCGCCGTCCGCGTCAAGTAAAACTCCGGTTATTGGGCCGAACAGGTCCGGGTTCGTTCCTAATGGGCCAGTTTGGTTCTCAAAGAATTCGACGGCCATCTCCGGCGCTACAAGGAACTGCCCCCCAAACCATACGTCCAGCAACTGGGTTTGGCCGTTATAAGGGGATCCCACTAGCGTGCTGAAATCGAAGTTCTGGTAGCTAAAAGAGCTTCCAGCCGCCCCAGGGTCTACCGTAACTGAAAAAGTATCTGCCGCAGCACGATGAACAAGCAGAAACGACTCTACGATCAAGAGAGCGAGTAGCTTAGTCTCACGCACGGCTGACACCTCCTGCGAACCAGCCGAAGCCGCTCCAAACCCGCGACTCCGGCTCTTAGAGGTCCTCAATAAGTAGCCTTGTAAATATGTTGAAAGCTTCACTTACGAACGTCAAGTCATTGGCTGCATATTAACTATAAATTGACGGATTGGCGCGACAAGATCTACCACCCACTGACTCGGGCTGGAGTGGTTCGCAGATACCATAACTGCCTATGACCAGCTAGTCAGTTAATTTCTTCGCTAGTGCTTCCGAATTATCGATCGTGGAGCAGGCGGCGCATATATTCCTTTTCGTGAATGCGCCAAAGAGGTCTGCGAAAGCGGGCGACGACCTACCATGCAATGTCGCCGCCACCGGTAGTGAAGCGGTCGAGCGCCGGAGCCGTCCTGGAGAGAAGAGGGCTACCTCCTCCTTAAAGCTTCCAATTCCTCCAACGTCCGCGGCCAGTCCTGCTTTAGCAGCCGCGACATCGACCTGTCTGCCAGGAGCTTCTCGCCTGTCTGGCAGCGCGCGCAATAGTTCGTTTCGTTGTCCGCGTACCGGATGCGCTGCACCTTGGCCCCGCAACGCGGGCAGGGCTCGCCGAACCGTCCGTGGACGGCCATGCCTTCGCGAAACGCCGTGACTTTCTCCGGAAACCGGCCTCTAGCATCGTCTCTAATCCGTGCCGTCCAATTCTGAAGGGACTGACGGCAGGCTTCGTAGAGCCGTGCGGTCTCTTCGTTGGTGAGCCGTGATGTCAATGCAGCCGGCGAGAGTTGCGCCGCATGCAAAATCTCATCGGAGTAGGCGTTGCCGATGCCGCTGAACAAGTGAGGGTCGGTGAGCGCTCGCTTCAAGGTGTGACTCTCGGACGTGAGGCGCGCGGCGAATTCGTCAAAGGTCGCCTCCAGCGGTTCGAGTCCGCCGGGATCGAGCGCATCCAGTCCCGCTTCGCCTTCGACGATGTGGAGTGACGCCCGCTTCTTCGATCCCGCTTCGGTCAGGCTCAGGCTGCCAGAGTCGAAATCGAACGCTGCAAGCGTCCGGCGCGGTATGAGCCTGGCTTCCGCTTCATGCCAGTGAAGGCGTCCGGCGATCATGAGGTGCAGCACCATCCAGCAGTCATTGTCGAAGCCGATGCCGATGCGCTTTCCCACCCGCCGCAGTCTGCGGATGGCTTGCCCTTCCACTGTCGCGATTGGTGGGCTGACGCTGCGAAGCAGAAAGGGACTCGCGATGCGGACGCGCTCCAGCCGTCGCCCGAGGATTCGCTGTTCCAAGGCTTCGATGTACACGACGATGTCAGGTAATTCGGGCATGGACTCGTGGCTTCACGCAAAAGCGGGGTTCTGCCAATCACCTTAATCTCTTCACGTTCTGCTACCCCGGTGATGGGGGGCCGACTTTACTCGTTTCCTCCAACTCATTGAAAAGACGCCGAAAATAAATCTTCTCACTTTTCTCGATTTTGCCCACCGTCCCAAATTTCGGGAGGACAATATCAGATCGGCCTCTCGGGCCGACGAGTTGCTGAGGAGCAAGGGGTTAGATGAGTCTGAAAGGCGAAAAACTACCGCGACGCAAGAACTAACTTCCTTGGGTAACGCGAAGATCCCTAATCCGCAGATCTCGCCGATTGGCAGATTGGCCACTGCCCACCGAGCGCCGCGTGCAGACTGTCGACCTTTGGTGCCGGCCGCCTTGCAAAACAAAAGAGCCGAGGCAAATCAAATCCTCTATGCGCTTCAATTTCTGCCGAACGAACCCGTCATGCGATTGAAAACAGAAGGCTTCTGTTTTTCATATGGTGCGAAACCCAACAGGTGCTTGAAAAAAAAACTTGGGCAATTAACCAAGAGGTTGTTGATGGGCAGTGGTTTAACCGGGATTTTGAGGGACGAAAGGATGGGTCTTCGATAGGGGCGGCCCTTGTGGCCGCCCGGACAGCTTAGTCGGCGTCACTTGGGCGGCCACAAGGGCCGCCCCTACCGTCGAACCCGGACAGCACCGAAATGGGATTACACTTGAAAAGCAAGTCTTCGGGTCGAGGATGTCTACCTACCTAGTCACAGGCGGTGCAGGATTCATCGGTTCGCACGTGGTGGAAGAACTCCTGGCGCGCGGCGAACACGTCCGGGTGCTGGACGATCTATCGAGCGGGAGCAAACAGAACCTCGGCGAGGGACTGAGCCGGATTGAGTTCGCCGAGGCCGACATCCGCGACCTCGATGGCATCCGTCGGCTATTTTCCGGCGTCGACTATGTTATCCATCTCGCGGCGCTCTCTTCGGTGGTCGCTTCTGTGGAAGACCCGGTGACTTCGACGACGGTCAACATCGGCGGCACCGTAAACGTGCTGGTGTCGGCCCGGGACGCGGGCGCCCGCCGCGTGGTCTTCGCGGACTCGGCCGCGGTCTACGGTGACAATCCCGAGCTGCCGCGCGTGGAGACACAGGAGCCGCAACCGCTTTCGCCTTATGCGCTCACCAAGCTCACTGGAGAGTACTATTGCCGGATCTTCACCAGCGTCTTCGGGCTCGAGGCGGTGCCGCTGCGCTTCTTCAACATCTTCGGGCCGCGCCAGAATCCGCACTCGCCTTATACCGGCGTGCTTTCGAAATTCATTGTAGCCTACTTGGAAAGCCAAACTCCGGTAATCTTCGGCGACGGCGAGCAGTCGCGGGATTTCACATACGTGGCCAACGTCGTAGACGCGGTGTTGCGCGCCTGCACCGCTCCGAACGCGCCCGGCCAGGCGATCAATGTCGGTGTAGGCGCGAGCTACACGCTCAACCAGGTGATCGCGATCCTCAATCGCATCTTCGAGAAGGACGTCAGGCCGCGCTATGACGCGCCGCGCGCAGGCGACGTGCGCCATTCGCAGGCCGACGTCAGCCGGGCGCGCCGGATCCTTGGATATGAGCCGATCGTCGGATTCGAAGAGGGATTGCGGCGCACGGTCACCTGGTACCGGACGGCGCTCGGGCGCATGGCGGGTGCGCCTTGACACCGGGTGCCATCGCCGGCTCGGTGCTCGCGCCGATTTCGGCCGGCGGCGCGCTCATTTATTACGCCTGCTCCGTGCCCACTTCGCAGGTGCTGGGAAAAGCGTTGGTGCGCGGGCCGGCGGAGGGTCGCGAGGTGGTCCTGACTTTCGACGACGGACCCGCTGAGCCTTTCACAGGCCAGATCCTCGATATCCTGCGCCGCCACCGGGCACCGGCAACGTTTTTCTGCTGCGGCAAGAACGTGTCGCGGCTTCCGGACCTCGTGCGGCGCGTGCAAGGCGAAGGGCACACCGTCGGGAATCACACCTGGTCGCATCCGCTGCTGTATTTCAAGAGCAGACGCCGGATTGAAGATGAGATCGATCGCACGCAGGAAACCATCGAGCGGGTGACGCGACACGCCCCGGCCGTTTTCCGTCCGCCTTACGGCGTGCGCTGGCTGGGACTCTTTCCAGCGCTCAAGGCCCGCGGCCTCGCTGACGTGCAATGGTCCGACACGGGATATGACTGGAAGGCGCGGCACGACGCTGCGGCCATAGCGCGCTTGACGCTCAAGAAGCTCAGGCCCGGAGCGATCATCCTGCTGCACGACGGGCGTGAGCCGCGCCAGCCGGGAGACGTGGACGCCTCCATGACCGTGGCCGCGCTACCCGCGATTATCGAGGGCGTGCGCCGCGCGGGTCTGGAATTTGCCACGATTGAGAATTTCCTGCCCGGGATGCATCGGTAGCGGCGCTGTCCCCAGCGACGCCGCAAATGAAGAGGTGGGCGCGATTGCGTGGATCAAGCGAGCACCAAGTCCGGGTGATAGACATTCCCCGCCACCCGGCGCGCGATGGCAATCAGTCGACGGTCGCCATTCATCACTTTCAGCAACGTGATCGCGGGCGCGTGCGATCCGGGACCGAGACCGCGATCGGCGCGCAGGGCCTGCGCGAGTTCAAAGCTGTGTCCGTGGCGGACGTCCTGCTCCTCGCGCCCGCGCAGCACCAGAGCCGGACACTCCGGCAGCAAGCCCTCGAGCGGAATCAGGAATCTGGCGCCATCACCTTCGGCCGCTGCACGTTCCAGGTCGGTCAAGCTGACCGCCCGGCTCTCGGTGAATTCCGCCACCGCGGTGCGGCGCAGACTGGACAGGTGTGCCGGGCACCCCAGCCTGCGACCGGCATCGTGAGCCAGCGACCGCACATAAGTCCCGCCCGAGCACTCCACGGCGAAATGAGCCTCGGCGCCGTCGAGGGAGAGCAATTCGAAGGCGTAGATCTCGACCTCGACGGGTTCGAGTTCGACCGCTTCGCGCCGGCGGGCCAACTCGTAGGCGCGCACGCCCTTGACGCGCTTGGCGGAAAAAGCGGGCGGCGTCTGCCGGATGCGTCCCGTGAATTCCGCGAACACGCGCTCGATTTGCCGTGCTTCGGGACGGCACTCGACAGGTTCCGCGGCCGGCGCCCCGGTGGCGTCATAAGTGTCGGTCGCAAACCCGAACCGAATCGTGCCGCGATACGACTTGCGGGATTTCAAATAGAATTGCGACAACCGCGTGGCTTTGCCGATCGAGAGCGGCAGGACTCCGGTGGCAAAAGGATCCAGCGTGCCGAAGTGTCCGACCTGACGGATGTGCAGAATGCGGCGGACCGCGGCCACAACGTCGTGCGACGTCATGCCGGCGGGCTTGTCGATGAGCAGCACGCCCGCCGGTTCGGGTCGAGCGGCGATAACCGGCTTGGCGGCAGGTTCAGTGTTCATGGGACATTCAGGGTTCAAAAAAGAGCCGAGCCCGATTAGGCAAGTCGTCGAGGCTATTCACTGGGGTGGAGCTTGCCGAGCAGATCCTCGATGCGAGCCGCCTCTTCGGCCCCGCGGTCGAGCACAAATATAATCTCGGGCGATCGACGAAGGCGCAGGCGCTGGGTGATCTCCCGCCGGACGTAGCCGGCGGCGGACTCGAGCCCGGCCAGGCTCTCCGCGCGCTCCTCCTCGGTGCCCAGCACGGAGACCAGCACCCGCGCGTGCGAGAAATCGGGACTCAGGTCAACGTAGGTTACCGTCACAAAGCCGATGCGAGGGTCCTTGAGTTCACCCTCCACCATGCCGGCGACCTCGGTGCGAATCTGGTCGGCTAATCGATCGCGTCGGCGTCCTGGAACCATCGTTGAGAATTGCGCCTGGGTGATTGCTGATTGGGTGATCTAAATTCAAAATTCAAAACTCAAAATTCAAAAATGAAAGATCAACGCCCTGCGAGCACGGCGCGGCGAGAGAATTTCTCTGACCGATCTAACCGGCAATCACGCAATCACCATTCAAAAATCACTCAATCAAAAGATTTCGATGTCGTACTCCTGCACATCGCTGCCCAGCGTCCGCTCGGATTCCGCGAGCACGCGCCGCAGCACCTGGTCAAGAATCTGCCTGCTGCTGGAGATAGCGGCGACCCCAATGGTCGCCTGTTGCCACAGGTCCGTGTGGTCGAGTTCCGCCACGGCCACATTGAAGCGGCTCCGCAGCCGATCGCGGATCTTCAGGAGTACCGCGCGCTTGTCCTTAAGGGAATGCGCCCAGGGGATCTGAATCTCGATCGTGAGCACGCCGACGGGCATGGAAATTGCCGATTGCTGATTGACGATTGAACCCTCGGAATCAATCCCGCCCGCAATCGTCAATTGTCAATCGAAAATCGTCAATCAGACGAGCATCTGCTCCGTGACCTTCTCGGTCACGAACGATTCAATCACGTCACCCACCTTGACGTCGCTGAAGTTCTCGAGCGAAATGCCGCAGTCCATCCCGGAGCGGACTTCGGCCACGTCTTCTTTGAAGCGCCGCAGCGACCGAACGCGGCCCTCGTAGATCACGGCGTTGTCGCGCAGCAGGCGAACGCGCGCGTCGCGGGTAAACTTGCCGTCCTGGATGTGGCAGCCCGCCACCGTGCCCACCTTCGAGATGCGGAACGTATCGCGAACCTCGGCGTGGCCCAGAATGGTCTCTTTGACGGTGACCGCCAGCAGGCCCTGCATGGCTTTCTTGATCTCGTCGGTCACGTCGTAAATGATCGTGTGCAGGCGGATGTCGACGTTTTCCAGCTGGGCAAGTTCTGTAGCCTTGCGCTCCGGACGCACGCTGAAGCCCACGACCACCGCGTTCGAGGCCGAGGCCAGGAGCACGTCGCCCTCGGTGATGGCGCCCACGCCGGCATGAATCACCTTGATCTTCACGCGCTCGTTGCTCAGCTTATTCAGCGTCTCGACCAGCGCCTCGACGGAGCCTTGCACGTCGCCCTTGATGATCAGCGGCAGTTCCTTCACTTCACCGGCCGCCAACTGCGCGTGCAGTTGTTCGAGCGTGAGCCGCGCACTCTTGGCCAGCGCCGCTTCGCGCTGCTTGGCCAGCCGATGGATGGAAATCTGGCGCGCCTTGATGGTATCTTCGATCACATAGAGGCGGTCGCCGACCTGGGGAACATCCTCGAGTCCGAGGATTTCCACCGGGGTCGAGGGCCCGGCATCGCCGACCGGCTGGGCGTGATCGTCGAGCATGGCGCGCACTTTGCCGTAGATGGCGCCCACGATGAACGCGTCGCCGACGTTCAAGGTCCCGCTCTGCACTAGAAGCGTCGCGACAGGTCCGCGGCCGCGATCCAGGCGGCTCTCGAGCACGGTACCGGCGGCAGGCTTGTTGGGACTGGCCTTCAGGCCCTGAAGATCCGCCACGAGCAGAATCATCTCCAGCAGCACGTCGAGATTCTGGCGTTGCTTGGCGGAAACTTTTACCGTGACCGTGTTTCCGCCCCACTCCTCCGCCATCAGGTCCAGATCGGCGAGTTGCTTCATGACGCGATCCGGCTGGGCGTCGGCCTTGTCGATCTTATTGATGGCCACCACGATGGGAACCTTGGCGGCGCGGGCGTGGTTGATCGCCTCCAGCGTCTGAGGCATCACTCCGTCATCCGCAGCCACAACCAGGATGACGATATCGGTTACCTTGGCGCCGCGCGCCCGCATCAGGGTGAAGGCCTCGTGGCCGGGAGTGTCGAGAAACACAACCTGGCGTCCGTTCACCTGCACGCTATAGGCGCCGATGTGCTGCGTGATCCCTCCGGCTTCCTGTGCGGTGACGTTCGTCTGGCGGATGGCATCGAGCAGCGAGGTCTTGCCGTGATCGACGTGCCCCATCACGGTTACGACCGGCGCCCGCGGCTTCAGATCCTCCGGACGATCGGCCACCTCCACCTCGTGCGTGACCTCTTCCTCGTAACTGATGATGGTCGGTTCAGCGCCGAAAGTACGGGCGATCTCAGCGGCGGTCTGGCCGTCGAGCGTTTGATTGACGGTGGCGAAGATCCCCTTGTCCATGAGTTTCCGGATCACGTCTTTGACGCGCGTCTCGAGTTTTTCCGAAAGCTCTTTGATCGTCACGCCCTCGCTCAACGTGATCTTTCGTGTAATCGCGAGAGGCTCGGCTGCCGCCGGACCGCGGACGGGCTGCGGTCCCGGGCGCGCGCCGGGAATCGGGCGTGCCATCGGGCCCCCGGGGCGCGGGCGGGGCATTGCGCCACCAGCGGCGGGCGCCATACCGGGCCGCGGTGCCGTAGGATGAGTCTGGCGGTGATGTTCGCCCGGCCGCCGGACGGTGGTCGGACGCGGTCCGGCCTTCCCGATGCCGGGGTAGATGGGTTGACTTGAGGTCGCGGGCCGCGTCCCCGCCGGAGCAGCTCCTCGGGCGACAAGCGGCGTGGCGCCGGCCGGCGCGGGAGGCTTCGCAGCGCCCGGGCCTGGCCGCGCTCCCGCCGCAGGCGCCTGCTGCGTGCGGAGTGCCGGCGCGCCTGCGCTCGCCGTAGCTGTCGGCAGGGAAGGTTTTGGGGTCAGAACCGGGCCCGGCACGCCAGGCACGGCGGTCACCGGGCGCCGAACGCCGACCGCGGGCGGCGCGGCAGGTCCCGCGGCGATGGGCGCCGGCTTCTCCGCCGGACGTTGAGGACCGAGGACAGCCCTCCGGGCATCCTGCTTGATCTGGTCGATGGTGCGGATAGCGGGCGCCTCCGGCCTTGGGTGCACCACGGGCGGCGCAACCGGACGCGGCGGCGCGGCGGCCTGAGGCGCGGCCGGTGGAGCGGCGATGGGCGCCGGGCGGCCCGGGACTGTTTGCGGGGGAGCAGTCTGCCGTTCAACACTTGCGGCCGCGGGTGAGGCGGAAGGCGCGGCCGGCGGCGCCGGCGGGGCCGTCTCCGGTTCGCCGCCGTTTTGACTGAAGTGGCGCCGCACCTGCTCGGCCAGATCATCCTCGAGAGCACTGGAATGAGACTTCTTCTCACCGTGCCCGATGGAGGTGAGATAGTCGAGCACCAGATTGCTCTTCACTTCAAGTTCACGCGCCAGCTCGTTAATACGAATCTTCGACATCTATTTCCAATACCTCAAATCCAGCGAGCTCCCCCGGCCCGCTTCATCAATGCGACCTAGTGATTTCGTCCGGTTGATCTCCGGCACTTCCCGATTCAGCCTCCCCTTCCGGGCTGGTTTCGACTACGCCCGTTTCGGCTCCCTCCGCGGCGATGTCAGCTGGTTCTTCCGAAGCCTCGCTCCTCACACCTTCGCCTTCGACATCTGCCATCTGCGTTGCGGCAGCTTCGCCCTCCGCCTCGACCGAGAGACCGGCGGCCCCGTCTGCCCCAGGTTCCCCGGCCGGCAATTCGGCCGCAGACGCTTCGGCAGCAACGGCTGACTCGCCCTCGGCTGCCTCTTCACTGGCAGCCTGTCCCGCCTCGAAATAGTCGGTAACGACCTTGCGGATGCGCTCGACTGTTTTCTCGCCCACGCCGGGGATCTCGGTCAGTTCGTCGGGCGTCATGCCGGCAAGCTGCTCCACAGTCCCGATCCCGTGGCTTTGCAACCGCTCGATGGTCTTCTCGCCGAGGCCCGTCAACTCGATAATGGAGGCGCCGCGGCGGGCCATTTCCGCCATCTGCGATTCGATCTCCTGGCGCTTCTCCTCTTCGCTCTTGATATCGATATGCCAGCCGAGCAACTTCGCCGCCAGACGGACGTTCTGGCCCTTCTTTCCGATGGCGAGCGAGAGCTGCGTGTCGTCGACGATGACTTCGAGCCGCTTCTCCTCCATGTCGATGATGGAGACATGGTTGATCTTCGCCGGGCTCAAGGCGTTGGCGGCAAAGCCCAGCACATCTTCGTTGAACTCGATGATGTCGATTTTCTCGCCCTTGAGCTCGCGGATGATCGACTGCACGCGCATGCCCTTCATGCCCACACAGGCGCCCACGCAATCCACATCCGGATCCTTGGAGAACACGGCCACCTTGGTGCGCTCGCCGGCTTCGCGGGCGATGGCCCGGATCACCACCGTGCCATCGTAAATCTCGGGGACTTCCATCTCGAACATGCGCTGCACCAGCATGCCGTCGGCGCGCGAGACCACCACCTGGGGCCCGCGGGCGGCGCGGTCAACCAGGGTGATGACCGCGCGCAGCCGGTCGCCGACCTGGTAGCTCTCCAGGCGTGACTGCTCCCGCCGCGGCATGCGGCCCTCGGTGCGGCCGAGGTCCACGATCACGTCCGATCCTTCAACACGCTTCACCGTGCAGTTCACCAGCTCGCCGACGCGCTGGTTGTATTCCGTGAAGACCGTTTCGCGCTCGGCTTCCCGGACTTTCTGAAAGATCACCTGCTTGGCGGTCTGCGCGGCGACGCGGCCGAGCACATCGGTGGCCTTCGGAATCCGCACCACGCCTTCGAGTTCGGCCTGCGGATCGCGCACCCGCGCCTGCGTCAGTGAGATCTCGTGCTCGGGGTCCGCCACCTGCTCCACGATCTTCTTGACGGCGTAAACTTCCACCTGGCCGGTTTCCTTGTTGAAGTGCGACTCCAGGTCCTCGACGGTCTTGTAGTATTTGCGAGTGGCCACCAGAATGGCGTCTTCGACCGCCGAGATGATGACTTGGGTGTCGATGCCCTTCTCGCGGCTGAGCTGGTCAATCGTTTGGAACAGAAGACTCGTGCCCATTTTTCACCTTCCAACTCCGGGGAGCAATTCACCAGCCTTCGAGGAGCAGCTTGGTTCTGGAAATCGCCGCCAGACCGAACTCGCGAATTCCCGCCTCGCCCAGGTCAAGCCGTACGAGGCCGCCTTCCAGGCCCGCCAGCCGCCCTTCAAACACCGTCTGGCCCTCCACCGGCTCACGGAGGATCACGCGCGCGCGCCGGCCCGCAAAGTGCTCGTAATCGCCGGGCTTGCGCAGCTCCCGGTCAAGTCCGGGCGAGGAAACCTCGAGCGTGTAGCTGCCGGGGAAGGGGTCCTCGACGTCGAGCATCGCGCTCAGTTGCTCGCTGACGTTCTGGCAATCCGCATGTGTAATTCCGCCAGCCTTGTCAATGTAAACTCGCAGCAAGGTGTTGGACCGGCCGCCCTTCAGCTCCACGTCGACCAGGTACAAACCCTCGGAGACGGCCACCCGCTCCGCCATGGACCGTACCGCTTCGAGATCGACAGCCATACCTTGCGGCGCGCAGCCCGACACGTAGCGCGTGACGGTTCTCGATCGCCGTCCGTCCGCCCTCTCCAGCGATGTCAACAAAAAAGTGGGCTTTCGCCCACTAGACTTCTCGCCAAAATCAGTATACGCGGCTAAAAACCAAAAAGCAATGAGCCCACGACGTGGGTTCCCGCGTGCATGTGAAGGGCGAGCCCCGACCAAGCCTTCGGTGAAGTCAATTCCAAGGGCTGGTGCCCCAGGGCCACGCCCAAGCTCGGTTGGCTGCGACGGGAATCGCGTGGGCTTAAGTCGATTCGCGGGCTGGCGTATTCCGGCAGGAGAAGCGCTACCCTGGCAGCAAATCAGCTCCGCACCCAAACGAGGGGCGCCAGACCGGCGAGCGCCAGGGCGATCAGCAGGACGAGGCTTTGCTTTCCCGACTGCTCACGCGCGAAGAACCACGCGTAGATGCCCTTGATCACGTTATTGCTGGCGGCGGCGATCAGGATCGCGGCGGCGGCTACCGGCACGCGGGTGAGCGTTCCGGCCGCCTGGGTCAGACCCATGATGAAGGGATCGACGTCGGTGACGCCCATGATTCCGGCGAGCGTGTAGACTCCGGCGCGGCCAAGGTAAACCACGGCAAGATGGGTGGCAATCAGCATGGCGATGAAGAGAGCGGCAAAGAGGAAGGCCGCGCTCAATTCCAAGGGGTTCGGCGGCTGGTACTCGCGTTTCATGTCGTCCGCGCTTGCGTCCGGAAGCCGCGACCACAGCCAGCCGACGCCGCACGCGACGCCCGCCAGAACAAGGAACGACAGGCCCAGCGTGCTCGCCAGCGCGTGATTGAACAGCGCCAACAGAGCCGCCAGTCGCAGATACATCACGCCGGAGGCGATCAGGGTTGCGCCGGCGAACAAGTGCGAGCGGCGCTCGTTGGCGGCGCGTTTTGCCAGAACAACCGTGGTGAGCGTGGAGGAGTAGGCTCCGCCCAGCAAGGCGGCCAGCATCACGCCGCCGTGCTCGCGCGTGACCTTCTGCAGAACGTAGCTGCCATACGAGATCGCGCTCACCGCCACCACTACCAGCCAGGTCTTGAAAGGATTGATCCGGAAGGCGCCGTAGTCCTGGTTGGGCAGAATCGGGAGGATGACGATGCTCAACAGCAGGAACTTGGTGAAGGTGAGGATTTCCTCGGGCGGGAAGCGCTTGGTGAGGCTTTCGAGGGCGGTCTTGAGTTCCAGCAGCAGCGCGCTCGCAACCGCCAGCGCTGTCGCCGTCCAGAAGTGCCCGTAATAGATGAGGGCGCCGACGAGATAAATCGCGAGGCCGGAAAATTCCGTGGTCACGCCCGCGGTGCTGGCAGAAGTCAGCTTGTGCCAGTAGGCCAGCAGAAGAAATCCGCCCACCACGATGAAGCCGACAGCGACCGGCAGAAGCTGACCTCCAGAAAGCACGCCCATCGAGTAGGCGATCAGGCCGATGATCGGAAATGTCCGCACCCCGCCGAAGGTGTAGTGCTCGGCGCCCGCCTTGTGCTCCTCACGCTCCAGGCCCACCAGAAACGAGAGAAAGAGCACCAGCAGGATCTTGACGGCGTCAGCCGGCAACAACTGATAGAGTCGGGTGAGCATGAGGCCGCGGACCGTGGCCCGCCGCACCGCCAGTATTCTCGCAGGCTGGAGGATTGTCAACCGGAGGAGGGGTCAGTCTGTTGGTTGTTCAGTCTGTCAGTCCTTCAGTTATGTCAGCGACAAGCATGAGAGTTTCTAAACAGGGAGTTATTGAATTTCGGTTTTCGACTTTCGCTTTTCGATTTTGAATTTCCGTTTTCGATGTACACTCTTCCTGATGCGACCTACGGAATTCATCCGTCAGGTGACCAGCGGCAAACCGGGCGCGATCTATTTCCTGCGCGGACCCGATCGCTTCATGCACGAAGAATGTCGAGCGGCGGTGCTGCACGCCGTGCCGCCTGAGGCGCGTGCATGGTGCCTGGCCGAAGTAGAGTTCGAGTCCGGATCATTGGCGCGGGAACTCGACAACGCTCATCAGATCCCCATGCTCGCCGGTCACAGCTATTTTCTTTTTTCCGATCCCGACGATCTGCGCCGCGCGGGCGATGAGGACGTGGAAGCGCTCGAAGTCTATCTGAAAAAGCCTTCATCGTGCGCCACCCTGGTGTTCACGGCCGTCGAGCCGGACCGGCGCCGGAAGTTCATCCAGCTTCTGGAAAAGAAGACCACCGTCGTCGAGCTGCTTTCGCCCGATCGTCACGAGGCGGCGCATTGGCTGGAGCAATTCCTGCGTCGCGCGGGCGTCGAAATCGATCCGGAGCTTGCCGAACAGGTGGCGGCGCGCTTCGAAGATCGTCCCGACCCGCGGCGCGAGACCCGGCCGGGGGTGAATCTGCTGGGTATGCGCACGGAAGTGCAGAAGGTGCTCACGGCGCGGCCGGAAGCGAAGCGCTGGGAAGAATCGGACCTGGAACACATCGTTTCGTTCCGCGAGGACCACGAGATCAACAAGTTGCTGGAAGCCGTTGCCGAACGCCAGTTGGGACGCGCGCTCGAGCGTCTGCGGGCGCTCCTCTCGAGCAAGGAGCCCGAAGCGCTGATCCTGTGGTCGATCGGCGATCTGTTCCGGCAAGCGCTCAAGAGCACCGCGAGCGGGGGCCGCGGCTACGGCTCAGGGAGCTTCTACAGATCAGGTAAAGGATCGACCTTCGAGATCGCCCAGCGGGCGGCGAAGCGTTATTCACCCGAAGAGCTGGGGCAGGCGCTGCGCCGGACGCGCGACACGGACCTGGCAGTGAAATCGTCGTGGAAGGATTCGCGGGTGCTGCTGGAAATCCTGATCTGGCAGGTGACGGTCGGGAAAGCCGGCAGCGCGTGGGCGGAACCGAGTTGGGTAGGCGCCGCCGACGCATGATGATGCGCGTCTGTAGCGGCGCTCTCTGAGCGACGGGCTTTTCTGGGGATCGGCGGTCATAGACCGCCGCTACAGCGAGGTTCTGGTGACAAACGAGGTTTACGTCTTGGCGACGGCCGCGACGCTGCGCGTGAGCCGCGACTTGTAGCGCGCGGCGGCGTTGGCATGGAGCGCGCCTTTGTGCGTGGAGTGATCGATGAGGGCGAGGGTTGGCTTGAGCAGGCCCTCCGCCGCGGACTTGTCCTTCTTGTCGATGGCCACACGGAGCTTGCGAAGCTGATGACGAAGCCGCGTCGTGTGAGCGCGATTCGCCTCCGTCCGTTTTTCCGTTTGCTTGATGCGCTTCAGGGCAGACTTATGACTCGCCACGACTTCTCCTTAACGGAACATTTCCGGTGAATTGCAAGTCTAGCAAACGTAGGCCGTCCGGTCAATTGGCAAGACCAGGTTTCCGATCTCGCGGCGCTGCTGGAACCGGAAGAAGCGGTAAGAGCATACCTCTGCAACGAATGCATCGCGTTGTGCGTCAAAATCATCGGCAAAGACTCGAAAACCCAAAGTAGCCCGCTACACACCGCGCGCCCGACTTAAGTCGTCGCCGAGTCGATCTGCGGCAGCGTACACTGCGATTTAACCTCAACTCTCAAGGAGGGGGCGTTTCATGGCTTACGTTATCGCTGAACCCTGCATCGGCACCAAGGACACGGCTTGCGTGGACGTTTGTCCGGTCGATTGCATCCATCCGCGCAAAGATGAAGGCAATTTCGCGGACGTGACGCAGCTCTATATCGATCCGGTCGAATGCATTGATTGCGGGGCGTGCGTTCCGGTCTGCCCGGTCAGCGCGATCTTCCCGGTGGACGATCTCCCGGAGAAGTGGCAGAGCTTTACGCCGGTGAATGCGGATTATTACAAGAAGTAGCCGAGGCAGCGGTGTCCTAATTCCGATGTAGGGGCGGCCCCCTGTGGCCGCCCTGATGCATTGTGACGCTGTGGGTTGGCCGGCCACAGGGCCGCCCCTACATCAAGTCAGCTTTTTCCGCTTGTCCGCCCTGCCGCTAACGAAGTAAGCTTCTTTTGGGTCTAAGATTACAGACAGGTTGCAGTATTCGCCTGCATTGAAACGCGCACGCCTCGATCCGATGGCCGGAGCGGACTCAAGCGTAGCGTCCGATTCACCAGCGTCTGAGGGTGTTTTATTCGATTTCGACGTTTACTCGCTCTGGCAGTTGTGTTGATGCTGGGCGGCTGTGGCGGCGCGGAGCGCCGCGCGCCGGCTTTGCAGATGTCCGCACTGGCATCGTCTGCGCCCGAGATTTCACCCATCCCCGACGCATCTTCCCAGAACACTTCTGCTGCCCTGTCGATGCCCGAACAGAGCACGTCTGAGAATCAGGCCCAGACTCAGCCTCAAGCCGGCAAGTCACAGGCTCCGAGTGCGGACCGCGTGACGGAACTGCTGAAGCAAGTCGACGACCTTTACCAGTCCGGCTTGAAAGACTACAGCGCAGATCAGATGGACGGCGCGAAGGACAAGTTTGACCAGGCGCTGAGCCTGCTGCTCGCTTCCGGCCTCGACATCCGGGGCGACGACCGGCTGAACAGCGAGTTCGATCGCCTGGTTGAGAACACTTATAACCTGGAAACGTCGGCTCTGCAGCGGGGCAGCGCCATGAGCTCCCATGCGTATGAGCCTGCGCCCATCGAATCGTTCTCCGGCCTCACGTTCCCCGTCGATCCCAACGTCCGCGAGCGCGCCCAGCACGAGGTCGCGTCCGTGCAGTCGGACCTGCCGCTGACCTCGAACGATTACGTCAGCGGCGCATTGACCTATCTCCAGAGCCACGCGCGCCACTACGTCCAGCGGGTGCTCGCGGGCCGCAGCCTGTACGGACCCATGATCGAGCAGACGTTGAAAGAGGAGGGATTGCCGGAGGACCTGATCTACCTGGCCGCCGGCGAAAGCGCCTTCAGTCCCTATGCCCTCAATTCCAAGTCGGGCGCCAAGGGAATATGGCAGTTCATGGTGGGCACGGGGCAGCTCTACGGTTTGAAAAAGAACCGCTGGCTGGATGAGCGCGAAGACCCGGTGAAGTCCACGCGGGCCGCCGCCCGCTTTCTGAAAGACCTCTACCACACTTATGGCGACTGGTTCCTTGCGATGGCGGCCTATGACTGGAGTCCCAACGGAGTTCAGAAGGCAATCGAGAAGACGGGTTACGCCGATTACTGGAAGCTCCGGCAACTCGGCGCGCTGCCCTCAGAGACGCAGAACTACGTGCCGATCTTCGTGGCCATCGCCCTGATCGCAAAAGATCCGCAGGCTTACGGATTTCAGGCGCCTCCGGACCCGCCGCTGACCTTCGATTCGGTTGAGGTCCAGGAACCTGTCGATCTGCGGCTGGTGGCGGGCTTGATTGATCGTCCTGTCGATGAACTCGTCCGGCTGAATCCGAGCATGCTGACCTGGGTGACGCCCCCCAACGATCCCGAATTCCGGTTGCATCTGCCGGCAGGCACCAAGGATCTTTATGGGAAAGCGATTGCCTCGATTCCGCCCGACCGGCGTGAGTGGTGGCGGGCGTACAAGGTGGAATCCGGCGAGACGCTCGCGAGCGTTGCGCGCAAGTTCCACATTTCGGAGACCAGCCTGACCAGTGTGAATGGGCTTTCCGACAATCGGCTCAATGCCGGCGCGCACGTTGTGATTCCGCTCAGCCCGTCGAGTCAGGCGTCGCTGGTCCGGGTTCACGAACATTACGTCTTGCGCGCGAAGCAATATCGCGTGAAGCCCGGAGATACTCTGGAACTCGTCGCCGACCGCTTTGACGTGACGCCCTACCAGATCCGGCATTGGAACCGCCTGCGCGGAAGCCGGTTGGTCGCGGGCAGCAGCCTCACGGTATTCGTTCCGGAGGCCGCGCCGGTGCGACGCTCCAGTAGTTCCCATCACGTTGTTGCGAAGCGCCGGAAGCCCGCCCGGTCGAAGGCTCTGGCGAGCAACGCCGCCGGCGCACGAACCGCGGCCTCGAGCCCGCCTGCATCCCGCTAACCGGACGCATGTTGTAGAATGATTCTCGGCGTCCAGCGGCTTTTCCCCGCGTTTTTCATCTAATCGCGTAGTGCCCCGACCCGGTGCCGCGACGCCGGTGAAGCAGGAGATCCGCATCCTTGACTTGTCCCGTTTGCCAGAAGCGCAAGGCGAATCGATTCTGCCCCGCGAAAGGGCAGAGTATCTGCGCTGTATGCTGCGCCACCGAGCGCGAAGTTACGATCGACTGTCCCTCGGATTGTCCGCACCTGGTGGCCAGCCGGCAGTATGAGGACGAGCGGCGCGAGATCGACTGGTCGCAGGTCCCGTTCGAGGACGTAAAGGTGTCGCCCTCTGCCTTCCGCGGGCATGAAGGTCTGCTTGACGCGCTCGCTTTCGGCATTCTCGAGTTCGCCGCGCAGCAGCGATTGCTGGTCGACAGCGACGTCATCGCATCGCTGCAAGCCCTTGCTGAGTCTTACCAGACGCTGGCCAAGGGCATCTACTACGAGAAGCCGCTCGACGATCGGGTCCGGCACGAACTTAACACGCATTTGAAGGAAAGTATCGCGAAATATCGCAAGGAAGACTCAGCCCGTTCGGCAGTCAACTCGGTTCGCGATAGTATGGTGCGCGACGCTCTGATCTTCTTCACTCAACTCGGCGCCACGCGGACCAATGGACGTCCCAAGGGCCGTGCGTTCCTCGATTTTCTGCGCAGCCAGTTCAAGTGGAAGGGCGCGGCGGAACCGGCGTCGTCGCCCTTGGTGATACTCCCGTGACCGAGAATTCAGAAGTCAGAAGCTAGAAGCCAAGAGTCGGGAGTCGGGAGTTTGAATTCCTCTCCTCCGTTGAGGAGGGGGTTAGGGGGTGGTGTCCTCTTACTCCGAGCTTCATTCCTGCCACTTGATCGGTTTCGAAGATGGCGACGATTTACAACAAGCCAGCCTTAAAGCCGGTGCGCCGATGGTTGCGTAACTCGCCCATTGCCGCAGAGGCCGTTCTTTGGAGGAGCCTAAAGGGCTCGCAGTTGGCGGGCAAGAAATTCCGCCGCCAGCACAGCATTGGCAACTACGTCGTCGATTTCTACTGCCCGGAGTGCAGGCTGGCCGTGGAATTGGATGGTCAGCCACACCTCAATTCCTTCGGTTCCCTCAGAGACCACCTGCGGCAGAAAGCTCTGGAGCGATTTCAGGTTGGGGTTCTTCGATTCGAGAACCGCGCGGTATTTGAGAATCTGCCCGGGATGTTAGAGATGATCAAGCAGGAGTTGAAAGCGGACACCACCCCCTAGAGCCCCCTCCTCGACGGAGGAGGGGGATTGCTTTATGAAAGACTCCGACGAAATCCGCAGCTCCGTAGATATCGTCAAGATTGTCGGCGACTACGTGCAATTGCGGAAAGCCGGCGTGAATTTCAAGGGCTTGTGCCCTTTCCACCAGGAAAAGACGCCGTCTTTCAATGTTCACCCTCAAAAGCAAATTTTTCACTGCTTCGGCTGCGGCGTCGGCGGCGACGTGTTCAAGTTCGTGATGCTCATTGAGAATCTCTCGTTCCCTGAGGCCCTTAAGCGCGTCGCGGAGAAGGCCGGAATCAAGTTCAAGCTGCGCCCGATGGACCCGGTCTCGGACCTTGCGGCTCGCGATCGCGAAGTTCTCACGCGCATGCACGAGACGGCGGTGCGATTCTTCGCCGCGCAGCTTGGCGCCACAGCCGAGGGCCGGTCAGCGCGCGCCTATCTCGCCGATCGCGGGCTCAGCGATGAAATCGTGGCTCGTTTCCGCATCGGCTACGCGCCTTCGGAGGGCCATGGGTTGTTGCGTCATCTGGAAAGCTCGGGGTTCAGCGCCGAAATGATGGAGAAGGGCGGTCTGGTGCATGCGGAGGCTGAAGGACGCCGTCGATTTGACCGTTTTCGCCGCCGTATTATGTTCCCCATCGCGCGCGATAGCGGCGCTGTAGTGGCGTTCGGCGGACGCGCGCTCGGCGACGATCAGCCGAAGTACCTGAATTCGCCCGAAACCCCGATCTACACCAAGAGCCGCGTGCTCTATCACCTCGACGCCGCCGGCAATGCCATTCGCAAAGGCGACGAAGCCATCCTGGTGGAGGGCTACATGGACGCCATCGCGGTGGCTTCGGCCGGATTCGAGCAGGTCGTGGCCTCGTGCGGAACCAGCCTGACTCCGAACCAGGTCCGGCTGCTCGCGCGCTACACGCGTCGCGTGGTGGTGAATTACGATCCTGACTCGGCGGGCGTCGCCGCCACCGAGCGCTCGCTCGAACTCTTGCTCGACGAGGGATTCGAATGCTGCGTGCTGGCCTTGCCCGACGGCCTCGATCCCGACTCGTTCATTCGCAAGCGAGGCGCAGCCGAATACAGCGAGCGTCTGAAAACCGCACCCAGCTACCTCGAATATCTTGCGGACCGCGCCGCCGTCGCTCACGATCTGCGCACGCCGGAAGGCAAGGTGGCGGCTGCCAACGCCGTGCTGCCTTACATCGTCCGGCTGCCCAATCCTCTGCTGCGCAGCGAATGGGCCGACCGCCTCGCGGGACGCCTGCGCCTGGACGATCGGTTGCTCCGGGATGAACTTCGGCGCGCCGCGGCCGGCGCAAAACGGGAAGTCGGCGGGGTTGCTGTAGCCGCCTCGCTTGCCGCAAGTCCCGCCGAGAGGGAACTGCTGCGCGGATTTCTCGAAAACGCGGAACTGGCCGACGAGTTTCTGCCGGCTTTGATGGAAGAGGGAGCGCTGCAGGGACTGGCTGCGGCACGGATCTTTCAGGCGATTCTGGAGACGCGCGTCCGCGGCGAGCAGATCGAGGTGGCCTCTTTGGAAGAGACGCTGACCGACGCCGAAAAGCGTCTTCTGTACGAATGCCAGTTCGCAAGTGAAGTGCCGCTCTCACGCGAATCGGCGTTCTTGCAAAGCCAAGCGTTGAGGCAAAAGATGTGGCACCGGAACCTGGCCAAGGTCAAGACTGATATGGAGCAGGCAGCGCGAAGTCGCGACGAAGTCCGCGTGGCAGAGCTTCTGCTCCAAAAGAAGCATATCGAGAATCTCAGCCGGGCGGCGATGCTCGATGCCAAAACGCGTACGGGCCGTCAACGGCCTTAGTACCCGATCCTCGCGGGTCCTGGTGTCATTTGGAGCGCGGGCATCCTGCCCGCTCCAGTTGCGCCTAATGGCGTGGTGCCAGGTGGCGGGCAGGATGCCCGCGCTCCGGATGACGCCGGGAAGTGAAACTCTGATTCCTCGCTCCTTCATCAAATGGCATTGGCTGGTTACGTGCAAGCGAATGATGACCTCTGAGAAGCGCCCGTGAAACTGTTGATCCAGCCTGGTGATGGCATTTCGGCTCTGGTCGAGGGTATTGACAAGGCCAGGAAGACCGTCGAAATTGCCATATTTCGCTTCGATCGTCTTGAAATCGAGCGCGCCCTGGAAAAAGCGGTGAACCGTGGGGTGTCGGTTCGCGCCCTGATTGCGTATACCAACCGCGGGGGTGAGCCCAGCCTGCGCAAGCTGGAAATGCGACTGCTCGAATCCGGGGTCGCGGTGGCACGTACGGCCAGCGATCTGGTGCGGTATCACGGCAAGTTCATGATCGTGGACCGGCGAGACCTCTACCTGTTGGCGTTCAATTTCACTTATCAGGACATCGAGCGCAGCCGCACTTTTGGAGTCATTACGCGTGATCGGAGGCTCGTGCAGGAAGCCCTGACGCTGTTCGAGGCCGACACCCGGCGAGTTCCCTATATCGCCGGTCTCAATTCTTTTGTTGTCAGTCCGACGAATGCCAGAAAGCAGCTTTCGGCTTTCATCCGCGGCGCGCGGAGGCAGCTGCTGATTTACGATCCCAAGGTCAGCGATGCCGCCATGATTCGTCTCCTGCAGGACCGTGCCCAGGCCGGCGTCGAGGTCAAAATCATCGGCAAGCTCACCCGCAAGCGCGTCAAGGTCGAAGCCCGGAAGCTGCCGCGCCTGCGGCTGCACACGCGCACGATTATCCGCGATGCTCAGCGAGTGTTCATCGGAAGCCAGAGCCTTCGCGAGATGGAACTCGATGCGCGCCGCGAGGTGGGGCTGATCTTTCGCGATTCCAGGATCGCCGGTCGGCTCGTCAAAACGTTCGAGGAAGATTGGGCCCTAAGCGAGAAAGACGTCGCGGCCGCTGAGCGGGAAAAAGCTCCTGCAGGCAAGGCGGCGAAGATCGTGGTCAAGGCGATCACGAAGGAACTGCCGCCGGTCGTGCCGGTGTTGCAGGAGGCCGTGAAGCAAGTTGTCGGCCAGGAAATTCAGGTGGACCCCAAAGAGATCGAAGCAACGGTCAAAGACGCACTGAGAGAAGCCGTGACCGAAGTCGTGCACGATGTGGTGCAGGAGGCCGTAGAATCAAAAGAAACGCCTGACGAGTAAAGGTCGCGGGGAGTCAGGTAATGTGCGGTTTCGACTTGCAGGTCTTGCAGTGCAGGCATCCTGCCTGCCTCGGCCCCTAAATGCGCGCTGGACATGCATCACAACGAAAATCAGGCCACTAAGCTAAACCTAAAAGGGTCCTCAATCAATTGACAGCCGGTGCAGCCACCGCAACCGCCGGGGTAACCGCGGGTTGAGGCACAGCCGCCGGAGTTTTGGATTCGGCTGAGTCTGACTTTGCCACCGTCGCGGCCGCAATCGTCCGCGGCTGGAAGTTCCGAATAAAACTCTGGCGCGGCAGTTGAAAGAAGCTCATGCCATCGGACATCGCTTCCTTGAGGGCACGCACATTGTCCCAGTGATCGTGGTCGATGCGGTAGGCGGCAATCACCGCTCCGGTGCGGTCAGCTCCACGCCGGCAGTGAACGAACACCGGACCCTCGTTCGTGTCTTCCAGCAGTGACAGAATCTTCGTGATCTGCGCCCCTGTCGGCGGCGTCAGGCCGCTCATCGGAACGCTCACGAACTGCATGCCGAGCGCTGTCACAGCCTCTTTTTCTGCCAGAGATCGGGAATCGTCTTCCCGTAGATCCAGCACGGTCTTGACGCCGATCTTCGCCAGGTACTTGAATCCCTCACTGGTCGGCTGTCCTCCGCGATAGACGCGATCGTTGACCTGGCGGAAGTTGTGAATTCCCTCGATCCCGGAACCGGCGAAGGCGGGTAAAGCGAAAAAAAGAATCAAAATGATTGTGCGGTTTAAGGACTTCATGAAGGCTTGCTCCGATCCGATCCAAACAACGAAATAACCATCTCATTCGATGCAAGACCCATGGCCCGCGTTACCAGCAGCGGCCCTCCGGATCGCCTGCCCACTGGCAATCCGCGGGCCCGCCGTGGCTGCGCTGGGCCGACCCCTGCCTGGCCCACGCGGCAAGGCCGAAAGGTCGGTAATCTCAACCCGGCCCCACGATGAACGAAGTTTGTCAAGGCCACAATTTGAAATGGCGCCAAAACTACCGAACAAAACCGTCAGGTTACTGAAAAATAAGGCACTTAATTTCTCTCAATCACGCGAAACCGTCAAGTTATTTAAAACACATATGCTTAAACGTTGGGGGCCGTCAGATATCTGATTCCGGGAGGTTTAATGCCGATCCGAGGCCGCCCATCACACTCGTAGTTCCTTAGGCCGTTACCGGATCTTCTGTCTCGGCGGCAAACTGGATCTGATGAAGTTGGGCATAGAGTCCGCCGGATTCAAGCAGCTCCTCGTGCTTCCCCTGCTCCACGATTCTTCCCCCATCGACGACGAAGATCACGTCTGACCTGCGAATCGTCGAGAGCCGGTGGGCGATGACGATGCTGGTCTTTCCCTCCATGAGGCGGTCCAGCGCTTCGAACACCTGCTTCTCGGACGATGCGTCGAGTCCCGAGCTGGGTTCGTCCATGATCAGAATCGGCGTATCGCGGATGATCGCGCGGGCGATGGCAATGCGCTGACGCTGGCCGCCCGAAAGCGTTACTCCACGCTCGCCGACCAGCGTGTCGTAGCCTTCGGGAAGTTGCTGAATAAAATCGTGAGCGTTCGCAAGTTCGGCGGCGCGCAGAACCTCGGCGCGAGTCGCCTCGGGCTTGCCGTAGGCGATGTTCTGCCATACCGGAGCGTGGAAGAGCAGATTCTCCTGTAGCACGAAACTCATTCGTCCTCGCAGTGATTTGTATTTGAAGCGGCGGATATCCTGGTCGTCGATTTTTACCGCGCCCGACTCGGGATCGTAGAATCGGGCGATAAGGCTGATGATCGTCGTCTTGCCCGCGCCCGTTGGGCCGACCAGCGCGGCCACCTGGCCGGGCTCAATTCGCAGGCTGACGTCCTTCAGTATCGGGATGCCTTGCGCATAGCTGAAATTCACGTGCTCGAACTCGATTTTGCCCTTGAAACGCGGAGCCAGCCGGGCGCCGCGCACGTCCTTGATCACCCCGTTGGTTTCGAACACCTCGCGAATGCGCTCGTAGCTCACGGCCGCTTTCGAATAGGTGTCCGTCATCTTCGACAGCGCCTGCATGGGCTTGTACATTTTTCCGAGATACCAGATGAAGACGACGAGGGACCCCGCCGAAAGCGCGCCCGCTAGAACCATGCGAGCCCCAAACCACAGCACCAGGCACGTCCCTACCGCAACGATAATATCGACGATCGGAGCCAGCTTGGCCTTCAAGTTCCGCGCGCGGAGCGCGATTTCCACGCTTTCCAGGCTTTCGCGTTCGAGCCGGTCCTGTTCGTAGTCTTCGCGTGCGAATGCCTTGACCACGCGGATCGAGGAAAGTACTTCCTGGATGGTCGAGACGATCTCTCCTTCCTTCTTTCTCACGGCGCGCGCTGCCTTCTTGATGCGCCGCGTATAGGAATACACGACGCCGAAGAGGACGGGCGCGATCGAGAGCGCGATCAGGGTGAAGCGCCAGTCGATGTAGAACATCACCGCGATCATGCCCACGAGGGTTATGGCGTTGACCAACGCGGTGAGCACTGAAGAAGCGATCAGATCCTGGATGGTGGCAATATCGCTGGTCACGCGGCTGATGAGGTCCCCGGTCTGTTTTTTGTCGTGATAAGCGAGAGACAGCCGTTGAATGTGCGAATAGAGGGTCCGCCGCAGGTCGTGCATGACCCATTGGGCGATGTTCGTGGTGAAGTATTTTTCCACGTAAGAGCAGACCGCGTCCAGGAGCGCGATCGCGATGACCGCCGCGACCGCGAATTTCAGCATGGCGATCTTGTCGGCGCCAGCGGTCGAGATGATGAACTGGTCCAGCCAGCCGTGGACAGAGTGATGGGTCTTCAGGACGCTGTCCAAAACAATTTTCAGCGGCCAGGGCTCGAGCAGGTTGGCCACTCCTTCGCCCACGGCGGCGAGCAGCCCGATCACGAGGCCCTTCGACCGGGGTCTCAGCAGATCGACAATGCTGAACTTTCGGGGCGTGGGGGATTGATGCTCCATAGCAGAGGGTGTAATAACGGCTACGTCGTATTCTTCAGCTGGGGCTAAGGATTTGGGCTTGCGGGCGGTGCCTCGAAGGTGAAAGGAGCCGCCAGCGTAAAGTCGATCCTGGTTCCGGCGGGCTTTTCGACTTTGGCGGCGCGGAAGGCCGCGATCACGGGATCGGCGATGCCAGGCTGGCCGCCGACGGCAACATCTCCCGCTGTATTCGCGCTCGCCTTCGCCTCCGGCGCCGCTTTGGCGGCCAGCACTCCTTTCTTCTTCTCATAAGTACTGCTTGCAACTTCAAGCTTCCGGCCGTTGATGATCAAGCTGACCAGTTCCAGTTCGACCTCGGCATGTCCGTGGATTCGTCCACCCTTCTTGTCATCGACCATCAGCACGTGAGCCTCGGTGCCGCGCGGAATTACGACACGATTTGCGATGAGAACGGATGGATCTACGGCGCCGGAAAAATGGTCGCCAGCATGATTTTTGTTCGAATCCACAGCATCCGCCAGACGCACCGAAACCACCGTGCCGGCCGGCAAGGTCAAAACCTGGCCTCGGGCTGTCTGGTCATCCTCGAATGGCCGCTGCGCCGCAGTACGCCGAGCCGACAGCGTCGCGCCAAGAAGTGTCGTCAGGCAGGCCATCATCCACCAACGGAGCTTCAATGCATTCCTCCGATCTGAGGCGCAAGGGTAAGATAAGCACCTTGCATGCCAAGCTGAACAGCGTCTTAACTCACAAGCAATCAGCATTATCCTTTCGATCAGGGAAAGACCGGAACCGTGTAAAAATCTCCATGCCCGACAGAAGTGGAATGCCAATGCGATCGCCCGCCGCCCGAGCAACACAACTCACTTGAGACTGAAGACAAGCCGGTTCTTGATATCCGGGGCAAATTCACGCAACACGTGAAATCCGACATCCACGGCGAGATTCACGCTGCCTCTGGACAAGCCATGCGAGAAATCGTTGTAGCCGGCAGGAAACCAGCTGTTGGCAATGAATGCGCCGCCGTAGATTCCGGCCATACGCGAATATGCAAAACTCTGACCTCCTCCATCGGTCCTGGAAATGAATGTGTGCAGGACGGCAAAGCGCAGGCGTGGCGCGAAGCCGTGCAGCCCCGAAGGATGGAAGCGAGGATCCTCGCGGTCAAGCGCGGCAACACCAAACTTGATCGTTTTGGCGGTGAACTCCTGCGCAAAGCCAGAGGCGGTTCGTCGACCGAAGCCTGGAGCGCCCTGTCCCCACTGCGGTGGAGTATCAATCGCTTGATCCACGGCAGCGCCGAGGAGAGGCCGCGCTATCGCTTCGGACTCGATAAGCGATTTGAGGTACATGTCCGTGCGATCTCTAAGAGTGAGCTCGTGGCCGAAAGGGGAAGACGACGCAGAAGGAGCGGTCCAGGGAGCGTTGGACATCGGCGAAGATGAAGCGCCAAATGGGGAATCGGTCATCCCGGATCGCGATTCCTGGGCGTGTAATCCACCCACTGCCAGAAGCGCCACACTGAGCGCAATCAGGACGCGATCCCGGAGTTGAATTCGGATGCGTCCTTTCCTGGTGAGGGCCCGATGTGCGCGTCTTTGAGCCCCGTTCCCGCTGGTTCGACCGGCGCCCAACCCACTTACAACCGTCCACCTTTCCATCGAATCTCCTGCCCCTTGGTGCTGTGACGACTGCCTAGCTTCGGGGCAGGTCGCTGAGTGCGGCTATCCTCTGTTCCACGACGTGGGAAAACGCCTGCACTTCCTCGGGCGGATATCCCGCGGCGCGGAAGGCATCCTGGATTTGTGCCGGAGAGAGCTGTTGGAGCAGGCCCCCGATCCACTCGACATCGGCGCGCGGAATGCATTTGCCGATCCAGCGCATTTCAAGCCGCTCGAAGAAGTCCTTCGGCTTAAAAATGATGAGTAATGCCGGACGTGTGGGCACGTCGAAGTCGACGTACCGAGGGGTCACTCTGCCTATGAATTTGGAGCGTTCGTATGAGCCCAGATTGCCCTTTCCCATCGCCGCGGTCCAGCTTCTACCCGTGGTTCCAAAGCTCGATCCGAGATCGCTCACCAGATAGACTTGTTCTTTTGAGTCTTCGTCGTAGACGGCGTTGTTCGCGTCCTTCAGGTCCCAATTATTGACGAGGGCCATCATCACGCGAAGCCCGTTGAGCTCGCGTGTGCCCGTGAACGGATTCTGACGCCAGCGCCAGTCGCCCATCTTCTTCTCGCCCTCGAGGTAGCGTTTCAGACGAACGTTGTGCACGGTGCCATCGGCCTCCACCAGGTTCTGGCCCCGATGCAAATGCGAAGGCATGCCCTGGATTCGCAACTCCGGGAGAAAATAGTCTTGGTTCGCTGAATAGCCCACCGCCCAGACCAGGCGCGTAGCCGCCACCTCGGGACGTGCCTCAACGCCGAGCTTCACCTTCCACTTGACGCCGTTTTCGTCGCGAACGTCGAACTTGGGATTGGTGCCCTGGAGATCCTCCTTCACGAAGGTGAAGACACTATGAGGCGCGTCCTCTTCACCGCCGGGCCCGTAGAAGAGATTTCGCGAGGCGATGTCGGTGGGCTGGCGCCAAAGGACAGCTGGACCGCTTGCAACGCGTTCCTTCCCCCCTGACTCGGATTCGTGTCTTTTTTCCGCACCCAGAGGAACGGCGCAGACCAGCGCAGCAAGCAAGCTGACGAGAACCATCCTGTTTAAGTTCTTCGGCATACAAGGGCGTCCATAAGCGGGCCGCGACCCTTCGATCAAGCCCGCTCAGGTGATATGGCAAGAATCGTGCCAACGTCCAGTGCTCGACAGGATTTCTCTGAGCGCGTAATGCTTACGTGACATGCGCGATGTATACTGGCGCGGATGTCGCAGTGAAAATTGTGCACGAGGAGCGTGGATCTGCGTGCGTAACCGGACTGAAAGCGGCAGACGATTTCGGGCGGACGGCAGCATCACCCGGCCACATCTGTTACTGATCGTGGCCATTCTGGCCGCAGCCGCGATAGCCGCGATTTGGTTCCGGCGGCGGCGGCCAGTCGTGGTGCCCCGGCCAGGCGCGGCAGCTACCGCCTTGGCAGTCCCGGAGGCCAGCCTTTCCCATCCGCTGAAGATCATCGCTTATGGGGACATGCGATTCACCGATCCCCATGAGACGTCGGCGACCAATCCCAAGGTGCGCCGCTGGCTGGTGGACCAGATCGCGGCTGAGAAACCCGATGCAGTGCTGCTGAGCGGCGATGTGCCATGGCGCGGAGGGGAAGCTGCCGATTATGAAGTGTACCGGTCAGAAACGGAGGTCTGGCGTGACGGTCACCTGAGGATTTATCCTGCGCTCGGCAATCACGAGTTCCACGGCATCGATCCGCTATCGACTGAGCAGAAGTGCCTTGAGAACTGGTGGAACGTCTTTCCGGAACTGCGCGGAGTTCGCTGGTATTCGGTCGAACTTGGCGATTCCGTTTACATCCTGAATCTCGACAGCAACGCATCGCTGCTACCCGGCAGTCCTCAGATCCTCTGGCTGCAGGGGCAGCTCGCGCATTTGCCGCCTGCCGTGAAGTTCGTGTTCTTCAATCTGCACCATCCACCCGTGGTGGACTTTCAAGAGAACGGCGACGACAGCCACAACGGGCGTCCGAACGAGAAGGCGCTGGCCGACTTTCTGTCCCACGCACCTGCGAGAGACCATGCCGCCTTCGTCGTGGCCGCCGGTCACGTCCATAACTACGAGCGCTTCTATCAGGACGGCGTCGTGTATCTGGTATCAGGCGGCGGAGGCGCGAAGCCGCGCCCCATTGTGCGCGGCCAGGCCGACCTCTACCAGGACACGAGCTTTCCCAATTACCACTACGTGAAGTTCGTTCAGGACGGTGACCGGCTGGACGCTACGATGGTTCGAGTGGCCGATCCGGAGGCGTTAACGCCTTCCTGGCAGGAGAAAGACCACTTCCAGGTTGGGCCGCAGCCCACAGCCAGCGCCGCGCCCGGAGTCAGGCGCGGAGCGTACCAGTGACCCGCCCCCTGCGGCCAAAGAATTCTCATTCCCTCGGTAACTCAGTCTTAACTTTGTCGTAACGCAGTCTTAACGCTCCCGGACCGAGTATAGCTGTTGACCGCGAAGGGGAGGATCCCGGCAGCTTCGATCGACCTGCCAACTTGGGGTGGATCGCCGCTAGCCGAGTAAATTTCGCGGAGGGGGCACCCTTATGTTCACCCGTCGCCAACTTGCCAGCCTGTTCGTAATGTTGCTGCTCGTCGTCCTGCCCGTGGCCGGCCAGATCAACCGGGCGAATCTTAATGGAACCGTGACGGACCCGAGTGGAGCCAGCGTTCCCCGCGCGACCGTCGAGGTCGTGGTGCCCGACACCGGTTTCACACGGCAGACGATTACGGGGAATGCCGGAGTCTACAGCATGACCAGCCTTCCGACGGGAACATACGATCTTAGGGTCACGGGGAAGGGATTCAAGACCTTCCAGGAGAGTGGGATCGAGCTTTCCGTTGGCCAGACCCGCACCGTCAACGTGCCGCTGGCGGTGGGTTCGTCGACCAGCACGCTCGAGGTGAAGGCTTTGGCTCCGGCGCTCGATTCGAACAGCGCCGAAATCGCCACGGTCATTCAGGCGCAACAAGTGGAGGATATCCCTCTGAACGGGCGCGATTGGTCCCTCCTCATGACGCTCGCCCCGGGCGCCGTCAACCTCGGCGCCGGCGGCCAGAGGGACCTGCGGTTCGTCGGTCGAGGCATCGATGACAGCAACTACACCTACGATGGGCTTGATGCCACAGGTGTCCAGGAGCAGAGCCAGAAGGTAGGCGTGCGCCTGGCGATTTCGCTGGAATCGATCGCGGAGTTCCGCGTGAGTTCCTCGGTCTATACCGCCGACCAGGGCGGATCGGCCGGGGCCATCGTCAGCATTGTATCGAAGACGGGGACGAACACATTTCACGGCGGGGTTTTCGAGTTCCTGCGCAATGATGTCTTCGACGCACGCTCGCCCTTCGATACGAACATCCCGCCCTTCCGATTGAACCAGTTCGGCGGCAGCCTCGGCGGGCCCATCAAAAAGGGCCGCACTTTCTTCTATTTCGATTACGAAGGCCTGCGGCAGCGGCTTGACACTACCGTGATCGGGTTTGTGCCCAACGCCGCGTTTCGGGCGAGAGTGACCAATCCCACTCTTACACCCTTCCTCGCCCAGTGGCCGGACAAGGGACAGTTGGTCCCCCTCGATGACATCACCAACCAGTGGATTTCACCGCAGAGTAACAACATCCGTGAAGATAGCGCGATGGCCCGTCTGGATCACACCTTCACTGATAAAACGTCCATCTTCGCACGGGCGAACTTCGACGACGCCACCACGACCGCGCCGTTGGACACGCTGGGCGGCGTTGATGAGCCTCGTATCCGCCCCACCAATTATGTCGTCCAGTTGACGCACGCCTTTTCGCCGACGATCGTTAACGAGCTTCGAGGAGGAGTCAACCGTTCCGCCTTGCACCACCACCAGAATGGAACCTGTCCCCCATCGACCGCCAACGGTCTGCCCGGCACCATTTGCGCGGACGTCAGCGGCCCCTTCGATAGTCCTAGCGATAGCCAACTCGATGAGGAAGTCGGTACGACAATTGATGGCTACGACGATCTGACCATCGTCAGCGGCCGGCACACGATTAAGATGGGGATCGGTGTGGAGCGCCACCGGCTGAACAATTCCGACGAGATCATCGGCAACGGGGACCTCTCCTACGACAGCACGGACGATTTCCTTAACAATGTTGTGGACAGCTATTCCTACGTCGGACCATTGACCCTGGGCGGCGAACGGCGCACCTATATCATGCCCTATGTTGAGGATACGTTTAAGATCCGCCCCAACCTCACGCTCAATTACGGATTGCGATGGGAACACTACACGGTTCTGAAGGAGGCGTTTGGCCGCCAGGCCGTGGTGAAGGTTTCCTGCGGTGGCTTCTGCCCGCCAGGCACCCCGCTCTATTCGCCGTACTATAAGGATTTCGCACCACGGCTCGGCTTGGCATGGGCTCCCGGGGGAAATGCGGGGAAAACGGTCATCCGCGCCGGCTTCGGTATGTACTTTAGTCCGAACCAGATGGACGACTTCACCGACGGGCACGAGAGTACATCTCAGCGGTTTGCTGTTTCGTCAGCGGATGTACCGGGCCTTGCCTGGCCGATCTCGCAGTCTGATTTGCCGGCCCCCCTATACTCACCCAAAGCGTGGGATCCAAACCGCAAGGACGGATACTTCGAAAACTGGGATTTCACCGTCGAGCGGATGCTCCCCGGCAATTTCCTCGGCCAGATTGCCTATGACGGCAGCCAGGGGCATCGGCTGTTCGGCAGGCTACAGGCCAATCTCATCAATCCCTTAACCGGCCTGCGCCCAATACCCACATTTGGCCAGTATGGAGAGAAAGCTAATATCGGCAACAGTAACTTCCACTCCCTTCAGGTATCGTTGAAGCGGCAGATGACCGGTGGCTGGCTGTGGGAAACTCAGTACATGTGGTCGCACGGTTTGGCGGACCAAGGGTTCGGAGCAGGCGACTCTACGACAAACGAGAACATGGCGTGTCTCAGGTGCGACTATAGCAGTACGGACATTGACGTCCGCCAATCTCTTTCAGTCAATTCAGTTTACGAGCTTCCATTTGGACCCGGCAAGCGTTTCTTGAGCAACGGCGGCGCCGTCGGAAAGGTACTGGGCGGCTGGCAATTGAGTGGGATTGCGTCGGCCTCGACCGGCCGGCCAATCAACATCTTAGTCGATCGGAGCTCGTCGGACATGCTCGACGGTAACAAAAAGAATCAGCGGCCGGACTTGGTCCCTGGCATGTCCATTTATCCGGCCAATCAAACGATCAACAATTGGTTCAACATCGCGGCATTCGCGGAACCAGCCCAAGACACATGGGGGAACCTGGGACGCAACATTGGCCGCGGCCCCGGGTATTATGAGATCGACACGGCGCTCCAGAAGGATATTACCCTCACCGAACGATTGGGATTGCTGTTCCGCGCCGAGGCGTTCAATCTGTTCAACCATCCGATCTACGGCGATCCGGATTCCGATGTCTCGGATGGGCCCGGCGTGTTCGGCGTCATCACCAGCCAGTTGAACTCCGGCGCCACCGGCATCGGCTCGTCGCGGCGCATTCAGTTCATGTTGCGTCTGGAATTCTGATGGGTGTTGACGCTCAGGGAACTTATTCGACAGGCGTCGAATCGGGCGCCCGTTCATACCAGCAACGTGCTCACCGGGACCGGGTTGGCACTGGAGCTTCCTGCTCGATGTCAGCTCGCGTCCAGCCCTCAACCTCCCACCAACCCTGCCCGATCTGTCGTGCCGACGACTCGCCCGGACTTCCGTAGAAATGGCAGCTCCTAATCCGCAAGCCCGTTTGTTCACCTCGTGGATTCCTCTACTAGCCTCTTTTTGGCGTATATTAGACCGCTCGGAATAATCGGAGCCGTGCGCAGACCCAACGCATCGGGCGGCGGTTTGTGGGCTCTTGAGGAGAACCTGTATGGCTACAACCGCAACTACGATGCAAGGGCTCCGGCTGGCGGACCGCATGAGCCGGCTCGGCACCGAGAGCGCTTTCGACGTGCTGGTTCGGGCCAAGGCGCTGGAAGCCGCCGGCCGCGAGATCGTCCATCTTGAAATCGGCGAGCCGGACTTTCCCACGGCCATGCAGATTGTGGAGGCCGGCGTGGATGCGCTGCGCTACGGCTGGACGCACTATGGTCCGTCAGCGGGCCTGCCGGCGCTGCGTGAAGCCATAGCCGAAGACGCTGCCCGCAGGCGCGGCATTCCGGTTGATCCGTCGGAGGTGGTGATCACGCCGGGCGCCAAGCCCATCATGTTCTTCGTCATTCTCGCGCTGATCAATCGTGATGACGAAGTGATCTACCCTAATCCCGGATTTCCCATCTACGAGTCCATGATCAACTTCGTGGGTGGCCGGCCCGTTCCCTACGCGCTTCGCGAAGAGCACGATTTTGATGTGGACGCAGGCGAGATCATCGGCAAGGTCACGGATCGGACTCGCCTGGTGATCCTGAATTCGCCCCACAATCCGACCGGCGGCGTCATGCCACGGGAATCGGTGGCGGAGCTGGCGCAGGCGCTCGCCGGCCGCGATCTCTTCATTCTTTCCGACGAGATTTACAGCCGGCTGATCTACCAGGGCGAGCACGCCAGCATCGCGCAGTTCCCCGGCATGAGGGAGCGGACGATTATCCTCGACGGTTTCTCGAAGACCTACGCCATGACGGGCTGGCGGCTCGGCTACGGGATCATGAGACCGGACCTGGCCGAGCGCGTGGCGCAGTTGCAAACCAACGCCACGTCGTGCACCGCGAGTTTCTCTCAGATCGCCGCCGTCACGGCGCTGCGCGGCGATCAGAGCTGCGTGGATGAAATGCGTGAGGAGTTCCGGCGCCGCCGCAGCGTGATCGTTGACGGCCTCAACAAGATTCCAGGCTTCCGCTGCCGCCAGCCCCACGGCGCGTTCTATGCTTTTCCCAACATCGCCGGAACGGGCCGGCAGTCGAAGGCGCTCTCTGACGCGCTGCTCAACGAAGCGGGCGTCGCTGCGCTCTCGGGCACGGCGTTCGGCGCCTGGGGCGAAGGACATCTACGGTTTTCGTTCGCCAATTCCGTGGAGAATATTCAAAAGGCGCTGGACCGGATCGGGACATGGGTGAAGAGGAACCTGTGACGGCCCAGTTGGCGTAGAGGCGGCTCTTGTGCCGCCCATTTTGACTCTGTTGTGTCATTTGGGCGGCCACAAGCGCCGCCCCTACGTCAACACACGAAGAAGGAGTTCGATGAAGCGGGACACAGCCGTAAAGATAATCGAGTGCCCGAGAGACGCATGGCAGGGCGTGGCGAACTTCATTCCCACCGATACCAAGATCGCTTACCTGCAAGGGTTGATCGAAGCGGGCTTTCGCCACCTCGACGCGGTGAGTTTCGCAGCGCCAAAACACGTTCCGCAGATGGCGGATAGCGAGCGGGTGCTGGAAGGGCTGTACTCGGCCCTGACCACCCAGGAGGTTGTGGATTCGTCGTTGCGGCGATGGGAACACGGCCCGCCACCGACGAAAGACCCCCGCACTGATGAGCGCCTGAATTCAACGCCCAGCTGCGAGATCATCGGCATCGTCGTGAATGAGCGCGGCCTGGAGCGCGCCCTCAAGGTTCCGGGCCTCAGCACTATCGGCTATCCGTACTCGGTTTCCGCGCATTTCCGGCGCGCCAATGCCAACATGTCAAAAGCGCAGTCGCAGGCGCTCGTGACCAGGCTGCAACGGGCGGTCTCGGCGCCGGACGCCCCGCTTCGCAATCTCGTGGTCTACATCTCGATGGCTTTCGGCAACAGCTACGACGAACCGTGGGGACCTGAGATCGTGATCGAGGCGGCAGAGTGGTTGAAGGGGATTGGAGTGAACCAGGTGTCACTGGCGGACACCATCGGCACGGCATCACCCGAGGAAGTTGGCAATCTCTACAAGGCGGTGAGCGAAGCTGTGGATCATTCAGGCTCAGGGTTTGAGCTCGGTGTGCACCTCCACAGCCGTCCCGAGAGCGCCGCCGACAAAGTGCTGGCGGCCTACGAGGCCGGCTGCCGCCGCTTCGATTCCGCGCTTACCGGACTTGGCGGATGTCCCTTCGCGGGGGACGACCTGATCGGCAATATCCCCACCGAGATCGTGCTCAGCACGCTTTCTTCGAAAGGCGCCGAGACCGGGATCGAGCCCTGGGCGTTGCTCTCGGCGGTGAAAGCAACCAAGGAACTGCGGAAGAAGTACGCTCCACAGAAAGGAGCTAGTGGTGCCATTTGCTGAATCGTCTCAGGGGCATCGTCATTCCCGCGAGGGGAAGCCACCAGCAAAAGCGTATCGTCATTCCCGCGAAGGCGGGAATCCATCAGGGGAATCCTCAAGATAGCGTGCGCCCAAATGGATTTCCGCCTTCGCGGGAATGACGATAGCGCAAATGACACCACTACCGGAAAAGAATGTCATTCAATACGCTCACACTGTCCATCGACTCCGACATTGCGACGTTGACGTTCAACCGGCCCGAAAAGCGCAATGCCATCTCGCCGCAAATGATCGAAGAACTGTTGGCAGCGCTCGGCGAGATCGAGCACGGGACCGCCCGGGTTGCGATCCTGACGGGAGCCGGACGGGCCTTCTGCTCGGGAATGGATCTCGATGCGCTGCAGGCCCTGGCGGAACAGTCTCAGGAACATCATATTCGCAGCAGTGGAACCGCCGCCGGCCAGATTGCTCTTCCTTCTGAGGCCAGCCTGGAAGACTCGCGGCGCATGCGTCATATGTTCCACCGCATTTACACGTTTCCAAAGCCGCTGATTGCTGCCGTCAACGGACCGGCCATCGCCGGAGGCTGTGGCATTGCGACGCTCTGTGACTTCACCTTGGCTGCTCCGGAAGCGAAATTCGGCTACACCGAGGTGCGCATCGGCTTCATTCCGGCCCTGGTGTCGGTGTTCCTGCTTCGCCAGATCGGCGAGAAGGCTGCACGGGAGCTGCTGCTGACCGGACGGATCATCGACGCCGCCGAAGCGCTTCGCGTCGGCTTGGTCACGCAGGTCGTTCCTGGCGGACAGTTGCTGGATCGGGCCCGGCAACTCGCGGCCCAACTGATCGAGAACAGCCCCACAAGCATTGCCTACACCAAGCGGCTGCTGAACGAGTTCAGCAAGGTGAGCATTGACCAGAAGCTCGAGCTGGCGCTGGAAGAGAATGCTGGCATTCGTTCGACGGCGGATTTCCGCGAAGGTCTGGCGGCGTTCCTCGAAAAACGGAAGCCGGCCTGGCATCGCGACTGATTGGGGTACGTCGAGCGCGCGGCAGGCAGAAAGCTCCAAGCACGTCTAGGGAGCAGTCTTCGAGGCTTGGTTTGCGGCGCCACCGCTCCATCGCACGTGCGGCAGGATGATGCCCGGCTTGATGCGGCCGGCGTGCTCGCGAATCCTGGTCAGCATGCTGTCGATCAGCACGTTGGAGAGCAAGTGAGGCTCGAGGCCAAGTTCGACCAGCTTCTGATGGCGCGGATTGTAATAGTGCTGCTCCGCCTCGATCCTCGGGTTGTCGAGATGCTCCACCTGCGCCTTGATGCCGAGCGCCGTGGCCTGCCTCTGCACGAGCTCCGCAAGCTGCAGCACCGAAAACGTCTCCGTGAATTGGTTGAAGACGCGATACTCACCTGCGGCCGGCGGATTCAAAATCGACAGCTCAACGCAGCGCAGAGTGTCGCGGATGTTCAGGAATCCGCGCGTCTGGCCGCCGCGGCCATAGACCGTCAGTGGAATGCCGGCGACCGCCTGGACGCAGAAGCGATTCAGTGCGGTGCCGAAGACCTCATCGTAATGGAAGCTGGTGGCGAGACGGGAATCGATCTCGGTCTGGTCGGTCTCGATGCCGTAGACCACGCCCTGGTTGAGGTCGGTGGAGCGCAGTTTCCAGACGCGGCACGCGAACAGGATATTGTGACTGTCATGCACCTTGGAGAGATGGTAGAAGCTGCCCGGCTGCTTCGGATATGGCAGCACGTCGCGGCGGCCATTGTGCTCAATCTCGATGAATCCTTCCTCGATATCGACATTGGGCGTGCCGTATTCGCCCATGGTGCCGAGCTTGACGAGATGGCAATCCGGCGCGACCTCCCGCAGCGCCCAAAGCAGGTTCAGCGTGCCTACAATGTTGTTTGTCTGGGAGAATACGGCGCGGTCGTGGTCCATCATCGAGTAGGGCGCCGATGGTTGCTCGCCATAGTGCACCACGGCCTCGGGCTGAAAGCGCTCGACGGCCTCGCGCACTAAGCCGTAATTGCGCAGATCGCCGACGACCAACTCGATGGATCGGCCGGTTACCTCGTGCCAGGCTGCGACGCGGTCGTGCAGCGTGTGGATCGGGAAGAGCGGCTCGACGTTCAGCTCCATTTCCCAGCGGCGCTTGGCGAAATTATCGATGACACCGACGCTGTGACCGCGGGCCGATAGATACATGGCCGTGGGCCAGCCGAGATAGCCGTCTCCGCCGAGAATCAGAATCTTCATTCGACTTTCTTCCTAATTGAGGAAGCGCACTCCATTGCGACTGCGCCCGTGCAGGCCACTCCACGATCTTAACCCAAGGGACGTTCCCAAGGCCTGATTCCATGGGCCCGCCGGCTGTCAAGTGTCAATTGTAATGCTGTTAGTTTCCGATTCGACGGTGGGCACGGATGAAGGGGCGCCGGGCGCGGAGACGGCCTTGGGAAATCGGGCCGATCCGCGCCGGACATCGCTCATTGTCACATTCCTCAGGGTGCTTGATTTACCGGGACATCCCCGTGGGTCCCATACTGCTTGTAGATTGTGTAGATCGGATTGGAACTGGGTATGATGTACCAGCCTCCGTCGGAAGGCCGGAAGACCGCGACGTCAGTCTTCTCGTCGCCGTCGTAGTCCTTGGCAACGGGAATGTCCCCGTTCTGGCCCCATTGAGTGACGACTTGCACTCCAGTACTTGAAAGCAAGGTGTACCAGGTTGCGTTGGAGGGTTGGAAGACGGTGATGTCCGCCTTGGTGTCGCCATCATAGTCGCCGGGCACGGGGATATCCGTACTCAGTCCGAGCGCTGTGGTCACCAATTTTCCCGTGCTGGAATAGAGGATGTACCAGGTTGCGTTCGAAGGCCGCCAAACAGCGTAATCGGTCTTCCCATCGCCGTCGTAATCGGCCGGTACCGGAATGTCGCCGTTCAGGCCCAAGATCTTTGTGACGCGGCTCGCGTTGCTGCTTAGGATCACATACCAGGTGCCATTCGAAGGACGCCAAACAGCATAGTCATTCTTGCCATCGCCGTCATAGTCGCCCGGAACGGGAATATCGCCGGTGCTCCCATATTTCTGATTTACGCTGGCGTTGGAGCTGCTAAGCAGCACGTAGAACGTCTGATTGCTCGGACGCCAGACGGCATAGTCGGTCTTGCCGTCGCCATCATAGTCGCCGGGCGTGATCAGGTCGCCATTCTGACCATATTGCTGGTTTTTCGAGGTGCTCGGTTTGGAACTGGGAACTTCGTACCAGGTCCCGTTGGACGGACGAAACACGGCGATATCCGTTTCGCGGTCGCCGTCGAAGTTGGCGATGTGCTTGTTCCGTACGTACATGCTGGGGAGTCGATTCGCCGGCAGGTCTCCGCAAGTGCCATAAGTGGTTGGCGGGGCCTGACCGCCGCTCGAATACAGAACAAGCCATTGGCCGGTGGACGGCCGCCACATGGCATAGTCATTCTTGCGGTCGCCATTGTAATCGCCGATGACCGGAATGTCGCCAAGCGCCCCCCAAGCCTGGGTGATGGGCGCGCCGCCGCTGCTCGGCAGGATATTCCAAGTTCCGTTTGAAGGCTGCCAGTAAGCGAGATCTGTTTTGCCGTCGCCGTCATAGTCGCCCTGGACGGGAATCATGCCGGGCGCGCCCCATTGCTTATTGGCGGACGTCCCGGTGCTGCTCGCAACGTAGTACCACGTGCCACTCGAGGGTCGAAAAACGGCGAAATCCACGATGCCATCTCCGTCATAGTCACCGGGGACGGGCACATCGCCGGGTGCACCATACTGCTTCGAAATGTGGGACCCATCGTTCGATGAAATGACGTACCACGTCCCGGTGGAAGGCCGCCACACGGCCAGATCCGCCTTGCCGTCGCCGGTGTAGTCGGCGGCCACGGGGACGTCCCCGGCTGCGCCCCATTGCGTCACCACGGGCGAGGTTGGATTGCTCGACGGAATGATGTACCAGGTTGCGTTCGATGGACGCCAGACGCCGAAGTCCGTCTCGCCATCGCCATCGAAGTCAGCCGCCTGAGGCACATCACCCGGCGCGCCTTGAAGCTGGTTATAGGACTTGCTGCCGTTGCTCGGCGTGACGTACCAGGTCCCCGTGCCGGGACGCCAAATCGAAAAATCAGCCTTGCCGTCACCATCGAAGTCCGGGCCGCCGTTGACGCCGACGGCCGGATTCAGGCTCAGTTTTGTAATAAAAACATCCGTTCTTTTGTTGCATTGACCATCAGTGCCGCAACTGGTCTGGTAGGCGCCCGAGGTCACCGGGAAATCGGGCGAACCGGCGCTGCCGGTCAGATAGCCGTATCCCGAGCTGTCCAGGGTTATGGACAGGCCTTGATCGATGTTGTCACCGCCCAAATAGGTGGAGTAGGTCAATGCTGATCCTTTGGGATTCAGGCCAGTCACGAAAGCGTCGCTCTTTCCGTTATTGCAGTTCCCGTCTGTGCCGCACTTGGTCTGAAATGCGCCGGTGGTCACCGGGAAGTCGGTCGAAGCGGTCGAACCGGTGACGAACACGTTTCCGAAGCTATTCAACGTAATGCCGACGCCGCTATCGGTCCCGGTACCGCCTAGATACGTGGAGTACACCAGGCTCTGGCCGAGGTATCCCACCTTTACGACGAAGGCATCGGAGAAACCGGTGCTGCAGCCGTTGCAAGTCGTTTGAAATGCGCCTGTAGTAACCGGGAAATCGGCCGAAAGCGTGGTTCCTACCACGTAAGTGTTTCCGCTGCCATCCACGACCAGGCCCGATCCCAGGTCGATTCCGAGGCCGCCGAGGTAACTCGAATAGACCAACGCGGTTCCCAGGTTATTGATCTCGGTTACGAAGGCATCGTCGGCGCCGCCTCCAAAGGCCTGCTGGAACGCTCCCGTGGTGGTGGGGAAATCGGTCGACGCAGTTTCGCCCGTGAGGTAGACGTCATCCGAGACGTCAAGCGTGATCGCCGCCGTCTTGTCGGTACCCGTTCCGCCGAGGAACGACGACCACACCAGCCCCGTGCCGGTGGAATTCAGCTCGGTCACGAACCCGTCCGAGGTGCCGCCACCGTAGATCGGCTGGAGTACTCCCGTGGTGGTGGGAAAGTCTGTGGCACCTGTGAGACCGGTCACATAGACGTTGAATGCAGCGTCTATGGCAAGTGCGTAGGGCTGAGTAGCTGGAGTTCCGTCCGTAGTTCCGCCAAGATAGGTGCCGAAGTTCAATCCGGAGCCGTTGCGATTCAGTTTGTAAACAAAGCCGTCAAAATTGGTTGGGCAACTGTGGCACGTGCCCTGGTACGCTCCGGTCGTGACCGGGAAGTCGGAGGATTCCGTATAGCCGACGACATAGGCAAACCCCTGACCGTCCAGCGCGATGCCCGTTGCCAGATCCTCAGCGGCACCGCCGATCATCGTCGAGTAGACCAGCGCTGACCCTGTGGAATTCAATTCCGTCACGAAGGAGTCGCCGCCGCCATTGTAAGGATGGCCGCCCTTAACTGGAAAATCCGAAGACATCGTGTAGCCGGCGATATAGGCGTTGCCTGTGCTATTTACGGCGATGCTGTATCCGGTATCGGTGTTGTCGCCGCCCAAAAATGTCGAGTAGGTCAGGCTCGGATCGATGACCAGCGCTTTTCGGCGGTCGTAACGACCCAGCTCAAAGCTCACCCGGTTGTGCTTCAGTTGAAAGCGTCCGTCGATCGCGAGTTTGGACTTGCCGGCTTCTTCCGCAGCCGCCTCGTAGACCACAGGCTTGCGGAATCGGACCTCGTGGCTGCCTGCGTTCAGGACCAGGTCTCCCGTCTTGCGATCAACGCGAACCCTGTCGGCGCCCGCAAGGTTCAACTGGATGGCATGAGGATCCGCGCCGGGTGCCACCACGAAGTCGTATTCCAATTGGCCCTGACTGCCGTAGTACACCAGGTCGATGCCGGGATAAACGCTCGAGTAGCGGACATTGGCATAGTTGGCGATATCGGTGTGCCACTTGGACGGATCGCGTCCGATCAAGTAATTGCTCTTGCCGGGCAACGGCTCATTGCCGGCAACAACAGGCTCGCGATTTGCGCCAAGAAGCTGCATGCGGACGACAGCGCTGGTGGGCTCGGCCCGGCTTGCGGCCTTCCTGCCCCCGTCGGGAAGCACGAGCACGGCCTCATCGCTGGTGAGAAAGAGCGAGTACCCCTGACCGCGAGAAAGGAATTTGACCTCGGAATCCACTTGTCCTTCGTTGGGTTCGAAGCTGATCGGAAGTCGTCCGTAGTGCTCGAGGACTTTCGCCCGGGCTGCGGCGTTGGCAGCGGTTGGCTGGCTCGGAGACGCGGACTGGGAAGCGCTGGAGTGGGCACGCTCCGCGCCCCACGCGAAACTCCCTACCCGCCCGGGATGCACGGCGCCGGGCAACAGGCTGATTATTATGGCGAATGTCGTTCCTGCAATTGCGGATACCGAGCGGACGCCGTAAATGCGCCACAACCGATTCTTAAGACTATTCATCATTCCCCCCCTGTGAATGAGGTTCTAAGTCATCGCGTCAAGAAGGCGGCGAGATTCGGTGTCCCTGAAGACGTGCGATTGCCGCCCCCTTTGCGCCAATCAACCCGTGGCTGATGACGCCGGCGGGCTGGCGTGCTGCGATTCGCTGAAGCAACGGTGCCGCCGTAAGTACCTAGTTAGTTAGTTAAGCCCAGCGACCCAAAATTGTCAAGAGGTTGTAAACATTGGTATTTGGCTCGGTGTGCAATAGCTCGGCTGTTGCTTACCGCAGGTCCGCGAAGACTTCGCGGGACTGCCCGAGATCGCGCGCTGCCGGCGTGATGATGGTCCGCGGACCCACCAGGATCTTCTCGCCCTTGGTCAACGCCCGGCGCACGTCATCCTCGCATACGAAATCGACCGGCTTGGGCCTGGCAGGAGTGCTGACGGACGCCTTGGCGGGGGGAGTCTGCTCCTGCGATACCACGCTCGGAGCCGCGCCCCCGCCCCGGAGCCCCGGCGCAGAAGGTTGAGTAGGAACAGCACATCCGCAGGAGCTGGCGCCTGGACGCGAATCGGGCGGCGCCCCTGCGACCTTGCCACGAGCGGTCAGGAATCGATCCACAATACGCGCGATCTCGGACCGGTCAATTACGGACCCGCGTGCCGTTCCAACGCCAGCGGAGGTCGTCGCCGGCACGGGGGCCGGCGTCCGCTCCGCAATTCTGGGAATCGCGATTCCGCACGGCTCACCCGCGGCCTGCCACGCCGAGGTCTGCTGGCCGGCATGGGCATGGTCTGCGGGCCGGCGCTCGTAAGCGAGGCGCTTGATGTTCACCATGTGCATGGGCGAGATGTTGTCAGAGGTGATGTTCCCGCCGGGCGTCCCGCAACCGAGCGACATCGAGGGCGAGAGATTCGTTGTCCAGCCTACGGATCCGTGAGGCGAGGGCGTGTTCACGACGAGCCGAAACGCGGGGAGTTCGAGCGCCATGGCGCGGATCACCTGATCGTCCCGCGCGTGCAGCGCCATGGTGTGGCCCATGCCGCCGAATTCCAGCAGGCGCTTGCAAACATCCAGACCTTCGCGCCAATCGGCGACTGGATAGAACGAGAGCACCGGCGAGAGTTTCTCGGCCGAAAGCGGATGCTCGCGCCCGATTCCGTCGAGCGGCGCCACCAGCGCGCGGGTCCCCGGCGGAACGCTGAAGCCGGCCTCGCGCGCGATGCGCTCGGGAGATTGTCCTACCATTTTCCCATTGACCCTGGAGTCGGGCATGATCAGCACGCGCGCCACGGCTGCGGCCTGTTCGGGTGTGAGGAAGAACCCTCCCTGGCGCTCGGTCTCGAGACGGGCCTGGTCCGCCACGGCCTTGTCGACCACCATGTGCTGCTCTGAAGAACAGATGGTGCCCCAGTCAAACGATTTTCCCGCCAGGATGTCGCCGACAGCTTTGGGCACGTCCGCGGAGCTGTGGATGTATGCCGGTACGTTGCCCGGCCCGACCCCGAGAGCAGGCTTTCCGGAACTGTAAGCTGCGCGCACCAGGCCGGAGCCGCCAGTGGCCAGAATGATCGCCGTGCGGCGGTTCCGCATCAGTTCATGGGTGGCCTCCATGGTGGGCAGGCGAAGGCAGGCGATGGCCCCTTCAGGCGCGCCGGCTTTCACCGCAGCTTCCGACATGATCCGCGCCGTCTCTTGAATGCATCGCGCGGCGTTCGGGTGCGGGCTCATCACCACACTGTTGCGTCCTTTGATGGCGATGAGCGCTTTGAATATGGCGGTTGAGGTGGGGTTGGTGACGGGAATGATCGCAGCCACAACGCCCGCAGGCACCGCCATCTCCACGATGCCGGCTTCGCGATCCTCACGGATCACGCCGACCGTTTTCATGCCTCTGATGGCGTTGTAGACGTCGCGCGCGCAGAAGAGATTCTTCTCGACCTTGTCCGCCACCTTGCCGTAGGTGGTCTCCTCCACCGCCAGCCGCGCCAGCGGTTCGGCGCTCGCTCGGGCGGCTTCGGCGCAGGCGTGCACCACGTCATCGATCTGTGCCTGATTGTATCCGGCGAGTACCTGCTGCGCTTCCGCGGCTCTTTCGATCAGCCGGCGCGCTTCCTGTATGGATTCGAGATCGCGGTCCATGTTAGGGGTTGGGGACCAGGGGCCAGGGGTCAGGAATCGAGGAACGATGAACAATGAACGATGAACAGCTCTTTCGTCCATTCTTCATCGTTCCCGTTTTCATTGTTCATCATTCCGTATTCATCGTTCCTCATTCATCGTTCAGGACCGCCCTTCTTGCTGCTCGAGCCACTGCTGGCGAGTCCGCCTCCCGGAAGGATCTTCTCCGCTTCGCTGTGCGGACGTGGGATCACGTGCACGCTGACGAGCTCCCCGACGCGGCGCGCCGCCGCGGCTCCGGCGTCCGTCGCGGCCTTGACGGCGCCAACGTCGCCACGGACCATCACTGTGACGAATCCGGCTCCGATGTACTCCTTCCCCATCAGCGTTACGTTCGCGGCCTTCACCATCGCGTCCGCGGCCTCGATCGCCCCCACCATACCCTTGGTCTCAATCATGCCCAACGCTTCCAGCGTCATACCGCCTCCGTTTTATCCCTGTGACAGACCTTGACCCTACCACGGCTGGGGCGGGGAGACAAGAAAAGCTTGCCAATGCCAATGGCGAGCCCGTCCCAAACGCGGGGAACACCCGGACGAGTAGCCGAGCGCCGGTGGCCCATCATCGGATCGGCTGATGACGCGTCGCGTGCGCCGCTGCGATCTACTGAGCGGTGCAGCTCCGAAGACCACCCGAGGATTACGAGGTAAGCCGCTGATTTCAGGGTACATTCCAGCTTCGTTTGTAGGCATGTTTTTCGCTCCCCTCCACCGTGGTGGTGCGCGCGCCGCGCTCTTTTGTGGATCAGACCCTTTGGCCGGAATACCTTGCTTTATCGGAGGCGCTTCGCTCCTATCTCAATGAAGCTACGGAACGAATTGTTCGCGAAGAAGTCTACAAGGACGCAGACCAAGCCCGAGAACAGGCTGGAAGGTAACCGAAGTTCTCAGGGCGGGAAGGGCTCAAAAACTGAAAGAGATAACTCCCATGACAGGCGACGCGTTGGAGACGGGAAAGAATAGCCCCCAGCGATAATGCTCACCGCTGCAGCACGACGTAGTGGCTGATGGAATAGCCCAACACAGCGCCTACGAAAACGTCGGACGTGAAGTGCGATTGGGTGGTGATCCGCGAGAAGCCGACGGCGGCCGCCAATCCGTAGGCCACCCAGGGGACCCAGCGGTGCCGTGAATAGCGGTCCGCAAAGATGGTGGCGATCGAGAACGCGGTAATCGCGTGTCCGGAGGGGAAGCCGTTCTGCCCCCCGAACAGGCCCCCTTTCGCCTCCGTGAAAGTATCGGCGAAGTTGCCTCCGGGAGGGACATCTCTCGGGCGCACGCGACGGAAGCTGCTCTTCATGACCGCGTCCACCAGCTCGGCGTCGATTACGGACTCGGCAGCCAGCAACGAAGAGTGCTGATCGTAAATGTTGTGACGGGCGAGCGATACCCCGTAAAAGCTCAAGGGCATGATCACCAGGGCTACTCCCGTCGCGTTGCTGCTGAAGACCTGGTTGAATCCGTGAAACGCGCTCGTGGTCCGGAAATAGGGCGCTTCGTACGGGTCTAGTGCCACCAGGCCCATGGTCGTGGCCGCAAAGCCGACAGCCGGTTTCCAGTGCCGGCCCCTCACGACCCCGGCAGGAAATGTCCAGATGTGCTTCTGATCTTCGAGGGCATTGGGAATCAGCCGCTTCCCGGAAACCGCTCGCTCCGAGTTTCCCGGAACACAGTCTGCGCGATTGTCGCCCGTTGCCTGCGACGGCTCTGGTGGGGTCGAGAATGAGGCGGACTTGACCGGTATGAGCGGCGACGCCCACGGCGCGGTCGTCGCTTTCAGCCTGAACATCACCGGGAAGCTGGCGATTCCGCGATCGGCGGGGACTTGGAGCGATGCCGGTAGGGCGCTCGGAGGATCGGCTGACGTGGCGATCTCCTGGGCGTACGTGATCCTCCCTGCGCAGCTCATCAGGAGCGCTGCCCAGATCAGGAGGGCGCGTCTGAACTTCACCGTTGCTCCGGTTTCACCGCTGACTGGGGTGATCTGACGCGGTCTTCCAACTCTCATTATTGACTCGATGCTGTGAGAGCGAAAAGGGTCGCCGTCCCGAACACGATCATACCAAGGCGCGGGCGACATCGCATGAGCCGGACGGTGAACTGATTCATTGCAAGGCCGCTTTTGTGGAGATGTATGGTTTCGATTCTAAGGCGAGGCGCGCCCGTCTCGCCGTGGCGGCGGATGCCACGACGCACGTAAGGCATTCCTGGAGAAGCTGCGGCGTGAAGACAAGCGTCTGGATGACGATTGTCGAGCGACATGGCGGCCGCATTTGGGCGGAGTCGGCGAGCGGGCGCGGCTCGACATTCCACTTCACCATGCCGTTGGCGGAGTCGGTTAAAGCTTGAGCTTTGTCAATTCGCGCGGCAGGCGGGTAGTGTCTCAGTTTGTGGTGCACGCTTCCCGGCGTGCTTTTGGGCACAACGCAGGCAAGATGCCTGCACCACAAACTGAGACACAGCGGCAGGCGAGCACGTTCCGCAGAGTAGCCCTAGGGTTTTTCAATGGTAATCGTCGTACCGGCCCTGTCCTGGGCGCCGGAATTCGCCGGTGAGGACACCGGCGCTACAGCGTGTTGCCGGTAACCCTCCTGCACCCCAACGGGATCGTCAGAAGTTTCCTGTAGTGGCGCTTAGAGCCATGCCGGCGGCAGCTTGTGCCGCCACAACCGGGTCGGCGTCCGGCACCGCAAAGGGGGGCTGCCCGACCACAGCGCCAAGTTCCTCTTTCAAGAAAATGAGATTCGCGGTCTCGGCGTCGAAGTCCACGATGATCAGGTCGCCGGTGTCAATCTGGCCGGTACCCAGCAGCGTGGAGAGCGGGAAGAGCAGGTGCCGTTCAATGGCGCGCTTCAGATGGCGCGCTCCGAACTTCATGTCCGTCCCTTCGCGCAACAGGAACTCGCGCGCGGCCGGCGTGCAATTGAACACAAACCGTTTCGCCCCGGAGGCGGCCGAGGACGTCACGCGCTCCTGTACGCGCCCCAGCTCGATGTCGAGAATCTGTTCCAGGTGCTGCGGCTTCAGGGAACGGAACACGATGACCTTGTCGATCCGATTCATGAACTCCGGGGAAAACTTGCGGCGCGCCGCCTCGCTTGCCACTCGATAAATCTTCTGGTCGAGCGAATCGTCGTTTTCCGCCCCGACGGCGGTGAAACCCAAGCTACCCGTCATGAGCTTGTTCACCTCGGCGGTGCCCAGGTTGGAGGTCATAAAGACCATGGCCCGCGAGAGGTCCACCCGGCGATTGTCGCCCAGGGTCAGCGTGGCCTTGTCGAGGATGCCGAGCAGCAGTTGCCAAAGCGCGTCGCTCGCCTTCTCGATCTCGTCAAAGAGCACCAGGGAGATCTTCACCTTGTCGGTGAAATGCTGCTCGAGGCTTTCCTGGGTGATCAGCGGCGGCGTCTCACGATGACCCAGATATCCCGGCGGCGAGCCAATCAACTTGGCGATTTCGTGGCTGTGCTGGAACTCCGCGCAGTCGACCTTCAGAACCGCGTTGGGATTACCGAACAGCACCTCGGCGGCGGCCTCCACCAATCGTGTCTTGCCGGAGCCGGTCGGACCGAGGAGCAGCAGCGTCGAAAGCGGCCGGCCCGGTGACGACAGTCCGGCAAGATGCACCTGATAAATGCGCGCCAGGCGGCGTACCGCCCGCTCCTGCCCAATCACCCTCGCGGCCAGTCCGGTCTCGAAATCCTGCACCTCGGGGCTTTGGGCCCTGGGATTAAGAACTCTTTGAAGTGTGCTCATGGAGCCTCCTTTTATTTCTGTCGTTCCGGCTCTGAGCGTGACCGGAACCTCCTTCATTGCCGGTGCCGAACGGGTACCTACTTGGGTATCGACAGGATCTTGGAATACATGAGTTTAAAAGTAGAGGCTCAGGTATTTCGCGACTGGACCACGAATGTTGCTGCGCGAAGTGCTTTGGATGCTGCATTTTGCTACCGCTCGCTCATTATTTCCGGCGGAAAACCGCACTGCCTTGAGGCGCCCCCATAAGTCCCGCCGCACTGATGTTTCGTAGCCAGCGCTGCACGCCAGGACTGTGATCGGCGTCAGGATCAGTAAGGACGAGCGGCGCCGGAGAGCCAAACCGGCGCAATGATGAGCGGCTGGGCGGCATCGCGGCGTCTTAACAGTTGCCCGGGCAAAGCGAACCACGAAAGAGATTTTGGAGGACCTCATGACCCTCATGGACATCCAAACTCCGTAGGACGCCCGATAGGGGACCAGGAGGAACCAGGACATGTTCAGGAAGGCTATCGCTGGCTCGCTCGCGCTGGCGGCACTCACCGTCGCCGCGCCTTGTTTGTTGGCGCAGAATGGCGTTTCAGGTGAGAGTCCTGCCGAGATGCGCATCGCCAAGGAAGTGCGGCATGAGATCGTTATGTTGCCCTACCTCGATGTGTTCGATTACATCGCCTTTAAGGTGGACGGAAACGATGTGACCTTGACGGGCGCGGTAACCAACCCCACGGTGAAGTCCGATGCGGGGAACGTCGTGAAGAAGATTGAGGGCGTGCAGCATGTGGACAACCAGGTTCAGGTGCTGCCACCGTCCCCCTCGGACCGCCGAATCCGACTGGCGCTTTTCCGCGCGATTTACGGCTATTCGGCGCTGCAGAAATACAGCCTCAGCGTGATCAAGCCCATTCGCATCATCGTCAACATGGGCCACGTCACGCTGGAGGGCGTGGTAGATAACGAGACGGACAAGAATCTGGCCCAGCTCCGCGCCAACTCGGTTCCCGGGATTTTTTCCGTGACCAACAACCTTCAGGTAGTGAAGCCCTGAGTTTCCGCACCGGCCAACCGCGTGCGGTCCTCAACACCGGCAAGGGACCGCACCCGGCCGCGCTGGGAGGTTTGTGTGAGAGCTCGAGCCGTCGCTCTGTAGCGGCGGTGTCCTCACCGCCGAACTTCTGGATTTCCGAATGCGGCGATGGGGACATCGCCGCTACGGCGCGGTTCTCGCACAGATTCGGTGGGTCCGGAACATCGGCCGGGGGCTGGAGCCTATAGCTCCGACCCTCCGGTGTCGCCCGCCAGATTTCGTTTGACACCCCTTATCTCTTTTTGTTACGTTGTGCCGCGTTCCAAAAAATGACGAGGGGCGGCGAGCCGGGTTAGCTGTCGACAAGCGGTGTCATCCTCCGGTACGCTGGACACGGCGGCCATGTTTGTTCCAAAAAGGATGTTCCTGACAAAGGGCGTGGGTAAGCACCGCGAGAAGCTCACCAGCTTCGAGCTCGCGCTGCGCTCAGCGGGTATTGCAGCCTGCAACCTGGTAAGGGTGTCGAGTATTTTCCCTCCGCGCTGCAAGATGATCCCGCGCAGCGAGGGCATGAAGGAGCTCGACCCCGGCGAGGTCACATTCGTGGTGATCAGCGAGAACTCCACGCACGAGCCGCATCGCTTGATCGCGGCCTCGGTGGGTGTGGCGTTGCCCGCCGATCGGAACACCTTCGGGTATCTCTCGGAGCACCACTCCTTCGGACAGACCGAAGAAGTCGCCGGGGAATACGCCGAGGAGCTGGCGGCCGAGATGCTCGCCACCACACTCGGCGTGGAGTTCGATCCCGACCGGAGCTGGGACGAGAAGAAGGAGATTTACCGCATCTCGAACAAGATCGTGCGCACGATGAACGTCACGCAATCCGCCATTGGCGACAAGCGCGGCCTGTGGACGACCGTGCTCGCAGCCTCGGTGCTGCTCGGCGTCGACGAGTAGTTGGAACGAGGGAGTAGTGAATAGGGACTAGGGATTAGGGGCTTGTCGCGAGCAAGCCTCTCCCGATTCCCTAGTCCCCCTTCCCTTGGCGAACCCCGGTCAAAACCCCCACTCTGGAAGAGAGCCATGCCAGCCATATCATCCTTTATCAAGCAACATTATCGTCATTTCAACGCCGCAGCCCTGGTGGATGCCGCTGAGGGTTACGTGAAGCTGCTCGAATCGGGCGGCAGGATGTTCATGACCATCGCCGGCGCCATGAGCACGGCGGAACTCGGCATCTCGCTGGCGGAAATGATCCGCCAGGACAAGGTCCACGGGATCTGTTGCACCGGTGCGAATCTTGAAGAGGATGTGTTCAACCTTGTCGCCCATGATTTCTATGAGCGCGTCCCGCATTACCGCGATCTGACGCCTAAAGACGAAGCCCGGCTGCTAGCGCGCCACATGAATCGCGTGACCGACACCTGCATCCCCGAAATGGAAGCGATGCGGCGGATCGAGGCCGCGGTACTCGAAGAATGGGTGGCGGCTGACCAGGCCGGCCAGAGACTCTTCCCGCACCAGTTCATGTACAAGATTCTGCTTTCCTGCAAGCTGAGCGGGTCCTACCAGATTGATCCCAAAAACAGCTGGCTGCTGGCGGCGGCGCAGAAGAATCTGCCGATGTTTGTTCCCGGCTGGGAAGACGCTACGCTCGGCAATATGTATGCCGGCCACTGTATCTCGGGCGACGTGAAGAACGTCCACACCGTGCGCACCGGGATCGAGTACATGATGGAACTCGCGGAATGGTATACGGAGACGACGGCGAAGACCCCGCTCGGATTCTTCCAGATCGGCGGCGGGATCGCGGGCGATTTCCCGATCTGCGTGGTTCCGATGCTGCACCAGGACTTGCAGCGCGAAAACGTCCCGCTGTGGGCCTATTTTTGCCAGATCAGCGATTCCACCACAAGCTACGGCTCCTATTCCGGCGCCGTTCCCAATGAGAAGATCACGTGGGGCAAGCTCGGCGTCGACACGCCGAAGTACATCATCGAGTCCGACGCCACCATTGTCGCGCCGCTGATTTTTGCGCAGGTGCTGGGATGGTGAGAAGGAACTATGAAGTCTGGAGCCCCTAATCAAAGAAACAGACGAGCTGCTCTCAGCGATCACAACCATTATTGTCCATTCGAAGCGCGCCCGGCCTGGCGCCGACTCCTCTGAGAACTCGCAATAAGTGCGCCATTTTCAGACTTCATCTTCACACTTCACACTTCATCCTTCAGAAGTAGTATTTCAATGCGAACTGGATGATGCGCGCGCCGCTCGACGTCTCCGAGTCGTGCCCGCGCGTGAGAACGATCTGGCCGAACGTGGTGTCGAAACCGCCGTTATCCGGATTGGTGAACTGCGCGTGGTTAAAACTATTGAAGAATTCGGCGCGGAATTCCAGCCGCTGCCGTTCGGTGATATTCGTCCCTTTGAGGATCGCGATATCCCAGTTGTCGATGCCCGGACCGCGCAGAACGTCGCGGCCCATTGTTCCATAGGTGAACGCCGCAACCGTGGCGCAGTCGAGATTGGTTGGATTGAACCAGAAGTTGCCGGTGGTGGTCCCGTCGGGGTTGACCGGACCCAGACAACTGCCGGCGCCCGCTGAGGTCGCGGCAAAGGTCCGTTCCTGCCGCGGATCCTTGAACACCTGCACCGGCCCGAGTACGTCCGGGCGATCCAGGAAATTGTTTTGCATGCTTGAGTTGTTGTTCTGATACACGGTGAAGGGGTTGCCGGATTGGAAGGTTACAATCGGGCTCAGTTGCCAGCCCCCGGCGAGCTTTTTGAGCAATCCGTTCGACTGCACGCCGTGATCGAAGGGCAGGGCCCAGATGCCGCTGATCACCAGCCGATGCGTGGCGTCAAAATCCGCCAGGGCGTGATCCAACTCGAAGTTGTAGGGATCGGTAAATGTGGAGGAGCGTGAGCGGAAGCCGGAGGTGACATCGGTTGTTTTTGACAGGGTGTAGGCGACGCGGCTCTCGAACCCGTGGCTGTAACGCCTGTCAAGCGTCACCTGGAGTTCATGACTGGCCGAAACCGCGTTGCTCAGATCACCAAAGAGTTCGCCGGCGTCCGTCAGGGATCCGTTGGGGTCGCCAAAACAGCCCGATAGGGGACGCGCACAATCGATGTTGACAAAGCCTGCCTGGTCCAATTGCTGCATTTCATTGGCAACGTCCGGATGGTTCAGGTCGAGACTCGAGATCAGCCTGCGTCCGAGACTTCCCACGTAGACTCCCTGCAGCATCGTGTTCGAGCTCAGCTGATATTGAAAACCGTAGTTGAAATTCTCCGAATAAGGCGTGCGGAAGTGCGGGTAGGCGACGAAGGCAAACGATAGCTTCGGGATAAAGAATGTTCCCACGTGCGAGGCGAACGGAAAAGGATTCTGAATGCCGAGCGGAGTGAACGGATCCGCCAGATAATTGCCTGCCAGCTGATCATTGGACGGATAAAGGTCGGTGACGTCGCCGAACGGCGGCTGTCCGCCGAACTGCAGATTGAGCGCGCCATCCTCGATGTCGTAGAAGAGGCCGAATCCGCCGCGCATCACCAGGCGCGCGTTGCCCAGCACGTCCCAGGCGAAGCCGAAGCGAGGCGCAAAATTGTTGTGGTCAGGGTAGACGAGCCCGCGGTTCGGCGTCCCGGGATCACCGGGGTAGAGCACGCCCGCAGGCGCGTCCGGGAAGACGGTGGATTGCTGGCCCGGGAAGTAGCCGATGATCTCATTATGCGGATCGATCTGCGGAGTATTGTATTCGTACCGCAGCCCGTAATCGAGGCTCAATCGCGGCGTGACCTTCCAGGCGTCTTGCGCGAAAAAGTTGTAGGTCGTCTCGCGAATGCCATAGATGGCGTTCGAGAACTGGTAGTACTCTTGAGGGAATCCGCCCACGAAGTCCGCGAGGCTGTAGCCCGTCAGGGGGCCGAACTCGCCGAAGTAGAAGCTGCCGTTGTTGTAATAATCGTAGTTGAAGTTGTTGCGGATGCGATCGATGTCCGCTCCGAATTTGAGCGCGTGATTGCCGCGCTGCCAGGACAGCGTGTCCTGCCATTGAAACGTGACGTCGTGGAGCGAGGTCGGACCCTGCGGCGAGGGCCCCAGGTTGACAGAGCCCGTAATGTACATCACGGGCGGGGCGGCGCCGGCGGCATTGTCCGCATTCACATTTGTGAATCCGAGCGCCCGGGGTGTGGTGCGATCGATCGGATCGGACTGCAGCGTCGCGGCGCGGTTCGAGGCGAAGCGCGCCTCGTTGATCAGCACCGGGCTGAAGGTGTGAGTCCAGGTGAGCGATCCCGTCTGATATCGATCCGCATCCGTGAAACCCGAACCTACGGGGACGTTTCCACCGGTTGAGGCGCCGTGCAAAATCTCGAAGGGGTATTGATCGCCGATGTCCTCGAACAGATAGACGGCCGAGAGCACATTGGCACTGCTCATATTGTAGTCGACGCGGTAAATCATCTGGTCGTCGCGAATCTGAGCCTCAGGGTTCGACACGAACCCGTTCGCGCCGAAGTTGGGCAGTGGGACATACTTGCCGATATAGTTCGCCGCAATCGGATTTACCGGAACTTGGTTATTCTGGTAGTTCTCGCCCGTGACGGGGTTCACCAGCTGGATGTTCGGCAGGAGGTCGCTGAAATCTCCGCCCCGCTCGGGAGCCGTCAGCGTGGTGAGGACGGGCGCGATCTGGCCCTCGCGGCGCCGGGTGCCCTGGTAGGAGCCGAAGAAGAATGCTTTGTCACGCTTGATCGGACCTCCCAGCGTGCCGCCAAAAACGTTGCGCTTGAAGGGCGTAACATCCGGCAGAAAGTAATCACGGCTGTTGAAGGTGTCATTGCGGATGAACTCGAAGGCATCGCCATGGAACTGGTTCCCGCCTGACTTGATGACCTGATTGATGATCCCGCCCGACGTCCGGCCGTATTCCGCTTCGTAGTTGTTGGTGATGATCTTGAATTCATCCACCGCGTCCGGATTGGGACTCAGCACGATGTTGTTGCCGAGGAAATCGGTGTTATTCGCCCCGTCCAGCAGGAAGGTCATCGATTCCGAACGCTGGCCGCTGACCGAGAAAGGATTACCGGAGCCGTCGTCCGGATCCGGCGCGAATACTCCCGCCTGCAAGAGTCCCAGTTGAAGAGTATCGCGGCCCACGAGCGGTAATTCTTCGATTCGGCGCGTGTTTTCCACGTCGCCCAGCGTGGCGCTGACGGTGTCGACCTGGCTGACGTTGCCGGATACTTCGATGATCTGCGTCGCCGATCCCACCTGCAGATCGATATCCCGTTTGGCGTTCTGATTGATGTCCAGCGTGATCCCGTTCTGGACGAACTTGCGGAATCCCTGAGCGTCGGCCGACACGCTGTAGTTGCCGATGGGTACCAGCGTGAAAAGATAAGCCCCATCTGTTCCGGTTCGAGTCACCCGCGACACGCCGGTCTGGGTGTTGCTGAGAGTGATGCTGGCTCCGGCAACCGCCGCGCCGGACGGGTCCTTGACTATGCCCCCCAGCGTAGCTGTTGCTTCCTGGCACAATCCCTGAGCGGCAGCGAGCAGCAAGATGAAGCCTGCAAGACCAATATATAAGCTGATTCCTCTTAGTCCACGCATAGCGCCTCCTCGGAAGGATAGGGGTGAAATCGTATGCAGCTGTGGAACTGAAGTGGACAGTTGGAAAGCCGGCGAGGACCGAGGTTCTCGATCTGTCAGATATCGAGGCCCTCACGTGCGCCGGCCGCGGAGTGTCCATCCCATGCCTCGCGTTTCCAGCGCCCAAAACCCGACCCCGTGAACTTAGCGCGGCCGGTGAAGATTTGTCAATGTTTTGTATTATCTTGATTAGTATCTCTAAAGTTTAACTCCGCTTTGACCGAAAGACCCTGTGGGACCCCTGTACATATGGACGACGTCGGGCTTGGCCTGGCGCGTATGAAGGAAGGGCAGAATTGAAAGTTCGATCTGCGATCGTTCATCGGGCGTCGCGCGAGGCCGGCATGACCCTGATTGAGCTTCTGCTGGGGATCTCGGTGGCGTCTGTGCTCAGTGGAATCGCCGTGCCTCTGATCAAAAATGCGCTGGCTGCCTACGATCTCTCGGCCGCGGTGGCGGCGGTTTCAGGATCGATTCAAAGCACACGGTACCAGGCGATTGCAATGGGCTGCCCGTACACGATCGCCTTCAGCCCGGCCACGACCAACTACCAGGTTAGCTATGAGGCGCTCTCAGGCACGCCCCCAACGTGTGCGCCCACTTTCTCGAGTCTTGGCAATGCCATCCCGTGGTCGAGCGCCCCGGGCATCAGCATCAGTGCGGCCACGACGCTGCAGTTCAGTCCCAACGGCTCGGTCACGGCGACTAACGGTTCTCTCGCGTTTTCGATCACGAATGGGGCGCAGACGGAAACCATCACAGTCTCAGGAGTCGGCAATGTCTCCGTCAGTCCCTAGTCGCTGTTCCGGCTGCGGGTTTTCGCTATTGGAAGTGATGGTGGCGATTATCGTTCTCACCGTGGGTCTGCTTTCGGCTGCCGCGCTCGCCGCAAGGCTGATGAGGGGGACAACACAGTCGAAGTACATGAGTCTCGCGGCGTCGCTCGCTTCCGAAAAGCTCGAGGATTTGAATCGGTGGGACTCGGACAATCCCCAGCTTTGCGTGCCCACCGGCAGCACCTCGGTGGGTAGCCTGACCGCAGACGTCCTGCAGACCACCACCTGCCCCAGCGGCTCTTCCGGAACGGTGAATTACTACGATGACGTTAACATGGCGATGACCATCGGTACGGATTGCCCAGGCAGCAGCGCGGGTTGTTTTGCGGAGACCACGTCCACCATCAGCGGGGGAAACACGGTCTACATCACGACATACCACTCGCCTGATGGCACGATTACAACCAGTGCCGCCAGCTTGACACCTCCTGCCTCGCGTACCTTCCACCGCCGTTGGACGATTGAAAGCAATCCGACGATCAGCGGTTCGGCGGTGACCGGAGTGCGGCGGGTAACTGTGCTGGTGACCCTCAGCGACCAATCCGTCCGGCCGCCAGTGTCGTTCCAAATGAGCATGGTGAGGCCATGAGAGCAGAATGCAGGGGGCACAGAGCGCCGGACTCGATGCATCAAGGCAGCTTTCCGGCGAGCGGATTTACACTGATCGAACTGCTGGTTGCCGTGGCGATTTTCTCCCTCGTCAGCGCGGCTGCATTCTCCCTGTTCAGTCAGGAACAAGGGACCTACAGCCAGCAGCAGGGCGAGGTGGGGCTTAATATCGGCTTGCGGAACGCCATGAGCATGATGGAAATCGACGTGGCGAACGCCGGGTCGGGGCTTCTCGCCGGGTCGAACGTACCAAGCTGGCCGGTGGGAGTGACCTTCTCCGTGCCGCCTCCCGGCACCTGCTACAACTCCGCGACCAATCCTCC
>Ga0335085_10000804_pt1 | contig 78771 bp, 71 predicted proteins | sample Lox_Sample_45_FD_206712 | JGI IMG/M metagenome (GOLD analysis project Ga0335085, IMG submission 206712) | Soil microbial communities from Loxahatchee National Wildlife Refuge, Florida, United States - Lox_Sample_4.5 | ecosystem: Environmental > Terrestrial > Soil > Wetlands | place: USA... | reverse complement strand
ACTTTAGCCGAATGCGGTCTGCATTGTCCCATTGGGACATGTCGGAGAGAATAATTTGGTCGCCTTCTTTGAGACCGTCCAGGACTTCGATGCTATTCACGGACACGCGGCCGAATTTGACGGTGACGCGTTGGGCTTCCAAGCCGTCCTTGGCGATCTTGAAAAGGGAAATGGAACTGTTGGATGTGCTGTGGACTGGACGGGCGACGTAGAGAACGTTCTCGAGTTTTTCGATATCGATCGTGGCATCGATGCTCAGATCCACATCGGCGCGCTCTGGCAGTGGGGCATCGAGTGCGATGATCACCGCACGAGTGTCACCGTCGGGCCCCGCGGTGATGTTGACGACATGGCCTTTGACCAGGCCCATGCGCGTATCGACAGTGGCGGATTGATTCGGCCGCACGTCCACGGTTAAAAAGACGGGCACGGTTATTTTCGCCACTAATTTGGAGGAATCTTCTGGGCGGACAAGCTTTCCGAGCCCGCGGACCTGGCGGAGCATTGGGCCGCGTTTCACCGTGTCGGTCCATATTGAGTTCTTCTCTACGATTGGGATGTCGCGGGATGCAGTGCCGCTTACTCCTCGCGCTACTCCGGCGGAGATCCCGCCGCTTACGCCGCCGGCAATAACCTTCCGTGCGGGCGCTCCCGTGACTCCGGAGGACACTCCGCCGGCGACGCCTCCTGAAATTCCTTGCGCGACGCCGCCGGAGATGCCGTGGGCGATCGCATTTTGCGGCGCGTTTTGGGCGGGCCGAGGCGCGGCTTTGAGAGGAAAAGTCCAGGCGGCCAATGCGATGACGAGCACGAGGCAGCAGGAAACGGCAGATAGCGAGGCAATCAGTTTTGTTCGAGACATACGAACCTCCTTAAGCATGAGTGAAACGCGTTCGACAAGCTGGCGCTCGGCGAGAAATGGCGGGGCCGGAATGGGTGCGGCGGACGCGCGGCCACTCGCAAATTCCATCAGAGCTTCCAGATAGGGCTTGCGAGCTTGGGTGAGTCTGACGACCTCGAGATCGACGACTTGTTCGCGCGAGAGACGGACTTGCGAAACGAGCCAGGCGATGGCGGGATGAAACCAGAACAGAGCACGAATAATTTCTTCGCCGACATGGTGCGCCCAATCGCGGCGACGGACGTGCAGCAATTCATGACAGACGATGGCGGACTGGAACCGCGTATCCATGGATTGGAATCGCGCGGGGAGCAGAACCACCGGCGCGACGAGGCCAAACGTGACGGGGGAATCGACTTTCGCGGAAAGACGAAACTCCACGCGACAATCTATAAGGATGGTCATGCTATCGAGAAGAGGCGCGAAAGCGGAAATCTGAGTGACAGCCGCAGAAGCGCGCCTCAACTGGCGAAGTTTCAGCAGACCTAGCAAGAGGATCGCGACTCGAACGGCGATTCCAGCAAGAATCACAGCGCCGAGAACCTGTGCGACATATTGGATATTCGGGAACTGCCAGTGAGCGGCGGGCGGAGTTGAAGGCGGAGGAAGATGCGCACCAGGGACGTCTGGCGGCAGGGCTAGCACGGAAATGCTTGCTGCGCGATGCCGAGGCTGGACTACTGGGAGAAGCAAACTGACGGCGAGGAGAGCGCGCCAGTAAATGAGAAGTACGCGAGGATGAAGAATTTGGAAAAGGCGTGGAAGAAGTCCGGCGGCCAGCACGAGAAGAGCGACCTGAGCGCTCCAAGAGAGGAGATTGGAAAACCAAAGCGGCAGATTCATAGGCGGCTCCGGAATCTCTCAACCGCTGGAAAAGGGCTCATTCGCTTTCCTCGATCATGAGCATAATTTTTTGCAGATCTTTTTCACCAAGATGGCGCCCTTTGACGAGATGAACCAGGAGCGGCTCGGCGGAGCCGTTGAAAACGCGATCGATGAATTCGCGGATCATTCCGCCGATGACCTGGTTCTTGGGGTGAGCAGGGCGGTAAATGAAGGCGCGGTCCTGGCGGCGCTTTTTCAAATAACCTTTGGTTTCGAGGATTTTCATCATGGTCATGACGGTGGTGTAGGCGATTTTGCGCCGTTGGAGGAAGGCCTCATAGACATCGCGGACAGTGGCGCTTTCGCGCTGCCAGACGAGTTTCATGATCTCGAGTTCCTGGGGGGTGAGGGTGCTGTGCTTCGGTCTCATGTTCTCAGTTTTTAGTACTAAATAATTCGTATGTCAAGGAAAAAATCTACCGGGACGGGCTTGCCACTTTATTCCTCGCGAAGGACCTGCATGGGGTCGACGCGGGAGGCGCGGAGAGCAGGAAGGAAAGAGGCGGAGGCCGCGACGATGAGAACCAGCAGCATAACGCCGAAGAGTGTGGGCAGGTCCGTGGGAGACAGTCCGTAAAGAAGGCCGGCGAGGAGGCGGGCAGAAGCGAGCGCGAGAACCCATCCGGCTAGACAGCCGACGGCACAGACGACAAGTCCCTGCCACAGGAATTGGTTGACGATCTGGGCGCGGAGAGCGCCGAGAGCGAGGCGGAGGCCGACTTCGCGGCGGCGGATATTGACGGAATAACTAAGGGTTCCATAAAGACCTATGCAGGCGAGAGACAGGGCGGTGGCGGCGAAGAAGGAGAGGAGGATGGTACGCAGGCGGTTTACGGAGAGGGCATCGGAAAAACGCCGGACGAGCGGGGCGAAATCGTATACAGAGCGTTGCGGCTCGATTTCGTGGATTTTCTGTCGGATGGTTTCGACCATGGTCATGGGCGCATTGTGGGTTCTGAGGAGGAAGAAGGTGCCAGGCTCGACGATGTGAGCGCACCAATAGACGGTAGGCACGGGCAGGTGATCGAGGCCGGTTTCGCGGGCATCGCCTGAGATGCCAACGATTGCGGCAGGACCGGAATGGCCAAGATTCCGCGCCAGCAGATGATGGCCGATCGCAGGCGAATCGAAAAAGTAAGCGTTCACGAAGGAACGATTTACGACGATGGTGGGAGGCCCTTCCGTTTCCTGACAGGGTTCGCCTTTGAGGAGCGGGATCTTCATCGTCGCGAAATAGCTGGCGGAGACGAACCGGTTGTCCGCAAAAATTTTAGGCTCGGAGCCGGCGCGGCCTTCGGTGAGCGTAAGCTCCGTTTGATACCTGAAGGGAACACCGGGTACTCCGACGGAGATGGCGGCGGCATCGACGCCTGGCGCGGCCCGCAGCGTGGCGAGCAGGCGATCAGAGAACTGGCGAAGTTTTTTCATGTCCCCTGTTTCGCCGTAGTTCATGCTGAGCTGGAAGGTGAGAATGTGGCTGGGGTCAAAACCGGGAGAGACTCGGCCGAGGGCTTGAAAGCTGCGCAGAAGAAGCCCGGCACCAGCGAGCAGAGTGACGGCGAGGGCGACTTGCACGCCGACAAGCATCCATTGGAGCGGAGTCCGTCCAGAAACTTGCGAACGGCTAGCTTGCGCCAGCGAGACGGAAAGGCTGTGGTGGGTGGCGCGAACGGCGGGAATCAAACCGCAAAGAAAAGTAACGACGACGGAGCAAGCAAGAGAGTAGAGAACGATACGAGCGTCCAGGTGGATCTCCTCGACGCGGGGGAGCCCAGAGGCGAGCGAGCGGAAAACGTTCGAGGCCGCGGCAGCGAGAAAAAGACCCAGGCCAGAGCCGATGAGAGCGAGTAGAAAAGTTTCCGTGAGTAATTGGGAGATGACCGCAGTGCGGGGAGCTCCTAGCGAAAATCGCACTGCGATTTCATGTTGACGCTGGGCGGAGCGGGACAGGAGCAGGGCCACGATGTTCGTGCAGGCAATGAGCAGGAGGAGAGAAACGGAGCCGAAAAGCAGCCAAAGCGAGCGACTAGAATCGCCGACAGTCGATTCTTTGAGGGGCTGGATACTGACTGACAGGTCGCGATCGGTTTGGGAAAACTGGCGGCCGAGCTGCGCTTGAACGGTCGAGAGATTGGCGCGGGCTTGCTGGACTGAAACGCCAGGCTTGAGGCGGCCAATTACCGTGAACCAGTTGTTTTCGCGGGCTTGACCATAGGAAAGACCTGCAGGGATAGGCGACCACAAATCGACCTCGCGGTCCGGGAACAAAAAGGAAGGCGGCATAACCCCCACGACGGGGTAGAGATGGCCGTCGAGGCGCAGATTTTTTCCGACGGCAGATGGATCCGCGTCGAAGCGGCGGCGCCAGAAACGATCGCTAATCAGCACAGCCGCCGGCCCGTGGAGAGTAAATTCGTCAGGAGTAAATTCGCGGCCAACAGCCGGCGGGACGGCCCAGACCTGGAAAAAACGCGGCGAGACCCACGCGCGAGTCACCTTTTCGGGAAGTGCGCCGGTGGATTCGGAGATGTCTTCGGGATAGTAGCCAAAGAGGGCCTGGAACGTGGAATTGAGGCGATTCCAATCTTCGAGACGAACGGGAGCGACCAAGGTGAGTGGACTTGCGGCTCTCGGGTTGTGTTGTTCGACGAGCATGAGCTGATCAGCCTCGGGGAACGGAAGAGGACGGAGGAGGACGGCGTCGATGGCTGAGAAGACGGCGCTGTTGGCGCCAATGGCTAGGGCAAGAGTGAGGATGACTGTGGCGGAAAAAGTGGGGGATTTGCGAATGAAGCGGAACGCGGATTTGAGATTGGCAAGGGTGGCGTCGACAATCAGGACGCGATAGACGTCGCGCAAGTCCTCTTTGACTTGTTCTTGTCCGCCAAAGGAGAGGATGGCGCGGCGGCGGGCTTCCTCGGGCTCCATGCCGGCGGCGATATTTTCTTCGGTGAGTTCGTCAATGTGGAATCGAAGTTCGGAATTCATTTGTGCGTCGGAGGCGCGCTTGGGAAAGATGGATCTCCAAGGGGACATGATGAACTCCTACTGCGCGGTTTGAAGAATGCTTGCCACCGCACCGGATAAGCGATTCCAGTTCGATTCTTCGCTCTCGAGCTGCTTGCGGCCTTTGGCGGACAGCTTGTAGAACTTGGCTTGGCGGCCCTTTTCGGAGGCGCCCCATTCGGATTCAAGCCAGCCGCGCTTTTCGAGGCGATGTAGAGCGGGATAGAGCGAGCCCTGCTGGACCTGCAGGACTTCCTTGGAAATTTGTCGAATGCGGAGTGAGATACCGTAGCCGTGGACCGGACCAAGGGCGACGATTTTGAGGATGAGCATGTCGAGAGTGCCTTGGAGAAGGTCGGATTTTTCGATGGGCATAGCGTCTCCTAGACAATCGACATATTAGCCGGATGATAGGTAGAACGTCAAGGAGAAGCTAAATGGACGGGCTTGGAGGTTGCCCGCAGGACTGACCAAGGCTCAAGGCGGGGGCGTTTTGTGCTGCAGATGGTTTGGGCTGGCTAGGAGTTCCAAGTGACGCGGGAAAGCTGCTTTTTCCGGGACTCCCACTCGGTCCCGGAGAGGATGCGAGGCGTGACGTCAATCAGGCGCGGGATCAGACGAAAGACTGCTGAGGCGCTCCAGGGGCGACCGTCGCGCGTGCGGTAGTCGCGGACGTTGAGGGCGTCGGCCATGCTGGTGAAAGAAACATCCTGAACGATCAGCTCGGCAAGGAACTTGAGAGTTTGCATTTCGAGGGGATCATCTTCGAGGTGGTGGCAGTCGGCGGCGATGCGGAGACCGAATGGGATCTCCTCGGAGGCTAGGGCTTCTTCGTGAGGCTCGGGAGTGGAGGAGGTTTCGATTTCGCGCTCCCACTCGAGGGCAACTAGCGTCCATCCCGCATCGTGCATTTTGGAGAGGTACATGGAAGTCGGAAGGATAGTGACCTTTTCCCGAATGCGTTCGTGCTTCTTCATGGGCGGCTCCTTGATGATGTGCGATAAACGGGAAAGAATCAGTGGCCACCAAGTATACGCAATTAAGTGACCGGATTTAATCCTGCCATAACTGATAGAAAAATGATGAGTTAGCTGAAAGCTGAAGAGAATGGCCGAGAGGTCAATGTTCGGTCCTGGGATAGGGATGTCGCGTTGCCGAACGGTTAAGACAGTAGATTTAGACAAAATGAAACTTCTTGACTGAATTAGGGTATAGAAGCGTATGATTTGCGGGTCGTTGAACCCACCACAACGTCCTTCCCTATTTCCCGGCCTAGAAAGCAGCGCGGTGTTCCATGGATAGCGAGGCGCGCCGATTAGAAGATCGGTCTCCCGTGCGGGTGACGGTGGACCTGTCGGGTCTGGATGTTCATACCGCAGCACAACAAGGGATTACGGAGAACGTAAGCGCTCGCGGGGCGCGGGTCGTTACAAGCAAGCCGTGGCAGCCCAACGACCATGTGACGGTGCGATCGCTCTTGGGCAACCTGAGGTCAAGAGCGCGTGTGGTTTACTGCCAACCGCTGGGGAATGATTCGTTTGCGATTGGCCTAGAATTGTTTGTGAGCGTTGGCGAATGGACCATGCCTCAAGCGGCGCACCGAAATGTAGCTTAGAAACAGATGACGTGGTGGAAACTGCAGGTCCCAATTCTTTCAACTTTCTTTTTTGCGGCAGCGGTAGGCTACTGAGTGGCATAGAAAGAACTGCCGGGGCCCGCGCCTCCAGGCAGGACGAGCTGATCGCAAGCGATGCGAAAGGATTCGTACCAAGTGCGTGTGAAGCTGGCAACGAGCTCTTCCACAGTGTGCCCCCCAATTTTGATGCCTGAGTGAACGATCTCGCCCCAAGTGTGGATACGCGTGCCTTCCAGGGCCCGCTCCTCAAAGGTGACCCATTGCGCCATAGCAACGCCGATAGCGTGGTCAATCCAACCCACTTTCTTTCCGGGAACACATGTGGTAATGACGTGGTCGATCGTAGCATTTACGGGCCGTAGAAGTTCAATTTGGAGACGGCTGCCGGCTTCCCAGGGATTGCCGTCTACCCAGTTGATCTGGCCGTAGACATTGGCGAAGCTGTTCCAACGATGCATATCGGAAAATACAAGCCAGGCGAGCGCAGGGCTCGCCTTTGTAAAGACGGAATACTCAAACCTTGCCATAACTTGTTGCTGACTTCTCCTTATTAAGCTGTATCGGGCCCAACAACCGCACAGGCGGTGGCAGGGGATATTTATACGTTGTTTCTTTAACGGTGTCAAGTATATAATTTGAAAAAGGGAAGCGCGAGAGAGGCTTAAGCATGCCCAGAAAAGCAGACGCTCAATTGGAAAGTCGAATCGTGGATGCCGCCTACCAGCTATGGAGCAGAGGTGGAGAACACGCACTGACCATGAGGGCAGTTGCGCGGGAAGCCAAAACAACGACGCCGACGCTCTATGAGCGTTTCCGGGACAAACATGATTTGATCGAGTTTCTGCGGGCGCGAGCGCGGCAACGGATGTTCTCAGCACTGCAGTCGGCGAAGACCACATTCGAGGCTTGCAGGCTCGGGCTCGAGTTCACGCTCAACAATGGAAACGAATACCTTCTTTTGACCTCGGATTGGGCAGAGAGACTAGGGCGAAACGACCCGATGCCATCTTATGAATTTCTCAAACAAAAGCTGTCAGAAGATCTCGGTGGATGTCCGGAGGAATACGCTCGGTCGGCACTGGCGCTCGTCTCCCAGGTGCACGGGACCGCAATACTGCTTCTTGGGGAGGGAGTGAAGGCTGAAATCGCAAAGGAATTCAAGGTTGCATGCCTGGAAGCATGCAAAGCATTGATCGTGTCTGCAGGAGGGAAAAGCACCCCCGATGCGAAGAACTGAGGCGAAACTGAATGCAAAGGAAAACCGAGTCAGTCCATCTTAGGAACCACGCGACGTTTTGCCTTGATTAGGACGTCTACAGAATCCGGCCGGCCATTCCAAAAGTCGAGACGAATGCGACCGTCTGGCAGCTGACTGACAGTGGCAGGGATGGCGCTGTCAGTGAGATACCAGCCTGCCGGTAGAACAACAGCATTGCGGGGCCTGCCGAGGCTGCGGTCAAAAACCAATTCGTCGCCCTCGAGGCGATAGCTGATTGGCGCTGTGTAAGTCTCGGAGATGCGCAGGCGGATAGACTGGCCCTTTTTCACCGGCGGGAACGGAATCAGAACAACTTGCGTCCTTGGAGCGACAGGCTCGCCAGCGTCGATTTTTGCCGCGGCTAGATCTGCGCCGGTCTCCAGCCTGGTGGAGAGCTTTTCTCCCGTATCGAGGATATAGGCGGATGGGGCGGAAACGGTACTGCCTTCGCGAACGACGTTCAGATACTTGTCAGCTCCTTCATGGGATTCCGTGTAGTCATGATAGAGGCTGAAGGCGTGCGTTTCGGGCTGAAGAAGGAAGTAGACTATGTCGCGATCTTGATGAGCGCGTTCGGATAGGCGGGCGCGCTCGGTTTCGCCCTCGAAGGGGGATTCCCAGCTGCGGGCTTTAGTCGCAGGAGTGGGCACGGCTAAAGGCCCGATTTGGGCGCCGAGTTTCGCGCGGAGAATGAGAGGCGCTTCACCCGCGCTGGGGTTTAGAAAGCTGACGGCAATGCGGCCGTCGGGCTCGGCCAGAACTTGCGACGGGACATTGCAGCCTATGAGCTCGTAGCCCGCGGGGAGGACGACTTTGTTCCGCTTGATGCCTAGAGGACGGTTGAAAACGACCGTATCACCTTCGCGATAATAGCTCTTCGCGTCCCTATATGTTTTGAGGATCAGAATTCGGCCCTGACCTTCCGGCGGCACGGGGCGTGCGAGAGCGATCTTAATGTAATTGGTATCGGCATCCGCGCCGGGCATGAGCGGGTCTTTGCGGGCTACGCTGCCGCTGACGACGTCGAACTGAAGAGGAGCGCCGGTCATGGAGTCCAGGACGGACTCGTCGCTGGCGGCGCTGCCTTTGCGGATGGGATTGTAGAAAAATTTCGCTCCGGGAGTGCTGGCGGTTACTTCGTAGTGGATTTTGAAGCTGGCTGTTTCCGGGGTGAGAAGTTCGTAACGCGTGTATTCGTCCGTTTCTGTTTGTTTTACCGACGAGGGCGCCTGCGCGGGTTCCGATTGTTGCGCACGCAGAGACAAGCAGCCGACGAAGGTAAGCGTAAGAACACAGACTCCAAGTTTTTTGGTCATGAGTTCACTCCAGAAAATTCGCATGCCACACCTTTTCGAGGGTGCATCATCGCCGAGTGGACGAGGGGTGTAAAGCACGAGAATTGTTGAGTGTGGGGCAGCGTCCACAAGGTAGAATCACCTACGGCAAGTAAAGAGGAGAAATCCATGCCGAAGAAGCCGACAGCGGAAGACGCACGACTGATTCTCGAACTGTATAACTTAAGGCGCGAGCCGGAGATGAGGAAAGCCCGGAGCTGGTGGCTGACGAAGTTTTGGCCGAAGGACGCCGATGAATACATGCGGATTGGAATGGTCCCGGGGTCGGAGGAGAACAACTGGCTGAGGCAAGTGCTCAGCTACTGGGGCATCGCACTCTCTTTCGTTTCCAAGGGCGTGCTAAGCGAAGAACTGTTTTTCGATCCGGCTTTTTGCGGAGAGCTGTACTTTATTTACGCCAAAGTCCGCCCTATTTTGAAGGAAATCCGAGAAAAAACGAAAAATCCGGAGTTTCTGCTTGCTTTTGAAAAGGCGATTAGCGGGTCGAAACTTGGGAAGATGTATTTCGAGAAAATGGAGCCTCGCGTTCAGGCGATGCGACCGAAGTAGCCAGATGCATTGAGGGCATATTGAAAAAGCTGCTTTTTCGAAGTCGGATGCTGATATTCGTGGTTGTTCTCCTCTTACTCGTTGCGCCGGTACGCGCGGAGGACTGCGGGGATGGGGTGCAGTTGCAACTGAGCGCACCGGGAGCTGCTCAGGGAAGCCTGTTGCTTGTCACGATCCGCAGCGTGAAATCACTTGAAAGTGTGTTTGGAACTTGGAACGAGCGGGAAGTTCCGTTCTGGAAGGTACAGGAAGCAGGGCAAGAAACGGCAGGCACGGACGTACGGCGAGCGCTGCTGGGAGTGGATCTACAAAAACCGGCGGGACAGTATGAGTTCACTGTGATCGGGAAAACTGAGAGTCATGATCGGCTGATCTGCAGGGCGACTGTGAAGGTGGAGGAGGGTCACTTCGCCACTGAAAACCTCACAGTGAAGAAGCAGTTTGTCGAGCCGAACCCGGAGCAAATGGCGCGTGCGGAAGCGGAAACGAAAAAACTACGCGCGATTTTTGATCATGTGACACCGGAGCGACTGTGGACCGGCCCATTTCGTGTTCCGCTGGACGGTGTGTTCAAGGGAACGAACTTCGGGCGCCGGCGCGTCTTGAATGGGCATCCTGGATCGCCTCATACGGGCGTTGATTTTCCGGCGCCTACAGGAACGCCGGTGCATGCCGCGCAGAGTGGAAGGGTGGTTCTGGCAGAACCGTTGTATTTTTCCGGGAATACCGTGATCGTTGACCACGGTTTGGGGATATATACGTTCTATGGGCATTTCTCGGAGATCGATGCGAAAGTGGGCGAGGCAGTCGAGGCCGGAATGGTTCTAGGAAAGGTCGGAGCCACTGGCCGAGTTACGGGGCCGCACTTGCACTGGGGATTAACAGTGGAGCGTGCGCGCGTGAACGCACTGGATATCGTTAGCATCCTTGGGAATGGCAGCGGCAGCACCCAGCAGAAAAAGCAGTAGGAGCTTAGGGACCTTGAGCGAACTGCACGGCGTGTGAAGAATATTGCCAAAAGAGAGAAGAATTCTCGGTCTCATATCAGATACTCATGGTTTGTTACGCGAAGAAGCCGTGCGTGCGCTTAAAGGCGTAGATCTGATTCTCCATGCCGGAGATGTGGGCGCACCGGAAATTCTGGCGGGTCTGAGGGCAATAGCACCCGTTGTTGCGGTGCGCGGAAATGTGGATGGAGGGGAGTGGGGGCAGGCATTGCCGTTGCGCGAAGTGGTCGTTGTGGGCCGCGCTAGAATCTATATGTTGCACATTTTACAGGACTTGGATATTGACCCCGTCGCGGCTGAGGTTGACATGGTGGTCTCTGGGCACTCCCATAAGCCGGGCCAAAGCGAGAAGAACGGGGTGTTGTATATAAACCCAGGCAGCGCCGGGCCAAGGCGCTTCCAAATGCCGGTGACGATAGCAAAGGTGGACATGAATACAGAGCCATGGACGGTGGAATTCGTTCAACTGGAAGCCGGAAACAAGAGCTAGTGACGGCTGGCAGAGTTGTAAGATACAGAAAATAAACAGATTAACCTTGTTTCTACCATCCAACTGCGAAAAATGGCTCCGGCGCGCGAAAGGAACTGTAGCAACGCAAATTTTCTTGTGGAAAAGCGAAACGGTTGGACGGCTATTTGCACTACTTTTCCGCGGGTTGTTCCCAAAATGGTGTTGAAGTTCAGGGGGTAACGTACTACAGTACCGGGGTAATAGGGGTCATTTTGGTACCGTCCCGCTATTGTAGGGAACAGCGCCAAATCTCAGTATACCTCGATGTGGACGACGTTCGTGCTAGTTTCCTCGCTCGTGTCGGCCGTTCACTTCAGCGTTATGTTCGCAAAGGTGATGACGTTGAAGCCAGTCCAGTATGGGCAGGCTTAGGTCCCCGAGTCGTCAAGTTCAAGGGAGAGGATAGCATCTCTCATGGCCATACTTCACTTCCGATGCAAAGAGCGGCGGCGGACTTTAAGAGTGAGCATCACGGTCCCTATCACTGTACACGGACAGGATCAGAACGGCGATAAATTCAGAGTGAAAGCCAAATCGCACTCCGTGAACCGCCATGGGGCGTTGCTGCAGCTTGAAGAGCCCGTAGTAGTGGGGCAGATGCTGATCCTGGTGAACGAAAATAGCGACCGGACAGTCGAGTCCCGAGTGGTTTCGGTCAAGCGGGATCGCGAGAGCAAGACCTATGTGGGAGTTGAGTTTGTCTCGCCAGATTCAAATTTCTGGCACATGAGTTTTCCACTGCCTGGAGCCAGGCCGCTGCGGCGGACTACGGATTCAAAGGCGTCCGCGTAGCAATCCAGAAATTTTAGAAAGCAAGAAAGTGTACAGCCCTCTTTTATCGAGAGGGCCTTTTTGTTTTGTGGAGAGGCTTGCGTGTAGCGCTTTTCGAGGGGCGCTTGTGCGAGGACTGCTTGCGGGACCGGCTTATTCTCGAGGTGAGCGATTCTCGGACTTTCCTTGGGAGCTTGGCAACTACCATGTCGTAGGACCTGCGCAACAACGGCGCGAGTTCCTCAGGTGAAAGAGCGTCCGGTGTTTCCAGCGCAACCCATTTGGCGCGGGCCAGGTACGGGGCAGGAATTATGCCGGGGCGCTCCGTCAATTCCGCGAAGTTTTCCACCGAGGCCTTAAAGCAAAGCCAAATCCTGGCAGGTTTGAGCACCGTGATGGCGTGAATCTTACCGGCCACCTTGAAGACAAGGTCGTCGCCCCATTGAACGTTTTCCGTCGTGCCGGGAAACGACAGGCAGAGACTCCGAACCCAATCGATGTTCATGGGCTAACCCTTGGGACGGTCCGCTAGGATGCACGCGGGCGGCGTAACGCGATAATGATCCCAGCCAGCGCCACCCCAAAACATGCGCCTGAGGCAAGCAATTGAACCACGTCCACTGTGTGAATCGCAGCGAACCGCGGCTTCTGCATGAGACTGAAGAGCCCGATCATTCCGACAAATAGCGGCGCGAAGGAGAAGCCCGTCAGTCGTTTAAAATTGCCCATACTCCCTCCCTCCTATGCAGAAATCATGGAATCGCCGAGGCCCACGCGAGGCCATCCACGCCCCGAGTAAGCTTGATCGGATCAAGGAGCTTATTCCCGGGTACGTCGAAGGCTTCGATCACGCCAGCCTGAGGACAACTAACGAAAGCAAACTTGCCATCTGGGGTTACCAGGAGTTCGCCCGAGGCGGCTGCGATGGCGAAAGAATTCTCGAGTTTCAAGGTTGATAGATTGATGATGAAAAGTTTTCCGGAAGGGGATGCGGCCAGGAGCTTGCTGCCATCTGGTGTGGGTGAGGAGGTGTAAACGGTGGCAGGGAGCGAAATCCAATCGGCGATCTTGTTTGTAGCGGTGTCGATGACGGCAATGCGGGGAGTTACTTGATCGTGAGTGAATACGTGCTTGCCGTCGGGCGAGATGGAGATGCGCTGGACTGTTTTTGCAACAGGGATGACCGTGACGAGAGAGCGGTTCTTGAGGTCCAGGACGCTCACGCTGCCAGGACCGACATTCGCAGTATAAGCGCGGCGGCCGTCAGGGGAGATGATGAACATGTGGGATTCCGATGCGCCGGTGGGGATTTCGGCGAGAATTTTGCGTGTGGAAGGATCGATGACGTCAAGAGCGTTGTCGAGTTCAGCGGAGACATAAAGGAGCCCATCGGGACCAAACTGTGCGCGGTGAGGACGCAGGGGCTTGCCAAGTTCGATGGTGGCGGAAAGCTTGCGTTCGCGCAGATCGATAACGTCGATGGTGTTGCCGTCGCTGCCGGGTTTGCCGACGCCGGAATTGCCATAGATGGGGACATAGGCGAAGCGGGAATCGGGCGAGACGGCAACCTCGTGACCGTTGATTCCGACGGTGACTTTCATAAGTTCCTGGTGAGTGCGTGGGTCGATGAGCAGAGCAGTATGGTCGCCTTGATTGGCGACTACGAGCATGCCGTGCGCGTTCGGCGCAGGATTGCGGCCGCCTCCGGCCGCAAAAGCCAGAAGCACAATGGAAGCGAGCAAATAAGAAAAGGATCCGGACATCGCTTACCTCATAAACAGATATTGCTGCTGGAGCAGAAGCACAAACCGGGCGGATTATAGCAGCCTCACGCAGCGTTTCCACCAGGATTTAGAGGCACTAACCAAGAAACTCGAAACGCCAAACGTGGATACTGAGACTGGAGCGATTCGTTGGGGAGTAAGATACGCTGGGGTGAGAAGAAGTCTCATCGCGGGGCAATTCAATAAAGAGTGTGGAGCGTCGGCATGGCGAGATCTTCTGTTTGGGCTACGCTGATTTGCGCAGGCTTGGCGACTGTGAGTCTGTCTTTTTACGGGCAGAGAGCCGCCAATGGGCAACCTGCGCAAGTGCTCGCTACCGTCCGTTCGAGCGATTCCCTGCGAAAAGGTTTGAGCGATGCAGCGGACGACTGGCCTGCATACGGCGGCACGCCAGGTGACATGCACTACTCGAGCCTTGCGCAGATCAATCGCACGAATGTGAAAGAGCTTCGGATGGCATGGAGCTTTGACACAGGCGAGCAAGGCGGACTCGAAACAAGTCCGATCGTCGTGGGAGGGGTACTGTACGGGATCACGCCGACGCAGAAAATTTTTGCTTTGGACGGCGCGACGGGCAAACTGCTTTGGAAATTTGACTCCGGGACAAAAGCGATCCTGCCGAATCGCGGTATGGCCTATTGGTCGAACGGAAATGACAAGCGCATCCTTGTGGGCGTGACGAATTTTCTGTACGCGCTCGATGCGGACTCAGGCAAGCCGATTACTTCGTTTGGCGCCGGCGGCAGGATTGATCTGCGCGGCGATCTTGGGCGAAATCCGGAACGGCAATCGGTGGCGTTGACGAGCCCGGGGATCATTTACCGGGACCTGATTATTGTGGGGGGGCGGAATCCAGAGACTTTACCTGCCGCACCAGGAGACGTGCGAGCTTACGACGTAAGGTCTGGAAAATTGCGATGGTCGTTTCACACGATCCCGCATCCCGGCGAATTCGGTTACGGAACCTGGCCGAAGGACGCCTGGAAATATAGCGGTGCGGCAAACAACTGGGCGGGGATGGCGGTCGACGCCAAGCGCGGCATCGTTTATGTGCCGACGGGATCGGCAGCGTTCGACTTTTACGGGGGAGATCGCGTGGGCGATGATCTCTTTGCAAACTGCTTGATCGCGCTGAATGCCGAAACGGGCGAGAGAATCTGGCACTTCCAGGGGGTGAGGCACGACATTTGGGATCGAGATTTTCCTGCAGCACCTGCGCTCGTGACGATCCATCGCAATGGAAAGGCGATCGATGCCGTTGCGCAAACAACCAAGCAGGGATTCGTTTACTTGTTCGACCGAGCTAGCGGGAACCCGCTTTTTCCGATCCAATATCACAAATATCCCGCGAGCGACGTGCCGGGAGAAGTTGCCGCCGCCGAACAGCCTTTGCCGGCCAAGCCAGCACCATTTGCGAGACAATTTCTCAGCGAGAACATGCTAACGAATCGCACGCCGGAAGCGCACACCTGGGCGCTCGAGCATTTTCTAAAGTTCCGCAGTGCAGGGCAGTTTGTGCCGTTCAGTGTAGGCAAAGACACGGTGGTCTTCCCTGGATTTGACGGCGGCGCGGAGTGGGGCGGGCCAGCGGTCGATCCACAGACTGCAATTCTGTACGTGAATGCGAACGAAATGGCCTGGACTGGAGCCCTAGCGCCGGAGACTGCATCGAACAGCCCCAATGCTCTCTATATGACGCAGTGCAGCGTCTGCCACGGCGAAAACATGGCGGGTTCGCCTCCAGCGATGCCCTCTCTAATCGGCGTTGGAAAGCGGCTGTCGGAACAACAGATTGGCGAAACGATCAAGAATGGCAAAGGGAGAATGCCTGCGTTCACGAATCTCGAAGACGGCCAGCTGTATGCGCTGATCGATTTCCTAATGAGTGGAAAGTCCAAGGGGTTGCCGAGCACCGAAACTGCACTGCCGGAAATGAAGTATAGATTTACCGGCTATCACAAATTTCTCGATCCGGATGGTTATCCTGCGATCGCTCCTCCCTGGGGCACACTCAGCGCCATCAACCTGAACACCGGCGAATACGTTTGGAAGATCAACCTGGGCGCATATCCGGAACTTGCCGCAAAAGGGTTGAAAAATACGGGCACGGAAAATTATGGCGGACCGGTCGTAACCGCCGGCGGGCTAGTCTTCATCGGAGCGACCGATTTCGACAAGAAATTTCGGGCTTACGACAAAACGACCGGTGAGCTCTTGTGGGAGACAACGCTTCCTTATCCCGGCAATGCTACGCCCGCAACATACGCCATTGATGGCCGCCAGTATGTCGTAATCGCAGCAGGAGGCGGCAAGGATCTCAAGTCGGCGTCGGGCGGAGTGTACGTGGCGTTTGCCCTGGAGAAAAAGGACTAACCGGCTAGGGTTGAACTGCAAGTCGGCTATCGCGAATCTATTCGTATTGACCGGTGCCCCTAGGGGAAGTAGGATTTCGGAACTCGGCGCCTCGCACTCCGGGTTGCGCGAGAAGGAGAGTCCGTGTACTGCTCAAAATGCGGAAGCGAGATTTCCTCCACATCAAGGTTCTGTGCTACCTGCGGCGAAGCCGTCTCTGTGGCGCTAACAACGGCTCCAGCGCCGTCTTTGTCTCCTATTGGGGCTGAACCGATGCCACCTCCGGCTGCGTATCCGGCAGCTGCTGGTTACGGGGTCGAGTATGCTGGTTTCTGGTTGCGGTTTGTCGCCTACATCATCGATGGCATCGTTTCCGGCTTGGCCTTCTTGATCCTTCTCATCCCTCTATTTGTTCTTACGGGCGCTGGAGCCGCGTTAGGCAAGATTATTTCCGGTGACGACAGCGGCGATGCAATCGGAGCATTCCTGGGAGTTGGCTTTCTCTTTGGCTTCTTTGGGATCACGCTGGTGGTGAGCTGGCTCTACTACGCATTTTCGGAGAGCTCATCATGGCAGGCCACTTTGGGCAAAAAGATTCTTAATCTGAAAGTCACAGATTTGTCCGGGCAACCCATCAGTTTTCCCCGGGCTTCGGGGCGTTACTTTGGAAAACTAATCACAAATTTAATTCCTCTCGGCATTGGCTACATCATGGCGGGCTTCACCGAAAAAAAACAAGCCATCCACGACATGATCGCGAGCTGCCTGGTCCTTCGCAAAGTATGAATCAGACCTCGCGGCGCGAGCACTCAAATTCCTTTTTGGATGGGGAAGCCCTTTTCGACCCAATCTGTCGCAAAATTCGTAGGGAGCACCAGGACGCGAATGTGCGTGAAACCCATGTCGCGAAGCGTCGTGTAAGCAGGGCGGATATTCGGGCAGTGGTCAAATGGGCAGCAGCCGCAGTAAATGACGAGATTCGAATCGCGACGCAGAGAAGCAGCCCATTTTTTCAAATCCGCGAGACCGTCCTCTTTGGAAGCAGTTCCGTGGAACGAAGCTCCCGGAATGTGTCCGCCCTCGAAGAGGGTGCGAAAGCCCACATAGACGATGGTTGGAGAACTGGCGTGATTGGCGTTTCCAAGCTCGGGCACCAGGTCCGCAGCCTGGATCGCCTGCGCGTTTGGCCAAGAATCCGCGGCCTTTTCCTGTTTCGTGGCGCCACGCGAAGCCGGCCGGAGTACGGATGCTAGGGGCATCATCGCGAAAACGCCAATGATCAAGACGACCGCGAAAGTGCGAACTTTGTAGGCGAAGAGCATGCTCAACTACCTCCGCTCACGATTGTAAAGCCAAAACGCGATGGCGAGGCTTCAAATCCAGTTCGGCTCCGAGGCAAATTCCGGATAGCCTCTCGAGAAGTTTATTTTTTAAACTCTGCGCGCGTGCGCTGCAGCTTGAGGGCGGTGGTGCGCAACGTTTCGGGCACGTTCTTGTTGCTGGTTAGCCGCTTCAAGTCGATGGCATTGATCATCGGAAGCATGTGCAGAGAAACATCCAGTGGTGTTTTGGGATTGTTCAGGAGGTTGCGCACGACCGAATAGTTCTTTCGAAACTTGCGATTCCCGGCAATCAGTCGAAGAATTTCGTCCGTGAGGCTGGTCATGGAAGCGAACGCTTCAACTTCCTGATCCGTTAGCCGGGGCGACTGCAGGACGGCGCGCTGTACGACTTTGTTCGAGTCGCGAATCAAGGTGCGGCGGGCCTCCGCTCCACCCTTGATCGCGAATTGCACTCTTTCGGACACTGTCATTTTTGCGACGCGCTGGATCAGAGTTTGACGTTTCGCTGCGTCGGGTTCCGCTTCGGCAGCCGCTTCCGCGAGTGCTGCCTCGTCGATGGCAGAGCCGAGCAATTCGTGCAACTGATGCTTCTGGTCTGCGGTGATCGCGGAAGAATGCTCGAGAGCTGCGGCGAGCGCCGGGGAAGCGCTCACACGGTCCAATTCTTCCATCAGCGTATTGACTCCAAGCGCTGAAAGATGGCGCGCGATCGGCACAAGAAAATCCGCCGAGCAATTCTTGTTCTGCACCATCGCGTCGCACACACCCGGTTTATCCGTAAGGTGCTTCCCGGCGTAAGTGAACAACGCATGGGTGGCGTTTTCGCGTTTCAGCGCTTCCACAAAGGATTCCACCGGCTGAGAAAGAATGGCCTCCTGCGCGCGCTCGGCCACCATTTCATCGGCATCTCCAGCGAGCACCGCCAAAATTTCCGCTCGATCCGCGGGCGCAAGATGCGCTCCGCCTGCGCAAACGGCAATTTTGCGCTCGCGCGTGGCGCGGCCTGCGCGAAGATCTTCAATCACTTCAGGGCTGAGCGGTTCCACCGGATGCCTGCCTCAAGTCTTTCTCACTCAGCACTATTGTACCGGAGGCTCCTGGAGTTCCGACTGGCGGCATGGCCTGTCCGTTCAATTCCAGCAATACCGCGGAAGAATCGCCTGCGGTTACTTCAAACTGTTGCTTGGCGGAAAAGTGGCGCGTTTCGCCAGCGGGAAATTCGGCGTCAAGCTGCACTGCACCGTCCGCGAGAACGCGAACTCGCGTCGCGGCCGATGTGGATACGGAAAGATCAAGCGGGAGATGTCCCGCAGGGCCGCCCGTTGCGCTCGACACCGGTTCGACGGACCCCGTTGGTGTCGCTCTGGCAGTTCCTGCATTGGATTGCGCTGGGAGCAGGGAAGTCGTGGATCGTTTGGCCGCGCGGCGCGCCGAAAAGCGCCGCCAACCATAGATACCCCCAGCGACAAGCCCGCCCAGCACAGCGAGTACCGCGAGCACGGCGAGTATGGGAACCCAAACGGGGGGGCGGGGGATCTTGTTCTCGTAAGGCTGCGGAGCAGGCGGGTTTGGTTCGCCGTGAGCGAGATCATACTCGGCTAGCAGGTTTTCTTCGTCGAGACCCAGGTAACGAGCGATGGCTCGCACAAATCCGCGGTTAAAAATGCCGCCGGGGAGTTTATCCCACTCCTCGTTCTCTAATGCTTCGAGAAAGCGCGACCCGATGCGCGTCGCTGTCGTTACTTCCTTCAGAGAGACTTCGCGCATCTCGCGCTCGCGCTTCAGGCGTTCGCCAAAATTTCCCCTGGCCATGGATCGAAACCTGTCCTCGCCGAAACACGTAGGGCAGTGGAGCGATCAAACTCCCTGATGATCGCGGACTAGCCGGCTGTGGCGGGCGCCCCTCGTTCTGTCGATGGTTCCTGCTCTCCGAGCTCAGGTGCGGCCGTATAACTGTCCGGCCGTGCACCTGCGCACGAGGCACTGTGGCTCCGTGCAATGCACGAAGATCCCCTCGACGGCACTATAGAAGGTGTCGCGCGGAAGTGTCAAACAGCGAGAGCTGCAGCGCGCTTCCGTTCTGGTGGCTTCCAGCACCGCTCCCACGAAGGTCCGCGACCCCTAGCGTATGGCGCCATCCGTCTCGCCAGCCTCGCTTTGAGTATTGCTCCTCAAGGCTTTTTTTTACTTTCGGCCGACCCCTCCCGGTACCTCCCGTACCCGCCGATAGCAAGATAGCTACGCCTGTACCACGAGATTCTTGCACCCGTTTTTGCGAGGCGCCTATACTGGCAAAGATTCGTGGACCAGCCCTGAGTCGCGCTCGTGGTGTTGTCTTCCGCGGCGGGCACAGTCTGGTCTTTGAACCTTGCAATCGGGGATTAACCGAGCGTGGACGAAGTAAAGCAGTTTCCAGCTGTCGATCGCCGCCGCAATCCCGCGGTGTCCGCCGAACAGCGTGAAGCGGGTGAAGTCGCCATCTTCCAAGAGTTGGGGAAGGCGCTGACTTCCTCGCTCCAACTCGATCAGGTACTCCGCACCATCATGGAGAAGATCGACGAATTTCTGCGCCCCGACAACTGGTCGCTGCTCTTGCTCGACGAAGCCAAACAGGAGTTGTACTTCGAGCTAGCCGTCGGCAAGGCCTCCCAGGCCCTGAAAGACGTGCGCATCAAGATTGGGCAAGGCATCGCCGGATGGGTGGCACAACACGGAGAAACCGTAGTGGTGGAAGACACCTCGAAGGACACGCGTTTCTTCTCTCAAGTGGACGAGAAGACGAAGACCGAGACGCAATCTATCGTCGCCGTGCCCGTCAAATTCCGTGACCATTGCCTCGGCGTCATCGAACTGATCAATTGCCTCGGCCCGGAAGGTTTTGACGACCGCGACCTCAAGCTTCTCGAAGCTCTCTCGGATTTCGCCGCCATTGCCCTCGAAAATGCCCGCCACGTGAAGCGGATTCACGAACTGACCATCACCGACGACTGCACCAGCCTATACAACGCCCGGCACATGGGCTTCATTCTCGAGACCGAAATTTACCGTTCGCAGCGTTACAACTATCAATTCTCACTGGTATTTATCGATCTTGATCACTTCAAGCAGGTTAATGACACGCATGGACATTTGGTCGGGTCACGCTTGCTCGCGGAAATAGGCAACGCTCTAAAAGCTCATTGCCGTTTGATCGATTTTGCGTTCCGTTATGGCGGCGACGAGTTCGTAATTCTCTTGCCGCAAACCTCGAAGGACAATGCGCTCAACGTCGCGCGGCGCCTTCATAAACTCATTCGTGAAACCGTGTGGCTCGATCCGGAGGGCTTGGGTATCCACGTGACTCCGAGCCTGGGAGTCGCCTCCTATCCCACCGATTCGCGTACCAAAGAAGGGTTGTTGCATCTCGCCGATGAAGCCATGTATCTCGTGAAAAACACTCGCCGCGATAGCGTTGCCGCGGCTAACATCGGTATCCTTCCGGATACAGCTACGGCGACTGCCGAAACCGCCGGATAGCCTTTTACCGCACCACCTTTCATTCTCCTCAGCTTCTATACAGTCCCCATGAATTTTGCTTAACTGAATCTATGCGAAGGAGCGAAGCGGCGCGGTATGCGCGCTGGTCCGCGGCAGTGGCTCTCTTGCTGGCCAGCTTGACGGCGAGTGTGTATCTAAAGCGCGGCTGGCAAAGGATCATTGACCGCAGAAAAGCGCCGCCTCCCGCACCCCTCAACGTAGAGAAGCAATCCAGCGGACTGACATTTTCGAAAATGGACGGGCCACGCACGATTTTCACGGTCCAGGCATCGAAGTCGACGGATTTCAAGGACATGGAGGCCAGCCTTCTGGAGAACGTCAAAGTCACGATCTTTGGAAAAGCCGGCGACCGCCACGATACACTGCGAACGCAAAGCTGCCAGTACGGAAAAGGAAGCGGTGGTATCACTTGTAGCGGCGCGGTTCAGATCGATTTGGAGAGCTCAGCGGACGCCGATCGTGCATCGAGAAATCCTTCGGTATCGCCGCAGTTCGTTCATCTCGAGACTCGCGCGGTGAATTTCGAGCGTGCCACCGGCGCTGCCACAACCGATCAGCCCGTGACCTTTGTCTTTCCTGGAGGCAGCGGCGAAGCCGTCGGCGCGGAATATAACTCGGAAGAAGGGACACTGCGGCTGTTGCGGAACGTCAAGCTGACGCTCAAGCCGCTGGCGAAAAAAGACTCTGCGAAAATCTCTTCGAGAGCAGGACCGGGCGAACAAGTACTCGTGACGGGCGGCAGTCTCGATTTTGGCCGTGATGCGAGAACCCTTCATCTCCTCGGACCGGCAGAAGCTGTGTCCCGTACAGAGCGATTGACTGCCGGTGAACTCACTCTGGAGATGGACTCTGCATTCCGGGCGCACAGGCTTCTGGCAGTCCCCGGCGCTTTGGGCAAGCCCCCGGAGCTTACTTCGCAGCGTGGCGTCGATTCGCTTCGCCTCGACGCAGCTTCGATGGCCGCTCTATTTGCCCCCGAAGGCTGGCTCACACGGATGGACGGCACTGGCGACGTGCGCGGTTCGCGTCATGGCAAGTTTGAGGAAGATGACATCCACGCCGACGCGGCCTCTCTTGAGCTATGGCCCCGTGAAAATCAGCTCAAAGAGATGAATCTCACTGGCGGCGTTTTGCTTCAGTCGCACATGGCCAAGAGTGGCGCCGCGCGAGCCCTCCAGACGGATGCTCTTCGCCTGGAGTTTGGCGAAGGAACTGAAAGCAAGCTCGGTGAGCCTACGAGTGCGGAAACCCTGACGGCGGGAAGTATCGAGTGGACCGACCCGTCGCCGCAGCCTAACGTGGCAGCCACGCGCACCATGATCCAGTCTGACAAGCTCCAGCTGGCGTTTAGCCAGGAGGGCAAGCCTAGTCAATTGAATGCCACTGGCCACGTACAATCCGAGCGTCAGATTACTGCCCACCAAATCCAGACAGCTACAGCCGAGCGCGGCGTCGCGCAGCTTCTTCCCACCGGCGGCTGGTCTCAGATGGATCTGCAAGGTGATGTGCACCTCAAAGAAGCGGACCGCAACGCACAGGCGGATCACGTGACCTTCGTGCGCACCGCACAGACTGCGATTTTGAGCGGACACGCTGTGGCTCGCGACGCGACCACTGAAACCCACGCTCCTCGTATCCAGTTTAATGGAGCAACTGGCGATGTTCGCGCCGAAGGCGGCGTGCTCTCCACGGATTTCTCGCCAAATGGGACGACCGTCCATCTTGCACAGGCGCCCGCTAACATCTCTGCGGATTCAATGCAGGGTAATTCAAAAGTTGGCCGCGCCGTCTATTCCGGCCATGCCCGGCTCTGGCAGGGTGATTCCGTTTTGGAAGCGGACTCGATCGAACTGCTTCGCAAAGAAAAAATCTTGAACGCGAACGGAAAAGTGCGAGCGGTCTTTCCGCAAACCCCTCCGGTCTCACCCGATGGAGCAGCCCGAACCCAAGCCAAGAATGCAGTTATCTGGCACATTAGCTGCGGTGCGCTCAGCTACAACGACGTTGCGAACATGGCCCATCTCGAAAAAAACGTCTCCGTTCAGTCCCCAGACCAAAGAATCCGCGCTCCCGAGATGGATTTGTACTTCACCCGTAGCTCCGGCAATTCCGCGGGAGCCCCGAACGCCATCCCCACGAAAACCGGAGCGCAACAAATCAGCCGTGCCGTGGGAACAGGCGGCGTGATCGTCGATCAGGGTGGCCGCCGCGCAACTGCCGAGCGCGGCGAATACGAAGCCGCCGACGGTAAATTCGTCATGAGCGGCGGAAATCCCACTCTTTACGACGGTTCCGCGGGCACAACCACCGGCCGTCAATTGACCTTCTTTTTAGCGGATGATACGATCATCGTCGACTCTGCAAATGGTTCGCGCACGTTGACGAAACACCGAGTCGAGAAATGACGCGGCCGCCGAGCGGCCGTTCGTGACGAGGTATGCTGAAACTCCAGGCCGTCGAGTTGAGCAAGTCGTATCGCGGTCGCAAGGTCGTGGATGACGTTGAGTTGGAGATCGGCCAGGGTGAAGTCGTCGGGCTCTTGGGACCGAATGGCGCCGGTAAGACCACTACCTTCTACATTCTAGTTGGTCTTGCCAGGCCGGACTCCGGTCGTGTTCTCCTGAACGGCGGCGAAATCACCGACCTTCCCATGTACCTCCGGGCCCGCAGTGGCATCAGCTACCTCCCTCAGGAACCCTCGGTCTTTCGCCAACTGACTAGCGAAGAAAATCTGCTCGCCGTTCTCGAGACCCTCCCTCTTACGCCCGAGCAACAACGCGACCGCTTGGAAGAGTTACTGGTTCAAATGGGACTCGAGACCGTACGCACGAGTAAAGCCTATACTCTCTCTGGAGGAGAGCGCCGCCGCCTCGAAATCGCGCGCTCGCTCACGTTGCAGCCATCCTTCATCCTCCTCGACGAGCCTTTTTCCGGCATCGACCCTCTCACAGTCAAAGATCTACAGGAGATCATCCGGGATTTGAGCCGCTCCGGAATCGGTGTCCTTATCACCGACCATAACGTGAGGGAAACACTCAACGTGACCGACCGCGCATACATCGTGAATCATGGCAAGATAATGGCGAAGGGCACGCCCCTCGATTTGAGCAACGACCCGGAAGTGCGCCGCGTATATCTCGGCGATCATTTCCGCCTGAACTAGGATCGTATACTCAGAACTTTCGAGAGATAATCGGAACCGACCATGGCTTGGCAGGGACTCAAACTCAACTTAAGAGTGGCACAGAGGCAGATCCTCACTCCCGGCCTCGTGCAAATGGTCAGCGTCCTAGCTCTCAATCGCCTCGAACTCCGCGAGATGATCAATCAGGAGATGATCGCCAACCCCGTTCTCGAAGAGCTCAGCGAAGAACCCACCCAAACCGACAACTACAGCGACGAAACTTTCCTGAAGGCCGAAACCGAGAAAGTCCCAGAAAAACCCGAGGCCAATCCTTTCGACGAATTCGATGTTGGCAGCTTTTTTAATCAATATCTCGACACCGGCGGCGATGGCGGCCAATCCCAGGAACGCGAAGTCTCCGAGCGCCCCTCCTTTGAAAAGTTCCTCTCCTCTCCCAGTGGCCTTACCGACCATCTCGCTTGGCAGTTAAGCATGACCATTTGCTCAGAATCCGTGAATGAACTCGCCGAAAGCATCATTGGCAATCTCGATGAAAATGGCTACCTCACCGCTTCCATCGAAGAACTCGTCCAGAACGGCAAATTTTCCCAGGACGATCTCGACGACGCTCTCGCCGTCGTCCAGGATTTCGATCCCATCGGCGTAGGAGCCCGCGATTTGCGCGAATGCCTTCTTCTCCAGCTCAAAGCCTTCGATCCGCAAAATACGCTCGCCCAGCAAATCGTTTCCGAACACCTGAAACAAGTGCAGTCCAACCAGCTGAAAGAAATCGCCCGCGCCCTCAACCGTCCCCTCGAAGTCATCAAACGCTCCCTCGAAGTCATCAAAAAACTCGATCCTCGCCCAGGCCTCCGCTACAACAAAACCGAGCCGCGCCTTGTCGAGCCTGACGTCTATTTCCGTAAAGTCGATGATCAGTGGCAAGTCTTCCTCAACGAAGACGACATGCCCCAACTCCGCCTCAGCCCCACCTATCGCCGCCTCCTCGCCCGCGACGCCGCCGACCGCGATGTTCGCAACTATGTCAAGGAACGATTTACCGCCGCTATTCAGCTCATGAAAAATATCGAGCAGCGCAAGCACACCATCCTTCGCGTCTGCCAATCCATCATCGCCCGTCAGGGCGAATATCTCGATCATGGCCCCGACGCCCTCAAGCCCATGATGATCAAGGAAGTCGCCGAAGAAGTTGGCGTCCATCCCTCCACCGTCAGCCGCGCCGTCGCCAGCAAGTACGCCCACACCTCCCAAGGCGTCCTCGAACTGCGCTCTTTCTTCAGCGAATCCGTTAACGGCCCTGAAGGCAGCGGCATGTCCCTGCTTACGCTCAAACGTGTCGTTAAGAAAATGATCGAAGAAGAAGACGGCACGAAACCGCTAACCGACGAGCAAATTGCCAAGAAGCTCGACGACGCCGGCATCCACGTCACTCGCCGTACCGTCGCCAAGTACCGCGAAGATATGCGCATCCCCAGCACTCACCAGCGCCGGGTGAAGAGCTGAACCGCCCGCCTCCGTGAAGACCACCACAAGACGCGACGCGCGCAATCTCGTTATTCTTACCGGTGTCTCTGGCTCCGGCAAAAGCACCGTCCTCAAAGCCTTCGAGGACATGGGCTTTTATTGCGTCGATAATCTTCCCGTCGAGCTGATTCCCATTTTTGCCGAGCTGCATGCCGCCGGTGAAGGCGATTTTACCCGCGCCGCCCTGCTCGTTGACGCACGCGAAGGAGTACAGCTCGAAAAACTCCCTCCTCTCTTGAAACATCTCCGCAAGGATCATCCCATCACGCTCGTCTTCATTGACGCCAGCGACGATGCCCTCCTCCGCCGTTACAGCGAGACGCGCCGTCCTCATCCTCTCGGCAAAGCGCTCTCCGTTCGCGAAAGCCTCAGCCACGAGCGCACCCTCATGGAGCCTATCCGCAAGCTCGCCGACGTCGTGATCGATTCCACTCAATTCAACGTCCACGAGCTCCGATCGTTTATCACCGAGCGTTTCAAAAATCCCGATAAGCGCCCCATGCTCGTCTCCGTCGTCAGCTTCGGCTACAAATACGGCATCCCATCTGACGCCGACCTGGTTTTCGACGTGCGCTTCCTTCCCAATCCCCACTTCGTCCCCAGCTTGCGTCGCTACACGGGAAAAGATCCCAAAGTTCAGAAGTACATCCGCTCTTTCCCGCAGACAGGCGAATTTCTTCGCCGCATGGAAGGCCTGCTCGTCTATCTGATTCCGCATTACATCCGCGAGGGCAAAAGTTATCTAACCATCGCCTTCGGTTGCACCGGTGGAAAACACCGTTCCGTCATGCTCGGCGAACAAATCAAGAAATCCCTAGCCAAGCGCGGCTTCAACACCAAAGTTACGCACCGAGATATCGAGAAGTAATTTTTTATTTGCGTTCTGCCGCGATACCGCAAAGATCTCGCAATTCTGAAGCCTCACCGCCCGCGAAAGCCGGATATGCGGTCTCATTTCGCATCCACGAACGACACCCATTCACTCGCGCCAATCGCAGAGTGCGGCACCAGAAAGCGATTCAACTTGTATCGCCTCTTCGCCAATCCATGCAACTCTTCGCCATTTTTCACAAACGGTATTAGTCGCGAGGCTCGCCGCGCGAGCGACGACCGCTGCGCTCGAAACGCAGCGCCGTCTTCTGGCCGGTATTGCGCCCAGGCGATCGAGTGGACAAATCCCGCAGCTCCGAACCGCTCCGAGCGGAGAACGTCTTCCACAAACACTCGGAGGGGTCCCGGAAACACATTCAGGGCATCATGGAACGCCACGACTCCATGCGGCGCCAGGTGCGGAAGGAACCCGTCCAAGTCGTTCTTGGCGCCTCTATAGCTGTGGTCGCCGTCGATCCAAAGAATACGTATAGGCCGTGTCCAGGTTTTCGCCACTTCTTCCGATCGCGCAACATGCGATTCCACTTCGTTCGATAGCCCAGCTCCCCGGACATTGCTTTGGAAATCGTCGTAGGAACTCGCTTTCGGGTTGGCGTCGCGATCCAGAAGAATGGGTGAATCGTGCGGATCGATGGAGACAATGGGGCCGCATCCGTAATGGGACGCGACTTTGCCCAGCATGACCGTCGAGCGTCCCTTGAAGCTTCCAATCTCCACGATCGCACCTTTTGCTGGCACGCAGGCCGCAAGCAGTCCAAGAAACCGAGCTTCGTTCTCCATAAGATGGCCCGGGACTCCCCGCGTCACTTCCCACGCCTCGCCCAGAACACTTTCCAGATCAGCAGGAATCTTGACCGTAGCCAAAGGTTATCTCCGTATGCTTCTCCATCGCGATCTCATGCAGGTCTGAACCGAATCGCTCTAGTTATGCTCTCGTCTCGCAGTGCGCGGCTAGAATATCATCCGATATTCACCTGCGCAGTGCCGCCTTCCTTTAGTCCGGATCGAAACGCCCCCGGCGTCTCTTCCACTTGATGCAAACGCTTCGCTGTAAAGCGTCCAAGTATTTGTAACTAGCCAATCCCTCATTTTCTCTGTGGGCATTCCCGTCCTCGAAAACTTGACACACCCTAAGCCGTCGCACTAGCGTACCTAGTGCAACAGTCAGGGGGCCTCAGGCTTGGCGCGGTTTCTCTCACCGCAATTGAAGCGGCTTTTCAGTTATGTCCGGCCGTATCGGTTCCGGATGTTGGCGGGCATCGTGTTGCTCGCGTTTGTCGCGGTTGCCGAGGGTCTGATCGCCTTGATGATCGCCCCTATCTTTGACCGCGTCCTCAATCCCGCGGCCAGTGATTCTGAATTGATTCTCTTCAAAATGCCGTTCAGCGGCCGCCCGGTTTATCTCAATCACTTCTTTCCCCCTTCCATTCACAATGTATGGGATGTCGTTTCCATTTCGCTGCTTGTCGTTTTTTTCGCGAAAGCCATTGCCGAATTCGGAGGCGGTTTTTTGATTCAAGCCATCGGCCATTCGGCTATCACCGATCTTCGGAATCAGCTTTACGCGAAAATTATTCGCCAGCCCATCGGCTTCTTCCAGCATCAACCGGCCGGACGCCTCATCTCCACGGTCATCAATGACGTCGAGCGCGCCCGCCTCGCCCTTTCCGAGTATCTTGCGGACCTCTTTCGCCAGGGATTTAGCTTCTTCGTATTCATAGCCGTCCTTCTTAAAATCGATTGGAAGATGGCGCTTGCCTCCATCGTTTTCCTTCCCATGGTGGTCTGGCCAGTCGGCAATTTGGGGCGGAGGATTCGGCGTTCGGTCGCGAACAGTCAGGACCGCCTCGGGGAATTGAGCCAGATTCTCCAGGAAACTGTCAGCGGAAACCGCGTAGTCAAAGCCTTTGGCATGGAAGACTTCGAGATCGGCAAGTTCCGCGCCTCCGCCCGCCGTCTCTTGCGTGAAACGCTTCGCTGGGTTCGCGCTTATACGCTCAGTTCTCCCCTCATGGATCTGTTGCAACCGGTCGTTATCGCCATGCTGCTTCTCTATGCTCGCCAGAGAATCCGACTACACGAATTGACCCTTGGCCTTTTTGTCGCCTTCGTTTACGCCTTGTTTAAGTCCTACGAGCCAGTAAAGCGTATGGGCTCGATCTATCAGCAGTTCGAGCAGGCCCAGGGCGCGACCACGCAGGTCTTCGCCTATCTCGATCTGGCGGAAGAAGAGCGCGATGCGCCCAGTGCCAGCTCCCTCCCCGCTTTTTCCCGCGATGTCCGGTTTGAGAGAGTTAGTTTTTCCTATGATTCCGCTCCGGTGCTTCGCGAAATTAGCTTGGTCGCGCGCAAAGGCGAAGTCATCGCACTCGTGGGTTCTAGCGGCGCCGGGAAAACAACTCTCGTTAATCTGCTTCCGCGATTTTACGAGCCGGCGTCGGGCTCGATTCGCGTCGATGGCCTCGACACTCGTGAGGTCACGATTCGTTCCCTCCGCTCCCAGATCGCTATCGTCGCGCAGGAGAACATCCTCTTCCACGACACCGTCTGGAACAACATCTGTTACGGCCTTACCGATGTTCCCAGAGACCGCGTCGTCGCTGCTGCTCAAGCTGCCCTCGCGCATGACTTCATCATGGATTTGCCGCGGCAGTACGACACCGTGATCGGCGAGCGTGGAACCCGGCTCAGCGGTGGCCAGCGGCAGCGCATCTCCATCGCCCGCGCCATCCTCAAGGACTCCCCCATTCTCATTCTCGACGAAGCCACTTCCGAGCTTGATGCCGAGTCCGAAATGTACGTACAGAAAGCCCTTGCCAACCTCATGGTTGGCCGCACCACTTTCGTCATCGCCCACCGCTTGGCGACGATCCGCCGCGCAGATAGAATTCTGGTTCTTGAGGACGGCCAAATCCGCGAGAGCGGCACACATTCCGAACTTATGGCTCAAGGCGGCACCTATGCCCGCCTCCACGATTTGCAGTTTGCCGACGACGATATCCTCTCACCGGCTCAACCGGCCCCACTGGACCTGACGGCCACGACGGGATCCCTATGACCCAATCTCCTGCGCTACAAAAAAATATTCCGCCGAAAAAAGACGCGGAATGTTTCTCCATGACCGGCTATGCGCAAGCCCGCGCGGAACAGAATGGCTGGTCTGTCCGCGTCAGCGTCAAAAGCGTCAATCACCGCTTTCTCGATCTGAAGCTGCGCCTTCCCGATGGCTTTGACGTGTACGAGCTGCGCCTGCGCCAGGTCTTGCGCGAGAGGATTCATCGCGGCCATGTTGAGGTTTATGTGAACGTCGATCCTGGCGCCGCCACTCCTGTCCAGATCAATCACGAGCTTGCGAAAACCTACATGCGGGTCGCGGAAGAATTCCGCCAGCAATCCCGCGCTGCCGCGGAGGTGGATGTCGTCGCTATCCTGCGTCTGCCCGGCGTCATCGCTGGCCTTTCCGCAACCGTCCCGGAATCTGAGGAGGGACAAGCGCAGCTCGCCCAGGTGCTGGACACGTGTTTGCTCGATGCACTCCTCAAACTCGATGACATGCGTCGTGCGGAAGGGCGCCATCTCGTTGCGGATCTCCGCGCTTGCCTTCAGCGCGTTGCGGAACACGCCGAAAAAGTCCGTGAGCTTTCGGCTTCGCTTCGGCCCGTTTTTGTGCGCCGCCTTGAGACGCGCCTCAAGGAATTGCTCGGTGGCGCGTCCATCGATCCGGCCCGGCTCGCCCAGGAGGCCGCCCTCCTCGCGGAACGCAGCGATATCAGTGAAGAATTGGACCGCCTCCGCAGCCATCTTCAGCAGTTTGCGAAACTCCTGGATGGCGCCGGGGAAATGGGCAAAAAACTCGACTTTCTCTTGCAGGAAATGCATCGCGAAGCCAACACGCTTCTGTCCAAGACGCCCGGCGTGGAAAGCGAGGCGCTCGCCATCACTGGCTTGGCGCTCGAAATCAAGTCCGAGATCGAAAAACTGCGGGAGCAGGTGCAGAATATCGAATGAGCGCTGAGCGAGATCTTGCACCATTGGTGGTGATCGTCTCTGGTCCATCGGGTTCGGGGAAATCGACGCTGGTCCAGAGAATTCTGGACCTGCCCGGGACGATGCCTTCGATCTCGTGTACCACCAGGTCGCGCCGCGCGACCGAAGCCAGCGGGAAATGCTATGATTTTGTTACGGAAGCGGAGTTCGACGCCATGGTCGCGCGAGGTGAGTTTTTGGAATATGCGCGCGTCTTCGGCAAGCACTCGTATGGCACGCCGAAAAAGTGGCTCGAAGAATCGCGCAGAAAACGACTCGATTTAGTCCTCGAGATCGACGTTCAAGGCGCGGCACAGGTGAAGCAAAAGCTGCCGGAGTCAGTGGCTATTTTCATTTTGCCGCCTTCGCGTGCAGAATTGGAGCGGCGCCTTCGTAGCCGCGGCCAGGATTCTGACGAGGAAATCGCCCGGCGGCTCGCGAAAGCACGCGACGAAATTGCGGCTTTCGGGAGTTACTACGATTATTGCGTGCTGAATGAAAACGTTGATCAGGCCGGACGCGAAGCCCAGGCCATTGTGATGGCTATTCGCTGCTCCGCTGCTCGGCGCCGGCTCAGGGTGGAAGAACTTCTGGCATCATTTGGGGGGAAAGACTGAAATGACCGTGCAGACAAAAGCTCCGCAGAGCCAGTTTGCGTATGTTGTCCTGGCGGCCAGGCGTGCGCGTCAGATTATGGCGGGCGCACCGTCGCTCATTGAAAATCCCAGAACGCTCAAGGCGACCCGCATCGCCTGTGAGGAACTCGAGCACAGTCTCATCGAGTACGAATTCACGGAGCCTTCTTCGATCGACGAAGACAAGGACGGCAACAAGCGCCGGAAATAGCGGGCTGCAAGGGATCTCATGCGAATCACCCTCGGCGTGACCGGTGGCGTAGCGGCGTACAAAGCCGCGGAATTGGTGCGCCTCCTTCAACAAGACGGATTCACCGTCCAAGTCGTCATGACGCGCGGGGCGCGCGAATTCGTCACTCCGCTCACTTTTGCCGCTCTGACCGGCCAGAAGGTGATTACCGATCTCTTTGAAAAAGCATCTGACGGCGAAGCAAACGTGGAAAGCGCCATCGAACATATCGCCGTGGCCCAGCGCACGGATCTCCTCCTCGTCGCTCCCGCGACGGCCGACATCCTTGCTAAATTCGCCCGCGGCATGGCCGATGATTTTCTCACCACCCTTTATCTGGCTTCGACAGCTCCGGTGATCGTGGCTCCTGCGATGAACGTCAACATGTGGAGCCACGCCGCGACCCAGGAAAATGTCGAAATGCTGCGCCGTCGCGGCGTCAAAATCATCAGTCCCGACGAAGGCTACTTGGCCTGCGGCATGACCGGCGCGGGCCGCCTCGCGGGCCAGCAGGAAATCCTCGCGGCAGTCCGCGAATCGCTTCACGCTCAAAAAGATTTGCAAGGTCAGACCTTTTTGATTACCGCCGGGCCTACTTGTGAAGACTTGGACCCGGTACGGTACATCACGAACCGTTCTTCCGGGAAAATGGGCTACGCAGTCGCGGAAGCTGCCGCGCGGCGTGGCGCAAGAGTTATTCTCGTCAGCGGACCTGTGAATCTTGAAACGCCCACCGGCGTCGATCGCATCAGCGTCCGCAGCGCCGAAGAAATGCAACGCGCGGTTGCCGGCCATCTCGCCAAAAGTTCCGTCGCGATTTTCGCCGCCGCTGTCGCCGATTACCGTCCCGCTGAAACGAACCCGGAAAAAATAAAAAGAAACAACGCGCCGATCACCCTCCATCTCGAACCGACTCCGGACATACTGGCCGAAGCCGCGCGAAGCAAAGGCGATTGCCTCATCGTCGGATTCGCCGCCGAGACGGATAACGTCGCGGAAAACGCGCGCAAGAAGCTGGCTGCCAAGAATGCCGATCTCATCGTCGCAAACGATGTGACCGCCGAAGGCGCCGGTTTCGATATAGAGACAAACATCGTCACTCTCTTTTCCCGCGATGGCCGCGATCTGGCTCTGCCCAAATTGAGCAAGAGCGATGTCGCCCAGCGCATTCTCGATGAAGTCCTGCGCTTGCGAAGCCTGCGCTCAGCAGAGCATTCTCCTGTATGATGCGTAGCATGCCCGAGCGCATCCCCGAACTTCTCAAGAGAAAAGTTTCCGAACGATTGAGCTTCTACGACGATCTCGGCATTCGACTTTTCTACAAAGATCGCGGCGCCGCGCTCGTGCCGGATTCTTTCCCTGCCAATCCAGAAATTCCGGCTGTCCCGGTTCGCCATAATGTTTATTACGAGGAAACCTCCTTGCCAAAGCCGATTCGCAAGCCGGAATTGTCCAGTCCGACGCGATCCTTTCTCCAGCCTGCGCCAAAACCTGCTCCTCTCCCGGTTCCTTTGGGGCCGTCGCTGTTTGAAGCGGTCGAAAAAATCAAGGACGACACGCTTCTGAAGATCCGCGCCGACCTGGGCGAATGCACGCGCTGCAAGCTGCACAAATCAAGGAACACCATTGTTTTCGGCGACGGCAATCCGAAAGCCGAACTCGTATTCGTCGGCGAAGGTCCCGGGCACGACGAAGACCTGCAAGGCCTGCCGTTCGTAGGCCGCGCCGGAAAATTGCTGACGCAGATGATCGAAGCGATGGGCTTGCAGCGCAGAGACGTCTACATCTGCAACGTTGTGAAATGCCGCCCTCCGGAAAACCGCCTCCCGGAAAAAGATGAAATCACGCCGTGTTCTCCGTTCTTGCTGCGCCAGATCGACGCCATCGCGCCCAAAGTCATCGTCTGCCTCGGGGCCTGCGCCGCGCAAACACTTCTCGAAACGAACCGCGGCATCTCAAATTTCCGCGGGCAGTGGCTCGAATTTCGGGGAAGAAAATTGATGGCCACTTATCATCCGGCCTATTTGCTGCGCAACCCCAGCGCAAAAAGCGAAGTCTGGAAAGATTTGCAAAAAGTGATGGCCTTTCTCGGCCTCGAAGCGAAAAAGAGCAAGCCCTCCGAAGCAGACAAGTCCGGAGACGCGGCCAAGTCAGCTAGTTTCGGCAAGTCCTCGTAACCCCTTATGGGCATTTTGCTCGGCCTTCTCACGGCTCTCTCCTGGGGCAGTTCCGATTTCATCGCCCGGTTTGCGGCGCATAAAATTGGCGCGCTGCGAACCAGCCTATATATGCAGTTGGCAGGTTTTTTGCTGCTCAGCATTTTTCTCCCCTGGCTCGGTGGCTGGGGCCACCTCGCGGACGGTTCTGGCTGGCAGCCGTGGGGGTGGGGCGTGTTCGCCGGTATTCTCAATGCCATTTCCACTCTTTCGCTCTACCGCTCCTTCGAAGTCGGCAGACTCGCCGTGGTTGCGCCACTTTCAGCGAGTTATCCGGCGCTCACAGTTGCGTTGTCGAGGTTCACTGGCGAGCATTTGACGGTGGCGCGCATGATTGGCATCGTCGGCATTGTCGCAGGCGTTGCGCTCGTCGCCGGCGGCGAAAAAGCGGCGTCGACGGATGCGGCCGAAATATCAACGGGGGATACTCGCGCCGTCGCACAGTCCCGCACCGAAAAACTCTCGAGTGGAATTACCTGGGCGTTTATTTCGGCGATTGGATTCGGCATTCTTTTCTGGCTTCTCGGCACAAGGGTTATTCCAAGCGTGGGCTCCGCAGCCACGGTGTGGATGATCCGTTTAACCTCGTCCATCCTTACGGCAGCCGTAATTCTCTTGCTCAAGCAGCCTATCTCTTTGCCGCACTCAGGCCGCATTCCGGCCTGGCTCCTCGCGATGGGCGTGCTCGATACGGGAGCCTTCGTGATGAACAATTTCGGAATACAAGTCGAGCAGATTTCCGTGGTCAGCACGCTTTCATCGCTTTATGGGGCGGTGACCGTGGGCCTTGCCGCCGTGTTTCTTCGCGAAGGCGTCTCGCGCTGGCAGTGGCTGGGGATTGTCGCAATTTTTGCCGGTATTTTTCTAATCAGCCGATAGCCGTCTTCCTCTATAAATCAGAATAAGCTCAATGGATCCATATCTACGAGGACCGCAGTTTGGGGAATCTCCCGCGCGTCGCAAAACTGCAGGGCGCCGCTTAGAAGCTTCGTCAAAATCGAACGCTTAGGGGACTTCAGCAGAAATTGGAAGCGATGCTCCTTTTTCAGACGCGCGAGAGGCGCAGTTGCCGGACCCAGGATGCGCACTTGATGTCCATCGTGCGGCGAGAAATATTCGGAGAGTTTGCGAGAGAAGCGGATGGCTTTTTCGAGGCTGACGTCGCGAACGATGACGTTGGCGAGGGAAGTGAGCGGGGGATAGGCCATCATCCTTCGGAAATGTATTTCGCGCTCGAAGAAGGAAGCGTAATCCTGTTTCACGGCGTCTCGAATCGCGTAATGCTCGGGGTAATAGGTTTGGATCAGTACGCGGCCGGACAATTCGCCGCGCCCGGCGCGGCCAGCGACCTGAGTTAGAAGTTGGAACGTGCGTTCGGCGGCGCGAAAATCCGGCAGGTTCAACGAAGAGTCCGCGGAGATGACCCCGACAAGCGTAACACGCTGAAAATCGTGGCCTTTGGCGAGCATTTGAGTGCCGACAAGAATATCGAGCGCGCCGCCGGCAAACGCGCCGAGGGTTTCCTGATATTGGCGTTTCGTGCGTGCGGTATCGCGATCGAGGCGGGCGATACGCGCGCCGGGAAATTCCTTGCGCAGGCGCTCTTCGAGGTGTTCAGAGCCTTCGCCGAAGAAATAGACGTACTGCGACTGGCATTTCGGGCACACTTTCGGAACTTGCTGGATGGAGCCGCAGTAGTGGCATTCGATCCTGTTGCGGCTCTTGTGATAGGTCATGGAAATGCTGCAATTGACGCACTGGACGCTGGCGCCGCAACTGCGGCAGAGGACCGACCAGGAATAGCCGCGGCGGTTGATCAGAACTAGAGCCTGCGTTTTGTTGACGAGGCACTCTTCGATTCCAGCGTGAAGCGCCGTAGATACCGGATTGGACTTGTGCGTCTGCTGAAAATCCTCGCGCATATCGATGACTTCGACGCTGGCGAGAGAGCGGTTTTGGACGCGCGAGGCGATAGTGATCAATTCGTACTTTCCGCTGAGAGCGTGGTGGTATGTCTCCAGAGAAGGTGTGGCCGAGCCGAGGAGCGCGAGCGCGCCTTCGCTCTTGGCGCGGACGATGGCTACATCGCGGCCGTGATAACGGGGCGTTTCTTCCTGTTTGTAGCTGTTTTCCTGCTCTTCGTCGACGATGATGAGGCCAAGATTCAGGAGCGGCGCAAAAATGGCTGAGCGAGTGCCGACGACGACCCGGGCTTCACCATTGCGGACGCGCCACCATTCCCGGGCACGTTCGGCGTCGCTCAACGCCGAGTGGAGAACCGCGACGCCCTCGTACCTAGCGCCAAACCACGAGCGGCACTGGCGGCCGATCCAGAGAGTGAGCGCGATTTCCGGGACGAGAATGATGGCAGTTTTGCCGCGGGCGAGAGTCTCCTGGACGCAACGCAGATAAACTTCGGTTTTTCCGCTGCCGGTCACGCCGTGTAGCAGTTGGACGCCGAATTCGCCCAACTCGAAGCGCGCACGAATAACTTTCATGGCGCTTTCCTGTTCTTCGTTGAGAGCGTGCGCAGGCGGCGTGTAGCCGGAATCGAAGGGATCTTCAGCCGGATCGAATGGCTCTTCCCAGGACTCGAGCAAGCCACCGGCGAGCATTCGCTTGATCAGGCTGCGCGGAACTTGCGCGAGCCTGAGAAGCCGGGGCAAGGGCAGCGGACCACGTTGGGTTTCGAGAACGGCGCGAACTTTTTCTTCTTTTTCGCTGGACGAATCTCCCACGTTTTCGCCGCGTCCCTTCCAGGCGACGATCGTTTGCGATTTGCGCTTGGTGTCCCGCAGATTTTCCTGGAGATCGATCAGGCCGCGTTGGTGCAGCTTTTGCAAAGCCGCTGAATTGATCCCGAGTTTCGCCGCGGCGCTGAAAGGCATGGGAGCGTTTTTGGCGGCGGCTTTCTTCAGGAGCGCGGACTCCGAAGCGGAAAGCCCAAGCGAGAGTTCGCCACCGCCCAGGCTTTCGGTCGCGGCGCGGCCCTCGGAAGTCAGGATGATTTCGCGGCGCACGTTGAGCTCGATGAGAGGAGGGAGCATGGAGCGAAAGACCTCGCCGATGGGAGCGAGATAGTAGGCAGAGATCCATTGGGCAAGCTCGATCAGCTTGGGCGTGAGGGCGGGTGCGAACTCGAGGACTTTTGCGATCTCACGGAGTTTGGTGTTGGCAGGAGGCTGGTCTGCCAAGTCGACGACGACCCCGACGAGGGATTTTTTGCGGAAGGGAACGAGGACGCGGCAGCCGGGCTGGACAGAGGAGCGAAAGGATTCGGGAACGGAATAGCTAAAAGTGGTGCGAAGAGGGATGGGGAGAGCGACATTGCAGTAGGGCGCAATCATAGCGGGCAGTAGTGTATCAGGGTGAGAAGCGGGGGAACGGAGGCAGGCGGGGCACCTCCCACCCCAAGTGTGACGGAAACTGTGCGTAAACGCATGAGCAGGCTGAGGTTGTGGGCGATGCTGCGTGCCGGGTGTGCACGATCCGTGCAAACGGAAAGGCGAGCGAGAAAGGGTGGCGCGAAGTGGCGACCCTATCCCGGGTGTTTTTGTAAAAGTGGCAGGCAAAAGACTTACGGGTGACGTGGGACGTAAGAGCGGCAAATGCGGGACTTAAAGTGGTTGGGCTTTCAATGACTTGCAGTGGGGCTGTATGAGTGGCAGGAGAATGAGTTAGAGCGGCAGCTCCTCTGCATGAACCGCCGGCTTGCAGCGAAAGATCGAGTTTCACGACGAGTGTTGCCATGAAAGTTAACAAAATGTCATGTTTGCTGGAAAGGCATTCGAATCAGCTGTGGAAAACCGAGAGCGAAGAGCGAAGCGAAAAGCTTTCAAAGCGCTCAGAGGATCAAGGCGTCACTCGCAGCGGAGGGCTAAGGTGGCGTCGGCGCGCATGGCGCGGCGAGCTGGAATGTAACAGGCGGCGAGAGCGACGCCGGCGAGTAACGCGGCGACAATGGAATAGGTGAGCGCGTCGGTGGGAGCGACGCCGAAGAGTTCGCCGCGCATGAGGCGAGTGATTCCCAAGGAGAGTAAGAGGCCAGCGGCGAGGCCAGCGAGCGTGAGGCGAAGGCCATGGCCGAGGACGAGTTGCAGGATATGAGCGCGAGTGGCGCCGAGAGCGACGCGAATGCCGATTTCGTGAGTGCGCTGGCGCGTGCTATAGGCCACCACGCCGTAAATGCCGACGGTGGCGAGGATGAGAGCGAGTAGGCCGAAAGAGCCGACGAAGGTGCCAGCGATGCGCTGGCGAGACGAGGCAACTTGCGTGTAGGTGGTGAGGGGAGCGACGCCGTAGAGAGGCATGTCGGCGTTCAGTTGGTGGACGGTCTTTTCGACGGCGGAAGCGAAAGCCATGGGATTGCCTGGAACGCGCGCCTCGATGATTGCGGCGGTCCAGTAGTCCTGAAGCATGGGGATAAAGAGGAAAGGCTGGGGCCGCTCGTTGAGCTGGTCGTAGTCGCTATTGCGTGCGATGCCGACGATGGTGGACCAATGAGCTTCGGCCCACACGCGTTTGCCAAGAGCATCCTGATTTGGCCAGTAGCGCTCCGCAAGGGCTTGGTTGACGATGGCGACCTGCTGAGACGATTTGGTGTCCTCGAAAGTGAAATCGCGGCCTTCAACGAGCGGGATTTGCATGGTGCGGAGGTAATCGGGGCCGACGGTGGCGCTGCGGACGTCCATGGCCTCGTGAGGTTGAGGTGCGTAGCCTTCGAACTTGACCATTTCCGTGTTGCGAACGAGGCCGAGGGGGACGGCGTCAGCGAGCGTGGCGGATTGAATGCCTGGAACCGCGTCAAGTTTGGCGAGAAGCTGGCGATCGAATTCAAGGCCTTTCTGCCAGGTGTAGCCGGCGGAGTAGAGATCATAAGAAGCTACGAGAACGTGATAGGGGTTGAAGCCGGGATCGAAGCCTTGCGCTTTGCGGAAACCGCGGATGAAGAGGCCGGCGGTGACGAGCAGGAAAAGTGAGAGAGCAAGCTGCGCGACGACCAGGGCGCCGGTGAGGCGGGCTTTGCGGCGTCCGCCGGAGGCGTTGCCTCCTTCTTCTTTGAGGACTGCGGCGGGTGCGATGCCGGAAGAGCGGAGAGCGGGCAGCAAGCCGAAAACGAGGCCGGTGCCGAGGGCGATCACGAGAGTTGCGAGGAGGACAGTGTGGTCCGGATGGAGATTGAGCGAGACGGGAAAGCTGGTGGCGGGGATGAAGGATTGGAAAGTGCCCGCGCTCCATTCCGCAAGCAGCATAGCGAGAACGCCACCGCCGAGGGCCAGTAAAGCGCTCTCGACCATGAGCTGGTGGACGACTTGTTTGCGGCTGGCGCCAAGAGAAAGTCGAATGGCGATTTCACGGCGGCGCGCGACGGAGCGGACGAGGAGCAAATTGGCCACGTTGGCGCAAGCGAGCAAGAGAACGGCACCGGCAAGAGCCATGAGCATGGGCAAAAGAATGTAGAAATAGGCGTTGGCGCCGTTGGGAGCGCGCCAGAGCGGATAAACGCCCACATCGTTGTGGCCAAAATGATTATCCGGGAATTGCTCGACGAGATGCTGCATCAGAACGTTCAGCTCCTGGCGGGCTTGTTCGGGCAAAACGCCGGGTGCGAGGCGGCCTTGGGACATGAGCCAGTTGGAGCCGCGATCGTGGAGGCGGTCGCTGCTGGAGATGACTTCCCCCTGCATCATGACGGGAACCCAAAGGTCGGTGCGCAGGCCGGTCAGGCTGCCTTGAAATTCAGGCGGAGTGACTCCGATTATCGTGAAGGGATGCTGATTGATGGAAATGCTGCGGCCGATGACATGAGGATCGCCGCCGTAACGCGTTTGCCAGAGCGGATAGCTCAAGACGACTACCGGAGCGCCTTCGGGCCTGAGATCTTCAGCGGGCAGAAAACCGCGGCCTAAAATTGGGCGGACGCCGAGAACGTCAAAATAATTGGCAGAGGCCACGGTGCTCCAAACGCGGAGGGGCTTGCCGGTGCCGGTAAGATTCACAGGACGGGTATTGAAAGCGATTAGGCCAGCAAAGCTATGGCTGGCGGCGCGGAGATCGACGTAATCGGGATAGGAAAATTCGCCGGCGGCGCTGACGGTGCCGCCGCGAGTTACTGAAACGATTTCATCGGCGCGAGCGGCGCCGGGGATAGGATCGAGCAGAGTGGAATTAATCCAACTGAAAACGGTGCTGTTGGCGCCAATGCCGAGAGCGAGCGTGATCATCGCAATCGCGGTGAACCCGGGGTTTTTGCTGAGAGTGCGAAGGGCGAAGCGGACGTCCTGACGCAGGTGATCGAACCAGAGCCAGCGGCCGCGTTCGTAGAAGCGCTCGCGCGCCTGGGTTAGGTTGCCGAAAGCGCGGCGGGCCGCGTGGAGAGCTTCGTCGTCGGTGAGGCCTTCTTCGTGGAGACGATCGGCTTCGAGTTTCAGGTGAGCTTCAACTTCAGCGTTGAAATCCCGCGGATCGCGATTGCGTTCGAACATGGATTAGCGCTCCTCTGGCTCCGGCCCGAGCACGCGGCCGATCGCTGCCGCGAGGCGGCGCCACTTGTCGGTCTCGTGCACGAGCTGTTTGCGGCCTTTGGGTGCGAGCCGGTAAAAGCGGGCGCGGCGGTTGTTGTCCGAGGTGCCCCAGTTTGCGGCGATCCAGCCGCGGTCTTCAAGACGCTGAAGGGCGGGATAAAGCGCGCCGTGCTCGACGAGAAGAGCGTCATCGGAATTTTGCTGGATGGCGCGCGCGATGCCCTGGCCGTGTTGCGGGCCGAAAAGGAGCGTGCGGAGGATCAGCAGGTCGAGAGTGCCTTGCAGGATCGCGAGGCGATCGTTTGCATCAGGCGATTGGGAGGCTCGGGTAGACATTTGACCTGAGCATAGGTCTGTTTGGGTAAGATGTCAACCCAAACGTTGAGGATGCGGAGCGGGTTGGCTGAGGCTTGGTTTCCAGGGTACGTCGAGACCACCTACTCTTTGAATTTCTTGCTCGGGGTGGCGACTCGCTCGTTTTGGAGTTCGATGATGTCGGCCCCGGTGTCGGAAGAGCCGAGAAGCCAGCGAGCAAAAAAATCGCCGCGAGCCACGTCTACGTAGCTGGCAATGGGCATATAGGAGTGACGCATACCAGGATAGACCTGGATTTCGAAACGCTTATCGGCTTTGATGAGCGCATTGGCAACACGCATGGTGTTGACCATGCTGACGTTGTTGTCCATGTCGCCGGTGGTGAGCATGAGATGGCCTTTCAGATTTTTGGCAAGGTCGGAATTCTTGTCGATTTCGTAGACGTATTTCAGCGTGCCGTCTTTCAGCATGTCCTCGCGAACGCCTTGGTATTTTTCGCTCCAGTCGCGATTGTAGACGTTGTTATCGTGGTTGCCTGATTCGGACCAGCCGGCTTGGTAAAAATTCGGATATTGCATGAGGGCCGCGGCAGTCATGAAGCCGCCGCCGGAATGGCCCCACATGCCGACACGAGCGAGATCGATGTAAGGATGAACGGCGGCGAGGCGTTCGGCGGCAGTTTTTTTATCAGCGAGGCCGTAGTCGCGGAGATTGCCGTAGCCGTAGCTGTCATACCATTTGTCGCGCTGAGGGCTGCCGCCGCGGGCGCCGACTTCGATGACGATGAACCCGAGCTGGGCGAGCGGGACATTGGGACTTTTTGGCGAGAAGGTTTTGTTCACTTCTTCGGTTTGCGGGCCGGGATAAACGAACTCGATCAGGGGATATTTCTTGGCAGGATCGAAGTCGAAAGGCTTATAGAGCACGCCATAGAGATCGGTGACGCCATCCTCGGCTTTGACTCTGAAGGTCTCGGGGAATTTGTAGCCGGCTTCGAGGAGCTGCGAGACGTCGGTGGATTCGAGATCGAGAAGATGAGCGCCTTGAGCATCAACGAGGACGGATTTGGGACCGGTGTCAACGCGAGAATAGGTGTCCTCAAAATATTTGCCGGAATCCGGGGCGCTGAAGGAGTGCGAGAAATTGCCGGGAGTGAGGAGCTGAAGGCGGGAGCCGTCGAGATTGATGCGATAGAGATGAAGGTAATAGGGATCTTCCCCGCGTTCGCGACCGTTGGCCGTGAAAAAGAGGGAGCGGTCTTTTTCGTCGAGGGAGACGATTTGATCGGTGACAAATTCGCCGGAATCGATCTGGTTTTTGAGCTTGCCGGCGGAGTCGAAGAGATAGTAGTGGCCCCAACCGTCGCGCTCGGACCACCAGATTAATTCCCGGCCGTTGTTGAAGAGGCGAAGAGGCTTGACGCTAAGCCAGACGTTGGAACGCTCCTCGATGAGCGCTTTTGAAGAGCCTATGGAGGTGTCGGCAAGATTGACATCGATTTTACGGAAATCACGATCCGTGCTAGTGAAGTAGAGCTTGTCGGAAGTGGCCGAAAGCCAGCGCTGTGTGACGCGAGAGATGGGGAAAGGAGAGCCTTCTTGTTCGCCTTCGCGCTCTTCGCGCATCTCTTCGCGATCGCGTTCGAGAATGGGAGCGTCTTCGATGCGAAGCTCCTGCTCGGGAAAGTCTTTGGCTTGCACGACGACAAGCTGCTTTGTGGCGACATCGAAAATTTCAAGTTGATAGATGGGCATGGCTTGTTCCCCGGGGAGCGGATAGGGATAGGACTCGAGTATGGGGCGAGGGTTGGAGAGAGAGTGGATGACCCAATAATCGGAGATTTTGCGCTCATCCTGGCGCACGACGGCAAGTTTTTTCGAGTCCTGCGACCAGTGAATTTGAATCGCGGGTGAGCGGATACCAGCTTTGTTTGTGTCGCCCTTGTCTTCTTTTTTCAGCGCGTCTTCCTGCTCGGGCAGAAGGCGGCGGGCATAGCTGAATTTTTCGATGCCATCGGTGGAGAGCTGGGTTTCGAGGACGGTGGGATCGCCAGGCTTTTTGAGAGCTTTGGCATAGTTTTCTCCATCCATCATGAAGAGATTCTGGCCGCGGGCGAAGACGACGGTTTTTTCGTCAGGAGAAACGGAGGCCCAGAGAGGCCGCGGCTTGATCGGCTCGGCGCTATCGAGTCGGGTGAGCTTGCCTGTGGCCAAGTCGTATTCGAAGACTAGCGTGCGCGTTTCTTCGCGAGGTTCGGCCGGTTCGCCGGCGTTTTGGCCGCGCTGGCCTCGTTGCTCAGTTTGCCTGTCCTCGTTTTGTTGAACTTCGCTCTCGTTGCCCTGCTGGCTGCCGTCGTTCTGGATTTTTTTCTCGGGTTCGTTGGGCACGACGCCATCTTTGCGGATTTCCACTTCGAAACGCATGCGCATGTCTTTGTCGACAAGTTTCAGGCGTTTGATGGGGAGATGCTGCGCGTCATATGGAAAATTGGTGAGGAGGGACAGAGCGGCGGCGACTTTCGCGTTGTCCCAGAGCGGAGACTTGGATTTTCCTGCGGGATCAACGATGTAATAGTTGGTGCCTTCGCTAGTGCGGTAGCTGTACCAGAATTTGTCGGAGAGCGAGAACCAGTGGGGAGTAACGGAGAGGTCGAAGACGAGATGATTCATGTTGGCGGGAAGAAAGCGAGCCTCGAGAGCGTAGTTAGGCGTGTGGACTGGCATTGGGGATGCAGGTGAGGCGGCGTCGGCAGGCACTGAAGCGGGAGGCTCCGAAGTTGCGGAGTGGCTGGGAGTTTGCGCAGCGAGGCTCACGGCGAAGATGACCGAGACAATGAGCAGAGCGGGCAAACTCCAGCGGATCCAACCGGAACCTGCAAAGAACACACACCTCCACCTATTCGCAGATTTCATAGCTACGCCACCTCCACATTGCGATATTGATTTGAATTCAGGCTATCTACCCCGTGGGCTGCGCATTATAAACCAATCAGAGGGAAATTCAGCAAGAGAGGCAGCCAGCAGAACTCACCCGGAAAGGAGCTGCCGGAGAATGAACCGAACAGCAATCCAGGCGCACAAAGGACTCGTCGCCGGAAGCGACGGGCTTTAGCTTGCCAGATTTTGCGGGCTTCCCCTGTTTAACGAAGTGCGTGCTTCAGGCGCTTGGTGGTTTTGTCCAATTGGCGTTTGAGAGCGCCAACTTGTTTAGCGATATCTTGGAGTTCTTTTTTGGCGACCGCTCCAGCCGCAACGACTTGGTGGGCTTTGCGATCCGCTTTGCCGATGGCGCCGCCGATTTTCTTAGCGACTTGCGTGAGTTTGTTTTTCTTGGCCATGTTCATTTGCCTCCAGTCTACGCAGCCATCCTATACCGAAGATGTGCTCTTAAGATAGCGAACAAGTGGACCGGAATTCCGGCGTCGAGATGCACAACTGGCTTTTCACTGCGGCACTCCGAATGAGGGATTGACTACTTGCTGGCGACGCTGTTGTAAGAGAGCGGGCCGAGTTCAGTGCGAGTCTGCATTACGCGGAGGATGGAATCGCGCGTGACCATGCCGATGATGTGGGCGGCGCCGTCATCGGAGCCAGAGACGATGGGCATTTGGTTGACGTCGGCCTTGAGAAGACGTTCGAGGAGGCCGAGCAAGGGCTCATCCGGGGTGGCCCAGAGAATTCGCTCGCGGGGAATCATGACCGCTTGAACTGAGTTGTGGGCCCATTCGTCGCGGGGGATAGAGTTGAGCCGAGTGACGTTCATCATGCCGACGAGGCGATCGTCGGTGATAACGAGATGGCAGCGGCGGCCGGTGCGCAGGACTTCAGCGCCATACTCCTCGAGCGAGATGGCGCGGCCGACGGTGGGAACTTCGTGGCTCATAACGTCGGCGGCGCGAAGGCCTGTGAGAGTCTCGCGAATGGCCGCCTGCGCCACACTTTCCTGAGAGGCATTCAGAAGGAAGAAGCCGATGAACACACTCCAAAGGCCTTGCCAGATCAATCCCTTGAAAACTATGAAGGCGCCGAGAAGGATCATGGCATAAGCGATCATGCGGCCGCTGGCGCCGGCGACGCGTGTAGCCCTGGAGAAATTTTTCGTTGCGCCCCAGATGATGGCGCGGAAGATTCTGCCGCCATCGAGCGGAAAGCCCGGGAGAAGATTGAAGACAGCGAGGAGCAGATTCGTGGTCCAAAGCCAGGTGGAAACTGCGTTTACGATTTGGTTCGATGGAAAGGCTTGCGCCAAGCCGAAGAAGGCAGCGGCCAGGAAACCGCTGGCAAGAGGACCGGCAATGGCGATGTTGAATTCCTGAATGGCTTTCTCAGGATCGCGCTCAATGCTGGCGACGCCGCCGAAAATAAAAAGGGTGATGGAAAGAACGCGAATTTTGTAATGCTGGGCGACAACGCTATGCGCGAGTTCATGGAAAAGCAGGGAAGCGAAAAAGAGAAGACTTGTGAAAATGCCGACGCTCCACTGTTGAGCGGTGGTCCAGCCGGGATGCTCCTGGGTGAACTGCGTGGCCAGAATATAAGTTATGCCGGCAAAGATGATCACCCAAGTGGAATGGAGATAGATGGGTATCCCGAGGATTTTGCCGATCCGCATTCCGGAGCGTTGCGCCATATCGAATAGTCTCTTGTAACGTGATGAATCCGCCAGTCAAATTGAGTGAGGCGGGTTCGCGTGGACTGACTTTCAGCCTTCCTTTTCTTGACACTACTACAATAGCGCCGTTTGCTTGCGCCACCAAACGCGGAGGTAGACTGCGCGTCTGGCTGACCACGACGTGGTTCCCGCCACACAGTGAAATTGGCCCGGCAATTTAATAAACCCTTTATTTGCAGCACATTCGGATTGGTAAGGGTCGTGCCATCTTCACTGCCGCAGGACAGGGAGACACGCCATGATCGCCATGCTGCACTTTGCAACACTCACCGTCGTAAGCATTTTCGCGGCAGCTGCCGCTCTTGCCTTCGCCTGGATGCTGCTGCGTGCGATGTTCCTCTTGATGAAGCCGGCGACGGCGCGGCGTGCGCCTGCCCAGCAGCAGCTGGTACGCGGGACGAGCGAGCTCGCGCGGGCATACGCGCATAACCGTTAGGAGAAGCGGTATCGCGGGCCAGCCTGCGCTTTTGCAGGCAGTATTCCCGGCCCAACGTGAGCGGCGGAGTTGACGGCCACCTCTCCGACGCAACGCCCGGGAGTGAGACGGAAGCGAGTAACACCATGCTGGCTTTGAAATACTTGCTGATGATCATCGGCCTCGGGCTATTTGGCAGTTCGGGGGCCCTGGTGGTCTATGACATTTACGTTGCCGAACAACTGCGGCGGCTGTTAGCGCGCAACAAGACGGTGGAACCGGGCGGGGAAACGGGAACAGGATTCGGAACGAGGACATTCCGCCCTTTTGGACCGGTCCGCTGGCGGCAGGCCCAGCGGCTGGCAATCGCAGGAGTGCTCCCTTTCCTGCTGGCGCTGAGCATCGTGGTGGTTCCGGACGGAACTGCCGGCGTTCGCGTCAGCCAGATTTGGGGCGCTCGACCCGGGACACTTTATCCGGGCATGCACTTCGTAACGCCACTCGTGGATAGCGTGGTGTTGTACGACACGCGCGAACAGGTCTACTCGACGATTGCGAGCGCAACGACAAAGCAGGAAAACAACGTGTTGACCGTACAAGCGCGAGAAGGGTTAAACATCGGCATGGCGGTGTCGGTGAGATACCGGCTGGATCCGCGACGGCTAGAAAGCATTCACGCGAATTTGCCACAGCCGGTGGGCGAAGAGGTGGTTGCGCCGGTGGTGCTGACGATTTACAGGCAGCTTGCACCGAACTACGTTACCCAGGAGATTTTTGCGACGAAGCGCGAGGAGCTGCGCGCGAAAGCGGCAGCGGCCATTACGACGCGGCTGGAGAGCGATGGAATCCTAGTACGCGAAGTGTTGCTGAGGGATTTGCAACTTCCCGAGGAGTACGCCAAAGGACTTGAAGGGCTGCTCTTAAAAGAGCAGGAGAACGAACGGCTGGGAACCGAGCAGGAGATCAAAGCGAAAGAAGTAAAGATCGCCGAGCTGGAGGCGGAGGCACAAAAGGCGCGCGAAGTGAAACAGGCGGAAGGGCAGGCCGCGGTGCATGTGCTACAAGCGAAGGCGGAGGCGGACGCCATGCAGTACACGCTGCCGCTGAAACAAAAACAGATCGAGCAGACAAAACTAGAGGCGGAGGCGCGCAAAGAAGCCACGCTCCAAAACGCCGAAGCCGCCGCGCAAGCGAAAATCATCGACAGCAAGGCGGAAGTCGAGCGCCAGAAAAACTTGTCGGAAGCGGAGGCAAACCGGATACGCGTCGTGGCGGCTGCTGACTCGGAGAGGATGAAATTTGAAGCGGCAGTACTGAAGCAGAATCCCATGCTAATCCAGAAGATTATAGCGGAGAGACTTTCGGACAAGCTGCAAATCATGATGGTGCCGATGGACGGCAAGAATTTTTTCGCGAGTGATGTATTCCGTTCGGCATTTTCGGGTGTGACGAGTGGGAATGCTTCGACGGACGAAGTCGGCGATTCAGAGAGTGCAACCGGGCCGACATCGAATGCGAACAGGAACGGGAACAAGAGGCCGTAATTCAGTCAGAAGACTTGAAGAGCTCGCACTGATTGAAGGCTGTCCGAACAGGTTCCGCTAGCCAAAACCCCTGTGGGTGGCTCGCGACGCATCGCCGGAAAGGAGGAAAGATCATGAGCATACAGGCAAGCACCGCCGCGCTTAGCCGAATTTGCCAGAGGTTATTCCCCTGCAAGCGACGCGAAACGAGCCACTCGGCTAGCGGTTAGAATCATTTCTGAAGACAGGAACGGCCGGCTTGATGCCGGCCGTTTGTGTTATCTGTTGATGAGAGTTGATGGGGCGCGAACCGGCAATTTTATTTCGAGCCAGGGAATTTTGGCCGCGGCGGAAGTCCCTTGTAGGTCTTTAAAGCCTCGTTAGCGAGTTCAATGGCCTTTTCCAGCTGAGGATCGTGGCCTTCGACGACAAGATCGGGACGCTCGGGGACGACGTAGTCGGGATCGACACCATGATTTTCGACGACCCAGGACGAAGAGCCTTTGTCCCACGAATAAAAGCCTGCCGAGGGTGCGGTGACAAACCCACCGTCACGCAATGGCGCGCCGCGATTAATGCCGACAAGGCCGCCCCAGGTACGCGTGCCGACGATGGGCCCGATTTTCTCGAAACGGAAGAGCCAAGGGAAAAGGTCGCCGCCGGAACCGGAAAGCTCGTTGACGAGCATGACCTTTGGCCCATAGATGGCGACGGGTGGATAAGGGAGGTCCTTGCCATCGCGGACCGAAATGACGGCAAGAAGTGAGCGCTTGAGTTTTTCGGTATAGAAATCGGGAATCTGGCCGCCAGCGTTATAGCGCTCATCGACGACAATGCCGTCTTTATCGAGCTGGCCAGTGAGTTCTTTATCGAAATCGATGATGCCAGCGATGCTAGTGTCGGGGACATGCATGTAGCCGATGCGGCCGCCTGTGGCCTCGGCGACTTTACGGCGGTTTGCATCAACCCAATCGAGATAACGAACGCCGACTTCGCTGGCAGATGGTTTTACAGTGATTTCCCAGGCGCCTTCGAGGCTAGGCTTGCTGTTGATCTTCAGCGAGATAAGTTTTCCGGCGAGATCCTGAAAATAGGAATAGACGTCTTGGGAGGAGCGCGCTTCCTGGCCGTTGACGGCGATCAAATAGTCGCCGGCTTTCACTTTTAGGCCGGGCTCGTTGAGCGGCGAGCGGGTGGCGTCGTTCCAGTTTTCACCGGGATAGATTTTCGCGATGCGATAGAAGCCGCCGTCCGCAACGTAATCGGCGCCCAGCATGCCGACAGTGACGTGAGGTTTCTTCGGCTGATCGCCGCCGCCGACGTAAGTATGTGAAGTGCTCAGTTCCGCGATGAGCTCACCGATCAGGTAATTCAGATCACTGCGGTGGGCCACCCAGGGAAGCAGCGCTTCGTAGCGCGCGCCGATTTTTTTCCAGTCGTGCCCGGTCATGTTGGGATCCCAATAGAAATCACGCTCGATGCGCCAGGCTTCGGCATAGATCTGGCGCCACTCTTCGCGCGGGTCAATTTTTACCTGCATGCCGCTGAGATCGAGCTTGCCAGCGCCGACTTTCGCTTTGCCGGGGACAGCATCGGTGATCCCGAAAAGAGGCCCGGATTTATAAAGGACTTTATTGCCGTCTTTGTCAATATCATAGCCCTCGATACCATCGAGCAGCACTTTGTCTTCGCGCTTTGCGATGTCATAGACGTGAAGGATATTTTTCGGACCCTGCTCGCCGGGAAGAGCGAACTGGCGGGCTTCCATAGGCGTCGCGACATAGAAGAATTTGTCTTTGCGGGCGGCGAGACTGCTAAGGATACCCGGTTCGATCGGGGCGGGCGCGACGCGGCCGGCGATGCCATCGAGGTCGATCTGGATCGGCTTGACGGCTTCTGGTTTTTTTTCTTCTTTCTCCTCACCCGATTTCTGGTCGCTTGATTTCGCCCCATCCGATTTCGCAGCGTCTTTCGTTTCTTCTTTCTTTTTGTTTTCGTCGGCCGATTTTTCTTCGTCGCTTTCGGGTTTAAAGGGGGAAGCTTCGTCGGCTTTAAGGGTGACTACGAAAACGCCGTCGGTTGAGTAGTAATTGTAGCGTTGATCGAGCTGCCCGATGCTGGGATAGAAATAGCGGGTGGAGATGAAATAGAGATACTTGCCCGTGGGATCGAAGACGGGATTGTTGTCGCTGTAGAAGCCGGAAGAGACCTCGGAGATTTTTTTGTTGGCCAGCGAATAGAGGAAGACATCATTGGCGCCGCGGCGATGAGGCTTCGAATAGGCGAGCCAGAGGCTGTCGGGAGACCAGGAGGCATCCTGGATAAGACCATAGTCGGAGGTATCGACGAGAACCGGTTTCTTGTCCTCAACGCCGACATACCAAAGCTGATTGGATTTGTCCCAGTAAGCAAGTTTTTTACTGTCGGGCGACCAAGTCGGGCCGAAGCGATAGATTTTGCCGTCGGTGGTGATGCGGGTTTCGTCGCCGCCCATTTGCGGCCGCGTGTAGAGCTCGTATTCACCGGTTTTATCGGAGAGATAGGCGATGAACTTGCCGTCGGGGGACCACACTGGATCAAGTTCGTGGACGCTGGAGTGGTCGTTGGTTAGCGTACGAATGCTGCCGTGCTCGGCGGGGATGGTGAAGATATTGCCGCGCGCTTCGACGACGGCGCGAACGCCGGAAGGGGAAATAGCGCCGCTGCCGATTTGGTCGGCGACGCTCTTGAATTCAGGGCGGGCTTCGAGGTCCTCGGAGCGCACGACGATGGGGATCTGGCGCGTTTTGCCGGTGGCGAGATTGAATTCGTACAGCAAGCCGCCGTTTTCATAAACGATGGCATCGGGACCGAGGCTGGGCCACTTGATGTCGAACTCATTGTAGTCTGTGAGCTTTTTGGTTTGCTTGGAATCGAGATCGTAACTGTAGAGATTCATGATGCCGTCGCGGTCGCTTATGAAATAGATGGTGCTGCCGTGCCACATCGGGAACATATCCATGCCCACGGTCTTGGGCAGTTCTTCGTACGTGTTCTTCTTCAGATCATAGATGGCAATAGGGAGGCTCCAGCCGCCGCGATAGCGCTTCCAGGTGCGGAATTCCTGGGAGGTTTCAAGGTATGCGATCCTCGTGCCGTCCGGCGAAAAAGAAGTGAGATCACCGCGTGGAACCGGAAGCGGGCGAGGGATGCCGCCTTGCGGCGAAATCAGGTACAGGCGTGTGGAACGGCCAAGAGGCTCGTTATATCGATCGGAGCGAAAAAGGATGTCCTTGCCGTCGGGGGTCCAGCCGAGAACGATATCGTTCGAAGGATGATAAGTGAGGCGCTTGGGCTCGCCGCCTTCGGAGGAGATTAAATAGACATCAGGGTTGCCATCATACTCGCCGGTGAAGGCGATCCATTTACCATCGGGAGAAAACTTGGGATAAAGCTCGTCGCCGACGTGAGACGTCAGGCGCCTAGCGGAGCCGCCATCGCGCGAGGCAATCCAGAGGTCGCCGGCGTAGGCAAAGACCACCTTGTCTTTCGAGATATCAGCAAAGCGGAGAAGGCGAGTAGGGCCGGGGGGAACCTGATCCGCGGCGGGTGATTGTGATTTGGCTGGCGCCGTTGTGAAGCAGACTGCCGCTGCCACTGCTAGCCAGAGAAGTGCGTTCAAACGAGTAGAGACTCGATTCATGCGGATCACCCTCGAAGACAGAGATTTCCCTGCGTACCCAGCTGTTTAGATTGACGCACGTACTCGCAAATTGTTTCGCAGGGCATCGGAATTTTCAGCTATGGCCGGCGTCATTGCAGGGCGAGATCTGCCCCCGCAGTTTCCAGTTTGGCACAGCACGGCGAGATTACGACGCTCCCTGCCCCCTATGGCAGGCGTGCTATCATCATGCGGCAAGCCAGTGTCTGCCAAGCAAAATCTGTGTTTGCCGCGTTCGCGCGGCCTCGCAATACTTTGCCACTTCCTGGGATTCTTCCTTCTATCAACTATCGTTCTGCTGAAAGCACGCGCCGATTCGTTTGACGAAGGCGCACGAGTATTGGCGCGTAAAGTGTCGGCCTCGATTCCCGGGGTCTCGGTAAGCTGCGAATTTCGGAATCTGGCACCGCTAAGCAGAGCCGAGTTTGCGAATTTCTCGGCTGCGTTTCAGGAAGAGCTGCAAAAGCGAGGCGCGAGGATTACGCCCGGCGATACCGCTGTGAAGCTGGTTGTCACCATCGCGCGAGACCCGGCGGAATTTATGGGCGTGGTGCAAATTGAGCGCGAGGAAAATACAGAAACGGTCATTGAGAAGATCGGACCGGTAGATGGGCCAGCGGCGACCGAGCCAGCGTTCAGCCTCACGCTACACAGGGAATTTCTGTTTTCGCAGGATAGGCCGATTTTAGATGTGGTGCTCGATGACGAGAAACACGCCGAAACGCTTGGAACTCAGGCGATCAGCTTTTACGAATTGCAAGGTGACGAGTGGATGCTGACGGGCTCGGAGCACCTGCCCAACCACCAGCCGACGGAACGCGGCGAACGAGGATTTATCTTTCAGGGGATCGATTCGAAGGCGGCGTACATCTCAGGCGAGGTTTGTACTTTGTCGCTGCTGCCAGGTAGCAAGGGGTGGGAGTGTAAGAGAAACACTGACGAGATGCCTGTGCGAACTGTGGCTGCCGAAGCGATGGCCGGGAAGAAGGTGGGTGCGTGGGTTTCCGCTGCTCAATTCGAGACAGAAGGGAAAACAAAGTTAGTCGTCACAAGTGAGGACGGCCTTGCGCGCTTGTATGAAGATGGCGCGGAGCCGGTAGCGGTTTTTCCCGATTGGGGCAGTGAAATTGCAAGTGTCTATAGCGGGTGCGGAAGCGGCTGGCAGTTGCTGGTGACGGGCAGCGGAGACTGGACGCAGGCTGACGAAATTCAGGCCATTGATATTCAGGGGAGGCGGGCGCAAGCCGTTTCAGATCCAATGGCATTTCCCGGGCCGGTCGTTGCCTTACATACGCCGTTTGCGAGGACTGATGCGAACGCTTTGGCCAGTGGGAAAGCTGTCGCGGTAGACCGGAATTTGCAGACTGGGCGTTATGAGGCTTATTTACTCACGATTAGTTGTTCTAAGTAGCTTCTTGCTTGTTGCAGTCGCAGAGGCGAGCGGGGCTGCGAACCCACGCTATGGAGGAACGCTGCGCGTCGAAATGCGCGCCGCCACCGTGTCGCTCGATCCGCGGGAGTGGCAGGTGGGAGCGCTCGAAACTGCTTCGGATGAAAAGTTGGCAGCGTTGATCTTCGAACGGCTGGTTATTCTAGACAATTACGGACGGTTTCAGCCCGTGCTGGCTACACAGTGGTCTCATGACGCCTCGAGCAAGCGCTGGCAGTTCTCAATTCGCGCGGGAGTGAAGTTTTCCGACGGAGCAGACATGACTGCCGCTGACGTCGTGGCGGCACTGCGACCATTGTTTCCTGGGACGCAGCAAATCTCGGCAGCCGGAAACACGATCGTGGTTCAGTCTTCGGTGCCGGTGCCCGATTTGCTCGCGCAGCTCGCGTCCGGGCGTTACTTTGTCTATCGAAGGCTGGAAACTGGCGCGCTCTTGGGGACCGGTCCGTTTGTCATGGGAGAGGCCCCCGCGAGTGCGGAACAGAACAGAGCGAAAAATTCTACTTCGACACCGGGCGATGTTCCGGCGGGATCCGCGCGTCGTGGACATCTTCTCTTCAGCGCAAACTCAGATGCATGGTCCGGCCGGCCATTTTTGGACGCAATCGACGTCACACTCGGCGTGCCACCCTTGCGAGCTATGTTTGATTTGCAGCTTGGTAAAGCGGATTTGATCGAGCTTGCGGCGGACCTCGTGCCGCGCGCGAAGCAGGCCAATCTTCGGATTTGGAGTTCGGAACCCGTGACGCTTTACGGTTTGCGATTTGACGAAGCGCAACCCGCCGCAGCCGATGTTCGACTGCGCGAGGCTCTGGCGCTTTCGCTCGACCGCAGCACAATGGCCAACGTGTTGCTTCAGAGGCAAGCGGAACCCGCGGCAGCCCTTTTGCCGCAGTGGCTCTCAGGATATGCTTTCCTCTTCAACGTGGACACCAATCTGGAACGCGCGAAAGAATTGCGCCGTGCAGTCCCTGCAAATGAAGCGGCTGGCGCAGAACCGCTGCACTTGCGCGTCGATCCGCCCGGCGATTTGGCCAAGCTTCTCGGCGAGCGCGTAGCCGTGAATGCGCGGCAGGCTGCGATTCTCGTGCAAGTTGTCAACCGGCCGGTCACGCATCCGGGTGCAGGTTCGCCGGTGTCGGCGGAGCCTCCCATCGGCTTGCATTTGTTCGTGTGGCACTATTCGTCGCTTTCTTCGCGCGCTGAACTCGATTCCCTGTTTGCAGCATATAATCTGATAGAGCGTTCTGAGGTGAATGCCACGAGAACAGATCTCGAGCAACTCTACGAGCGTGAGCGGCGGGTCCTGGCGGATTGGCGGGTGCTACCGCTGATCACAGAAGAGGACTCCATAGCCCTCGGCCCACCCGTGCGCGATTGGACGCCGTCACCCTGGGGCGACTGGCATCTCGCCGACGTTTGGCTTGAGCCACGGGAGCCCGCTCCGGCCGAAGCATCGAGTCCGGGAGGAAATGCGGCACAATTGTTGACGCAACCGCGGGCCTCCGCGCTCGGAGCAAAGCCGTGAGCTTTCGGACGAAACTGTTTCTCGTATTCTTGATTACGGTGCTCGCCTCCGTTTCGATTGTGGCTTACGGCGTGACACATTACACCCAGCAGGCGTTTGAGGCGATGGATGCGCAGCGGACCGAAGCACTCGTCACGCAATTTAAGCGAGAGTACGCGCAGCAGGGTGACGAAGTCCTACAGCAGGTGAGGAATATTGCCGGGGCTGAGCTGAGCATCCGCATGGCGCTCGATCTGTCCCGGCCCAATTCTGATCAGTCGCTCTATGTGCGCGACGCACGTGGGGCCGCGCAGGACCACGGTCTGGATTTCCTGGAGATTATCAATTCGGACGGTACGCTGATTTCTTCCTACCAATATCCGGCGCGGGTTGGATACAAGAGCGATTTAATCGCCTCGATGCAGGACTGGAGTAATTCCAAGTTTTTTATCAAACGTGAAGAGTTGCCTGACGGAGTCGCGCTTGCGCTGACGGCGGTTCAAACAGTTCCCGACGTTCAGAAACCAATCTACTTCGTCGGCGGGCGCCGAATCGACCGGAACTTTCTCACATCACTTGTGCTTCCCTCGGGGATGCGCGCGTTGCTCTACCTAAACCTGGAGCCAGGCTTTTCGGTCAATGAACTTACGGACGCTGAGGGAGCCCCACCAGAAGCCGACCGGTTTGCTCCGGTCATTGAACAGGTGCAGAAGCAGCCGAGGCCGGCGGTACGGACAATCGATTGGACCCAAAATGCTGCCGATGCCGAAACTTTTCACGCGATTCCACTAATGGGCCGCAATAACGAACTTCTTGCCGTGCTTTTGTTGGGAAGCTCACGCAGGGATCTTGTGATGTTGACCAGGCATATCCTGCAGATCGCCGGGGCCGTGGCGGGAGCAGCGATTCTCATCGGGTTGCTGTTGAGTTTTTGGGTGTCCGCCAGGATCACGCGGCCGCTCGAGGAACTCGCCGAGGGCGCGCGTGAAGTCTCCTCCGGAAGATGGGATACCGTAATCGACTTGCGGGGGCGAGACGAAATTGGGCAGCTAGCGTCCGCGTTCAATGAAATGACGCGAACGCTGGCGGCGCAGCGTGAACAACTTGTGCAGACCGAGCGCGTAGCAGCATGGCGCGAGTTGGCGCGGCGGTTGGCGCACGAACTTCGCAATCCTCTGTTTCCATTGCAGATCACGGTCGAGAACCTGCAGAAGGCGCGGCAATTGGACGCGAAACAATTCCTTGAGGTTTTCAACGAATCCACGGCGACTTTACGGGCTGAACTGGCAAATCTCAACACGATTGTCGGACGGTTCAGCGACTTTTCGAAGATGCCGGCGCCGCATTTTTCGCGTGTCAACATCAACGAAGCTCTGCGAAATGCCGTGCGGCTGTTCGAACCGCAATTCAACGCGGTGGGCAAACCCCCGATTATTCCAGAGTATTTTCTTACCGAGCCGTTGCCGGAAATCGATGCCGATGCCGACCTGCTGCACCGCGCGTTCCAGAATCTCGTGCTGAACGCCATGGATGCAATGCCCGCAGGCGGTACGCTCACGATGCGCACTTCCGAACATGAGGGTACCGTGCGAATCGAACTATCCGACACGGGCAAAGGGCTCACGCCGGAAGAATGCTCGCGGTTGTTTACGCCGTACTACACGACGAAGGTGCAGGGAACGGGCCTCGGTCTCGCGATTATTCAATCGGTGATCAGCGATCATCATGGAACTATTTCCGTTTTGAGCGAAGAAGGCCACGGGACAACCTTTCGTATGGAACTGCCGCAGCGGCAGTCTGCTCGTACAGCGCCTCCCCTGGAAGAACCGACGCCCGAGAAAAATCCGCCGCAGAGTTTCACAGTAGCCGCATCTGACTGACGCGCAACTGCAAAGGAACCCATTTGCCCCGCAAAGCTCACCTGTTGCTCGTTGACGACGACCCCAATACTCTGGCTTCGCTTTCCCGCGCGTTCCGGCTTGCCGGTCACGAAGCCACGGTTTGCGACAATGCGCCTCGCGCTTTGGAGCTTCTCCGAACCGAGTCGTTCGACTTGATTCTTTCCGACGTAGTCATGCCTGGCAAAAGCGGGATCGAGCTGCTCGAAGACTTGAAACAAGCCGGCGTGAAGACGCCGATCGTGTTGATATCAGGGCAAGCGAATGTGGAAATGGCCGTGAAGGCCACGAAGCTGGGCGCGCTGGATTTTCTCGAAAAGCCGCTATCGACGGACAAGCTGCTCGTTACAGTTGAGAATGCTTTGCGTCTTTCACGTCTCGAGGATGAAAACCGCGAGCTGCGCCACCGGCTCGGAAAACATGAGCTTGTAGGATCGGGTCCGGCGATGCAGAAGCTCTTGGCGCAAATCGAGCGAGTTTCACGTAGTGAAACACGGGTTTGCATTCTGGGCGAAACGGGAACCGGCAAGGAACTGGTCGCGCGGGCGATTCACGAAAAGTCGCCTCGCCAAGAAAATTCTTTCATCACTCTGAATTGCGCGGCGGTTCCGGCGGAGCTAATTGAATCCGAGCTGTTCGGTCATGAGAAGGGTGCATTTACAGGCGCGGCGGCAAAGCATCTAGGCAAATTCGAACAAGCGGAAGGCGGAACGCTGTTTCTTGACGAGATCGGCGACATGCCGGTCTCCATGCAGGCAAAACTGCTACGCGTACTGGAAGAGGGCGAGGTTGAGCGTGTGGGCGGCGATAAACCGATTCGCGTGAATGTACGTGTGCTCGTGGCCACGCACAGAAACCTCGAGGATTTGGTCAAGCAGAACGCATTTCGCCGGGATCTTTTCCACCGAATTTACGTGTTCCCTTTGTTGCTGCCTCCATTGCGCGAGCGAGTCGAAGATTTTCCCGAGCTGGCGGCTCATTTTGCGCGGCAAGTGGCAGCGCAGAATGTCTGGAAAGAGAAGCAGTTTGGTGCGGATGCCATCGCAGAATTGCGACGCTATACATGGCCGGGAAATGTGCGCGAGTTGCGAAATGTGGTGGAGCGACTGGTCCTGCTCTCCGCACAAGATTCGATTACTGCTGCTGATGTGCGGCTAGTGCTTCCCGGCGAAGACTCCGGCACCAGTTCCACTGGTTCTGCCAATGGCGGGGCGGGGACCGGAACGCTTGCGGAACGCACGGAAGCCTTCGAAAAAGAAGTGCTGCTCGCGGAGATTAAGCGCCACAATTTTCACATGACGAACGTTGCGCGCGCATTGGGATTGGAACGCAGCCACTTGTATAAGAAGTGCCAGCAACTTGGAATCGACTTGCAATCACTGCGCAAACCGGAATAACTGCAAACCTTTCTTTCCTCGTCGTCTCTCCCTGTTTTCAACGAACCAACCCCTAGACTGTTCGTAAGTTATTGAAAACAAAAAATATATAGTTCTTGACATAAATAGCGAAAAGTAATAATGTATTTGCAGATTGCAATATATAGGCTCCGCGATGACTCTAGGTAACAAACTCCGTTCCCTCCGCTCCGTAGAAGGTTCACTGCGTGGCCTGGGTCGTCCGATGACGCAACAGGAGCTGGCTGCGGCTATGAAGCGCGAACTGGGGCGCGGACTGAGCCAGGCGTACCTCTCGCAGATCGAGAGCGGCGCGCGACCGCACCTCACTCACGGGACGCGCACGTTGTTGGCTCGGTTCTTCCGCGTTTACCCGGGTTTCCTGGTGGATGATCCGGAAGGTTACACGCCGGAGCTGCAGTCCGCGCTTCGTGCGGTTGACGCGAAGATCGATTCCTGGCTTTTCGCTGGTGCGGAGCAGTTTGCCGCCGATCCGGAGCTTCGCCGCGGTCTCTTGACTATTGCGGAGCATGAAGATTCGCACAAGGCGCTCCTGCTACTTGCGGAGATTCTTCGCACACCGGGTCTCGCGGAACGTCTGGGAGAAGTTTTGCATTCTGGCAAGCAGGAGGGCAGTGGCCAGCCACCGCCTAGCTCGTTGAATAACTGACCGTTTGGGTTTGCGTCTCGAATTCCAGTCTGCGCGGCAAGTCGCTGCGCTTCGAGGTGTTGTATGACCTGGTCTTATTTCTATCTGTTGTGCTTTCTCGTGGGTTTCTTGCTGAGCGTGCTCTCGTTCCTGGCAGGCGCAGTACATTTCCATCTTCCTTTTCACATTCATCTGCCATTTCACGGGGCGCATCACGTGGGTGGTCTCTCCGGTGCGGGGCACGCGCATGGTGCCGGGCTGAAAAGCGGCTCGATGAAATCCGGCGGACACCTTTCCTGGCTCGATGCTTCGACGATTCTGGCGTTCTTGGCTTGGTTCGGCGGAGTCGGCTACATCCTCACAAAGCATTCTCATTTTGTGGCGATGGTGATCCTTGTAATTGCGTCGCTGGCAGGGCTATTTGCGGGCACGGTTGTTTTTCAGTTCATGGCTCGGCTTGTGAAAGCCACTAGCGGACAAATGCTGGACTGGGATTACCGCGTGGAAGGCACCGTGGGCACCGTCAGCATGGCCATTCGGGAGAACGGGACAGGCGAAGTGATTTTCGAACAAAACGGGACGCGAAAGAGCACCGGCGCGCGGAGCGATGACGGCACGAGTTTGGCTGCTGGAATTGAAGTGGTCATTGCACGTTACGAAGACGGCATCGCGTATGTGAAGCGGTGGGAAGAGTTCACAAAGTAGGGTCGATTCCGCTGCGGGAAAGAAATTGGCGGACTGAAGCACGATACAAACAGTCCGGTCGGTTGAGAAGGGAGGTCCTCTATGTTGGATTTTTCGAGTGTGTGGGTCATGGCCGGGTCTTTGGTGCTGGTGATCATCGTAGTTTTAGTGACCTTCGCACGGATGTTGCGGAAGGTGGGGCCGCACGAAGCGCTGGTGATTTACGGCATTCGAGGTCCGCGAACGATTACCAACGGCGGCACGATTATCCTGCCGATGCTCGAGCAATGCCGAGAGCTCTCGCTGGAGCTGATGTCGTTTGACGTGGCTCCTCAGCAGAGCCTTTATACGAACCAGGGTGTCGCCGTCACCGTGGAGGCGGTCGCTCAATTGAAAGTGAAATCAGATCCTGTGTCCATTCGAACGGCCGCCGAGCAATTCCTCACAAAGCGGCCGGAGCAGCGCGAAGGTCTGATCCGGCTGGTGATGGAGGGACATTTGCGCGGGATTATCGGCCAACTCACGGTCGAACAGATCGTGAAAGAGCCGGAAATGGTTGGCGACCGCATGCGTTCGACGTGTGCGGCGGACATGAGCAAGATGGGCCTCGATGTCGTTAGCTTCACGATTAAGGAAGTGCGCGACAAGAACGAGTACATCACCAACATGGGGCGGCCGGATATTGCACGCATCAAGCGCGACGCCGAAGTAGCCGCCGCTGAAGCCGATCGCGACATCGCCATCAAGCGCGCTGAAGCCACACGCGCCGCCGCCGTTGCGAAAGCGCAAGCCGACCAGGAACGCGTTGCCGCCGAAACGGCTTCGCTTGCCAAGCAAGCGGAAGCGGAACGCGATCTGGACATCAAGAAGGCCAACTATTTGGAGATGACGAAGAAAGCGCAGGCCACTGCGGACAAGGCGTACGAAATCGAGACCAACGTCATGCAGCAGCAAGTTGTTACTGAAGCTGTGCGAGTGCAGCAGGTGGAGCGCGAAGCACAGGTGAAAGTGCAGGACGCGGAAATCGCGCGCCGCGAACGCGAACTGATTGCGACTGTGCTAAAGCAGGCGGAGATCGAGCGCCAACGCATCGAGACCATCGCCAATGCTGAACGTCAGCGATTAATCAGCGAAGCCGAAGGGCGCGCTTCGTCTATCCGTGCGCAAGGAGAAGCTGAAGCTGAAATCATCTTCAAGAAAGGCGAAGCGGAAGCCAAGGCCATGAACATCAAGGCCGAGGCTTTCCAGGAGTACAACCAGGCCGCGGTTGTGGACAAGCTAATCAGCAGTTTGCCGGAAGTTGTCCGTGCCCTGTCTGAGCCCCTCAGCAAGGTCGACAAGGTCACAATTGTCTCCACCGGAAATGGCGACGCAGCAGGCGCCTACAAGCTTACCGGCGACATCACGAAGATTGCCGCGCAAGTCCCCGCTCTCTTCGAAGCGCTCTCTGGCATGCAAATGTCTGAGCTGCTCGGCAAAGTGCGGTTAATCGGCGAGAAGGCAGCTAAGCCGGACCAGCCGTCGCAAGCTCCAGTGGGAAAGAAGTCATAACGTTCACTTCCGTCCCCGGCGGGCACGAGAAAGCCCACCTTGGACGCTCGATCGAGGCCAGGGGGTTGGCCATGACGTGGAAAGATGAGTTTCAGCTGATCTGGATACTGCTCGTAGTGGTAATTACGTTTGCTGTGCGTCACTTTTTTGGAGGGGCGATTTATTTGGCCGAACACGTGGCGGCGGCCAGCGCGGTTTGCATCCCCGGTGCCGTGCACTTCCCAGTTGGGATGCCGCGTTAGCGGATACTGGCTGGAACGAATGGGAGCTCGGCCCGGCAGGCGAAACGAATTTGCAGGGCCGTGCTTCCGCCGGCAAAGATTTTTCGGTGGTTTGAAAGGAGAAATGTCATGGGACTTTTAGAAAGAGTAGGCACTTTAATCCGAGCCAATCTGAACGACATGATCGATCGTGCGGAAGACCCGGAGAAAATGATCAAGCAGGTGATGATGGACATGGAGAATCAATATCTCCAGGTCAAAACGCAAGTGGCGGTTTCGATCGCCGATCAGCACATGCTCGAAAAGAAGCTTCGCGAAAACGAAGATTCGGGGAAGGACTGGATGCGCAAAGCCGAGGTTGCGGTGGACAAAGGGGAGGACGATTTGGCTCGGGCCGCGCTCGACCGCTTCCACACGTCGCAGCGGCTGACGCTGAGCTACAAGGAGCAGGTCGACGATCAAAGGGCGCAGGTCGAGGCGCTGAAGAGCGCATTACTGAAGCTTGAACAAAAACTTGACGAGGCGAAATCCAAACGCGATTTACTGCTGGCGCGACATCGCCGCAGCGTCGCGTTGGGCAAGGCCGCGCACGCGCAGACGGCGCTCGGTGACAATTCGAAGAGCGCCACGTTTGATCGATTGAAGGACCGCGTGCACCACACGGAATCGGTGGCCACTGCTGAAGTCGAACTCTTGACGGACGACGTGGGCGAGAAGCTCATCAGGCTGGATCGCGACAATGAAGTCGAGCGCCTGCTGAATGACCTGAAGTCGCGCCGCGGTCTGCCGGGCTGATCTGTGTACGAGCTCCGCTAGGCCACTGTGTTGCCCTCGCATCGCCCGAAGGCCGACTCACTCGTCCACGCGCGTAGATGCGGCCCGGCCCTTCCGCTTTAACTGGCCGGCAGACGTTATTATGGACTGCGCGTCTAACAGGGCGGACTAAGCGGTTTCGCGTAGTCCACACGCGTTGCAACGTGCGAGAATACATGCAATGAATCCATGGCTGATCGCCGCGCCGCCCGTACTAACCGCAGCGGCTGCGGGAGTAATTGCTTATGGCGCTGCCTATCCTCGCGCGCAACTCTTTGGCACGACGATCTGCCGCACCGATTCATCGCGCAAGCTTGCTCTGACTTTCGACGACGGGCCGAACCCCGCCATCACGCCGAAGCTACTCGATCTTCTGGATCGCTTCAAAGCGCGTGCCAGCTTTTTTGTGATCGGAAAACATGCGCGCGAATGCCCTGAGCTCCTGAAGGAGACTGCCGCGCGCGGCCACGTCATCGGCAATCACACAGACGCCCATCCAAATCTGTTTTGGCTCAAGCCGGATCAGATCACGGTCGAGCTGCGTTGTTGCAATTTCTCCATAAAAGCGGCAACGGGCGCTGCCGCGCGATGGTTTCGCCCGCCGTTCGGTTTTCGCAACCCCTGGGTCGTTCCCGTCGCGCGCGAACTCGGAGAGTGCGTAGTCATGTGGACGCTGATTCCCGGAGATTGGCGGGCGACTTCTTCGGAATGGCTCATTCCACGCATGAAGCGTATCGCCGCAAACGCTCAACGCAATCTGGCAGCCAAAGCCGAAGAAGGGAGGGCCGCGACCGGAGACATCCTCTGCCTGCATGACGGATCTCACCGCCAATTGAACGCCGACCGGCTGCCTACTCTTGCAGCGCTCGAATATTGGCTCCCTCGGTGGCGTGACCTCGGCTTGGAATTTGTTACAATCGAGGGTGCGGTGAGTACACCCGCGCCCTAGCTATGGACGAACGCGCCTTTTATACCGAGAAAGAAGAAACCAGGAAGATCAAGCTCGTCTGCCCGAGCTGCCGCGGCGAATTCGAATTTCCCGTGCGTTGGAAAGTCTCTCGGAAGAGGAGGGAACTGCCTCGCGGCGCCGGCGAAGAAGACCGGAGAAAGTTTGCCAAGGCCACCTCATTCATGGTGCGGCTGGATGACCTTGTAGCTTGTTTCAAGTGCCGCAAACGGTTTGAACTGACCGGCCAATCCACGGTCTTGATCAACGATAATCTCGGCGATCCTAACGCGGACCCCGAGAATTTCGGCAACCGTTGAGGCTCTTTCAATTCACTGACTGCGGCGCCCCAGCTTCCAAACTCTAAATCTCCGGATACAGTTCAAAAAAGGCGGCGACAGATTCGTGAAATGTTGCCTCAATCTCTTCTTTGCTACCTTCGATCAGGTGCATGGCAATGCGCGCCGTCCGGCCGTTCTTCAGCACGACTGTCGCGTCTTTCACTTCTCCAAGCTCCTCTTCAGGGAGCAACCGCATTCCATAAATCAGCGCCAGCTTCGCCATGTTCATTGCCTTCTTCCTTGTTCGCGTTCTGAGGTGACCTGAGGCTACTCAGTTTCCGTCCGCGCCGTCAACCGAAACGACACGGAAACGACACGTTGGAGATCCGGCCAAAGTCCGAGCCAGCCCAAATTCCGCCCTACAACAGGATATCAGGCGATATACTTAGACATCCTGCCATGGCACCCGTGCATCAGACGAAGCACGACGGAGGGATTCCATGAAAGACCTGCCCCGCCGCAATTTTTCAACTGGCTTTGGATTGGCTATTGCTCTGCTTGCACTCGCCCCATTTGGCCGCGCCCAAGAACCAGATGGGCCGCAGACCTCTCCTCCGCCTCCCGTGTCCCCGCCAAAAGCTGCGGTGGCCCTCAAGCCATCTCCCGGCCCTATGATTCGCATTCCTGCCGGTACTCGCGTCGCCGTCGTTCTCGAAAACGGCATCTCGACGCGCGGCGCCAAGCCCGGCGATTCTGTCTACTTCCATACTTCCTTTCCTATCACCCAGAACAATCACATCATCATCCCGGTGGGTTCGTATCTGCGAGGCGAGCTGATCGAATCAAAGCGGCCGGGCCGCATCAAAGGCCGTGGTGAGTTTCGAATGCGCTTGGACACCCTGATTTTTCCGAACGGCTACACGGTGGACTTGAATGCGGCACCTCGCAGCGCGGATTCCGGCGGGAAAGAGACGATGGATTCCGAAGGTAAAGTGATCGGCGCCGGAGGAAAAGGGAAGGACGCGCAAACGGTCGCCGAAACCACCGCCACTGGCGCTGGGATCGGTGCCATCGCAAATGGTGCCAAAGGCCTCGGGATTGGCGCAGGAGTGGGAGCTCTTGCGGGACTCGGCGCGGTTCTGCTAACACGCGGGCCGGAGGCCGAGCTGCCGCGGGGATCAACGCTCGATGTCGTTCTCGAACATGAGTTGGCTTTGGACAGCAGCGAAATTCAGTTCAATAACTCTGGACGAGCGATGCCCATAACGCCGCCACCGGCTCCTCAGCAGTAGAGCAAAAACAATTCGGTCCGGGTTTCTCAGATTTTTTGAGAAGTCCTGGGTGCACGCTACGCTGAAGCTGACTGGAATCGCATGGGGCTGAAACGTTCCCAATCCACGCTAACGTTTTGTCGCGTGACCCATTCGTTCATGAGTCGTGCGGTGATAGGCGTCAGGAGAATTCCACCGCGAAAGTGCCCCGTTGCGATCAGCAAACCGTCGATATCCGTGGGACCAAGGATAGGCAAATGGTCGGGCGAGTCCGGACGGAGCCCAGCCCAGGTTTCCTCAATGCGCGCGTCCGCGAGGCCCGGCGAGAGTTCGATTGCTGCGGCAAGGATCCTTTCGACGCCGCCGGCTGTGACCGTTTTGTCGAAGCCAGCATATTCAACAGTCGCACCGGCAAGGTTTCTCCCGTCATTCCGAGGAACGAGGTAAATTTTCTCAGACCAAAGAACTCGTTCGACTTTCAAATGGTCCGCGCGCAGCGCGACCATCTGGCCCTTTGCCGGCCGCACCGGCGCATATGGGGCGGCCCCATGAATGTTTGCGGAAAAGCATCCGGCTGCGATGACCGTCCACGGCGCTTCAACCTTTTCTCCCTGCAGATTCAGCCCGAGGCACCTGCCTCCTTCGCGCCAAATCCCGTGCACGGCGCTCCCGGGGAAAACCTGCGCGCCGCTCCTCTGTGCGGCGACGAGCACTGCACTCGTCAGGGCACGATTGTCGACGGACGCTTCCTCTGGGCGAAGCACACCGGCCTGGAGCTCATCGCTTAGTGCGGGTTCTAGCGCCCGAGCGTCTTGTGCGCTGAGCGGCTCTGCCTTTAAGCCAAGCCCGTGATGCAGCGCGATCACAGTGCTCAATTCTTCCCGTGCATCCCCTGTGAAAATCGCCTGCAGCGTCCCTTTCGAGCGATAGCCCGCGTTTTGGCCAGAAATCTCTTCCACCATGCGCACAAATTCCGGATAGATGGCCATGCTGGCTATGCCCAGCGGCACAAGTGGAATCATGGCCGAGCTTTCCGGCGCCGGCGAGAGAATCCCCGCGCCCGCCCAGGATGCTTCCCGCCCAGGCTCCTGCCGATCGAACACTCCAACGCGCAGGCCGGCTCGCGCAAGTTCGAGCCCGATCGATCCACCGATCAAGCCTCCGCCTGCGATGGCCACGTCAAACTTTTTCATGCTGCAATCTTAGCGCATCTGTACATAAGGTTCATGAGACTGTGTCTGCGTTCGCGTTGGATCATTCCGTTGAGGAGAGGTTTGCCCGATAGGTTGCAGCCGCACCCAACTTCTGGAACCAATTCAGCGCGCCAATGATATTAGAGAGAGTTTGCAAGCTGTTCTGCGAGGACCTGGGCTTTTTTCGCTAGATTTAGCGCCCGCGCCCAATCGCCCGCACGGCCCGCCTCGCGTGAATCTCCCATGAAGCTGCGCACCTTGGAAGCCAGGTCCGATTGCATGGCGTTCAGAGATTTTCCCTTGGTCATGGAGAGGCTACGCTCAGCGGCAATCAAGCTCTCATCGGTCTCCCGCCGAAGTGAGACCGATTCTTGGGGCGACAATTCGGGCACGATACGCGGGGCATCAAGCCGTTCGGTGCGCGCATTTTCATTAGTGGAAGGCGCTGCACTACGTGGCCTTGCGGGAGCTCCCGGTGCTGCCAACGGTGCCGGCGGAGGCGGCAGCTCCAATCGGAGATCCGGTACCGGATCTTCGATGATTTCTGGCGGGGAAGTCTGCTCTATCACAATCGGCCTGACAAGCACGGCGGTGTTCCACGGAATCGCTTGGCTTCTTCGCGCCGCGCACCCGCTCAGCAAAAGCGCCAGTGAACTCAGCAAGCCAAAGAAGGCGTGCGTGGTTGCGCACTTTACGCTCGTCAGGGCTTCGGTCCGTGATTTCACCATTTAGAAGATAGACCCCGCTACGTTCCGCTTTAGGCCGCGAGCGGTAGCTCAATGCGAAACGTAGTTCCTTTACCCACCTCGCTCGTAAAATCAATGGAACCGTTGAGGAGCTGCACAATTCGAAATGTGCTGGCAAGCCCGATTCCGCTGCCTCCCGGCCTCGTTGTGAAAAAGAGCTGAAAAATTTTCTGCCGGTTTTCAGGTGGGATTCCTTTTCCAGTGTCTCCGACAGTGATTTCCGCCATTTCACCGCGCCTGCTCAGCATCAATCGCAATTGTCCGCCCGCGGGCATGGATTCTCCGGCGTTCAGCACGAGATTCAGCACCGCCTGCTTGAGCAAAGCCCGATCCACATATACCTCAGGCACGTCGATCGGCAAGAGTTGGGCAACTTGAATGTTTGCTTTCTGCATTTGCGGTTGTGCGACTTCGAGTACTTCCCGGAGTAACTCCGCAAGTTGGGTTGGCTCAAGCCTCACTTCCATCGGACGCGTGAAATCCAGGAATCGCTTCACGACGGCATCCAGACGGTCGATCTCCTTGTCCAGAACGTTGACGGCTTGCCTTGCGCTGCCATCCGAATCCGCTGGCAGTGACTCTTTCAAATTCTCGAGCCACAAACGCATCGAGTTGAGCGGATTCTTAACCTCGTGCGCGACCCCGGCGGTGATGCGTCCTAAGGCGGTAAGACGTTCGCTCACCTGCAGCTGCGTATTGATGCTATCGAGCGAATCAAGATCGCGCAGCGTCACCAATGCGCCCATCCGCTCGCCATCTTCTTGAATCGCCTGCACACTCACACCAACACGTCTTTCCCCTTCCGCCGTATTCAATTCAATTTCGGCAGCGATCTCCTGCAACTCGTCTCCGTCAATATGCAGCGCGCTGTGCAGGGGATGTCCGGCCGGAAATATTTCGGTCACCCGACGCCCCAGAAACTGACCAGCGGGTGCGCCAAGAAATTTTTCCGCGGCCGGGCTGACCATCACCGCTCGCGCGTCCCGCGTGAACAGCAGCAACCCGTCTTCCAGCCCCGCCATGACCGAGTTCATGTTTTCCCGCATCGTGCTGAATATTTCGTGTACGCCTCGGAGCTGCTGGCCGACTTGTGTGATTTTCCGGCTAACTTGGCCGAGTTCGTCGCCGCTTCCGGCGAAGCCTCTAACCTCCGGCATCGGCGCATCGTACTGGCCGGCTGAGATACGGTCCAGTTGCAAAGAAATGCGCGCTAGGGGCGCCAGCGCCGCACCGCTGACCACCGCGGCAAGAATCGTGGAAATGAGCAGAGCGAGCAGGACAATCGTTCCAAGCTTTCTGACAATCGGAAGAATCTCTTTGTCGAGTAAGAGCGTGGTTGATACGGCAACTCGCACTTCGCCGAACGGTTCATTGCCGTTATTGAAAGGAAAATCGTATTCGTAGACGCCCGGCGGCCCAGCAAGAACTCTCAGCTGGTGGAGGAATTCACGGCGCGTCAGTTGACTAAGAGGTGGCCGCCGCTCCCGGAATTTTCCGCGCAAGGAATCGTCGGTCGAGGCCAGAATCGTGCCGCGGCTGTCCGTTATCGAAACTTCATAGATCGAGGTAGAGGCTGCTGCCGCTTTCAACTGCGCTTGCAATCCCTGGCTTGAACCTAGCGCGTAACTTACATAGTCGCGAATATCCCCCGCCGAATTGGACTCGGGCCGCCAGCCCTGCGCCTCAGCGTCGCGCAGAGCCCCCTTTATCTGCACAAACGTGCTATTGGCAATATCCTGCGCTCTCTTTTCACTTTGATCCAGCACCTGTTGGAGGAGCAGCGCGAAATACACTCCGGACAGCGCCGCCGCCACCAGCAGCACCAAACCCGTCATCACCAGCGTGAGTTTTGTTCGCAGCCGCAGCTGCATCGCAGGTACCTACTCCGCCTCGGCGCGTTCGCCGCCGTATTCTTTCAACTTATTGTGGAGTGTTTTTAGGCTGATGGCCAGCAGTTCGGCAGCCCGAGTCTTGTTGTTCCCCGTGGCATTTAGAGTCTGCAGAATCAACTCGCGTTCCATCGCGTCCACAGTCGTTCCTACCGGAAATTTAATCGAGGACAGGTCGCCCGGGTTCTTTGGCGACGTCTTTCCAAACTCTCCAGGCAGACAGGCCCGCGTAATCAGCTCTTTGTCGCACATGATCGTCGCCCGTTCAAGGATGTTGCGTAATTCCCGAATGTTTCCCGGCCACGTGTGGCTAATGAAAATGTCCATCACTTCGGCGCCGATGCCTCGCACATGCTTCCCGTGCTTGGCGTTGACGTCGCGCAGTATGTGCTCCACCAGAAGCGGAATATCGTCTTTATGCTCGCGCAACGGCGGAAGATTGATGTGGAATACGTTTAGCCGGAAATACAGGTCCTGCCGTAGCTCTCCGCCCGACACCGCCTTTTCCGGATCCTTGTTTGTCGCTGCCAGTACGCGCACATCCACCGGTGTCTCGCTCTTGCTTCCGAGCCGCCGCACCTTGCGGTCTTCCAACACGCGCAGCAATTTCGCCTGCGTTGGCGCGGGCATTTCGCCAATTTCATCCAGCAGCAAAGTCCCCGAGTCCGCCAGTTCGAAGCAGCCAATGCGCCGCTCCGCCGCGCCGGTAAACGCCCCTCTTTCGTGGCCGAAAATTTCGCTTTCCATCAGCGTTTCGGGAATCGCTGAGCAGTTGATGGGCACGAACGGTCCATTCGCTCGCGGCGACAACTTATGAATCGTGCGCGCTACAATCTCTTTGCCGGAACCCGTCTCGCCAGTGATTAGCACGGAAGCTGAACTCGGCGCAGCCAATTCCACAATGCGCATCACTTCTTGCATCGGCTTCGACGCGCCCACAAGGTCGCCGAGCCTGCCTGCCTCGCGCAGCTGCCGCTGCAACACTGCCAGTTGCCTCGCGTCCCGCGCCTTGCTCAGCGCGCGGTCCAGAAGCGCCCGCAGCACCGGCCCCTTCAGCGGTTTTTCGATGTACCAGAATGCTCCGGACTCGATCGCTGCCACGGCGCGCTCCTCGCTACCTTTGCCAGTGATGATCACGGCCGGAACATCCAGCAGCTCCGGCCCGAGCTGCTTTAGCAGATCCAAACCGTTCATGCCCGGCAGCTCAACGTCGGCAATCAGCGTATCTGGCTGGTAGCTGCCGAATTTCGCCAGTGCGTCTTCCGCTGTGGCCACGCCAAGCACGTCAAACCCCCATCTTTGCAGGAGCTGCTCGTAACCTTTGCGCGCGTTCTCCTCGTCCTCAACAATCAGCACACGGTCTTTGCGCTCGATTGGCTCCATCGCGCGCACCGTGCTTCTCGATTCATCGCCCATGCGATTCCGCCTCTCCCACGCGGCTCGTCATATTTTCGCAAATTCAAGTGCAGGCTGGACACTTCGACTGTAACAAGCTCTCGCCACGCTTGCCAAGCGGATGCTGCTCAGGCTTCCGCCTCGCTCTATCGGGGAATGGGCGGCCTGCAGCATTCCTAAATACAAAAGCCGGCGCAGCCTCCGCGCTGCGCCGGCTCATCCCCGGCATCGCATAATTCCATAAACTTTGGGTGGCTCAATCGTCAGCCATCGCCGCCTGACATCTAACTCCTAAAGTTAACCATTCAGGCCGACTGTTTCTATTCCTTCGCCAAATAAAGCGGCCTCTCTAGCTCCAATTCCAGCTTCGCGCCCTTCGGCAAGTCTAACTCGTGCCCTCGGCCGCTCTCCATCAGGTACGCTGTTAGCGCGCCCAGCGCGGCGCCTTCGGCAGCTTCCTTCTTGTCCTTGTCTTTCACACCCTTCACGGCTCCCATCGCCGCGCCTGCGGCTGCCGCTTGCCCTGCGTCTTCCTGCGTGCTGCTTCTTCCCTCGATCAAGCCTTCCTGGCCAGCTTTGGTCCTCACGCTGTGGTCGCCGGGCACGCTCACGACTTCCGCCACGATCGGCAGACGACCAAACTTCGTCCGAATCTCATCGAAAGTCAGCCATAGCCGCGCTCGTCCCGTTACGCCCGCCGGCTCCACGTGGCTGACATGCCCCTCAATCACTGCTCCCGAGGGCAAGTAAATACCTTCTCCCGCTTGAAGCGGCTCGAGAGTCCTCACTCTGAACTTCGCCTTTTCCTGTGTGCCCTTGGTACCCAGATCGTCTTCTAGCGACACTAGGAATCTGGTACCCGGCGCAACACCGTACGCTTCCAGTGGTAAACCATGCCGATTTCCATCGGCTGCCTTTCCCGGCTGAGCCTCTGGCCGAAGGATGCGATCCTCCGAGACGATGGGTCTTTCAGCAGGCTGCTGAGACGATTGAGGTGGCCGATCCTGAGAAGTTTCTTGCGCCGCGCAAACCAATGCACCGATTAAAACCACTGTAACGGCTATAAGAACTAACGAACACCGCCTCCATTTTCCAATTTGCATACCGCCTCCTGAATCCCAACCCATCGGTTAGAACATGCAGGAATCTCGCCACTATCGCGTTCCCGGCGCATCGGTAAGTGGCTGAAAATTCAACTCGTTGAAATGAACAAGGGTATTCATCGCGCCCAAGAACTCCACCTGTCAGAAACTTAGGCCACATTTCTGTATGCTTGTGCCGACAGTACAACGAAAGCGGGCGGCAAGTGGAGGTCATCTCTATGGAGTTTTACTTAGCGAGGAATCGCTGAATTCGCCGTAAGACTCGCGCATACATGGCAGGCGTCACGCGCCCGGTCTGGGTGTTTTGCTGGCTTGGATGGTACACGCCGAAAAGCCGCGCTCCATCGCCGAAGAGTTCCGCTTCGGCTCCGTGCCCGAAGCGAAAGGCAGTTCTCGATGCAATCAACCCGCGCTGCTTCAGAATTTCCAGGTACGCGTCCCAGGCGATTTTTCCCAGAGCCAATACCGCACTTGGTTGAAGTATTTCCAGCTCGCTCACCAGATAGCCCCGGCAATTGATGATTTCGGAGGGAAGCGGCTTGTTTCCCGGAGGCGCGCAACGAATCGTTGCCGCAATATAAGCATTTTTCAAGCGAAGCCCGTCGTCGCGCCGCACCGAAGTCGCCTGATTGGCAAAACCGGCCTTGTGCAACGCCGCGTACAAAAAATCTCCGGAACGGTCCCCGGTAAAGACTCGCCCAGTTCGATTCGCTCCATGCGCGGCCGGCGCAAGCCCCAGAATCAGCAGCTCAGCCCGCGCATCGCCAAAGCCGGACACTGGCTTGCCCCAGTACGTCCATTCGCGAAACGCCCGCCGCTTTTCTCGTGCCACTTTTTCGCGATACTCAACGAGCCGCGGACACTTCCGGCATGCCACAATTTCCTTGTTCAGAACTCGCAGCAAAGTGTTTTTCTCAGCCATGTCTGAAAATAAATTGTTACTCGTGCCTCTGTGGCATCATGCGATTCAACTCGGCATAAGGAACAGTGACCTGCGTCAGCGAATCATACGTTCCGTGTGCCAGCCAATCTTTCGCAACTTGCTGAAACGCTCCCATCGCTGCGCGCATCGCCGATGATCCTGCGCTCACACGTGCCACTCCCAGCTCTTCCAGCTCCTTGAGCGAAGGACAACCCGGTGAAGCCAAAATATTCAGCGGCGCACCGAGAGCTTTCACAAGTCTTCCAATGATTTCACGGTCACACACGCCCGGCGCAAACAAGCAATCCGCGTCGGCCTTTCGGTAAGCACGCAAACGCTCGACCGTCCGCTCAAATCGTGTCTCCTCCGGACCAATCGGCATCAAATAAATGTCCGTCCGCGCATTTATGACCACAGGTACGCCCAGCGCTGCCGACGTCTCCCGTATCGCGCGAATTTTCTTCACTTGCAACCCCATCTCCACATGCGAGGTCTCGTCGTCTCCCGTTACGTCTTCGAAATTCAACCCCACGGCCCCGGAAGCCGCCATCGCCTTCGTGAACTCAGCGATTTCTTCCGGCGTCTTCCCGTATCCGGATTCCAGGTCCGCCGTCACCGGCACGCGCACCGCGCCGGTGATCCTCACCACGGCATCCAACATCTCGCCTCGAGAAATCCTCTGCCCATCTGGATACCCGAGCGAAAACGCCATCGCTGCGCTGCTTGTAGCGATGGCCGGAAAGCCCAACTCCTCCAGGATTCGCGCGCTGACCGCATCCCAGGCATTCGGGAGCGCCAGAATTCGCGGCCCAAGATGCAGCTTCCTCAGTTTTTCTGCCTTTTCAGCTTGTGCCTTGATGTCCATCGCATTCTCTCCGCGTGTTGATTCTGCCGGATTTACCACCCTTACAACCTATTTGTTCAAAACGTGCGCCGAAACATCCAATTTGGAGAGTCGATTTCAAGCCGGAGGAAAACGTGGGTTCCCATCTTTCTAGAATTTTGGTTCATCGCCCTCTCAATACCTCCGCGAGCACAACTGCCTGATTGCGTTCCTCATCCTTCGCTCCAAAAAGCAATGTGATCGTTTCGTGCTTCCTCTCCATTTCCTTCAACTCCGACACCAGATTCTTCTTCGCCAGCTCCTTGCGATACTTGCGCTGAAATTCTTTCCATTTCTCCGGTTTGTGGCCGAACCATTTCCGCAACTCATCGCTCGGGGCCACTTCCTTGATGCACAGGTCCACATGCGCCGCTTCTTTTTTCATGCCCCGAGGCCACAATCGATCCACCAGCACGCGCCATCCATCTTCTTTTCCTGATTTTTCATAGACTCGCTTGATACGAATCATCGGTGCCTTCCGCGGCGCCCAGCCCATCCATCGCCCTATCGTAAAATTGCGAGCACTTCTTCATGAATCTTCCCGTTAGTGCTCGCAAAACTTCCGCTGTAAATCGTACGATTCCCGTATACGTCCGTCGCCCTGCCGCCTGCTTCCTCCACAATCAATCCCAGCGGCGCCAGGTCCCACGACTTCGACTTAAGATCCACCGCCGCCTCGATCGCTCCTTCCGCCACCATCATGTGCTTCCAAAATCCGCCGAACGAACGCCCGTACTTCGCCGCATCCATCAGGCGCCGAGCTTTCTCCGTATGCTCGCGCTTCGCATTCGGCCCAGTGCCTCCTGTAAAAACCATTCCGCCGTTCAACCGCTCCACGTCCGAAACACGCATTCTCTTCCCATTCCGCCACGCGCCTTCGCCTCGGTAACCCCGCCAGCGCACGCCCAGTGCTGGTGCGCTTGCCACCGCTGCCACGATCTCGCCATCGCGCTCGATTCCCAGCAGAGTCCCAAACATCGCAATCCCGCGAGAAAATTCCTCTGTTCCGTCGATCGGATCGATAATCAATCGAGCCCGCCCCGTGGTCGCGGGGCCCTTCGCGCTTTCTCCGCCCATCTCTTCACCCAGGACGTCCATGGCCATCCCGCTTGCCGCCACCCTGGTCCGCGCCATCTCTTCCACGCCGCGGTCCGCCTGCGTCACGGCCGAGCCGTCATCCTTTTTGTCGATGCGAATTTCCTCCGTCCGGAAAAACCGCATCGCGATTGCATCCGCTTCGGTGGCTATCTCTTCCAGCAGCGCTCCGTACTCTTCTCGATATCCCATTCTCTCTCCCGAAATCTCCCGGTTTCTCCGACAATTAGGGCTTCAATGTTATCTGCCTTCGGCTTTAGATCCTCGAGTCCCAATTTTCCATGTCCGACTTTCCTCCAATTGACACCACTTCCTGCGGCCTCTAGCATACAAAGCAATGGCCATGAGCGCTCATGCCGACGGCGGGACCATCCTGGACCAAATCCTGCATGCTCGCCGTCTCGAAGTCGATCATCGCAAGCGCGTCCTTCCGGAAGCGGCCTTGCGCTACGGCGTGAACGCTGCGTCTCCGCTCCGCGATTTTCCGTTCGCGCTCAGTCAAGCATCCCTGAACATTATCGCAGAGCTGAAGCCCGCTTCGCCTTCCAAAGGCATTCTCCGCGATCCATTCCATCCAATCGAACTCGCGACTTCCCTCGAAGCCGCTGGAGCCGTCGTGCTTTCTGTTCTCACCGAAGGCGAATTTTTTCGTGGCTCGCTCAAAAATCTGCGTGACGCCAGAAATTCCGTCAAACTCCCCGTTCTTCGCAAGGACTTCATCTTCGATCCCTGGCAGGTCTGGGAAACGCGCGCCAACGATGCGGACAGCTTCCTGCTCATCGTTGCCGCTCTCGATGATGAGCTCTTGTGCGATCTCATAGTTCTCGGACGCGAGCTGAGAATGGAACCCCTCGTCGAGGTTCACACCGCCGCCGAACTTGATCGCGCCCTCCGTGCTGACGCCCATATCGTCGGCGTTAACAATCGCGACTTGAACACTCTAGCTCTGCGCGTTCAGACCTCTTTCGATCTAATTGAACGCATTCCGGACTCCTGCATCGCCGTAAGCGAATCCGGGCTCCGCACTCACGACGATCTCAGCAAACTTCACGAAGCTGGCTTCGACGCATTTCTCATAGGCGAAAGCCTGATGCTTTCGCCCGATCCTTCGGCCGCCCTCGGAGCTTTTCTCGGCCGCTCCGGCTTACCGGTCTAGCCATGCCATGATCCTTGTCAAGATCTGCGGCATCACTAACTGGCCGGACGCGAAAGCCGCTTGCGACGCCGGCGCCAATATGCTCGGCTTCAACTTCTATGAGAAGAGCCTGCGCCGCGTTTCCACCGTCGAAGCCGCCACCATGCGTGCCAAGCTCCCCGCGGATGTCCAGGTCGTTGGGCTTTTCGTCAACGCGATGCCCGCCGAAATCGCCTCGCTTCATGCCTTCGTCCGCTTCCACGCCGCCCAGCTTCACGGCGATGAAACTCCCGCTATCGTTTCCGAGGTGTCCCGCACTGCTGCGGTCATCAAAGCCTTTCGCGTCGGCGCGGATTTTCCTCTTGCGACCCTCGACAAGTATCTCGATGCTTTTGCGTTTTTGCTCGATGGCTCCCGTGCGGGCCAATTTGGCGGCACCGGCACCAGCGCCGATTGGAATGTCGCGCGCCGCGCCGTCGCCGCTCACCGTATCATTTTAGCGGGCGGCCTTACGCCGGAGAATGTCGGCGCTGCCATTCGCTCCGTGAGGCCCTACGCTGTCGATGTTGCCAGCGGCGTCGAATCGAAGCCCGGCAAGAAGGATCACGCCAGGCTCCAAGCTTTCGTTGCTGAAGTACGACGCACGGAAGAACTGCTAAACGTTCCTCAACCGGGACACCCAACGCCATGAGCTCAATTCTCCGATCACCCACGCTCGCCCCCGGCCGCTTTGGCCCCTACGGCGGATGCTATGTTCCCGAAACGCTCATGGTTCCGCTCTTCGAACTCGAACGTGCCTACGAAGCCGCGAAGACCGATGCTCGTTTCCAGTCCGAATTCGCTGGTCTCCTCAAGAATTTCGCCGGCCGTCCCACGCCTCTTCAGTTTGCTTCGCGGCTCACTTCGCATCTCGGTGGTCCGCGCATCTATCTGAAGCGCGAAGATTTGCTGCACACCGGCGCTCATAAAATCAATAATGCCATTGGCCAGGGTTTGCTCGCCGTAAAAATGGGAAAACCGCGCATCGTCGCGGAAACCGGCGCTGGCCAGCACGGCGTCGCTTCCGCCACCGTCGCGGCTCATCTCGGCCTCGAATGCGTTGTTTATATGGGCACCGAGGACATGGCTCGCCAGGCCCTCAACGTCTCGCGGATGCGCATGCTCGGCGCGCAAGTTGTCGGCGTCGATTCCGGCAGCCGCACTTTGAAAGACGCGATCAACGAAGCCATGCGCGATTGGGTCACCAACGTCCGCTACACCCACTATCTTCTCGGCTCCGTTCTCGGCGCGCATCCCTATCCCACCATGGTCCGCGATTTTCAATCCGTCATCGGCCGCGAAGCCCGCGAACAAATTCTCGCCGCCGAAAAACGTCTTCCCACGTATCTCTTCGCCTGCGTCGGCGGCGGTTCAAACGCCATCGGCCTCTTCCACGAATTCCTCGGCGATCCCTCCGTGAAAATGGTCGGCATCGAAGCTGGAGGCCGCGGCGGCCAGCTTGGTGAACACGCCGCCCGTCTCGCTGCGCGTCAAGGTTTCACGGGCGCGCGTCCCGGCGTCCTCCAAGGTACCTACACCTACATTCTGCAAACCGACGACGGCCAGATCGCCAACACGCATTCCATCTCCGCGGGCCTCGACTATCCCGCCATTGGTCCCGAACACGCCTGGCTCGCCGATGAAGGCCGCGCCGAATATTCTGCTGTAAGCGATCAGGCCGCCCTCGAGGCCGCGCGTCTCCTCTCACGCATCGAAGGCATCATCCCTGCCCTCGAATCCGCTCACGCCCTCGCCGGCCTAATCGAGGGTTGTAGTGGCCGATCTTCAGATCGGCCCATCCCGGCCGACAGCCCGGCTACCGCGAAATCTTCAGACCGGCCCCGGCTCACCGCCGACGACCTCGTCATCCTCAATCTCTCCGGCCGCGGCGACAAGGACATGGACACTTATTCCCGCCTGCTCTAAGCTTTACCCTCCAACAAAATCCATGTCCGCTGCGCCCCCCAACTCGACCCGCATCTCCAAACGCTTCGCCGCTCTCCGCGAATCGGGCGAACTTGGCATCGTCGCCTATATCACAGCAGGTGATCCATCCCTCGAAGCCACGCTGAAATTCGTCCTCGCCCTCGCCGAAGCGGGCGCCGACATCATCGAACTCGGCATCCCCTTCAGCGATCCCCTCGCCGACGGCCCCACCATCCAGCGTGCCTCCGAACGCGCCCTCAAATCCCACACCACTCTCGCCCAAGTCATCGATCTGGTCCGCGAAATCCGCAAATCCAGCGAAGTTCCCATTGTCCTCTTCAGTTACTACAACCCCGTCCTGCAACTGGGCCTCGAAAAATTTGCCTCCAACTCCGCAAGCGCCGGCGCCGATGGCGTCCTTATCACTGATCTCACTCCCGAAGAATCCGGCGATCATCGCCGTATACTTGTCGCGCACCATCTCGACACGATTTTTCTCGGCGCTCCAACTTCTACCGACGAGCGCCTGGCCAAAATCGCCTCCGTCTCTACTGGCTTTCTCTATCTTATTTCCCGCACCGGCGTAACCGGTGCAAAAGACGCCCTCCCTGACGATCTCCCCGCCCTCCTGCGCCGCGCCCGCCGCGTAACGCAGCTTCCCATTGCCGTAGGCTTCGGCATTTCCCTCCCCGGCCATGTCTCAGTCCTCGGCGGCCTAGCCGATGCCGCCGTAGTCGGGTCCGCCCTCGTCTCCGAAATCGAAAACGCCACCGCCGCCAATCCTTCATCCGCCAACATCGACGCAGCCACCGCAGCACTCGCCACTCGAGTCCGTTCAATAAAACAAGCCGCCCGCCACGGCCTTTCCCGCCGCGAGGTCGCCCCATGAACCTGAGCGATTGGCGGCGCCGCATCGACGAAATTGATAAAAAACTGGTCGAGCTACTAAACGAACGCTCGCACTGTGCTCTTGAAATCGGCAAGCTCAAGCAAGCGGCCAACATCCCGCTCTATCAACCGGACCGCGAAAACGAAGTCCTCGCCAACGCCGAACGCGAAAATCCCGGTCCGCTCACCGACGCCGCCATCCGCCGCCTTTTCGAGCGCATCATCGACGAAGCCCGGGCCGCCGAACGCGATGCCATGCACTCCGACGTCAAGCGAAAGAAAGGTGTAAACGAATGATCTGCTGCGCCTATCTGGATTTTCGCGGCATTTGTAGTGGCCGGTCTTTAGACCGGTTCTTTTAGCTTTCGTATTTAATATCCTTCAGGGAAGGGAACTAAGAATTTCATGGTCATCGTAATGCAGGAAGGTGCCACCGACGCGCAAATCCAGCACGTCATCGATCGCTTGGTCGCCTCCGGTTTCAACGTCCATCGCTCCACCGGCGAATCCCACACTGTCCTCGGCGCCGTCGGCGTCCATCGCGATTTCGATCATCGCGATTTCGAACTCCTGGAAGGCGTGCGCGAGGTCATGCGCATCACGCAACCTTTCAAGCTCGCCAGCCGCCAGTTCAAGCCGGAAGGCACAATCGTCGATCTCGGCCGCGGCGTGAAAATCGGTGGCAACGAAGTCGTCGTCGCCGCCGGCCCGTGCTCGGTCGAATCACGCGAGCAAATCCTCTCCGTCGCCGAAAGCGTCGCCAAAGCTGGCGCAAAGATTCTCCGCGCTGGCGCCTTCAAGCCGCGCACTTCGCCTTATGCCTTCCAGGGTCTCGGCGAAGCCGGTCTAAGACTCATGCGCGAAGCCGCTGACAAATTTAATCTTTTCACCGTCAGCGAAGTCATGGACCTCTCGCAAATCCCGATGATGTCCGAATACGTCGACATCTTCCAGGTCGGCGCGCGCAACATGCAAAATTATTATCTCCTCCGCGCGCTCGGCGAAATCCGAAAGCCCGTCCTTCTCAAACGCGGCATGTCCGCCACCATGGAAGAGCTTCTCCTCAGCGCCGAATACATCCTCTCCGGCGGCAACTACAACGTCATTCTCTGCGAACGCGGCATCCGCACGTTCGAAACGTATACTCGCAACACGCTCGATATCGCCGCTATCCCCGTTATCAAGAAACTAAGCCATCTCCCCATGCTCGCCGATCCATCTCACGGCACCGGCCGCCGCGATAAAGTTCCGCCCATGGCCCGCGCTGCCGTAGCCGCTGGCGCCGATGGCCTCCTCATCGAAGTCCACAACGATCCCGATCACGCTCTCTCAGACGGCGCCCAGTCCCTCCATCCCGACGACTTCACTCAACTCATGGCCGAGCTCCGCATCATCGCCCCAGCCATCGGCCGCCGCATGGCGTGATTCATGCCCGCTTCCCACCTCATCACCCGCGCCACCATCCTCGGCACCGGCCTAATCGGCGGCTCCTTCGCTCTGGCCCTCCGCAAATACACGCCCGACATCCACATCTCCGGCTGGGACCGCCCCGAAGTCCTCCGCGAAGCCCAATCCCGCTCCGCCCTCGACGCCGCTTTCTCAACAGAAAATCTCGCCCCCGCCCTCGCCAACTCCGATCTCGTCTATATCGCCCTCCCCATCGGCGCCACTCTCGATCTCCTCCCAGAAATCGTCCGCCTCTCCACGCCCCACGCCCTCATCACCGACGCCTGCAGCACCAAAGTCCGCATCACGGAAGAAGCCGCCGAACTTTTTCCCCAAGCTTCCACAAAACTCTTCCTCGCCGGGCACCCCATGGCAGGCCGCGAACAATCCGGCATTGCCCACGCTGCCGCCGATCTTTTCCGGAACAACACCTACGCTCTTATCGGCGCGAGCATGAATCAAGCCGAACCGCGCATCTCCGCCTTCACAAAAATCCTCGAAAAAATCGGCGCTCGCCCCCTCTGGCTCGGCGCCCAGCAGCACGACTACGCCGTCGGCCTCGCCTCGCATCTTCCCCAACTCGCCGCGGTAGCCCTCGGCTCCTTCCTCTACGATCATCTCGACGAAAACGGTCTTCCCATCACGCTAGCCGGCCCCGGACTCCGCGATTCACTCCGCCTCGCCGGCAGCCCCTATTCCACCTGGCGCGACATCATTCTTACCAACAGGGATGTCCT